>Ga0114974_10000199_pt1 | contig 53583 bp, 54 predicted proteins | sample S_130206_EF_Meta_FD_87318 | JGI IMG/M metagenome (GOLD analysis project Ga0114974, IMG submission 87318) | Freshwater microbial communities from Lake Simoncouche, Canada to study carbon cycling - S_130206_EF_MetaG | ecosystem: Environmental > Aquatic > Freshwater > Lake | place: Lake...
AGTTTTCCATTTACATAAACCTAAACTAAAAACCTAACAAGTTTTTTTTTTTTATGAAAACTTAAAAAAAAACTTGTTAGGTTTTTAGTTTAGGTTTATGTAAATGGAAAACTTAATTCAAAATCTTGTTAAGAACTTAAAATGCGAAAATTCGCAATGAAAAAACCTAACAAGTTTTTAAAACAATGATTTAAAGGCATTACTATATATAAATGATACAGAGAGATGTCGCACCTCATCACATTTGATAACCAGAAAATTTGGAAATTCTTTAAAGAAGAACATCCATCTCTTAATCCCGAGAATACCGTATTAATGTTTATTGATATAATGAATAAACTCTCTCAAGATGTTAATTCAACCTTTAATAACACACTTGCACAACAACTTGTTGAAAGTATGAAACAGCTTCAATCACAAGTTTCAGTTGTTTCAGATAATGTTGCTCGGATTCAAACGGATACATTAACTAACTTCAGTTTAAAACTAGCTGAATTCAAAAAGGATTATATGGAGGATGTGAAAATGATATTGACCAATAATGTTTCAGAAAAAATTGCCCCACTGTTGAGAGAACAAAATACTATGATGATAGATAAAACACATCTTTTAATTAACGATCTTATTCCCAAAAACAATGAATCTCTCTCAAGACAAATAAACGATTCTATTAAATTATTACATTCTTCTATATCTGAAGATACAAATCGTTTTCTATCCTCCTCCATTAATCAAAAAACGTTGGACGATTTTATTAATGGCCTAGATGCAAAGTTTGCAAGCACTTTATTAAACTCACAGACCTTTTATAACCAAACTGAACAACGATTGGATAATAGTTTAAGAGAGATTAAGAATTCTACGGAACTGAATTTTAGTTCTATTAAAGAAATTTCTACAAGTAATCAACAAATTGCCACATCTCTCAACTCCAACGTTTCTGATATGTTAAAAAAGATGGATAATACTGCTACCAAAGGTAAGGTATCCGAGAATATAGTATATAACATATTACAAACATTATATCCCGTTTCCCAGATTGATTCGGTTGGCACAACGAAAGAAACCGGTGATATTATCTTGACGCGCAACAATAAACCCAAAATTTTAGTGGAAGTGAAAAACTGGGATAAAAATGTCATTCAAGAAGAAGTCAAAAAATTCATTCATGATATTGAAACACAAAAATGTTGCGGTCTTTTTATAGCACAAAATTACGGCATCGCCAATAAAGAACCATTTCAAATTGATATTCATGACGGAAATGTGTTGGTCTATATTCAACAAGTTCATAATGATGCAGAAAAAATTAAAGTAGCAATTGATATTATAGACCATTTTAAGGGTAAGTTAGATGAACTTGATACACATACTGATATTGATACTATCAGTAAAGAAGTTCTAGATTCTATTAATCAAGAATATCAAATGTATTGTTCACAAAAACTAAATATTATGAAAACAATAAAAGATTTCAATAATAAAATTTTAAAACAAGTGGAAGATATTGTTATTCCTAGTTTGGATAATTATCTCTCTGCACGTTACGCTTCATCCACGAGCAAATATGTTTGTCAGTATTGCGAATATATTGGTAAGAATCAACAGGCCATGTCGGCACATCAACGAGGTTGTACTGTTAAAAAGAATATGTCCGAAAAAAATGAAGGAGAGATTGAAGTAGATTCGGTCATCGTAATGCAACCACTAGTAGAACCCAGCAAAATAAAAGAAGTGAAACAGAAGAAAACGAAAATCAATATTACACCAACCGAAAAAGAAAAATGAAACAAAAACATATTAAAAATACACGAGAATGATTACAAAATTATTTATTTCTAGAAATTAAATAATTTATCAATAAGAATTTATTACAAAATTATAATACCTTATTATTATAATAATGAGCTCACGAGAGGAGATGCTAAACCCTTTCTCAATATATTCTAGAGATTCACCAATATTTAAGCTATCATCATCACGTGTTCCCGGTAACGGTGTTCAAGTATTTACATTAGATACATTACATGATGAAATATGTCCAGTTATCGCAAAAAAACCAAGTGATTTAGAGGATACCATGTTTGATCGTAATATAGAAGATCTATTAACTCAATATGGTTCAGTAAAACATAGAACTAACAATGATCCGGAAGGCGTAAAACCATTTTTTAATGATAAAACAAATATTTTCCTAAGAGATGTATTTCCAAATGACTCTGATAAAACACCAGATGGAAAAGGTTTATTTACAACACCGCCTTGTTTTAATTCAATATTTTTTGACCAAGCAGGACATAATCACAAAGAACATTTGTCATTTATGAAACGTAAATATAAATCTGATGGTTTCCCAAATAATTTAAATGAATTAATAAAGCTAGGAGGGTTTTGTATGACTACTCCTGCAGCAGAAGATATAAATCATTATTATAATTACACCTCTATTTTTAATTGTGATTTATTAATGTTTTATACAATTATAACAGATATAATTAACGAGGAAGGAGTAGATTTTATTAATAAAAAATTAACCAAAACAATTGATTTGTTTGATATACAGGATAATAAACAAATTTCATCATATGATGAATTTTTAAGTAGGTATAAAGAGACAATGAAATCCAAACCGAAATCTTCCGATAAAGAAAAGATTTACATTATGGAAGAAATTTCTTTAGTTTGTATTAATTATATATGGCAACGGTTAATACATTATTGTTATCAAGCGATTAAATATGATGATTACATAAACAATAAACGCACTGCTAGTTGTGAACCAATTTTGGGCAATTATTTGTTTACTTGTAATTCATTGAAAAATATTTCTTTTCAAACTATAGATTTTGACAAAAATACACCAAAGGCAAACTTTGGAAGTTCTCATGATACCATTGGTAAAGTTATATGCTCTTATTTTAGTAATAAAAGAAGTGATGATGTATTTTGTAATTTTAGTAATAATGATAAAAAGAAATATAATTATAATACCTCGCAACAATCCTTGTGTATATTACTCGCCAAAAAATTCAAAAAATTTATAGTAGACAATTGTTTTTGCGGTATTCCTCGTGGTGGAAGCGCATGTAAAACGGCTTCAAAAGAAGAATCTGTTCAAGGTATTGAAACGATTGTTACCTATATTCTACGAAACAGCTACAGAAGTGCGGATGAAGATACTTGTTCTGGATTAATTGGTTCAATCTTAAAATTTGCAGGCGATAGTTCACATTTAATTACGGGTTTATACATAGAATATTGTTTACAAAAATCTGATAAAAACAATAAAGTTATTTATTTGGTTTCTGAGAGACCTTTTTTTGTTAGATTAGTGCATTGTGGGAAAAATGTTTTAATGCAACCTGTTTCAAAATTATTACATTTTACCTATAACGGAAAAACATTAGATAATGATTACTTTTTATATTTTAGTATTGATCAACTTGGAGAGCTAAATGCATACCAAAACTTCATTTCTACCAATGGTATTAACATAGAGAATTATCCTGGGTATGATTTTATACAGGGTAATGATTTTACCACTTCAATGTTAGCTTCAATTGATGAATCTAATTTTAAAACCATTTATTCGTCAATGATAGTTATAAAGAAAAATGATGATTATAAAGCAATTGTTGAAGACATCAACTTTAATAATCAACTAGAACAATTAGAACTTATATTATCCGATAAACTTGAAATCAAGCATTTAAAAACATATAAGGGATATTTTGATAAAATAAAGGGTAGACATTCTACGATTGAATATAAAGATTTTTCCAATCATATTGATACCAATGAAAAATTACACAAAATTATTAAATTTTTCAACTTATTGACGATTGTCTTAAAGGAAAATACAATAACAAACCCAGCATTGATAGATAAAAAAAACAGTATTATTACTACAATATCTCAGTTATTTCAAACCGATTTACCATATTTTATACCTAATTTTATAACTGAATTATTAGGTAATTTATCCGTTGATAAAGCAAATAATTATACAATAGAGAATGAGGATAAGAGTGTTGATGTATATAACATAATTAATGATTCAGACAGATCAACCTATTTAAAAAAAACCTTTTTTCAAAGAGGTGGTAATAATCTAACATTTTTATTAGATGCACAAAACCCAAAATTAACAAATTATATGTTCAACGAATTAATGAATGAATATATTAAAAACAAACGCGAAGAAATAACTACAAAATTAGCATCCGTGTCTGAAACAAGTAAAGATACAACTATATTTACCATAGAAACCATATTAAAAACCACACTTGATTTTTTATTAACCTTGGACAATGACCAATTTAAACAAATATTACAACCGCCTCTCAAAGGTGGTTATTTACAAAGTGGAGGTTTAACCCAAAAAGCTTTGGAAAAATTAGATGATATTAATATTATTATAGAAACATTATTAAATGATAGTGATTTTTTTAACAACCATATAGCAATTAATATTGATGGATTGGAACAGTTTGATATTTATAATTTTAAAGATTATTTTTTTTCAGTAGGAATTAATCAATATATAATAGATAAGTATAGTGATCTTTATTTAACAAATGACACAAGCTTGGATGAGACTATTTTTAATCTTTTTAGAAATCTAGATAATGACAACGAAGACAGAGTAGAATTAATAGAATACTTTATTTGCAAGATGTATTTAGAATTGGTAAATAGATCTGTTATAAAATCTCCACAATTATACCAGGTTGATTCTAATTTTTTTAATATATTTTATTTAATGTGGAACAATTCTATATTTTATGAGTGGGCGCGCACAGAAGAACCTTCGCAAAGTGCTGCTTACAAAAGTGCTGCCAAAAGTGCTGCCAAAAGTGCTTACCAAAGTCTTGGCCAAAGTGCTTACCAAAATTTTAAAACTGTTAAACCTAAACCTGCTGAATTTTATGAAACGGTTAAATCTAATGCGCGGTTAACTAGACAAACGCCGTTTACGTATTATCTACTTTATTTCCAAAATGAAGAAACCGAAATTTTTAGAACCGTCACTACCTCAGATTGGTTCGGTAAATATGTAATGTTTAATTATAAAAAAGATGATTCAACGATTGATGATATTATTGATCTATTAATACATATAAGAGCAAATAAAAGTATAACTGATAAGAATGATAATAATGATATAGATTATTCGGTAACTATGTTAAAGCTAATCTATGATTTTCCATCAATTACAGCCCATCATAAAAAACTAATTAGAGAATTTTTTACAGAGTATGAGATTAACTTTACATCATCCGGAGGGAAAGGCAAAACAAGAAAGACAAGTTCAGGTGGGAGGAAAAAAAGGAGAAAATACACATTAAAATCTAAATTTTTTAAAAAAAACTCTAGAAAAAGAAGATCATGGAAAGTAAAAAAATAACCATTTTTATATATATTTTTTCAACGTGTAGCTATTTTCAACGTGTAGCTATCTTCATATTCAATAATAATTAGTTATAATCAAACACAACCAGTCCTTGATTGTTTTAATCGCATTCTCTACCTTTTCCATTGAGTTGCCCCATACCATAATATGTCGGCCTTGGGTATCAAACCAGGCAAAATCTAAATCAAACTTTTTTAGTAACGTGGCGTATTGTTTATCCTTGTCATTTTGATATTGCAGTAAATCATATACTTTCTTCTCCAAAATTCTATCTGGAACCACCACATATCCGTAATACGAACTGTTGCGACTCGTTATAGTATGTATCATGTTTTCTGCATAGATTGAGGGCAAATCGCTCAACTCATTGGTCAACATAGATATTTGAATAGCTGATTCGTATGATTCGCGAAAGTGAACATTTGATTTCATTACAAGTATGCCTGCCATTCTCGTTTGGTGTCTGTTTCTTTATAAGTTAATTCTTGGTTTTAACTTATAAAGCAATTCAATTTTTTGTATAATTTAATTAAACGGATTAACCATACATATCACGCATCTCACCATAAGTCATTTTTCGTCCCATTTCCTTTTCAAAATCATCGGCACCCTTTTGCAATAAATTCGTCAAACTTTGTTCGGTTGGAATAATTCCTTCCTTTTTTTGAAGATTTTTGACATTTTCCATTCCTTCCTTTTCCAATTTATTCATAATATTTTGTAGTTTTTTAGTTTCGGAAATTGTCGTTAGTATGTTAATTTCCTTGTTTAAAATATTGCATTGGTCGGTGGATTCCATCTTTGTTGGCCTGTTATGTATATATAATTATCTTTATATATAAATCAATTTTTATAATTAATAACTTTTATCATTAATAACTTTTATCATTAATAACTTTTATCATTAATAACTTTTATCATTAATAACTTTTATCATTAATAACTTTTATCATTAATAACTTTTATCATTAATACTTTTACTTAAAATCACTCTTATCTATCATGACACTTTTTGATATTTTCTTAATTATTTTGCTTTCGCTTGCGGCAAATTCACCCGGACCGCCCATCGCTTGGTTCATAATCCCAAGGTATTTATCGTTTAAGGGGTGCTGTAAATTCATGCATTGCGGATGCGCATTACGCCAAGGGATCATCAAATCGCCATTTTTCTTGGTAATGTATTTAATTGCCTTCCGGAGGTTTTCATAGGTCTCGGTTTCTTTTTCCCATACATCATCATCCCGGACATACATGGTTTCCCGTTTTAAATCGCTACAATGAATCGGGCGTTTATAGACATCCATCTCACTGAGTTTCCTGACCATTTGTCTTGAAATGCCTTCTACATAACCAAGTTCGCCAAGTTCTTCCAAATCCGAGAATTCTAGTGTCATGGAATTTACAAAGTCCATTATATTCATAGCATCTTTACATTGTTCATTCAGAAACACTTGCATATTAAAGGTTTTGTTATTGTTATATGAATTATTAACCCCGCTGGTTTTACATACGTCTAGCATTTGCTTTTGTAACTCCGTGTTGCTTTTCACCAACTCCAATATAATATTTTTAAAATCTACGTGTTCATTTATTAATAATTCTATTTTTTCATTCTTATTACTTTTATCATTATTAGTTTGAACATTACTATTGGTTTCAATATAGTTGCATTTTTTTTTGTGTCGCCATAGCCCCGAATGATAATTATATTCTTTTCCACATTCACATTTTTGAGGCATTTTTTGTTCCTTTTTCATATCATTTTTGTATCCATTTACACTTGTTGTATGTTTACGAGTGGAACAGTGTTTAACATAATTGCTTTTTTTACAGCATTTAAAATCACATGCGTTGCATATAAAATGTGTTGGCATTTTTGGCATTTTTATTGTATCCATAATATATCTAAAAGGATATAATAAAAAATGCCTAAATCCTTTTTATATAAAATACTATTTTTGTAAAAAATTTAGCATCACAAACTTTTTCATCCGAAAATCAAAATGAGAGCATTATGGTCACAACTCACTTTTTCAGGTTTTTTCTCTATATTAATGAGCGCTTTTGGAAAATGGACATTTATAAATGTCCAAAACCGAAAAACTTTCGCCAAACCCAGAATCTTAATTTTTTTATGTTTTAATTAACTTATTTTTTTTATAGTATAAGTAAAATGACGGATGTAATAGCAAATGCAAAGGCAAATGGAATAGCAAAAGCAACTGGAATAGCAAAAGCAAAGGCAAATGATATAGAAGAACCGTGGCAATTTTATATCATTCAAAACAAAGGATTTACATATGCAGGTGTATCACCCGATCCTGTAAAACGATTGAGAAAACATAATGGAGAGATCAGCGGAGGCGCAAAATACACTACCGGTAAAGGACCCGGCTGGACACACGTATGCCTGGTGAGTGGATTTCAAACAAAAACACAATCTCTCCAATTTGAATGGGCTGTAAAACATGTGCCTCCGCGAAATGCAGGGGGACTAATTCATCGCCTAAAAAAATTATACGGTGTTTTAAATAAATTAAATTGGACAAGTAAATCCCCCTTAGCAACGACAGTGCCACTTACACTAGAATGGAAAATAGAAAAGCCGGATGCATTGAAAGCGGATGCATTACCTGTTTATGTTACAGAACAACAAAAGTTGTAACACTAATTTAATTGTTCTTCTACGATTAATGAAAAGGACCAATCATTGTCATTTAAATTAACCAAATTCCCTTTATCGTCCGTTAAACGAACTGTAAATCTCTCTATAATTGTAGGTGCAGCATAGTTTCTCTTAAAGATTGCCAAATCAGCCCCGAATTTCACATATGGTTCAGGTCGTAATGTGGTTATACCAATTAGAGGTATAATGGCAAAAGCAGAACCTGATATAGGACCAGACAACTTATTACTGAATCCAGATACATTATTATTTACAGTGCTTGATTCTTTTACCGCATTTATTGAATATTGTTGTGCTCTTGTTAAAGAACCTTCACGGGTTTTACAATCAATATGAATTGTTTTATAAAAATCTGGAATACTTACAGCAGCAGCTCCTTTTGCACTTGTAATATTGTATAATCCAGCCGATAAACGAGGATTATAATCTTCTAAGGATAAAATAAAATATTTGGGACCATATACATCAATTGGCGAATTAGCTGTGAGTGCATTGTCTGCACCTGGTTTAATTTGAATACTAATATTTCCAGTTACATTATCTTTATCATAATGAAACCCCAAATACCAGCCTAAGGTTGTATTTATACCCAAGGTTTGAAAATTAGTTAAAACCGAGCTACCGCAATTATTAAAATTAATAGTATCACTTTGACTAAAAAAAGTAACAGTAACATAATCCGAGAGGTTATCCATATTTGTAAATTTTATTTTTCTTGAAGTTGAATCATATGAAACTTCTAAATTTTCAGTAGCAACATTCTGCAAGGCAATCGTATTTATTTTGGATACCATTTCTTGGGGTGTATAATTTCCGTCAGGTATAACAATCATGATACCATTGTATAAAAAGAACGTATTCCCTGATCTATAATTAAATGAATACCAAGAGGTAGGTAATTGATATGAATAGAGACGAAGTGAAATTGACTTTGTTATTGGATTTGATAAACTAAATGTAAAATTTGTATTAAATGAAGCTGATTGTGGGTTGTCTACGTAAGGCAATATAGTTGTTCGGTATTGACTATCAATATTAATAATATGTCTAGAAATAATCGGCGGTCCAGTAACAATATTACCAATGGTTGTTACTGGTTTTTCAATAATATTCTGTGATATATTACTGTAATAATCAACCGTTGCTTTTTGTGGTGGATTTTTTTCGCCGGTTTTATTCATTTGCCAAATATCATCTATTGAGTCCTGTTCCTGATTTTCTATATAGGTAGCTGTATTTTCTAATGCTGCCACTGCTTTATCTCTTGCTGCCACAAAGAAATCCACTAATTCGGTATTTCCATCTGCAGTCATTCTGGCAATAATATCATTTGCTTTATCCTTAACATTAAATATCGTTGGGTCAGGTAAATTTAAAATTTCAAAAATATCCATCACGGAATAATTAGTTATATCCATATCTATTGTAGTTATATCCGTGTTGGACGATGCCATCGTATTATACTATACCTGTTATTATTTTAAGTTTGTTGCTTGATTATTTATTTTTGTTTATATGAAATAGTTCTTTTTTCTCGGTTCCTTTTTTAAAGCCAGCAAAGAGGAATGACAAATCGAAAAACGAATGTTTACAAGTGCTAGTGCTAGAAAATTGAATTACTTTTGGCCGAGTTCTTTCTAGGTAACCCCCCACACGACCTACGAAATCAAAACGAAATGAGTATTCACGTTTCCGCTGCTACTACTAGTGCTGCTGCCGCTAGTGCTGCTGCTGCTAGTGCCGTTGAAGAATGCATGGTTTGCTGCGAACCATACAACAAGAAAATGCATACCCCGGTGGAATGCGAGTATGCCGAATGTAAGTATAAGGTTTGTATTGAGTGTGTCCGTGCGTATTTGCTGACTAGCAGCAATGAGGCGCATTGTATGCAGTGTAACAAAGCGTGGTCGCAGGATTTTCAAGTGAAAGCCCTGAAACCGAGCTGGATTAATAGCGTCTATCGCCAACACCGGAAAAAGTTGCTGATTGATATTGAAATCAGTAAGCTGCCAGAAACGATGGAAGTCGCCGCGCGTCAGAAGGAAATTTGGCGTGAACAAGAGTTACTCCTCCAACTGGGCAAGGAGCGTGACGAAATCAATATGCAATGTCATACGCATAAAAGAGAATTCAACGGGCTAAAAAAAGAGGAGTATGACAAGCTTATAGAGCCATTGTTTACCAAATTAAACTATGCTCGTATAAAAATTGCTCAGTGTGTTGGGCGGATTGACGCTTTGCGGAACCCTCAGGCGGCGGCGGCGGCGGACGGTGCTGCTAAAGAGAAAGAAAAACGGGTCTTTCTGATGCCTTGTCCTGCTAATCACTGCAAGGGTCTGCTCTCTAGGCAATACAAGTGCGGCATCTGTGAGTTGTTTGTCTGCCCGGAGTGTCACGAGTTGATTGGCAACACTAAAACCGCCGAGCATACGTGCGACCCCAATAATGTGGCCAGCGCTCAAGCCATTAAAATGGAGACAAAGCAATGCCCGGGTTGCCCCAATCGCATCTATCGAATTGAAGGGTGCTCGCAAATGTGGTGCACGGGGTGCCATACGGCGTTTGACTGGAACACGGGGCGTGTTGTGAAGTCGGAACGCCTGCATAATCCTCACTGGATGGAATACCAACGTGCAAAAAATAAGGGCAACGCGCCCATGCGTGCGCCAGGCGATATCCCGTGCGGTGGTCTTATTGGGCATCCGGAACGACGCGTGATTGCCGATAGAGTTGAGCTAGTTAAAAAAGGACTACTCTCCAATATCGTGGCTTCGTATTCAAACGACCAAATTCCAGAGGTGGTTTCTTGTGCAGTCATAACCTCCTTCTTGCCACAGATGTATCAATTGGTTGACGAGGTTAGCCGAAATAAAGTTCGCGAACTCCGTGAAACCTTACAGCACGACTTGAACTTTGAATACGAGCGCTGCCGCTACATTCTGAATGTGTTGAGCAAGGAAGATTTTGCGACGCATGTCTTTGGCAAACATACGGATCGGGCAAAAGCAACACAAGTTCTCCATATTTATGAGCTGTTTAGTGCCGTTGGCATTGACGTGTTTAACGAAATTTACGACACTGAATTGACTGGTATGGCGTTTGTCAATATGGTTTTGGAAAAAATGATTCAGCTTAACGCGTTGCGTAGTCATTGCAACCTCTTGTTTGCGCAAATCAGTCACAGCTATAACCGTTCGGTGCCCTATTTACCTAATACATGGTTCATCCGCAAACAAAAATACAATGGAAAAGAGTTAAAAGAACTTCTAGAGGAAAAACTAGACCATACGATTATAGGCGTTGTAACACGCGACTGGTTTGAACGAGTCACGCACACGACGGGTATGTATATAAGGGAGCACCGAGAAAAAGACCTCGCCAATGTGATTGCGGAAGCTGCCAAGGCCGCTGAACTCGCCGATGCAGCAATAAAAGAAGCCGAGGAAACTGCTGTAAACGCCAAGGAAAAAGCAACGATGGCCAAGGCTTACGCTGAAATGATGAAAACTCGGGCCGAAACCGCGAAAAATGAGGCTGCGGCTGCGGCTGCGGCTGCGGCTGCGGCTGCACTGGGTGGTTCGGCGGCTGCGCCAATGATTATTGACTAGAAGAAAAATGAGTGTGGGTTCAAATAAAAAACTGTTGGGGAGGGGGGAGGGACTTTTTTAATTTTTTTCTAAAAATCTAAAAGGTTAGGACCGGACCGCGTCGTTGTTGGTAGTATTAGTAATAGTATTATTAGTATTATTAGTAATAGTATTATTACCTTTCTTAAAATGCCTTACAAAAATCTCCTTAAAATGTTTCAAAAAGTTCACACGTTTATTGCTCATGATCCAATCCGGCACCGCTGTAATGCCTTGCGCGCGTTTTAAATGACGCGAACCCTTGAAAAGTAACCGATTAAAAATCGCAATTATTTTTTTTTCCAACTCGGTGAAGGAAGCATTCTCAATCGCATTTGTTTTTGTATTATACTGAAGTTCTATCCGATACCCGCCTTTGTAAATATAACGGTTGTAATTCCGATCTTGATAGAGTTGACATTTTTTATCAGAGAGAATAGAACGATTTTTTAATAGTCCAATTGCTTTTATTTTGTTTTCATCATTATGCATTTCCAAAACAATCATAGTGCCACAGATATGCTCTTTCACACATACAGGCGTCCCATAAATACAACCGGATGCCAAATCCCAATTATTACGTTCCATCCATTGTTGGCGTTCATTCCACGTTTTTGTATTGAATCTAGTTGTAGTAAGTGTAATCATCTATGTTTTTTGAGGTATGAATTGATATTGAAGAGAGATTTTAATATCAATTTTATTTATTTTTGTTCGTGAGCTTTTACGGTAATTAATAAAAATATGATATGCGGGATAATTGCCAATCCCCATGAAATTAATTTATAACCTTCTTTACATAATTTATTTAATACATAAATCCAACTAATAAAGATAACGGCCTGTATAACAAACCAAAACGTATCGGCTTTTTTGAGGATCAAATATAATAGGGTTAAAAAGGCGATCAGGGTATAAAATTTCGCAGGTGTGCAAAAATTCATAAATACATACATTTTATAGTATATGAACACATTATATATTTTATGATTCATCTAATTAAATAAACATCTTGTATTCCTTTCTATGTAATTCTTGAATATGCATTCTATCTTCTTCATCCAACTCAAAATAATCGGCAATTGTTTCTTCATTCATTGTAGCTGCCGATGGAAAATCCGGCAGTTGTGTTATATCTGGTATAAATTCAAAGGCATATTTTTCCAAATATTTCATCCGATAACGCGCTGATTCAAACAAGTATAATGCCAATTTACTAGAGAGAAAATGCTGTAATTGTTTAAATTCTTCATCGGTTTTATCAGTAATAACATAATTATCTCTATTAGAGATTCCATAGTGACCCTTGCTATCAAAATACGGAAAACCATACATTTTATGCGCTAATATTAGCTTTTTCATATTATGAAAGGGTTGTGGTATATTACTGTAATTCATAATAAGAACCGGTTGTAATCCCTCTAATAAACAAGTTTTAATATTTGCATAAGAGTATTCAGAACCATAGGGTTGTTCCGTAAATTTACTATGAACGGATGGCATATTTGTTTTAATCACTTTTAAAGGACCAACACCATTTGTGCCTGTTACCCATTTTTGAAGTTTGCACACAACGTGTGAGCCAAAGAGCGGTATTGATTTTCCTATTGTATGCTGATATAAGACATATGCTTTTCGTTTTTTATCAAAGAGTTGAATTATACCATCACTTGGTTTCTTTGTGAGAATAAAATAACACGTGGGTGTCTGTGCATTCCCATTAAATAATTTGTTTGTTTGCGTGTTGTTTAAACAATGTAATTTATCTATTTTATAATAAGTTAATAATTGATGCATTCCTTCCTTGTCCCTTTTTAACCATAGAGATGGAATAATTAGGCACATTTTTCCGACCGATGGTGTTAATAACGAGAGAGATTTTATAATAAATTTCGTCCATACAGTTTGACCTTCGTTTTTTTTACTTGAAGTCGTATTGGTTGGCACCTTTTTAATGCCTTTTGAATTGTAAGGCGGGTTTCCAATAATATAATCAAATGTATGATTTTCTATATCAAATGTATGATTTTCTATAGCTATTGTCTTATTTATAAAATCAGCATGAATTATGTTTGCTTTCTCTCCAAATGTTTTTTTTAATTCATCTATATTCTCTTCTTTAATTTCAACCATGTAAATCATTTGGTGAATAATATGTGTTTGACGTTCTATTTCATTTGGGATTTTTTCGGATAAACCTTTGTCTAATTTGTAAAACAAAAGTATAGAAAAATAACCTAACCCAGCACCAATATCCAACCATTTTTTTGCGGGGTCTTCAAAGACGTTATTATCAAACAAATTTAACATAGTATCAATCAGCGAAAATGGAGTATAAATCTCTCCATAATATAATTTATCTTCTTTGGTAACATCAAACCGTTGTTTAATATCAGAGAATTTAGTATTATAAATAGACATGCCTATTATTGCTATTTATAATACATACAAAAAAATAACGAGCTGATTCTATTTTTCATTAACCCATATTTACATATTTACATATTTACATATAATATGAGGATAGAACAACACCTACGTTTTTTTTATGCGATTCTATCCGGAATTATTGCTGGAGGATTAAGTGGCTTATTAGGCATCACTGGTTCAGTAGTCATACTTCCATTATTATTGTTTTTTGGTATATTTCAAAATTATAAATTAGCCATTGGAACTGTTATATTTACCTTTGACCCGATTCTATCTATTTTTGCTTTAATTCAGTATGCAAAAGAAAACCAAATAGATTATTTGATTGGTATTGCTTTATTTTTTTCATATATGGTTGGAGCATATATAGGTTCAAAATTTAATAAAGTATTAAATGAAAAAATATTAAAATATATAACTGCTTTTATATTATTTATATTATCACTCTATGTATTTTATAATGGATATAACACACGCATACACGCTTAAATCCTTATAAATTAGTTAATAAATAATGTTCATTGTGAATAATATTCTCTAAGATTGGTCTATAATGAGAGCGAAACTTATTTTTGGTTTGTTTCATTTCCATTATTGTCATCCATTTAATTTGGCGTTTTTCAAAGAAGCCGTTTTTATCAATTAATTGAGGGAAATGGGTCTTCATAAATTTATGATGGTTATTAAAATAAGTGGGAAAAGTAGTATCATAGGGCACCTTTACAATAATTGTGGTATAAGTATCTGTTCTAACCCTTAATAAGGTGTTGTTTTTAACCATGTGTTTAAATTCATTCATTGAACCATAAAACCCGTTTAATTCTTCATATCCTTCGCGCAAGGCGGTTTGTAATGCAGATTCATCCGCTTTTGAACCACCACCAAAATCACTCCATGTATGTTCTTGTTCTTCTTGACCAAATAAAAAATACAAATTTCCATTGTGAAGTGAAACTGGCAATATACCAGCTCCCATTTATAGTGATATATATAAGGAGATAGATTATAAGGAGATAGATATAATATTATATATTTATTTATAATACCATAGATAATACTATAGATAATACTATAGATAATACTATAGATAATACTATATCACCCTACTATATACTATAAAAATGAACTTAACACCTATACAGAAACGGTTTTTATTATTTCTAGGCGGTTGTATTCCGTTGCGCTTATTTATTGTCCTTATTGCGTGGATTATTTCTATCAAGTATTTACCTTTACTTGGCTACATTGCTTTATTACCGGCAATTGGATTTTTCTATTTGTTTCTTAGTGGTAAACGGCAAACAGGTTTAGAAACCCAAGGGGCGCCCATATGGTGGTCTAAATTTCGTCCAATTCATGGATCATTGTATTTATTATTTGCAATTTATGCCATAAAAAGAGTTCAGTCGGCCTATTTATTTTTGCTGGCGGATGTTTTAATTGGATTAATGTTGTTTGTATGGTTTCATTCTAAGAATGGTAATTTTAAAAAGGTATTTATGTAATATTATATATATATATAAATCATTCATATATATAATGGCATATACGCGGGCATTTGATAAATTAGATGATTTTGGTGATCCAATTGTTTTAATATCATCTGGCGATTTATCTACCAGACGTCGTGATAAAACAATCTTTAATGAAATAAGAAAAAATGTTGATAATTTAAATACAAATAATACTCTAAAACAAAATGGTTATAAATATAGTAATGTTAAAACTAATATAACGTGTGATATATCAGGTGGATCTATTGAGTATGTTGATAATTATGCATTAAAAAATAGTATTTCAAATGGGAGAGATTTAATTATTGCAAAGTGTTTTTCATAAATAAAATTAGTATTGACTTTATATATAAATGTCTTGTAATTGTAATTATACTGTAGTTACGAATGTGCCCTGTATTTCTTGTAATAATGTGGAAAGTGTAAATGGAAAGGCCACTGTTCTTCAAAAAAGAATATGGAACCAAATACGCTTACCTTCCTCAATGTATATAATGAATAGGGGCGCCTTAACGAGCGCATCTAGTCGTATTAAAAATGGTAATAATGTGAATTGGAATCAATCAAGCGATCAAGTTTTAGCAGCAACTCAAACGCTTGTTCAGCCTAGTCATGGAAATTCACTTAAAAGAACATTAACAAGCCACCGTCCGGGTGCAGCGTCGCCGGGTGGCGTGGGTGTTGACGTGAAACATGATTCATATGCTAGGTTTTTAAATCGTAAAAAAGCATCAAACTTTAAAACACAAACATCAACGCCTGCCAGCACTCCGTTGTATGGAAATAAAACGAAATCAATTAATTTATTAGCCGGATCTGGAAACTGCTGTTCTTGAGCATTATATAATAAAATGAGAATGATAATTAAAATAATAATAATAATTTTATTCTATTATTTTATATAAAATGTCAATGGTATTTACCTATAACAAATTAAAATCTTCAGCACCGCCACAACAACTTCCTCTATTAACGCAAAATACACGTTATAGAACATTAACGAACGTAAACACTACTACTTCAAAAATGAATTCAATTATACATAACGTAAAGAGCAGTTGTTCAAGTTGTGGAAATTAAATTAAATAACATAGTTGGAATCATTTTTGAAGTAGTATTGTTATTAGTAGTGTTATTAGTATTGTTATTAGTAGTGTTATTAGTATTGTTATTAGTAGTGTTATTATTATTGTTATTATTATTGTTATTAGTATTTATATTTATAAAATTAAACTGAATAAATATATATATACCCAAACAGAATGGATAGCATTAATTTAAATAGTGAATCTTATACAAACAATGAAATTGAAAAATTATTGCATTTAAGACCGCCCTATAATTTGAATGATGTAAATGCATCAAAAGATAAATTAATAAACCAGTTTGGCGATAAGCACTACGTGGGTAATCGGGACAAACAACAAAGCATTATTTCTTTTATAGAAACCATTTCAAGACGGTTAAAAAACCAAACCAATCTATTGGGTGGCAGCTATAACAATAACAACAATAACAATAACAATAACATAGTTATAGAACAAGGTAGTAATTTTATAATAGAAAATCCAGATGTTAGTATAGGAAAAAACGCCAGAATTGAAGATGGACGCATTACTTTAGATTCAAATATTGCTCCTCCGGGGAACCTAAATCCCATTAATGTGCGCACAATAACACAAGCGATTAGTATTGATTCACGGTTTCGTCCGAATTATAATACAACCAAATCTACAAATTACGATATTATTTTGCCATCTATTCAAAAAAATGTTATTAATATGCGTGTTGCATCTATTGAATTGCCAACAACCTATTATGCAATTTCTTCTTATAACGGTAATTCAACCTGCCTTATTACAGATTTAAGTAACATCGGGCAAGGTTGGCTACTTACATTACCTGATGGAAATTACGAACAATCATGGGCAAATAATAGCAATGCGGCGGATGTGTCTGCGGCTATGAATAGTGCAATACAAGCCGCATCGCCGGTTACGATAAATTCAAATGGCACAACATCCACGCGAAGTGGTCCTACGTTAACCACGAACGATTTAAATTTTATATTAGACCGAGTTAGTGGGAAATCTAATTTTGATATTTCTGGTGGTATTTTAGATCCATCTGGAATTAAGATCAACTTTAATGTAGATATAAGCGGTAATAGAGATAATAATGCAAATATTCAAATGCGTTTAGGGTGGCAGTTGGGTTACCGTAAGGCAGAATATACAACGACGACACAAGCAGTATCGGAAGGTATTTGTTTGGTCTGTGGACCCAGATACGGATTTATTTCAATTGATGACCATCAAAAAAATACTGGTCCCGCCTATATGGTCGCGTATGCCAATTCCATATTACAAAATAATATTATTACACGTATTAATTTAGCCGAATTAATAGCGGATTCAGGTGTTTATCAAAGCACGAGCGATCCGGGATTATCCACCCAATTAAATAGAATGCGTGAATATTTTGGTCCGGTGGATATACAGCGTTTGCATATCTCTCTTTATGATGAATATGGACGCATTATTGATTTGAACAATATGGATTGGTCCATTACACTAGCATTTGAGTTGTTGTATAATTAAAAAATAATTGGTAGAGAGATAGATAAACGTAAATTTTATTTTATTTTATTTTATTTATTCTAATCGGCTATAAAACTCTTGCACCTTTTTATTCACTTTTATTTTTTGCGGGTCAAAGGCCGTCAAATACAACCCTTCCAAACTTTTAATACGCGATAAAGCAACATAGGTTTGCCCGCATTCAAATATACTGCTCCCAGCGTCAATCTGCGCCATATCCAGCGACATGCCTTGTGATTTGTGAATCGTGACGGCCCACGCATATATCAAGGGTATTTGTTTTACGCCAATGGATGCATTCGTTTCGCTGTTCCACGTATGATATTGGATAATTCTCTTATACCCGTTTGTAAATTGAACCAAAGGCAATCCATTACTTACAAAATCAACAATAACCCCTTGACTGCCGTTTACGAGTGGTTCCGCGCTTTCCATATCAATATTGGCAATGCACATTACTTGCGCACCGACCTTTAATATAATTTCTTTTTCAGCCATTATATTATTCACCATATAAGCGTAGTCTATCTCACGTTGTTCGGGTGACATATTAGTGCTACTATTATATTTTGCGGCCAACTCGTCGGGTAGCATTTCAACGCGTTGTAGTGTATACTTTTTTTCATTGCTCGTTAATTTCGCCATTTCGGCCATATTAATTACTTCAACGTCTTTTTTACGTGGCAATAATATCGTGGGTTTAAATGTCGCAGGCATCGTTTTATTGAGTTGGCGGCTTAAAATATCAAAGGAGGATTTACTTAGTTTACCGACTCTTATGCGGTTTAAGATCGTGGTGTATACATCGTCGGTTTGACGAAATATTTTTTTCAATTGCACCACCACGCCAATCGTTGATTCCCATAAAGGACTTTCAAAGCAAAAGGCCGACGACACTGCTGAATCATCGCAATCATACATGGATGAAAAGGATGAGACTGGCGGGAGTTGATAAAAATCACCTGAAAATACAAGTTGTATGCCACCGAACGGAAGGTGTGATTTTTGTTTACGTGCACCACGCGCAATCCCGTCTAAAATTTCAAATATTTTTTGCGACATCATGCTCACCTCATCTATAATCAAAATATCTACTTTTTTCCAATTGTGTGTTTTTGTCTTATTGGCGATAATTCGTTTAACGACCAAATCCGCCGGTCCGTTCGCTAATCCAATACCAGCCCAAGAATGAATGGTTTTTGCTTGACAATTCAGTAATACAGCAGCGCAACCCGTTAATGCGCATACTTGTATATTTTTCCCGCATGCTTTACTAGTTTCTACCATTTTTTTAATAAGTGCCGTTTTACCTGACCCACCTGGTCCTGTTAATAATAAATTGTGTCCATTATTAAATGCCGCTAATGCTTGCTCTTGTTCTTCCGATAATATTATACTGGTCATTTTATAATATAATCTAGGTTCGTTGTTGTTGTCATTATGCTTGGTGATGAATGTTATTTCAATTTTAAATTATATTTATATTTGGTCTATTTCATTTGGTCTATTTCATTTGGTCTATTTCATCGTATTTTGGGGGAGGATGTGTTACAACCAGAGGTATCTTTTCTTCGTGACTATTTCTCTCTAGTTCATATTGAGGATATTCTTGTGAAACAGGTTGTCTTTGAGTTATACGATTATATGCTTCTTCAGTCAAAACCACACATTTACGTTGATTTTCAGGAGCAAATTCGCGTCTTTTAATACAGTGATTAATTATAATACAGATAGAACCATATATACATATACTAGTCAATACTGGTATTGCAAATTCAGATAATACCATTTATAATAGTTATATATAAATATATAGTTATATAGTTATATAGTTATATATAGTTATATAGTTATATATAGTTATATTTATATAATTTATATATATCATTTTCCCTCTTATTTTATAATTAAAAAATTGAATAGTAGATGATCCTTTCAGTGTTGTATATATCCTACATAAATCTCTATATAAGAGAGAATGCCTACTTGTTTACATTGTCACCGAGAATATCAGCGCAAAGTGTATTTTGATCGGCATGTGATTACCTGTCAATTTTTGTCAAAATCAAACAAAGAGCGGCAACTAGAATTTGAAGAATTGGCAGACACACCTAGCACGCGGGATTTGTATAAAATTGTAATGGAACTGGCCGCGAAATGCAACCAGTTAGAAACCCAGTTGAAAGAGGTAACCAAATGGGCAACTATCAAAAAACAAAAGTTGAATATACTTGATTGGTTAAATGAACATAGCGTAAATGAACAGAGAGTAAATGAAGTTGGTGGTTGTGCGTCTTTCAAGGATTTATTAAATGCCATAACAATAACACAAGATGATTTAAATGTCTTATTTGACACGGATTATACTGGCGGAGTTATGCATGTGTTAAAAAGACATTTAAATAATAGTGAGGTGTCGCCCTTATGTGCGTTTACCAGTAAGGTAAATGTGTTTTATGTTTTCACGGAAAAAGAATGGGTTTTATGTAATAATGAGTATTATAATAAACTAATGCATTTACTAGATAAGCAATTTATGGGCGCCTTTATTCAATGGCAAAATGAAAACAAACATAAAGGTTCATCTGACGATTTTGCCTTACTTTATTCAAAGAATATGAAAAAAGTAATGGGTGGTGCTTTTACACGTGAACAATTATACTCACGTATAAAAAAAGAATTGTATACACATATTCAGTGTGATCCTCCGAATATTTTAGAATATGAAATTTCTTATTGATTTAATACTTGGATGATTTAATACTTGGATGATTTAATACTTGGATGATTTAATACTTTGACACACGTCGTGATTTCATTCCTTTCCCTTTTTTACTCTTTCTTTGTTTCAGTTTACGCGTTTTTTGTTTTCTCCCACCACCGGCAGCAGCCGCAGCAGCTGGTAATGCTGCAACGACGGGTGCGATTGCTGGTGCTGCCGCCGCCGCCGCCATTGCCGCTGGTATTAATTTTTCGGCGGCATGTTCAGCAATCAGTTTATCGGCATTTGCTCGTAATTCTTCATAGGTCGGTTGATTGTATGTCGGCAATTGGTTATCAACTAAAAAAATACGGTTGCGTGAATGAAATACATCACCAAACAATGCTAGAGTACATTGATCTTTTAGTATGTTTGCGGCAAATGCTTCATTTATTTTTAATTTAGGGTCAACCTTAAATGTTTGGCCTCCCTTTTTGGTTTTATTTTTATACTTTGATGTTCTCTTTTGTGTGGTGCTTTTTTTCCCCCCATGACTGGTGGCTGCTCTTAATGTTGTTTCAGCAGATTCTTTCGTCCACTCGGCCTTTGCATTATTGTAATAATCGGTAATTGCCGCGGTAACATCATTTAAGTTCATCATGGCCGTATCAAATCCATGGACTAAATCGGCATCCCGATATTTGTTTTGTGATAATTCTGGCGAAGTTAAATCTATTTTAAACGGAAAAAAATTGGCAGCATTCACCTTCGGTATTAACCCACTTCCATAAAATTTCATAATATCATACATACTCCACCACTTGTAACGCTGTTTAAACTCTTCCGGATTTTTTTCTTTAATTTCATCAAACATTTTTTGTTCAGGTTCGGATAATATCTCTCTTGGAATCATAAAAGATTCTCCAAATGATAACGAAGGCATTTATATATTACATCTATAAATAATATTTTTCTTAATAGTTTCTTAATAGTTAATTTTGGTTTTTGGTTTTGGTTTTGGTTAATAAACGATTTGCATAAATACTCATTTTTTCACTTCGTAGTGCTTTTTTTACAGTTCATTTTATTCAGTTTGGGCAGTTTTAGTTAGTTCAGATAGATAAAATACGAACAAACACTTATTGATATGATTTAAGCGTTAGTGTAACCTATTTTTAGTATATTTTATATATATAATATGAGTTGGAAGCTCAATAATGATCGTTATAGAAGCGGGAATGAAGGTCTTGTTTGGATTCCTGGTGGACCGGCAGCATGCAATAGAGGACCGACCGGTTATACGGGTTATACGGGTTATACGGGCTACACGGGCTACACGGGTTACACGGGTTACACTGGAGTGACGGGTTACACGGGATACACGGGCTACACGGGTGCGATTGGAACGAGTATTAATGTAATTGATACATTAACCAGTTCTACCTTATTACCTAGCACGCCAGCAAAAGGGGATGCTTATTTTGTAAATGAGAATACTCCGGGTGTTTGGACACCAGCTGAATTATACGTCTATAACAACGGTTGGATCAATAGTGGCAATATAAAAGGTCCAACTGGCACTATAACCGGACCGGTTGGTCCGACGGGCTATACGGGTTATACGGGACCTATTGGACCTGAAGGTCTAGTTACCGTAGCTGTGTCGGTTATTACTGGTATAACCGGTTTTACGGGTTACACCGGTTTTACGGGCTACACGGGCTACACTGGAGTAACAGGAGCAACGGGCTACACGGGTTATACGGGCTATACGGGACCTACGGGACCTACGGGACCTACGGGACCTGGCGCAGTTGGACCTTTAGGTGCAGTCCAATTATCTGATGGGATTGGAGTATTTATTTATAGTAATAATTTAAATTTTAATAGTTCAACCAATCTATTAGAAATTACAGGCGGCGAAGTTAAAACCCAACGGGTTATTTTTGATAATAGTAATGTAAGAATCGGATACGGCGCGGGGTTTTCCGACCAAAGCGGTAATGCGATTGCCATTGGTTATAATGCGGGGTATTCCGACCAAAGTGGTAATGCGATTGCGCTCGGTTATGAAGCCGGTAAAACCAATCAAGGCGAATCTTCTATTGCGATTGGTTCCGGCGCGGGGTATTTGAATCAACAAGCCAATACGATTATTATAAATGCAACAGGGGAGCCATTAAATTCGGTTGATGTGAGTGCCTGCTATATTAAACCGGTTCGTAATATTGAAAATACATCGGACTTGTATAAAGCGGTTGGGTATGATATAATTAGCGGTGAATTGGTATCATTAGAAGAAGGAATTGGAAATGCTAAATTGATTACCGATAATTTTACGGTTACTGGTGGAGGTGGGCGAAGGGGAGAGAATGATAATCTCTTTGCCTATAGTTATGATGGTATTAGTTGGGTGCAAGATGATTCAGGCAAGTCCCGCCGCACCTTTGCCGACGGCAGTTGTAATGCAATTGCCTACGATGGAGAAATTTGGTTAGCGGGGGGAGTCGGTGAAAATGCGATTGTTCATAGCGCCAATGGTATTAGTTGGGAACGGAACGAAGGTAATATACGAACCGTATTGGATAGCGGTAATTGGCGCACGCCAGTAGATATTTCAAATAGTTCATTTGGAACCAGTAGTTTTGGCACGAGTGTTGGAATGGATCAGAGTGGCAATGTCATGGCGGTTGGGGCGCCTTTATACAATTCAAACAAAGGTGTTGTCTCTATTTACGATTACTCAATGAACAGCGATACGTGGGTTAAGACGCTTGATATAAGTGGTAGTGTGGCAGGCGAAAAATATGGTTCGGCGATTGCAATGAAACGTATTAATGCGAATGGAGATATACGTATTGTCGTTGGTGCACCAGTTAATGATACAAATGATGGTTTTGTCTATAGTTATGATACTTCTTTTAACGAAAATGCCTGGGGTGAAAGAACGGTCGGTAATACTATTTCAATTAATAATATTAGTGCAGATGAGAAATTTGGGTCGGCACTTGCACTCAATGAAACGGCGACCCGATTATTGATTGGCGCGCCTCTATACAATACGAATAGAGGGAGAGCGTATTCTTATGATTTTTCGTTTAATACTACTACGTGGAATCTGACAACGACGGCAAACACTTTTTCCAAAAATAATGCGTCGGGACAGTTCGGGTTTAGTATTGCGCTGAACGCCGCTGGCACTCGCGCTATTATTGGAGAACCCGGTTATCAGACAGGACACGTTTATAGTTATGACGTTTCGGCAGTTACAGGTTACTGGGGATTGACCACTACGGGTGCTACACTAAATTCCGATCAAGATTTATCCTACAATCCAGTTATTGTTGATGCTTCGTTTGGGCATGCAGTTACAATGGATGATGCGGGCATGTGGTGTGCCGTTGGCGCGCCATTTGCTGGTAGCAGTAGAGGATGGGTCAGCATTTATAAAAGTTTGGGTCATGGCTATCAATGGTTTGGGTATATGGATATCTCGGGCCAAAATGTGGGTGATCAATTCGGGTCCGCCGTTCAAATGAATGGCGCCGGTGACCGTTTAATGATTGGCGCAATAGGGTATAATAGTAATAAAGGAACAAATTACATTTACAATTATAATGCAAGTGATTTGGCATGGGAACTGGAACGAGATATTTCATCGGCAACCATTGGCGCAAGTGGTAAGCAAGGATCGGCACTTGCAACAAATACACTTGGTAACCGGTTTGTTAGCGGCGCCCCGAATGCTTCTACTGGGAACGGCGCGATGGTTGTCTATGACCGCCAAATGAAATGCAATGCCTTGCTTAAATATGAGAATACTTGGATCGGCGGCGGCAATAAAAACCAAGAACTGTTTTTTAGTAATGATGGCATTGATTGGAAAAAGAACGATTTGACAACTATTCCGTATCTTTATGATAATTCGTATTATTCAAATTTGACATTATATGGTGATCCACCTGCGTATGGTCTTTCTGGCAATCCAACTTTTGGCTATTCGGTCGCTTTAAATGCCAGCGGTACGGTTATGGCAGTCGGGGCATATAATAATAATAGTTTTAATGGCGCTGTCGTGCTTTTTCAATGGAATGGGTCGGCCTGGGCGCAAATGGGCGCAACGTTAATTGGGACTCCACCGGCATACACTCTTTCCGGCGGCAATCCATATTTTGGCTGGTCTGTGGCTTTAAATGCCAGTGGCACGGTTTTGGCGGTCGGGGCATATGGGAGTAATAGTAATACGGGCGCCGTCGTGCTTTTTCAGTGGAATGGGTCGGCGTGGGTGCAAATGGGCGCAACGTTAGTTGGGACTACCGCTGGATATGGTCTTTCCGCCGGCAATCTAAATTTTGGCGCTTCCGTGGCTTTAAATGCCAGCGGCACAGTTTTGGCAGTCGGGGCATATGGCGATAATAGTTTTGTTGGCGCCGTTGTGCTTTTTCAATGGAATGGTTCTCTTAATGTTTGGCAGCAAATGGGTTTAACTTTATTTGCGGCACCGGTATACGGTCTTCCAGGCAGTCCACGTTTTGGCACTTCCGTGTCCTTAAATGCGAGTGGCACGGTTTTGGCGGTTGGGGCAAATGCTGATAATAGTAATACGGGCGCCGTCGTGCTTTTTCAATGGGATGGGACTGCCATTGTTTGGCAGCAAATGGGCGCAACGTTAAAAGGGGATACGGTAGCATACGGTCTTTCCGCCGGCACTCCATTTTTTGGCACTTCCGTCGCTTTAAATGCCAGCGGCACAGTTTTGGCAGTCGGGGCATATGGCAATAATAGTAATATGGGCGCCGTCGTCCTTTTTCAATGGAATGGGTCGGCGTGGGTGCAAAGGGGACTAACGTTAAAGGGGGATACGGTGGCATACGGTCTTTCTGGCGGCAATCCAAAATTTGGCACTTCCGTTGATTTAAATGCCAGCGGCACAGTTTTGGCGGTCGGGGCAGATGCTGATAATAGTAATAAGGGCGCCGTCGTCCTTTTTCAATGGAATGGGTCGGCGTGGGCACAAATAGGTGCAACGTTATTTGGGACTACAGTAACATATGATCTTTCTGGAAACTCGCGATTTTTTGGCCAATCCGTCGCTTTAAATGCCAGCGGCACGGTTTTGGCGGTCGGGGCATATGGTAATGCTAGTTCTAAGGGCGCCGTCGTGCTTTTTCCGACCGAACAATTTTACTATGAAAATAATGGCTTATTTGAATACAAAACAATAACAAATGATACTACCAGTGCAAATAATACCTTGTTGTTTGGCGGGGAAGGCACGACGAATATTATAAATGTATCGTCCTTTAAAACCGGTGATAATTCAACCATTGAAGGATATTCCACCATTGGATTGAAAAATGTAGATGATTTTGGTATTTTTTCCAATGATCCATTTGCCGACATTAGTGCTAATTATACGCAAACGTTAAAGGGGAATAACCTGGCGTATGATCTTTCTGGCAGTCCATATTTTGGCTATTCTCTCGATTTAAATGCGAGTGGCACGATTATGGCAGTTGGGGCACAGAATAATGATAGTGGTAATGGCGCCGTCGTGCTTTTTCAATGGAATGGGTCGGCGTGGGCGCAAATGGGTGCAACGTTACTTGCATATAATGGTGTCAGCTATAATTATGATCTTTCCTCCAATTCACTTTTTGGCAGCTCCGTCGCTTTAAATGCGAGTGGCACGGTTTTGGCGGTCGGGGCATATGGTAATAATACCAATAGGGGCGCTGTTGTGCTTTTTCAATGGAATGGGTCGGCGTGGGCGCAAATGGGTGCAACTTTACTTGCATATGATGGTGTCAGCTATAATTATCGTCTTTCCGGCAGTCCATATTTTGGAATTTCCGCGTCCTTAAATGCCAGCGGCACGGTTTTGGCGGTCGGGGCATATTCGAATAATAGTAATATGGGCGGCGTCGTGCTTTTTCAATGGAATGGTTCTGAGTGGGCGCAAATGGGCGCAACGTTACTAGGGACTCCACCGGCGTATGATCTTTCTGGCACTCCATTTTTTGGCAACTCCGTCGCTTTAAATGCCAGCGGCACGGTTTTGGCGGTCGGGGCATATTCGAATAATAGTGCTAAGGGCGCCGTCGTGCTTTTTCAGTGGAATGGGTCGGCGTGGGCGCAAATGGGCGCAACGTTAAAAGGGATTCCACCGGCGTATGATCTTTCCAACAATCCACAATTTGGCACTTCCGTCGCTTTAAATGCCAGCGGCACGGTTTTGGCGGTCGGTGCACCTGGTGGTAATATTGCGGTTCAAGGCGCCGTCGTGCTTTTTCAATGGAATGGGTCTGCTAATGTTTGGGCGCAAATGGGTGCAACGTTAATTGCATATGATGGTGCCAGTTATAATTATGGTCTTTCTGGAAGCAGTTCACTATTTGGCGACTTCGTCGCTTTAAATGCGAGTGGCACGGTTTTGGCGGTCGGGGCATATGGTAATAATACCAATAGGGGCGCTGTTGTGCTTTTTCAATGGAATGGGTCGGCGTGGGCGCAAATGGGTGCAACGTTACTAGGGACTCCACCGGCGTATGATCTTTCTGGCAGCAGTCCATATTTTGGAATTTCCGCGGCTTTAAATGCCAGTGGATCAGTTTTGGCGGCCGGAGCATATGGCGATAATACTAATGTAGGTGCTGTCGTTTCTTTTAAACTTGTGCATAAGGCAACCCGGTATTGCAATTCTATTGCTTCAAATAAAAACATCATTGTCGCGGGTGGTGGTCCAACCAACTATTCTTCCTCTGCCTTAGCATATAGTAACGATAATGGTCTAACCTGGAATAATAGTGACAGCGACAATGACGCACATACATTCCCTTTTTCAGGTCAAAGTTGTCATGCCGTGGCATGGAATGGGTCACGGTGGGTCGCTGGCGGTAGCGGATCAAACCCATTAGCCTACAGTTATAATGGCAAAACGTGGTATCAAAGCACGAATGGTGCTACATTGTTGGGGGAAACATTTGTATGTAACGCAGTGGCGTGGAATGGGAAATATTGGATGGCGAGTATTGAAGGTGCTAGTGTTGGCGGACAAACGCAACTGTATAGTAATGATGGCATGACATGGATTGCAAGTAAAAATGGTAATACGCTGTTTATTGAGACAAACCAAGCATTGGCGTTGGCAACAGTGAAGAGTGGGAGAGTGGAAAGTCGGTTGGTTAATGTACAAAGTGATATCGCAGCGTTACAAAAAACATTAACCGATTTAATTAATTCACTTAGTTAGAGATGAAAATGAGATGAATTAATATAAATATAGTTTTAAAATCATATTTATAATAATAATTGTATATACACTTGACTGTAAATAAAAATTGAATTGAAAAATTATTAAATGTATTTATAAGTTAAAAGGCGTATAGAATGACTGAACCCGCTAGCGTAAACAACCACCCGCATCCGCGCGATGCGCTTATTGAATTTGAGGCGGGTCCGCATAAGTATACATGTGCCGGTGAAGCAAATTATACGTCCGTCACGACCTGGAACCATTCGCATTTTAAACCATTTGATGCCGATGCGATTATTACAAAAATGATGAAAAATGAGCGAACCTGGCCAACCTCGCCCTATCATGGCAAAACGCGTGAAGAAATTAAAGCGGGCTGGGATAAAAACCGTGATGAAGCAGCACAATTAGGGACTACGATGCATTATGCGATTGAATGCTACTATAGGGGGGATGCTAATGTAAATGCTTCATTGTCGCCTTATTTCCTCGCCTTTCTTGCCGATCATCCGCATTTAAAACCTTACCGCACCGAATGGATGATTTTTCACGAAGACGTTCGTTTAGCTGGGTCAGTCGATATGGTCTATGCCGGTGAAGGAGAAAATGAAATTATGATTTATGATTGGAAACGCTGCAAAGATATTAAAAAAACAAATGGGTTCGGCGAGTTTGCCCTGACGGAGTGTATTGCGCATTTACCCGATACGAATTTCTGGCATTATGCGCTTCAACTCAATACCTACAAAGCAATACTGGAAGCAAAATACAATAAAAAAGTCACACGGATGTGTTTGGTTTGTCTGCATCCGAATTTGCCGTCCTATCAATTATTGATTGTGCCCAATTTATCAAAAGAAATAGCAGCTTTATTTGAATTACGAAAACAGCAATTAGTGTAATGGGTTGGTCATAGGATAGGATAGGTATGATTATTCAAAAAAAAATAGAACTTAAACTTTATTTTTTATTGAATACTAATGAAACAATTTGTATGTTTAAGTGGTATGCCCCGCAGTGGTTCTACGCTTCTCTCTGCCCTTTTATCGCAAAATCCACTCATTCACGCCGAAGGTAATTCGGCCGTATGTCAATTAATGTGGGATATGTATGTCTCGTGCATGAATAATGTAAATGAACAATTAAAAGGGAATTACCGGGAACATATGGTGAGAGATTTAATGCTACAAATTCCAAACACATATTATCATTCTAATGCGGCGGCGGGGATAAGTGATCGTCGTATTATTGTGGATAAATGCCGTGCGTGGACACGAAAAGCAAACACGGATTTGTTGCGACAATTTATTGACCCGCATATTAAAATTATTGTGATGGAACGATCAGTGACGGAGGTGATCAAATCCTTCAGTAAATTATTTAAAAAAAACAATTGGACCGATGAAATGGTTTCTGCGTGTTTAAATGAACTGTTGACCCCAGAAACTGAACCAATTCGCATGACACTAGAATGGATTAAAATGGCACGTGAAGAATATAATTATAAGGGTAGCCAGAGTGACCCTACTTTTTTATTTATTCATTACGATGATTTAATTGAACATACGGATGATGTTTTAAAACGGATTTATGCTTTTTGTGGATGGGAGGAGCCCTTTCAACATACCTTTACTTCTATAGTGAATACCTATCCTGAAAACGATGAATTTTATGGGTTGGACGGATTTCACGCGATACGCTCGGTTATTGGAAAGGAAGAAAATACGACGGTTTTGCCACCTGATATTATGGCAAAGTGTCATGAACTAGATAAGTATTATTGCATAGATAAGTATTATGGTATAGATAAGTATTATGGTATAGATAATAGTATAGATAATGGTATAGATAATAGTATAGATAATAGTATAGATAATTGATTTAAATATAATTGGTAATTATTCATTATATATATACTTGTTTAAGCAATGGTTTATTATAATACGACTACTCACCCAATGTATTTACCCGAATCACATATTTATTTTTTGAACATGAGTTTAATTGTGTTTGGTTTATTTTCAGTCACGGCAGTAATAAGCGAATCGTTACTGCAATGGATTAAGTATCGTGATTTTGGAGGTAAGATGGGCGAGAGTGAGGGCGAGGGCGAGGACGAGGGCGAGGACGAAAAGAAAAACTATACCGACAAGTATAATGAAGACTATGCGAATTTGAAAGAATGCAACCTAAGTAAACTTGATTTTTTGATTTTAAATACACGTTACGTGAAAGAGGAAACGCCCGGCGGGGAGGTTATTATGAGTTATGATAAAGAGATGGATTGTTTTTTGTATTATACTGATAATTTGAAAGAAATTACTTATGCTATTTTGGAAACCGTTGCCAGAAAATTCGTTATAGAAAATGATTGCAAAATCATTTACAATGTAGGTAGTAAACCGGCGGAGGCACCTAAGGTTGAGGCGGCCGCCGGTGATACCGATTCTGATACTGTTTCGGTGTCGTCGGACGAAGCTGTAGTTGAAGAGAAACCAGTATCCGTATTTGCGAAATTTAAAAAATACAATACGGGTGGTAAAGGGTCAGTGCCAAATTTTAAAGCGGTCATAGATGTTGTTGAACAAACGAACCATTTCCGTTTTAAAGGCAAAATTTATGATTATGAAGAAATTGTGAAACAAAATGAAACCGCGCGAAAGGCAAAAGAAACAACAAAACCCCTAGATTATGCTGCTTATAAAAAACAACTTTTAGAAAATAGTAAAAAGGAAAGTAAAAAGGAAGTTTGATAGAGTTTAATGTAGTTGTTTTATAAAAAATTAAAACCTTTTAATAATATAGTTATGACACATATTATTAAACAACCGATTGGAAATGGTGAATATCTGTATTTTAATATGAAGGGGGGTGGTGATAAAAAAAAGAAAGAAGAACCGAAGAAGGACAAGAAAGAGGGCGAGGACAAGGACAAGAAGGAGGGCGAGGACAAGGACAAGGGCGAGGGTGAGGACAAGGAAAAGAAGGAGGGCGAGGGCGAGGACAAGGACAAGGACAAGAAGGAGGGCGAGGACAAGAAGGAGGGCGAGGGCGAAAATAGCAGCAAAGATGCAAACGGAAAATGCGTAGGGAAAGATAGTTGTGCCGGTGAAGGAGCTGCGAAGGGATTACAAGCACCCAAAAAGAATTTTGATAATATGGATAAAATGATACAGGATCAAGTGTATCCTCGTATAAAAAATGCTTGGACGAATTTAACCGATAAAGCAAAATGTCCTATTTATGTGGGGAAAACATTACCTGAAATTATTCCCAATATGATTTCAAAAATTGGTGAATCCACTGCTGGCGCATTTAATAATGTTTCAAATTCAATTAAAAATTTATTTGACCAGGTATCGGGACAAGATATTAAAGGTTATCCGAATATATTTGGGCCTTTTGAAGTGGCGTATGCCGCGGTTATTATAAAAATACAAAACGTGATTAATAAAATTGCCTTGGGTGCCGACGCTGATAAAATATTAGCCGATCCGAAAATTAAATCCGGTGAACTGCTTGATAAAATGATGCGAACGAGTAAACGCTATAAAGACGCAATTAAAGATGCTGAAATGCGCAATATTTTTAAAGATTGGATGAAGAATTACACGGATGCTTTACTAGAAACATTAGATGTGGCCAAACCAGAAGTTGATAGAATTAATACAGAACTACGTAATATTATTGAAGGCATGGGAGATAATGTGGGGGAATCCCTGTCGCACGCTTTAGTCAATGTTGTTAAATCCGCGCTTGCAAACATTCCGGTTGTTGGTGGGATTGTAAGCGCAGTTGCGGCGGCAGATGAATTAGGACAAGAAATTATTAATGCGTGTAAACCACCTATCGCAAAAGGTGCGGGTATTGTCATGCCTGTTGTAAACGGTGTTAATAAACAAATTGATAAAGCGAAATGTCAACTGAATGATTTGGCGAAAAAAATAGAGCCGATTATGAAAAAATTGGATAAACAAGAAGGTGGTGGTGGTGGCGGCCAAAAGAAAACCGTAAAAAATATCGGGAAAAAAATTTATAATACAACTCAGCGCATTGAACATATGTTATTACGGTTTGGGAATAAGCAAAGAAAAACAAGAATACATTTACGTAGGCGAAAAATAAGAAATACAGCGAAAAATAAGAAATAAAAAATGAGTTGGTTATTTTTTTATAAAGCCAATTAATCATTCAAACTTTCGTGTTTTTCTTTTTTTCCCGCCAATAGTTGCGTTTCCGCGAAAGGAGCGGGTTCGCGATTTAGATCTTGCAGTAGCCGACCTAGATCTTGCAGTAGGCGATTTTGTCTGAATGTCCTGTTGTATTTTATTCGCACATTCAGGCAATTTATCACACTGAATACACTCAAACGTAATATATTCGTTGTTGCCTTGAAGTTTAGCTTCAAGTAGTGTTTTTATATCATCACACGTTTCTTTTTTAATATTAAAAATATATAAAGTTACTGGGTTTCTAGTTTCATTATAACGATTTTTTATTAAATCAAATTCAACTGTATAAAAAAAACTTTCTTTAAAAGTTTCACCATCTTTATTAACAAATAAACCAATTTTTCGTGGATTGGTTTTTAAAGCTAAGTTGGTATATGTCTTTGAAATATACTCGCCCCATTTAAAATCATTTTCTTTTTTAAAACATTGTTTCCAAAAATTATTTTGTTCGTTAAACGCAAGGGAGGTCATTAAGGTATCGATTGAACTATATCCATTGACAATAAGAGACGCCTCTTTCATATCTTTTGTCGGATTGTCTTTTGGATTTGGATTTTCTACAAAAAAGCCACTCCACCATATTGGAAATGCTATTCTATTGGGGGTTGGACTAGATAATAACTTATCAACATATTTAGAATCAGTTCCAGTATTTATCCACTTTAATATACTTTCGGAAATTTCAGCTTCATCCACATCCTTATCTATTTTTTCTTTATAAATATGAACTAATTGGTTTAAAAATGCATCGGTGGCATTTTCACACGACATTTCCGTATAAATTATATATATATATATAATAATTTCAATAATAAATAAGAAAAGTATATATAAAAAGTATAAAGGTATAAAAGTATAACATTATTCTATGTTTTATTTTGGGAGGGGTGGGGTGTATTTTTCTTTTTCCAAATTTGAAATCCAATGCTTTTTTCTATACTGAACGAAGATTCTAAATGAGACCTCGCAATTTCTATTACCTTTTTTTCCATCGGCGATAATTGTGCCATATATGCTTTCTGTTCTTCGGTAATCATTATGTGATGTTACTGTTGCTTGATGTTACTATTACTTGATTATACTTTTAAACTATAATCAATTTTATTTATTTATGCATTATTGCATTTTATACCTTATTGCATTTTATACCTTATTGCATTTTATACCTTATTGCATTTTATACATAAGAGATGTAACAAATCACACTGTCTAGTTGTTTTGTTTGGTTATTCAATAATTGGGTTAAATTGGTTTCTATTGTATACCCATTATTTTTACAAAATGTGAAAAAATCAGGTAGCGTTTCCAAGGTGTATAGTTGATTTTCATTATATGTAGTGGCAGATGTATTATTATAGAGAGCATAAACACACTTATTTTGTTCACTGTTGGTTCGAAAGGCCGAAATGCGCTTGGGTGATATATTTAGTTGTTTGGTATGAATCGCCAAGGGTCCTAAGGGTAGTGCATTTATGGTTAGAATGTTTTTATAATTAAAATAGTGATCAGCATAGGTTTCACTTTTGATTGAATACATTGTATTATATACTTTTTATATACATATTTTATAATTTTTTCTTTACACCTTCGCACATTTATCAGCATAGCAAGTAAAACGCTGATTTTAAGACCAATCTATAACAATACAAGGTTCAGTGATTTTAGAATCTTCTATACCAGATAAATTTTTTTCAGTATATTGAATAAGTGAATCAGGAAATACTAAATATAGTTCCGTTATCAATTCTATAATATCTTTTTTATCTTGTAAATAAGGTTGATTATATAAAGCAAATGTATGTTCGGTATGTCCATATATCGCACTTCTAATGGTTTCGCCATATATTTTGTGAACATAGTCTTTCATCATATTCATTCTAACTGGTGCTTCCATATCATTTTTATATTTTTGAAGTGTTTCTTTAGTTAATGGAGTAACTGGAATAATATTATGTGTTATATTCATTATTAAAATTATATCATTATATCTTTATATTCAAATAATCGGTATTTTACTTGCTACGCTGATAAATGTGCGAAGGTGTAAAAAATTGAAATGCTTTGTGATAGATAACAAATAGTAAAACCCTACACACCACCGTCTAATTATTTAAAGAATGGACGTGATTGTGAATGCCAGTGCGAATGCCAAACCGACTAGTAATATATTTCGGTATAAATTAAGCGACGATACCATGACTCTTATTGCCAAATTTTCAAAATTACATCAATACGATGATCGGCATGCGTATAAGAATGCATGGACGCTATGGCTTAATGAAAACCGCGAGTTTGTTGCAAGAGAAGAAATGCGGTTAACACATTTGGGATTTATCGGCGATGTCGTTGATAAAATGTTTAAAGCCGGTCGTTATTATTTTCGTGAAAAAAAGGAAGGTAAGAAGGAGGAGGTAAAAGAGGTAAAGGATGAGGTAAAAGACGATGAAAAAAAAAAGGAAAAGGTGGTCAAACCAACGCGCAATTATATTGCAATGAATTACGAATTCATTAAAGCAGTTGATACGCATTTGACAAAAACAATTAAGAACATTGATTTCAAACCACAAACAAGTTTCATCCAATTTGTAGAAGAGAATAAAGATATTCTACAAGTTGAAGTTCGGCGTTTATACGCAATTATTATTAATAATAGCGGCGGCAGCGTCGTGGGCGGCAGCGGCGTCGTGGGCGGCAGCGGCGTCGTGGGCGGCAGCGTCGTCGTGGGCGGCAATAGAAAGCTTGAAATACATAAAGAAATTATGACTAAACTTAAAAAAACATTTAAAAATCGTTATTTTGTGATGTCTAACTAAAATAATTTCAATGATGTATGAATTTACACTGGTGAACAAGTGTAGCGCTTACGCTGGCGAACATGTAGCGCATCCGCCAGACATTGGTCCGCCACAACCACAACCACCCGACCCACCTTTCATCTCACTTTTTTTCATTGCTTTTTCAATATTTTTGCGGCATTTTTTGCACACCTTTGCCTTGTTTAATATGTCGTTTATATTCATATTGGGGGCACTGCTAGTAGATTTGGCACTGGCACTGTTTTTCTTGGTTTTGGAGTTTTTGTCGCTTTTCTTGCCTTTACGCGCGTGTGTTTTTGCTTTGCCTTGCGTGTATTTGGGATGGGTGCCATTTTTTATTTGAACCCATTCTTTTTTTGCTTCGGGGACAACTTCTCCAATAGAAGCCGATTTCCCGTTTTTCTTTGCCTCAGTCAGTTTCTCCTTAATTAATTCTAACCACGTTATAGGGGATTTGCTCATTATTATGTTATATAAAGAGAATAAAAATATAATATATAAAAATATATAAAATATATTAGAAAATTGAAATAAACATATAGATGTATAGTTTATTATAACACTTACCCTACTATTAATAAAATGGTTAAGAACACTGGAGGCAATAAATCAAAAAAAATCGCACGTAAAAATGTTTCTTATTCTACACGCGATGTCAGACGCGCTACAGACGAAAACGAAATGTATGCAGCAGTTAGTAAAATTTTTAGTAGTCAACGCTGTAGTGTTATTGGCGCCGATGGTAAAACGTATCAATGTAATGTTCGTGGGAAATTTTTGAAGAATAAATCGGGGGGAATAGGTGATTTAAGTCCTGGTGTATGGATTTTAATTGGGTTTTATGATTGGGAAGTGCGAAGTGATGGGAGTAAAAATTGTGATTTATTGGAAATTTATACTTCAGTAGAGAAGGATAAATTAAAACAGATTGAAACGCGTCATTTGTCAGTGCTTATGAAAATGGATGGAATTGATGGGAATGACCTTACCTTTTCAAATTTCAATGTGAAAGAAGAATCGTCTAGTGATGATGAAGAAGGTAAGGAAGAATCTAAGGTGGCGGCGGCGGCGGCGGCGGTAGTAGTGAATAGTAGTGCAGCGACTGCTAATCCGAATAGTTTCACTGCTTCATTCTATAAAAAGGAAACAATTGAAGAACAAATGGATTGGTTGTCTGTCAATGTGAATGATATTTAAACCCAACCAGAAAACCACCCAGAAAACCAAGTATTTTGATTTACACTTTTTTTAATTTCATTTTTAGTAGTTTCGGTTTGGGTTGTGAGTGGTAATTCTTCTAATTCGGAGGGTGCTGGTGCTGCTTCGCTTGCTGGTGCTGGTGCTTGTGCTTCGCTTGCTGGTGCTTGTGCTTCGCTTGCTGGTGCTTGTGCTTCGCTTGCTGGTGCTGCTTCGCTTGCTGGTGCTTGTGCGTCGCTTGCTGGTGCTTGTGCTTCGCTTGCTTGTGCTGCTTGTGCTTCGCTTGCTGGTGCTTGTGCTTCGCTTGCTGGTGCTGGTGCTTCGCTTGCTGGTGCTGCTTGTGCTTCGCTTGCTGGTGCTGCTTCGCTTGCTTGTGCTGCCACCGATAAAACACTATCTACAATTTCATCTATATGTTTATATTGCGGCCTATTAAATTCCATTTGTAATGTAGTATAATTCATTTCTAATGATTCAGCTCGGCTATACGCATTTTTTTTCATAACACTATCGTCTTCAATGACGTGTTTGCGCAATTCATTAATTATTTTACGATAATTCATTAAATAATTTCGGATGTGTGTTTGTTTTAATGTTTGTTTGTAATAATTTTTGTTTCCATACAGTTGACATGCAATATAATAAGAATACCAGCCAAATGAAAACGACCTTTCTCTCGGCACATGATAACATATATCCGAAATAGTAGTGGGTTGTGCTGATAATTGCATACTCATTATATCCATATTCAATTGGTTAATCATTTTATTAGAAATGTAATTAAATATATTTTCTTTTTGAAATTTATGTATACGATTATGAAGCATATTCATGATTGGTTTAATAATAGACCATCCACACTGATTCAATAAAGCGTCAATTGTTTCAATCATAAAATAATCAATCATCGGTTTATATTTTGTGCCAGCACTGCTTTTCCCAAATTGGATAAATCCACAAATTATACTAATGGATGCATTCAGCTTTTCTTTACAAAAATAAAAAATCAGCTTGTAAAGGTGTTTAGTGTAAAAATTTAGTTCAGAGGACGTTAACTTGGTATTGACAAAAATACGATATAATACTTGTGTTACTTCATTACTCACATTGGTTAAATCACTCATATTATTTATTGTATTGAATAACTTCATTATATCATTTTCTATTTTATTCTCCATTGAGGTAGGTGTAGGGGTAGTGATGGTATCATCAGTCATTCTATTTTTACTTGTTTTAATTTACTTCATTTATTATCTTTAAGTTTTTTTAATAGGATACATTCGTTTGGTTTTTGCGTGATTACCATTTTTATTATTACGTTTTGTAACTGTCATGTTTATTCTTTTGGTGTTTTGTTCTTTACTTGATTCTATTGCTGACAACGACGAAGACACCACTACTGGTTTTGATGCACATTCGTTAAATATAAAAAATAAGGCATTTAAATCTTGAAACATATGAATTGTATCGGTGAAATGAATATCATTCAAATGTTTTTCAGAATGTATAAATCGGTTTTCATAGATGGATTCATTCTTTTTACTGGAAAAATGTTCTACTTCGGTCGGTTCTAAATCAATATTGTATTTTAATAGTGAAAAAAGTTTATAATTTACCGAGAATAAATGATGATAACGTTTAATAAATGTTATTATTATTTCACGTTTTAATATACCCTTATTGTTGTCAATTAAACATCTATCTTTGTGTATATGTTGTAGTTCATTCTCTTTATTTACATAGAGCAAATAAACAATAACCGATTTTACTGGTTCTTTGTAAAAATCATTGTATTTGTCTTCATTGTTTTTTAACTCATTGATCCATTCCGTGTCTAGCATTTCTTCTTGGTCTTCTTCTTCTTCTTCTTCTGCTGAGTCACTTGCATAATTTATGATAGTATCCATATAAATACTTATTTATACATCTTGGATATTATCATAATAAAAGTTTAAACTTATAAAAAATTATTAAAAAAATTATAAGTTTTCAATTTGTATAACTGACGATTAATCGTTATTCGTTATTTGTTATTTGTTATTCGTTAATAATCGTTATCTGAGAAATTCATGTCATCTTCATTAAAATGCAAATTACTGTCATTTTCATACATTTCAATTAAGGTTGGTTCTCCATAAAATTCTGATAAATCGCCTAAGCGTTCTACATCCATATCACGCTGATATTGTTCACGCGCAATTCGGTATTTAAATAAGATTCTACCCAATCGTTCATTTTCTTGGTATGCTAATTCTAATTCATGCTGACTTATAGTTGATTCTACATACTTGTATTCCATTGTTCCAGTTTTTTTATTATTTTTACGTATATATACCCATCCCGGTAATAGCTTTGTTTCTTCTGTTGCTGTAGTGTCCTTTTTTTCTATTACCTTTGTTGATGCTATAGAAGAGAAACTTGTTATTTTTTCACGGTTTTTTAATTCAGTAGTAGTTGTTGAATTGCTGCTGCTGCTGCTCTTGCTGCTCTTGTTGTTATCTTTAGTTTTTATTGTTTCCCCAAGCGTTGGAAATTCATCTGCCAATGAGAACTCTTTTTTCAGTTCATTTTTTTTAGCTGAGGATGCAAATGATCTATGCTCTTGCGATGGTGTATTTTTATTACGTAATGAGGGAGGAACATATGATTGTTTGGTATTAACATTAGAGTTTGCTGATACAGGCATTTTTGAAGTTTTAAGGGTTTAGTTTGGATTCGCTGTTAACTATATTACTTAACATATCTTTAATTCAATTTTTTTATATTTATGTATTAGAAAAACGATTTATAATCTTATTTCTATGGTTCATATATATATCATTCATCTATTTTATGAATAGGTTGGGTGATACTATCCTTGATTATGTATTTAATTCTTTTATTTTGAAATTTGGGAAAAGAGAAATATATGATCAAAATATTTATTCGGATTTTCATAAAGAATTTATTACAACACTCGTAAATCTGTATCGGTATCGGTATTTGGCGAATAGTGAAGATCCTACACTTGATAGTGTGAATACAAATTTAATTGAATTTACCGAATTAGAAAACAGTGATAGTGATGATGATAGGCATAAGCATAAGAACTTTAACTATGATGACGTAGAAACACTTGCTTTACATTTGTCGCTACAACTGCAATTATTAGAAAAGCGTGGATTTACAATGCTTTATTTGCAATCAGCTGATATTATAAGAGTTAGGGTTAATAGTAGTAAAAAAGGGAGAGATTTTTGTATGTATTTATTAGTTGATTTAACTCAGCTGGTTCCATTAGATAAGCATGATCATACTAAGCTTGTTTTGAATTACCCAAAAGTTTTTCCTTTCCCCAAGAGTGTCTGCGCTCCGGAATTATACACGATTGGTATGTTGCCGTTTATAACACATCGTAGCGCAAGTTATTATAGTGTGGGGTTATTATGTTTACATTTATTAAACTATCAAAATCAAAATCTCTCTTTGACTAATTTACGAGACACGCCTTTGTTTTATTTTTTAGAGAGATGTTTAAAAGAAGAACCATTAGAACGGATGTGTTTGTTTATTTGATAGCTTATTTGATTTCTTATTTGATAGCTTTATTTTCTTCTGTTACTTTATATGTCTATTGTAGCATTAAAACGTAATTCTAAACGTTTTCAGGTTCCTATATCATCTACCCCAAAAGGGTTTTCCTTAAATGGTGGATACCGCAATCATCGTTCTATCTACAGCACTAATCTCTCGGCCTTAACAAATTCACAGGCAAATATTTGTGTGGGGGATGGAAATGACACTTCTATAGTGAAGACATCCACAAAGAATACGAAAGGTTATTTATATACCACGGTTAACTTTCCAACCTGTCCTGCTGGGCTAACCTGCACAACGGGAAATAATGTGAATTGGGTCAAGAATTTCTCACCCGAAGACCATAGCGCTGGTCAACATATCGTGGATAAGGTTCAAGCAGCAGCAGCGGCATGTGTTATTGATACAAGCAATAATCAAGATACGACCGTTTGCTGTAAAGCACGTTCATATCATATTGGCGGTAAACGTTATTACACCGCATATAATGAGAAAACCACAACTGATTATCAGCGTCTTAAAGGCGCTATTACGGCGGGCGAATACTTAAAAGCAGGGTTAATAAAATATAAAAAATATGATTGCGATACAACGATTGAGAGTATTGCGCCTTTGCCTAAAGCATTATTAAACAGCGGTTGTTATCATTGTTAATATCCTACGTTAAACCATATAAATAGATTCATTTATGTATTTTATAAATTAACATTATAAAATGCATTATTTACTTCGTTTGAAAATTTCTGCGTCGGCGTCTGTATGCACTGAATTGTATTCTTTATACAAAGAAGCCGTTGAAAAACATAACCAAAAGTGCGATGGGGAATTTTTTGATGCTGGGTTTGATTTATTTTGCCCGGCCGATATAGAAGTTGATGGCAAGGCAACCGTAAAAATTAATCAAGAAGTGAAAGGGGAAATGCGGTTTATCACTTCGGTTCATGATGATTTCGGTGTGCCCGTGGGTTATTATATGTATCCACGTTCTAGCACAGGGACCAAAACACCTCTCCGTCTCGCAAATTCGGTTGGTATTATTGACGCCGGTTATCGCGGAAACTATATTTCGGTCTTTGACAATTCAAGTGAAGATAGGTTCAAGGTAGAGCGAAATCAACGTTTAGTGCAGATTTGTCCACCAAACATGACCTATCCCATGCGGGTTGAACTCGTGGAAAAGGATACTGATTTGACCATGACTACTGAGCGGGGGGAAGGAGGATTTGGGTCTACAGGGAAATAGAAGATATAGTATTAATTATATATAGTATTAATTATATATAATATTAATTATATATAGTATTAATTATATATAATATTAATTATAATAACCACGCTTTTTAAGCATATTTTTTGCACGTGTTGCGATTTTTCCATATTTGGATTTTTTTGTTATTGACGAATATTGGCGTGCTCTTACAAACGCTGCATAAATTCCTTTTGGGCTAATTTTACAAGTGCTTTTGGCGCAAATTGGAAAACTACTTTCACCGATTGGACCTAAAAAACACTTTCTTCCACACTCTTTTTTCATTACACGGCGTTCACGCGTTCCAGGTGATTTTCGTGACCATCCTTTGCTTGATAGTTTTTTATGTGTTTTGTTACGAATCATTGTATTGTATAATATAATAGAATATAATATAATAGAATATAATAGAATATAATATAATAGAATATAATAGAATATAAACTATTATATTATATTGTCTTTTATATTATATGGATTCAGATAGTAATAATAGTAATACTAATGATATTATTGGAAGTGAACCCAGCGATTCCGATAATGATATTATAAGTAGGCATCATACTGATCCTATAAATGTTAATAATTGTAATGTTAATAATTGTAATGTTAATAATTGTAATGTTAATAATTGTAATGTTAATAATCTTAATACTAATGATTGTGATGACGGTATTCATTATAAAAAAATAACCTATAATGATGTTCGTGAGCAAATAAATAAATCATATGAACAAGACATCATTCATCGCTATTCATCCGCATTAGATATATTAGCAAGCTATATCAAGGGTCAAAAAATTATTTATATGGAATCCCGTTCCTACACTGTGCAATTATTAAATTTTCTTATGCTGCCTGCTATTTTTATTTCGGCAATCATAACTGTTTTACAGGGTTCTAGTTGTGATTTTTTTTATATTTTGGCAGGTCTGTCAGCGTTAGTCACGTGTTTACTATCAATTATTAATTACTCAAAACTAGATGGTGCATCAGAGGCACATAAGATATCATCCCATCAATATGATAAACTGCAAACTTATGTGGAATTTCAATCGGGACAAGTATTATTGTTCAGTAATCCAATTCTTAACAATGAAAATATGACGCGCTTCTGTAATAAACAAAAACAACAGATTGAAACTTCTTATGGCTGGGAAAATAAAGAAAAGGTGGGGTCGGTTTACGATGATCGTAATATTGATGTTAGAATGAATGACACCATTTCGCCTGATATTCATAGAAAAATTTGGTTAGCAAATGCCGAAAATAATATGATGAATTCTGTTTATGAAGACCGGTTGAATGCGGAATCAGACCTTATTCGGGATATGAGAGATAATATTATTCGTATTGAAGATAAAATTGCGGATATTAAAGAATCAAATCAGTTTATTATTCCACGTAAAATTAGATATACCTATCCTCTTCTCTATAATACAAATGTCTTTTCTATTATTAAAAAAATAGACGATTATAAAGCAACTATTTTGACTGATTTAAAACATGTTAAAAATGAGTTGCGTTACATCAGTGCTTGGCAAAAAAAATATGAAAAATCTAGGTTTTCGTCCCATATATCAAAAAATATTAAATATAAAAAACGAACGGCGGTCTTATTTCAAAAGAAAAAAAATATTGTTAATACGATATTGTTTTTAAATACAGCATTTTCAATGATTGATAATATGTTTCAACAAGAAATAGTAAATGCCAAATTGAGACAAACGTATTGGTTGCGGTTTTATATATATGATTTATGTCGGTGTTGTTGCGAAAATAAGGTTATGCTTTTATTACCACCAAATTACATTGACCCAAAAATAGCCGGTGGGTATGTTATGGAAAAAATAATGGAAATGGAAAACACCTCCTTAGGGCAACATAATAATAAACGTAATAAACATAGAATGAAATTCACTAAGACAGAAGTGAACAACCATCATGATGATACTACTACTAGTGGGGAGGAGGAGGAGGAGTATCATGTTAATTGCGATGAAAAAATTGTTTATTCACAACCACACGATTCTTGTTTTGATAAGGATAAGGATAAGGATAAGGATAATAAGGAGGAGGGTGAAATCACTTCTTCTATGCTTTAAGCGTGGTGGGCAGCAGTCATAGTCGTCATCGTTGTCGGTTTTCGGTCTTTCTTCTTTAATTTTATAAAGCGGTCTCGGATACGTTGAGGTTGAGGTTTGTTAATGAACTTGGTGTCTAGTAGTTTTAATTTTGGTGCCATCGGCGTCCGCATCGCTTCTTCTTCAAACTGGCATAGAATGTTCTTTTTCACTATTTGGATTTTTTCCGAATAGGTGTCCATGGTGTGTTCATTCCCTTTTTCCTTGTAGTGGTTGATGAACCGAAACACATTGACCTCTTTCTTTTGCCCAATACGCCAGCAACGTGCAATTGCCTGCTGTTCTATGGCGGGATTAAAATGAGGACTAGTGAAATACACTTCGCTGTAATGCTCTTGGAGATTCAATCCTTCGGAGCACATCCGAATTTGCCCAATAAGAATATCGGCTGGTTTGGTCAAGGCCGTAGTGCGTTGTGTTTTTGTTGAACGACCGTCCAATTTCACAATACGTTTTCCATAGGGTGCTAGGCGATTTGCGATAGCATCAATTTCCTCATGAAAATAACACATAATGATTTTTCCACACCCATTATTAATCCGACCATTGATTGTGGCAATCAGCGAATCAAGCTTGCTCTCAGACGTATAGAGATCAGCGGGGGTTATAATACTGTATTCGCTGCTGGTGGTGTCTTGCTGCTGCTGCTCTGGCTGATGCTCTGGCTCATACTGTGGCTCATACTGTGGCTCATACTGTGGCTCATACTGTGGCTCATACTGTGGCTGTGGCTGACGTCGGTGTTCACTCAATTGCATTTCAAAGCGTCTACTCACCGCTTGAAGCATTGGCGGATACACACACGCTTGACGAGCAAGCATAAAGTATTTCATCGTTAGCTTTTGGGGGTCTTCTTCCAATGCCTCTTCAATTGCAATCCTTTTTTTAGGCACACCGCAGTATTGGACCATAGAATGGATATGGCGCGACAATTCTTCTTCTGCATTGGTCTCGCACTCAACCATTATGTTGTGTTGGTGTAAGGGCGGCATGGAAATGGCCACGTTTGCTTTGGTGCGATAATACACCATACTCTTTATGGTGCTGCTTTGTGGCGCGTTTTTAGTAATAACACGCAGCAAGTTTACCATCTCGGCTTTCTTGTTTTGGATAGGGGTTCCCGTCACCATCCACATCATCGGCGTGTTTAACAACATCATGCCTTTGTAAGCAGTTGTATTTCGGTGACTGGCGTGGTGCGCTTCATCACAAATCACCCGATTCCACTTGATTTTGTTTAGAAATGGAATGTGATGAGGCAACACTGCGCCCCCATCGGTGGGTTGGCGTTTTTTGGGTAAACTTACATACGAATACGTGGTTAAAATAATTTGGTGTTTTTTTATATCGTTTTCGGTGATTTTGTTAATACGGTTGCAGGTGCTGTGGTATACAAATAGCGAGGGTGTAGGTGTTATTTTTTCTAGAATGCTTTTCCACTGTGAAAGCAGTGATTTGGGGACAACAATAAGCGTTTGGGCTTTGGGATTACAAAAAGTGACGGCGAGCATCACGATTGTTTTGCCAAGACCCATTTCTAACGCAATAATACCACCTGTCTGCTGCTGCGCTGTATGCTGCTGCGCTGTATGCTGCTGCGCTGTATGCTGCTGCGCTGTATGCTGCTGCGCTGTATGCGCTGTATGCGCTGTATGCGCTGTATGCGCTTCTTCTGCTTCTTGCGCTTGTTCCTTTTTCATACACCATTCAAAGCAATCTTCTTGGAATGGTTTATGTTCAAAATTATTGGCAGCTAAAAACTGCGTGTATGTTGTTGCGGCCATGTCGTTCGTCGTTGTTACTGGTTTTCATATAATAATTTTTGTTCAACTCTCTTTTTGTTGGGTGGGGGGTTGATTAGAGTGATTTGATAAAAAAGTAATTCAATTTGTTGGATTATATAAAAAAAAATAGTTTTATTTTCGAAAACAAAACCATCCTTGTGTTTTTTTTGTTTATTCGTTTATTCGTCCCATTCAATAATGTGCATCGTACACATATTTATTTTGGTTTTCCCCCAAACCTGATTTCTCGTCTTCTCTATCTCTCGGTCAATTTCATCCATTGCGCATTTTTTTATATACCACTTCGCATTTTGTCCGGCTTTAATTATAATATTCGGTTTTTCAGGCATTCGGTAGGCTATTGCCAGAACCTTATCAAATGTGTATGTTTTATCTATACCTGCTTTTCCAACACAACCTTCTCCGTCTGCTGGACGAAGGTCATTTCCCATTTTTAAAACCGCGTGGTCTCGTCGTTCATATTTTCTTACGTGTTCCATTTATTTGCTTGTTATATTGGGTTGTTTGCTTCCCATTTAAACCTAATAAAAGTAATTCAATTTTTTATTATACTAAATAATAATATGATTTTAATTAAAAAATCGATTTCGTTTTCGTTTTTTTAATTTTAAATTAAAAAATGGTTTCATTTCTGAAAACCATCCTTGTGTTTTTTTCGTTTATTCGTTTATTCGTTTAATCATCATAATCCGCCCATCGTAATACGGGCGGCGCTTGGTAGGAAGAGGAAGAGGAAGAGGGGGGTGGTGTAGATGTTTCTTCAGCTAACTTGGGCATCTTTTTGGGCGCAGGCGGTGCTTCAGGCGGCTGGGAGGAAACTGGCGAAGGCGGCGGCGAATCTTCGCGTTCGCGTTTGGCGGCGGTGTTGCGGGCGGGCAAGAGGAAACTGGTGAGGGCCCAGAGTGTGAGCTCGTCAAGGTCGGTCTCGGTTGGTCGTGTAGTAGTAGTCGTAGTCGTAGTAACATTCGGCCACACTGGATTGGGTGTCGGCATAACTACGGTTGCACGTTCTTGTTCTTTTCCACCAAGTGCTGGAAAATTTTCAAGCAGATTTTTTCGGTGCTTTTTCAAGTCCACTTCTTTGGTTTCTTCCCGTTCGCGATTGGCTGCTTCTACGCGCTCTTTGGCAATTTCCAAATAGTTGTCTGACAACTTGCCAAACGTGGTGGTTTCTTTGTTATTTTCATCCACCGAAAGCAAATGAAAGTAATTTGGTTTCGTCGTAGGAGGAGGAGGAGGCGAAGAACACAATTCGCGAGCACGACGACGAAATTGCTGTTCTTGCTGCTTATGAATAGTAGCAGCCGCCGGTTCTTCCTTTTTCGGCGTGTTTGTGGTTTTCGGCGTGTTTGTGGTTTTCGGCGTGTTTGTGGTTTTCTGGTGATTTGGATTATACTTACCTTTAAGCTTGGGACAATATTTAACAGTGTGCCCGGCCTTCTTGCAAAATGTGCAATTCTGATTTAACAGCGTCGGGCACACCACTTGTCCCTTGGCGTCACGCACCGAATGTGAGGTGCAAACACTCTTTGGTTTTCCAGTATCTTGGCATACTTTGCAAAACATTTTCTTAGTTTCTTGGTTTCTTGGTTTCTTGGTTTGTGAGGGGTTACCTAGTAATGCTTCAGTAAAAAGTATTTCAATTTTTTGAATTATAATAAAAAATAATATGATTTTAATTTAAAAATTCGATTTTTATTTTTACTTTTACTTTTACTTCTATTTTTAAAAAGTCGTCTTCTTAGTATAATAATAATTTAAATGCATTCGTATATAATCCGCCACACTTGCGATCGTTGCATCGGTAAATGTTTTTTTATAGGGGACACTTCCAATTGGAACGATGATTTCATACTGATTTGTGCGTGGTAAATATTCAATACTAATTTCATCATATGGATTCGTTATTTGGTTTACCTTATAACACACTCTATTACCATCCTTTGGTTTTTTTGAATTTGAATAAATCCATTTGTATTTCATGAAATCTGGGTGTATACTATTAGTAAGTGTGTCCATTACTAATAGTATAAGTGTGATATCTTTAACTCATTTATCGTCCTATTTTTATTTTATTTTATTATTAAAATTATTATCATTAATATTAATATTGATAATAATATTAAACAAGTAATACCCATATGGGGACTCGAACCCCAAATCTTAAGATTAGAAGTCTTACGCGCTATCCAATTACGCTATACGGGCGGGTTTTTTATTATTTTTTGCATAATAATAATAATAATAATAATAATAATATTCTCCTCAACTGGATTTGAACCAATGACCTAAAGATGCCTTTTTTTAAATAACTACAGTCTTCCGCTCTACCGCTGAGCTATAAGGAGTTTTTTATGTGTGTTAGTTGGGAACTGTGGGGTTCGAACCCACGCGGAAATGTTCCATTGGGTCTTAAATCCAACGCCTTAACCACTCGGCCAAATTCCCATTTCTTTTTTTTTAAAAACCTTTATTTTTTACACTGTAACCCATATATATATAAAAAAATTTATACTTCCCTTTTTTATTGTCTGCTGCTGTGCTGTGTCCGTTTTGCCTTTGCTGCTGCTGTGCTGTGTCCGTTTTGCCTTTGCTGCTGCTGTGCTGCTGCTGTGCTGTGCTTTGCTGCTGCTGTGCTGTGCTTTGCTGCTGCTGTGCTGTGCTGTGCTTTGCTGCTGCTGTGCTGTGCTGTGCTTTGCTGCTGTGCTGTGCTTCGTCCGTTTTGCCTTTGCTGCTGCTGTGCTATGCTGTGCTATGCTGTGCTGTGCTGTGCTTCGTCCGTTTTGCCTTTGCGCCTATGCCATAAAAAAAAGAGTGAAAGGGTTCAAGAGGAAAAGGAAAAAAAGAGATGAGAGATGGAAAAATTGTTAGTATTATTGTTATTGTTAATAAATAACAATCTGCCCTTTTTATTACATAAAAAATCATTTTCAATTCATTTTTTATTAAAAATAAATCATTGATTGTTATATAATAAAACATGTATATGCTAGTATAATAATAGTACAATGGATACTATCTAATTAATTCGCTCTATACGCATGAGTTTTTATTTGCATGAGACTCTTTTATAACTCATACTAGTATAGTATTGAATACCTTTAAATTATTTTAAGCTATATATTATATTAATTTATATAATATTTTATATTAATATTAATATTAATATTTAAATTTATATTTGTAAATGTAACAAGAGATAAAACCTATAAATGTCAGATTATACAGAATTTCAAACTAAAATTGAAAATGGAACAAATAATTGTGATATTAATAATAAATATTACATTAGTGACTATGAAATGGCTGATTTAATTAATAGTATGGTTTCCTATGAAAGTGAAGATGATATGGAACCCAAACCTATATTTAAGCATGATGTGATTGCGGCGAATAATAACCGTATTATTATTCAACCAAAGTATCCTTATCCCAAAGAAGATTGCAGTATTTGTTTAAATACACTCTTCCATAAACAAGTTGCCTATTTGCCTTGTAAACATTATTTTCATTCCTCTTGTTTAACCCATGCATTTAAGAATAAATTATATACTTGTCCATTATGTCGCACGGATTTAAATACTGTATTGAATAAAATTGGATTTGAATTTCCGCCAGCAGAACCTGCACCGTTATCTGATTTGGATTTAGACCTTATTTATCGTTTATTGGAATCGTCCGCATATTATCCGTATGTCATGCCAACGAATGCGATTTATCCATTCTTATATTTATCTAGTTTTGACCTTAATTTAGATGATATTGAGCGAATGAGCATCATTGAGGATTCTTATAGTATTTCAGACGATGGTGATGGCGTGTAGTGACTAATAATAAATGGTATTACTTTGTAAAAAGACAACCCACTTACGATTCCAATTGCACTGCCTACCATTAGCTGATTTATGGAATGGCGGCGTGTTGCATAGCGTTGCCAAAGGGTAAGTCCTGCTTGAAGTGCGGAAATGGCGGTTAGAACTGGTTTTCTAAAATAAAGTGTGATAAACATTAATTCAGAAATAACTGCCTGTGCGTGTCCCGACGGCATTCCGAAATTTTTATGAATACTAAAATAATTATCTATCGTTGGTGTAATCGTTTTAAATTTTTCGGTTTCATCACTATCGGGACGTGGATATTGCAGTGTATTTTTTATGACAATGTTAATAAAATGACTGGTGATTTGCCATACAAAAACATAAATGTATAAATAAATATTGGTTGATTGGGTTGTTGTTAAAAGCATAATTATTATTAATAGTAATAAGGTATTTGGCCCTTGATATCCAATCTGAGAGAGATAATCATTCATTATATACATTTATAATTTTTATATTTTAAATAGTGTTATATATATATATACTGAAATGCCTACCGGAAAATATATAGTAACAGAACGAAAACAGAGTTTGCGTCGTCGTATGAAAGGAACGCGTAAGTTGAGTAATAGTAAGCGTAAGATCAATGATAACAAAGGTGGTGGATTAGCAGCAATTATTGCGCCGACTTTTTTAACTATGGTAAATACCGTAAAATTATATCACTGGAAAACTACCAGTTATTCAACGCATAAAGCAACGGATGACTTGTATGCAAAAATGGGCGAATTAACTGATAAATTTATGGAGGTCATGCTAGGTAAAGAAGAGATGGGCGGACGCGGTAAATTATTAAATAACCGTGCTGGCGGGTATACCTTAAATCTCTCTTTATTCAGTTCTAACAATGAGTTTAAAAAACAAATAGAACATTATAAATCTTTTTTAATTAATTTGTCAAAAGATGCTAAATTTAATTTGGCAATGAATGTAGATTTAATGGCTATTCGCGATGAATTATTGGCCGAGCTGAATCAATTCTTGTATTTACTTTCGTTGAATTAAATTAAATTAAATTAAATTATAAATAATAGTTGATTTAAAATCATTATTTATATATATATTTTTTTTGCTATGGGATGGCAATGGTGGTGGTGAGGTCCGAAGAGTATTGTATTTATTTACTTGCACATATTAAACAACAGGCGATTGTAAATATAGTTAATACCCAGCATGGAAATAACAATGACCGAGTTGATTATAATGTATCGGTTACGTTTTATGTCGCGAAACAAGAACACTAAACTAACAATAGAAACAACCATGATCAAGAAATAAAATACGGAAATGGCATAAAAAAGGTCACAATACTTTTTGTCCATCGGCGAAAAGAGATTGTTGAAATCTTGGATGAGAGACATTTTATAATATATATAAATAATAATTTTTTTTATTTGTGTGTTTTTACATTTGTTTGTTTTTACATTTGTGTGTTTTTACATTTGTGTGTTTTTACATTTGTTTGTTTCTCTCTCTATCTTCTTTTTCATTTTTGGGTTTATGCATTAATTTTACGTAAAGGATATACAATAACCCAATTATAAAGAAGGAATTTGGAATGTAAATACCATATGCATTGTTTGCTACACCATAGGTAAATGAAAGAACCTGAGCAGTAATGTTTAAGGCAATCCAAGTCCACGGCAAAGAATCGGTATTATGTGTATCGTAAATTTTTTGAATAAGTGTGCTAAATGATACTAACCCTAATAGACCAGCGATTCCAACTAAAGCTTCAAATCTCATTTTATGTTATAATCTATAAAGAGAGATTTATTTCATTATAGATAATGTGTGTTTGTGTGTTTGTGTGTTTGTGTGTTTGTGTGTGTCTTTGTAAAAAATTGAAATGCTTTTGGTGTGGGTAGGTTATAGTAAGACAACACACTTATTCTAAAGAGAAGAAAATGACTACAGAACAACTGGATATGCTTACGCAGGAAGTGATGCCGGTCTTAACCGGTTATTTTGAACTGGTTAATGCAGTTCAACTAGGTGAAGGAAAACAACAAATACGGTTTCTGCACGGTCTAGTTGAATATATGTTGACCAATGAAGTAAAAGCCGGCATATTCTTGCGATCCAAATTCAAGAGTTTTACTGCGTTGATTATAACGAAACTACATCACTACCGAACGTATGATTTGGTGCAAGAAAATGAAGATTTGATGAAAGCCATAGATGAATTAGAGCTCTATCTTCATGCATTGGCGGTGGAGCGAGGTGGGCGAGGGGTGCGTCGTTTACGCCAAACGGGTCCCCATACAGGCATTATGATAAAACGGTTAAACCGGGTTAAAGTGGAAAGCATTAAGTATTTGCATACGTATTATTTGAATTATTGTAAATGCACTAATGCTTTTCGGCAACAACAAGCGCAAGAGCAAGAACAAGAACGAGCGCAAGAACGAGCGCAAGAGCAATGGCAAAAGGATTATTCTGGTCTAGCTTTGCCATCGGCATTTCACGCTATTCTTCGCTCGTCGGAACGTTTAAAGAGAAAGAGGGAGGATGAGAGAATGAGAGCATGAGAGCATGAGAGCATATGAGAGCATGAGAGCATGAGAGCATGAGAGAAAAGGATAAATAAAAATGGGAGGGTTTTGATTTTGATTTTGATTTTGATTTTGAATAAATGCTAATAAAAAAAGGGATTTTTTTAATTTTGTATTATAATAAAATTGATTTAAACTACCCTTACTACAACTAGGGTATAATAATACATACAATACCATAATACCATGGCCGAACAACAAAAATACGCTTTTATTTTGGGCGATTGTCTAGAAAAACTCAAGGAACAGCATGATAAAAGTATTGATTGTGTGATTACGTCTCCGCCTTATAATATTGGATTAAAATATAATAAATATAACGATAAACAACCGCGTGATCAGTATTTGGCGTGGATTTATGATATTTTTGTAGAAATTAAAAGAATTTTGAAAGACGACGGACATTTATTTTTGAATATTGGTTATACAAACGCCGATCCATGGATTGCAATGGAAGTTGCTTTAAAACTCAAGGATTTGTTTGTATTGCAAAATAAAATTACATGGATTAAAAGCATTAGTATTGGCGATGGGGATGATGATACGCACGGGCATTTTAAACCAATTAATTCCAATAGATATATTACGCCTACGAATGAAGAACTATTCCATTTTACCAAAAGCGGAAATGAATTCATAGATCGCAAATCAATTGGCGTGCCTTACAAATATAAATGTAATTTGAAAGAACGCAGTAAAAAAATAAATAAAACAGGTGAACTTAAAGAAGATAAGCGATGTAAAGGAAATACTTGGTTTATTCCCTATAAAACAATTTGCAATAAAAAGGAAAAAGGCCATCATCCGGCAACCTATCCACTTGAACTTGTTGAGCATTGCATAAAACTTTCAAATAAAAAAGAAGGTCTGGTGTTGGACCCCTTTGTTGGCAGCGGCACGACATTAAAGGCAATAAAACATATGAATGAAAACGAAGAAGGTTATAATTTGAATGGAATTGGTATTGACATTGATGAGAACTATTTACAATTTGCAAAGGAGCTATTTGCAAAGGAGCAACTGGCATAATCTTATGGGGAAGGGGGGGGGGGGAGGGTATGGACGATTAACTGTTCCAAATGGTTGGAGTTATATCCGTAAAATAGGGCGCAATTAGATTTTTTTTTACTTGATTGATTTTTCCTTTTCCATTTCCGTGGGTTTCATATACGGTTTTTACAATATTAATAGGACACCAATATACGGTAATCTTGATGATATGTTCGTCAATAAATTCCGCTTCATAAAAGTAGTAGGCCTGATTTAAAGCAAGCGCCGAGTCAAAATTTTCTCTATTAAAATTACGGTCGGCGCCTGTATCGCGCGACGGCGTAAGGTCAACATAATTCTTTTTTTCAATACGTTTTCCTTCGGCTTTAAAATCGGCTTGCTGTATGTCGGTGAACTTGGAATCGGCGCCTACATCTTTGCAGTGCTTCCATTTTTTTGTGTAAGATGTTGGGAAAATATGCAACAGACGATAATCTATTTTGCCATACTCTTCGTTTGAAAGCCCGCCCTGAATATAAATTCGGGGTAGATTTATAATAAGAATATCGGGCTTGTTAAGGTGTGCGGCTGCGCTTGCTACTGCTTCGCTTGCGCTTGCTACTGCTTCGCTTGCGCTTGTGTCCTCATTTACCTCTGCATAATTCAAATACTTCCAACAATCACATTGCGCACACCCGTCCCATTGCCGATTACAATTCCCACAGGTAACAAGGTCGGTGGCGTCCCATATGGTTGGTTGTTGGTCCGCATTATTATTATCTTCATTTTCGTAGTGGTTTGCTTCTTCTGGATTAAACATTTTTGTTTTGTGGGTTGTTGTTTCGGTGTGTTCTAGTTAAAAAGTAAATCAATTTTTTTTATTTTTTTTTTTTTTATTTTTTATTTTTTTATA
>Ga0114974_10000201_pt1 | contig 53486 bp, 36 predicted proteins | sample S_130206_EF_Meta_FD_87318 | JGI IMG/M metagenome (GOLD analysis project Ga0114974, IMG submission 87318) | Freshwater microbial communities from Lake Simoncouche, Canada to study carbon cycling - S_130206_EF_MetaG | ecosystem: Environmental > Aquatic > Freshwater > Lake | place: Lake...
GAAGAGATCGCGATGGAGTCCGCTTTGCTGGGCGAATCGATAATGTCCTTTTGGGTCAGGACGTAGAGTCCCTTCAGTCGGCGGGACTCGCGGACGTAGAGCGCTGGTGGAAAGTGTGCCGATGCCGTGAACTCATCCTTGCAGAAACCCAGTGAGGCGTATTGGGCTCGAGTCTTTTCGGGCACAGCGGGGTCGGTGCGCAAGAAGTGGAGAAACTCGAGGGTGTACTGCTTGTGGGCTTCCCAGAGGCGGGCCCGCTCGGCCACGTCGGCCGTGTGCCAAGTGTTACTGCCGCCGACGAGTCCCAGGGAAATCTGGCCGCCGATGGAGTTATTCCCGTCTAACTTATTACCAGGGAGCGGATAGAGGTCGAACCCGACTCCCCGGATGCCCGCCTTGAGCGCCCGCCGGGCGAGCTCGAACTTTGCTGGTTCGTACTTCGTCGGCTCGGGAATTGGAACCAGGTTTGTGGGGTCACGGGTGAGGCAGAGGCGGAAGCTATACGTCATCACGTTGCGGTCACCGGCTTCCTTGGGTCCGGCGTCGATCCCCGTGATCAAGGGAAGGGGCTGGCCCTGTTCATCGAAGCCATTGATGGCCATTTTGGCCTTGGGGTAATGCTTGCCGGCCAGCGCTTCACCCTGCTCCGCTTGGCTCTCCCTGCCGATCACCCAGGAGACGCCGGCTGCTGCCATGAGGTCGCCCTCGTAGGTCCCGTCGATAAAGGTCTTTGCGGCAAACGCACCCTGGGATGTGCGTAGGACCGTAATCTTTGCCTTGGACATTTCAGTGGCGGTTAGTCGGCAGTCGGTGACGACGGTGACGCCAGCTTCTTTTAACATGGCCTGGGTGACGCGCATCGCCACGTGCGGCTCGAAGATCCAGCGGATACCCGGGGTCTTGTCCTTCGGGTCGTAAGGCGCCGGTCGTCCGCGGGCGATATAGTCCTGGGCAATCCGAACGTGCCACTCCTCGAAGAGGCCCGTGAGGGCTTCCCGGCGCATCTGGTTGGAGTCGCAGTGGCTGAGCCCGCCGGTGCTGAGTCCGCCAATATGTCCGGTCGGTTCGAGCAGGACCACCTTGGCGCCCTCCCGGGCGGCGGCGATCGCGGCGCAGAAGCCTCCGGGGGTCGCGCCGTAGACGATGACGTCGGCCTCCCCGGCCCGCGCCGGTCGCAGAAGGACGGCGAGGAGGGCGAGGCAGCACGTGCGCCACATCGGGCTCAGGCGATCAGCGCCTTGACGATCTTGGTCGGCAACACCCCCGTGAGCTTCTGGTCGAGGCCCTGGTACTTGTAGGTGAAGCGCTCGTGGTCGTAGCCCAGGAGGTGGAGCACGGTGGCGTGGAGGTCGCGGATCGGCAGCGGGTCTTTGACGATGTTGTAGCTGAACTCGTCAGTCTCCCCGTAGATTTGGCCGCCCTTGGCGCCGCCGCCGGCCATCCACATCGAGAAGCAGCGCGGGTGGTGGTCGCGGCCGTAGTTCTCCTTGGAAAGCCCGCCCTGGCTGTAGATGGTGCGGCCGAATTCTCCGCCCCAGATGATGAGCGTGTCATCGAACATCCCGCGCTGCTTGAGGTCTTCGATGAGGGCGTGGCAGGGCTGGTCGACGTCCTTGCACTGGCTAGGCATGCGCCCGCTGACGTTGGAGTGGTGGTCCCAGTTGTTATGGTAGATCTGGACAAAGCGTACTCCGCGTTCAACGAGGCGACGGGCCATGAGCACGCTGTTCGCAAAGCTACCGCGCTTGCGGGCTTCTTCGCCGTAGAGCTTAAAGATATGCTCGGGCTCCTTGGTGAGGTCGGTTAATTCTGGCACACTGGCCTGCATGCGGAAGGCCATCTCATACTGCTTGATCCGGGTGTGGGTTTCGGGGTCGCCCACCGCCTCGTAGTTGAGGCGGTTCAACTGGTTGATGCCGTCGATGGTCTGCTTGCGGAGGTCGTCGGGCACGCCGGGCGGATTGTTGATGAAGAGGATCGGGTCGCCCTTGCTGCGGAACGACACCCCGGCGTGTTCGCCCGGCAGGTAGCCGCTCGACCAGAGTCGACTGGAAATGGCCTGTTCCTGGTCGCGGTTCGTCGGCGTCGCGATGAGCACGACGAACGAGGGGAGGTTGTCGTTGGTCGAGCCGAGGCCATAGGAAGCCCAGGAGCCGAGGCAGGGTCGGCCGGTGATCTGGTTACCGGTCTGCATCGCGCAGATCGCCGGCTCGTGGTTGATCGCCTCGGTGTTCAGTGAACGCATCCAGCAGATATCGTCGGCGTTCTTGGCGAGGTGGGGGAGGAGCTCGGTGTTCATCCACATCCCGCACTTGCCGGCCTGGCTGAACTTAAACTTGGACGGTGCGACCGGGAAGCGCGTCTGGCCGCTCGTCATCGTCGTGAGGCGCTGACCATTGCGGATGCTGGCGGGGAGGTCCTTGTCGAACATCGCCTGCATCCCTGGTTTGTGATCAAAGAGGTCCATCTGGGCGGGGCCGCCGACCATGTGGAGGTAGATGACGCGCTTGGCCTTGGGTAGGTGCTGCGTGCTCATCGCGCCTGGGGCGGCGTGGGCGAGCGACCGACCAAGCAGGCTGGTCAAGGCGGCGGCACCGAGTGCATTGGCGCCTTGGCCGAGGAAGCGTCGGCGCGTCTGAAGGTTATTCCATTCGTGGAGGATAGACATGGGCTTATTTATTGAGGACTTCGTCCAAGTTGAAGAGTTGGCTGCAGAGCATCGTCCAAGCGGCGAGCTCGGGCTTCGGTAGGGCGGGGTCGGCGGGGGAGTCGCCGACCTTGAGGAGCGCTTCGGCGTCGGCGGGTTGCCCGGCGTAATGCTTCCGAAGGTTCGCCAGACTGCTGCGGACAACGGCGAGTTCCGCGGCCTTGAGGGGACGGGCGAGTAGGCGTTCGGCGGCAAACTGGAAGCGGGCCTCGTCGCCCTTGGCGGCGTTGAGCGTGCGCTGGGCGAGTTGGCGCGCCGCCTCGACGTACTGCGGGTCGTTCAAGATTACCAAGGCTTGGAGCGGGGTATTAGTGCGGTCGCGGCGGACGCAACTCACCTCGCGAGAGGGGGCGTTGAAGAGGTCGAGGCTGGCGGGCGGCGCCATGCGACGCCAGTAGTTGTAGAGCGAGCGGCGGTAGAGGTTCTCGCCCTTATCAGGACGGTAGGCCTGGATGCCGACACCGACGACTTCCCAGATATTCTCCGGCTGGTAGGGCTTCGTGCCGGGGCCACCCATGAGGGGCGACATCGTCCCGCTGGCGGCGAGCGCTTGGTCGCGAATCATCTCAGCATCCATGCGGAAGCGTGGGCCGCGACTGAACAGGCTGTTGTCGCGATCTTTCTCGGCCTTGCCGGCCGTCTGGACGGCGGCCTGGCGGTAGGTAGCGGAAGTCAGCATCATGCGGTAGAAGGACTTGACGTCCCAGCCCGTGCGGCGGAACTCGACGGCTAGCCAGTCGAGTAACTCCGGGTGCGTGGGCAGTGAGCCCATGATGCCGAAGTCCTCGGAGGTCTTGACGAGCCCTTGGCCGAAGAGTTCTTGCCACATCCGATTAACCGTGACGCGAGCGGTGAGGGTGTTCTCTTCGCTGACCAACCAGCGGGCAAGGCCGAGGCGGTTCTTGGGGGCGTCGGCCGGGAGCTTGCCGAGGGCCGAGGGAACTTCCGCGGCGACTTGCTCGCCCTTCTTTTCATAAGCGCCCCGAATCAGGATGTTCGCCATCGGCATCATGTCCTTGCGCTCTTCTTGGATATGCGTGAGCGGGCTGCGGTCCTTGATCGCCTTGAGCTCGGCCTCGAGGGTGGTCTGGAGGGTCGAGACCGCCAGGACATCGGGGCGACGGACGCCGAGGTAGTAGTCCAGCACGGCGGCGCGGTCCTTGCCGGCGAGCTTACCGGCGACCTTCGCGCGCACGCCGTCGACCTTGGCGAGGGCGTAGGCCTCGGCGGCGGAGAGGGCGCGGTCGTAGAAGCGGACTTCCTGCGCGTTCCCTTCGTAGAACTCGCTGGCGCTGCGCTGGCCGAGGCGAGTGGGAGTCTTGGCCTGGCTGGAGGTCGCGAGCTTGTTGATCTCGAGGTTGAGCGGGACCATCGCGCCGTCGACGTAGAGCTTGATGCCCTCGGCCTTGCCGCTGCCGTCGTAGGTCAGCAGCACGTGCTGCCAGGTGTCCTTCTTGGCGATCGGCTTGGCGGTCGTCACCTTGATGGCATCATTCGGCCACTTGCTGATCAGGTAGAAGCCGTAGTTGGCGTTGTTCAGGAAGAGCGACCAGCCTTGGGCGGCCTTGGGGTCGTCCATGCGGGCCACGAGCGCCTGGAGGCCCTGGACGTTCGCGGGGCGGAACCAGCCGCCGACCGTCAGGGGCTTCATCGTGTCGAAGTTGCCGATGTCGCCCAGCTCCAGGTTGGCGCCTTTTTTGAGCAGCGGGGCGGGTCCGGTCTGGCCGTCCTTGCTCCAGGTGAGCGGGCCGGTGGCACGCGTCTGCGCGGGCATACCGGTGCCCTCATTCAGGGCGAAGCGCCGGAGGAGGCCCTTGGCGGGAACGTCCTGCTCAAGGTCGGCCGGCTTCAGTTTGGCCACCCAGCCGTCGAAATCCTTCTGCGCGCTGGCCCGCTTGTCCTGCGCGACCTTCTTGGCCGCCTCAATCTCCGCCGGCAAAGCCTTGAAGCGCGGGCGGTCGGCCTCGGACGGAAGAACGAGGATCGGGCCGCGGCCATCCTTGACGTTGCCGTCGAGGCCGGGCTGGGTCGTGTTGCGGAAGAAGGCCGCCAGTGAGTAGAAGTCCTTCGCCGTGAACGGGTCGAACTTGTGGTCGTGGCACTGGGCGCAATTAGTGGTCAGGCCTAAGTAAACCCAGCCGATGGTCTGGACGCGGTCCGCGGCGTAGTTGGCGAGGTTTTCCTCGACGATAGTCCCGCCCTCGTTGGTGGTGGCATTGCAGCGCTGCAGGCCGGTGGCAATGAGCTGCGACTCCGTCGGGTTAGGCAGGAGGTCGCCCGCAATCTGCTCGACCGTGAACGTGTTGAACGGTTGATTGGTGTTATAGGACTTCACTACCCAGTCGCGGTAAGGCCACATCTCGCGCGGGTTGTCGAAGTGCAGGCCGTGCGAATCGGCGTAGCGGGCGGCATCGAGCCAGTAGCGGGCGCGGTGTTCACCGTAGGCCGGGGTGGCCATCAGTTCATCGACCAAGGCACGGACCTGGGCGTCCGACAGGCGGGAGCCATCCTTCGGCAGGTGTTTGGCGAGGAGCTCGGGGGTGGGCGGGAGGCCCGTCACGTCGAGGGCGAGCCGGCGGATCAGCGTGCGCGCATCGGCCTCGGGGGCCGGGGTGAGGCCGGCCTTTTCGAGGCGGGCGAGGACGAAGCGGTCGACGGGATTCTTGGCCCAGCCTGCGTCCTTGGGCGTCGGCGGCGTGACCGCGACGGGCGGCAAGAGGGACCAGTGGGGCTGCCACGGGGCGCCCTGTTCGATCCAGGACTTGATCTGGGCGATCTGCTCGGGCTTCAGCTTCTTGTGCGTCTCCGGGGGAGGCATGATCTCGTCCTCGTCCTTGGAGAGGAGGCGCTGGTACAGGCTGCTCTGGTCCGGCTTGCCCTTGATGATGGGGGCGGGCTCCTGCTTGCCGTCCTTGGTCTGGCGCGGGGCGAAGAAGCCCGCTTCGGTGTCGAGGCGCAGGCCGGCCTTCCGGGTGCCGGGGTCCGGGCCGTGGCAGTGGAAGCAGTTGTCGGCGAGCACCGGGCGGATGTCGCGGTTGAACTCCACGGCGTCCGCGGCGAAGGCGGCCGCGGTCAGGAGCGGGAGTGCGGAAAGGCAGAGGAAGCGCATGGGCAGGGTGGCCGGATCAACGGCAAGTTAGGGGATTAGACGGCTAGGTCGAATCCGATGTTCCCATTCGGGCGGAAACGAGGGCTTCTTTTACGCTCGATTAGGTCAGAAATCCCACCGGCGGGCCTTGCCTCCGGTCGGCTTCAGCTCGACCCAATCGAGTTCCACCGGTGCGGTCGCGTTGGGCAAATAGAGCCGCAGGATGCTCGTCTCCCGTGGGGACGCGAGTTCGACCTCGATTTCCTGCCATTCCCCGGCCCGGGCCTGGAAGGCTATGCGGGTGATGGAGTCGGCGGGAGTCTCGACTTTCGGGACGAGGTCGATCGCCCCGGCCCCCTCCTTCGGGCAGCGGAGGCGGAACTTGAGTTTGGCCGGGCCCGCCAGGGAGGCGCCCACCCCGAGGAAGGGCGTCGCGTTCTCGCCGCGGGCGGTCAGCACCCCATCCTTGACCGTGGCCGCGCAGCCGCGGTTCTTCCAGCCCTGCAAGGGGTCGGCGGCGACCGGCGGCGTGGGGGGCTTATTGGCCGCCGCGGCCGGGGCGTAGGTGGGGTTATGGCGCGGTAGGATCGCCTCGTTATCCACGAGGTAGGTCTGCAGCACCCCGTTCAGTTCCGCGGCCACCTGCGGCCGGGCCTGGGCGAGGTTGTGCCGCTCGCCCGGGTCTTGGGCGAGGTCATAGAGCTCCAGCTCGTCCTTGCCGTCGTCGGCGCGGGCGTAGAAGCGGATCAGCTTGAGGTCGCCTTCACGCACGTAGGACCCGGCGTAGAACCCGTCCATCACCGCGTCCTTCGCGGCGTTGCCGTGCGGGAAGTGGCAGAAGACGCGCCGGCGGGGCGACGCGCCGCCCGTCAAGGCCTCGGACTGGTCGAAGCCATCGAGCTTCTGGTCGGCCTTGCGTTCGGCTCCGGCGACGCGGATCAGGGTGGGGTAGAGGTCGGTCGACTGCATGAGGAAGTCGGCCGTCGCGCCGGCCTTGACCTTGCCTGGCCAGACGACGATGCCCGGCTCGCGCGTGCCGCCCTCGTAGAGCGAGGCTTTGCCGCTGCGGAAGGGCAGGTTGCTCGTCGCGGGAATCTCGGCGTAGCCGGCGGGGTCGGTCAGCTTGGGCGGGTAGGCGTAACCCCCGTTGTCGGACCAGAAAACGATCAACGTGTTGTCCGCCTCGCCCGAATCTTCGAGGTGCTTGAGCAGGCGGCCCACGGCGTCGTCCATGCTCTTCACCATCGCGGCGTAGAGCGGGTTATGCTGGGGGTTGGCCGGGTCGGCCTTCGCCTTGAAATGCGCGACGTAGTCCGCCCGCGCGTTCCAGGGGGAGTGGACGGAGAAGAGCCAGAAGTTTAGGAAGAACGGACGCCCCTTGCTGGCGCCGATGAACTTGCCCGCCTCATCGGCCATGCGCTCGTCGATATGCCGGCCCGGCGTGTCCTTGATCTCGGGGTCGGTGATGAACTTATTCCATGGCGCGAGGTAGCCGCCGCCCGGGCCGGCCGCCCTCGGCACGTGCGGCCAGTCGACGTCGAAGCCCTGGTCGCGGGGTTCGTAGGCGTCGGTCGGCGCGAGGTTGTGGCCGAGGTGCCATTTGCCGAAATGGGCCGTGGCGTAGCCGGCGGCCTTGAGCGATTCGGCCAAGGTGAAGTAGCCCGGCTTCAGCCGAGTGACGGAGTTCGCAAGGTGCACGCGGTCCGGGCCGATGACCAGACGCTTGGCCAGTTCCACCTTGGGCAGGTGGCAGGCCGGCGCGGTGATTCCGGTGCGGGCCGGATGCTGGCCCGTCAGGATGCTCGAGCGCGTCGGCGAGCAGAGGGGGCTGGCCGCGTAGGCGTTCGTCAGCCGAACGCCCCGGGCGGCCAGCCGGTCGAGGTTGGGCGTCTCGTAGTAGGTGCTCCCGAAGCACCCGAGGTCGCGCGCGCCCAGGTCGTCGGCGAGGATCAGGAGGATGTTCGGCTTGTCCGCGGCGAGGGCCGCGAGCGGGGCGAGGAGGCAAGGCAGGAGGCGCATCGGAAGCGGGGTGAAGGTGGGCTCAGCGAGTCTGGGTCACGACGACGTCGTCGATCTCGATGCCGGCGCCGCCGCCGTTCTGCATCCAGAGCAGCTTGCGCTTGGTGGCGTCGAAGTTCGGGCGTTTCAGCGTGTGCTGCCACTTGCCGGCGACGGACATGTCCACGGTATCGCCCTTGAAGGCGAGCTTCACGGAGCGCCATTCGTTGGCGGTGAGGTCTACCTTCTCCGCCGGCAGGAATTCGTTGGTGCGCAAGGAGCCGCTGACGGCTAGCGGCGGAAAGTTCTTCTGCAGGAGCGGGTGGTTTTTGTCGTAGGTGTGGCCGTCGACTTCCAGGACGATCGAATCACGGTTGAGCCGGACTCGCAGCATATGATCCGTGCCGCCGAAGCCGTCGTCGCCGTCGACGAAGAGCCAGACCATGCCGCCTTTCTCGAGGTGGCGGTAGCGGAAAGACAACGTGAGGTCCTTGCCGTCGAGGGCCAGGTAGACCATGGGCGGGTATTTGCCGCCGCTGGCGCCGTGCGTCCACATCACGCCGTCACGCACGGAGGTGTTTTTGTTCGGGAGCGGGGTGAGGAACTTCTTCGCGTCGAAGCCTGATCCGAAGTCCTCGCGGACCGTGAAGGTGTCAGGAGTCGCGCAACCGACGAGAGCCCAGGCGGTGGCGCCGGCCGCCAGCGTGGACAGCAGCAGGGATAGGCCGAGGGATAAGGGCGGCTTCATGGGGTGCCGATTTTTATGGGGAGCGCGCCACGGCCTCAAGGCCGCTTTCGGGCTTCCTTGCGCGCCTTGCGGTCAGGCTGGGACCTGGGTCGAGCCTGCCGGTCCCAAAGGGTCGGCGCCCCCCCCCCGCCGTCAGCGCGAGCGGAAGACGTCGCTGGTCAGGCACTCGACGACGAGGCTGCGGAGGCCGAGGCCCTGCTGCTTAACCTTCTCATGGATGCGGTCGATGACGAACTCGTCGGCTGGCTCCATCAGGCGACCGGTGCCGTAGGCTAGCAGTGAGCGGATAAGGTGGCGGGTGAACTGTTCCTCGCGGGTGTCGTGCAGGATATCGCGGAAGCCGGCGAAGTCCTGGTAGGTCTTGCCCGAGGCGAACTCGCCGGTGGTGTCGATCTTGGGCGCCGCGCCCTTCTTGGGCTTCGCATAGGTGACGCGCCAGCGGCCGACCGAATCGAAGGACTCGAGGCTGAAACCGAGCGGGTCGATCTTGCGATGGCACTCGGCGCAGGCCCGGTCGGTGCTGTGCTTGGCGAGGCGCTCACGGATCGTGGTCGTCCCGCTGACGTCAGGTTCGATGGCAGGCACGACGTCTGGCGGGGGCGGAGGCTTGACGCCTAAGATATTTTCGCTCACCCAGACCCCGCGGGTGACGGGCGAAGTTTCTACGCCGTTGGCGCTGACCGTCAGCACGGCCGCCATACCGAGCAGGCCGCCGCGATGCTGGTCGCCCTTCAGGCTCACTTTCTGGAAGCCGTCGGCCAAGCGCAGGGTCTTCTGCTCGGGCAGGTCGTAGAGCTTGGCTAGCTTCTTGTCGATGAAGGTGTAATCCGCGCGCAGGAATTGGCTCACTGGGCGATTGTCCTCGAGCATGTTCCGGAAGAATAAACGTACCTCGGCTTTCATCGACGCGGGTAGGTCCTCGGCGTAGTAGGCGCGATTCGACTCGCGCGGGGGTGGCATGCCACCGAGGTCCCGCAGGTTCAGCCAGCTGTCGAGGAAGCCGTTGATGAAGCCGTTGACGCGTTCATCGGCCAGCAGGCGGGCGATCTCCTTCTTCAGTTCCGCATCGCCAGTGAGTTTGCCCGAAGCCGCGGCGGCGAACAGGGTCTCATCGGGGGGGGCGGCCCAAAGGGCATAGGCGAGGCGGGTGGCGAGGTCGTCAGCCTGTAGACGCCGGTCGCTCTCCTTGGTGACCTCGCTCAGGTAAAGGAAGGAAGGTGAGCAGAGGATGAGCTTAACCACGTCGAGCGCCGCCTGGCGCGGAGAGGCTTTTTCAGCGAGCCGCTTCTCATACATGGCGCGTATCGATGCGCGGTCGGCGTCTTGGAGCGGACGGCGGTAAGCTTTCGCCGCAAAGGCGAGTAGCTGGTCAAGCGCGCGTTCCGGCTGGAAGCCCTCCTTGCCGAAAACGGCAATCTCCTCGGCGCCGCCCTTTGGCTCGACCACCGGGCCCTGGATGACAATCTCACTGATGCGGATGTGTGGCAGCTGGCCTTCCTTGAGGATGTGCGCACGGCCGACGCCCGAAGAGCCGACGGGAGTCGTGAATTCTTTTTCGTAGCGCTTATTAATCGTCACCACCGCGGCGCGCGATTCATAGGGGCCGTTCGGGAAGATGAAGCGTGGGGTCTGGCCAGCTTCCAGCCAGACGCGGAACTTCAGCCGGGTCGGCACGTTATCGGGCACCACGCTGCTGGCGAGCAGGGGCTCGATGGCCTGTGGGTAATGGATGTGACCCTTCGTGGCATCGCCAGGCACGACGCCAAGGATGAACGGCTCCGAGAGGTCGATACCGAAGATGGCGGGATCGTAATGGGTGTCGCGATGCATGGCCGTCGCCTCGACCTCGAGGTCATAGAGGCCCGAGACCGCCACACCTTGCTTGAAATCCTCGATATGACCGTAGCCGCCCTGGCGGGTGTCGGTGTTCGGCTGTTCATAGATATTGAGGTAGCGGAAATTAAAGGCGCTCTTATGTGAGCCCGTTAGCTCTTCGTACTGGACGAAGTTACTGTTAAAACGCCAGGTCTTCGGCGCGGTGGCCGGCTTCCCGAGTCGGGTTTCCACGAGACGGTTGGCAGACAGGAAATACTGGTCGACCAAGAAGCCGGAAGTCACCAGCGACTGACCGATCGTATCGAGGTGGCGGGCGGTCTTTTCCTTGGGGAAATCGGCGGTCAGCCCGAGCGTGTCGACGCGACGCCCGAACAAACTGGCGAGGGTAGCCTCATATTCGCGGTTAGAGAGTCTGCGTAGAACCGTGCGCGAACCGGAGCTCTGCAACGAGGCCTCGGCCGCTGCGGTGCCGTCACGGAGGGCGCGGATCGCCATGAGGCGCTCATCGTCAGTAGGCTGATCAGCCTTCTTCGGCGGCATGTCGCGCAGCGTCAGCTGGTCGATGATATCGCGCGCCTCAATCACCGCCGGTAGCGTCTTGAACGGCAGCGCGAATTTGTCGAAAACCCGGTCGCCCTTATGGGCGTCGGCGTCGTGGCATTCCGCGCAGTAGCGGCTCAGGAACTTCTCGACGGACTTCGCCGGGGCCTCGGCGGCGTGCGTGGTCGCGGCTGCCAAGACTGCGGGCAAGACCACCAAGGTTCGGAATGCCGACAGCGACGTCACGACAGAGGTCCGCGGGCTAGGTCAGGCGAACCGTCCCGTGCTGCTGCCGAAGGCATGCGTCTCGACACCCATCTTCTGGGCGATGTCGACGAAGAGGTTGCAGAGCGGCACCTTGTGATTGACCTCGCGCGCGACTTCGCGGAATTGGCCATGCGGGTAGCCGCCGCCAGCGAGGAAGATGGGAAGGTCAGTGTTCTTGTGCGAATTGGCATCGCCCATGCCACTGCCGAAAAGCACGGTGGTGGAGTCGAGCAGTGTGCCCTCGGCATCCTTCAACTGCGCGAGGCGACCGACGAACTTTCCGTATTGCGCGATTTGATAGCGCTCGAGGGTGATGAGGGCGGCGATGGACTCGGGGTCGTTGCCGTGGTGGGAGATCCCGTGGTAATCTTTTTTAATGCCGAGATGCTGGGGTAGGAAGTCGCCGCCGACCTCCAGCGTGGCGATCCGGGTGCTGTCGGTGTGCAGGGCGAGTGCGATGAGCTCATACATCAGCGGCAGGTCGTCGACCGCGTTACGGTTGGCCGGCTTGGCGAAGGGGGCTGCCGGCTTCGCGAGATGGGTCCAGCGCTGACGCAGCTCGAGGCGCTTTTCGACGTCGCGTACGGACGTGAAGTACTCTTCGAGTTTGGCCTTGTCCTCTTGGTTGACCTGTCCGGAGAGGCGCTTCGCCTCTTCGCGTACGGAATCCAGGATCGAGGCCTGCACGTGGTTTTCTTGTTCGCGACGGATGCGCCGCTCGGCGGAGTCGCTGACGAAAAGCTTGTCGAATAGTTCGGCTGGGTTGGTGACGGGCGGTACGCGCACGCCGGACTTCGTCCAGGCGAGCTGGCAACCGCCGTGGATGCCGCCTTCGGAGCCGACGGTGAGCGAGGGGAAGCGGGTCTGGTGGCCGATCTCCTCGGCGAGGAACTGGTCGATCGAGACGTTGCCGGTCGGCCGGTTCTGTGCTTCCGAATTGAGCACGCCGGAGAGGAAGGAATGCACCGCGAAGTGACCGCCCTTGACGCCGTGGTCGAGTCCGCGGAAGACGGTCATCAATTCACGCTGTTCCCAGAGGGGTTCCAGTAGGGTCGTCTTTTCGTAATCCCGTCCAGTGGTCTTCGGGAAGAGCTGCTTGGTCTGGTAGCCGAGCAGGTTGCCGATTGCCACGAAGCGGCGTGCGCCGATACCGGCCCCTTTGGCTACCTGTACAGTGGGATTGCCGCTGAGGGCCTTCGCGCTGAGCGAGCACAGGCCGGGGAGGGCCAGAGTGGCTCCCATGGAACGGAGAATAAAACGTCGGCGATTCATGTCAGGGGCGGGTTCCGCTGGGGGTGTCACCATCTTGCGGCATCCGGCCTTGCCGATGCGAGTCTTTCCTTGGCTCACAGTGAACCGCTTTCGAGGGGTGGAGCATGGGGTCTGCTGTCATCTGACAGGCTGTTTCACCCCTTGTTCCGATGGGTGGTGCTATCTTATGGATCTGGTCCGCCCAACGAAACGGCCCGCCGGTAAGGGCGGGCCGTGAGGGCCGGTCTGGCGGGGGCCTTACTTCTTCGCGAGGTCGAAACGGTCGAGGTTCATGACCTTCGTCCAGGCGGCGACGAAGTCGTGGACGAACTTGGTCTTTCCGTCGGTGCTGGCGTAGACCTCGGATAGGGCGCGGAGCTGCGAGTTGGAACCGAAGACGAGGTCGACGGCGGTCGCATTCCACTTCACCTGGCCGGTCTGGCGGTCGCGGCCTTCAAAGAAGTGCTCGCAGACCTTAGCCTTCTCCCAAACCACGGACTGGTCGAGGAGGTTGACGTAGAAGTCGTTGGTCAGGGCACCGGGCTGCTTGGTCAGCACGCCGAGGCCCGGGAAGAGCACGGTCGTTTCGAGCACGCGCATGCCGCCGACGAGTACGGTCATCTCCGGCGGCGTCAGCGTGAGGAGCTGGGCGCGGTCGACGAGGTTCTCCGCGGCGGGGCGGTCGAGCTTGCGGCCGAGGTAGTTGCGGAAGCCGTCATATTTCGGCTCCAGCACCGCGACCGACTCGGCGTCGGTCATGGCCTGGGTGGCGTCGGTGCGACCCGGGGTGAACGGCACCTTGACCGGTACGCCGGCCTTGGCGGCGGCGGCCTCGACGGCAGCGCCACCACCGAGCACGATGAGGTCGGCGAGGGAGACCTTCTTACCGCTGGTCTGGGCGGCGTTGAAGATCGCCTGCACTTTCTCAAGGACGGCGAGGGCCTTGGCGAGTTCGGCGGGCTGGTTCACTTCCCAGTCCTTCTGCGGGGCGAGGCGGATACGGGCGCCGTTGGCCCCGCCGCGCTTGTCGCTGCCACGGTAGCTCGCGGCGGAAGCCCAAGCCGTTGAGACGAGCTGTGCGGTGGTGAGGCCGGAAGCGAGGAGTGTCTTCTTGAGCGCTTCGACGTCAGCGGAGTCGATCAGGATATGGTCGACGGACGGGACGGGGTCCTGCCAGATCTGGGCCGGAGCTACGTGCGGTCCGAGGCAGCGGGAGTAAGGACCCATGTCGCGGTGCGTGAGCTTATACCAGGCCTTGGCGAAGGCGTCGGCAAACTCGGCCGGATGATCGAGCCAGCGCTTGGTGATCTTGGCGTAAGCCGGATCGACCTTCAGCGCGATGTCGGACGTGAACATCATCGGCGCGTGGCGCTTCGACGCATCGTGCGCATCCGGCACGGTGTCCTTGGCGGCGCCTCCCTTGGGCGTCCACTGATGGGCGCCGGCGGGGGACTGGGTGAGTTCCCATTCGTAGTTCCAGAGGTTCTTGAGGTATTCGTTCGACCAGCGGGTCGGCGTACTCGACCAGGCGCCTTCGAGGCCGCTGGTGATCGTGTCGACGCCGTTGCCCTTGCCGAAGGAGTTCTTCCAGCCGAGGGCCATCTCTTCGAGGGCGGCGCCTTCGGGTTCCGGACCGACGTTACCCTCGGGCGTGGCGGCACCGTGGGCCTTGCCGAAGGTGTGTCCGCCGGCGATGAGCGCGACGGTCTCTTCATCATTCATCGCCATGCGGGCGAAGGTCTCGCGGATATCGCGAGCGGAAGCGAGCGGGTCGGGCTTGCCGTTGGGGCCTTGGGGATTGACGTAAATCAGGCCCATCTGGACGGCGCCGAGCGGGTCGGCGAGCTGGCGGTCGCCGGTGTAGCGCTTGTCGCCGAGCCACTCCGTTTCTGGACCCCAGTAAATGTCTTCCTGCGGTTCCCAAACGTCGGGACGGCCGCCAGCGAAGCCGAAGGTCTTGAAACCCATGGTTTCGAGGGCGACGTTGCCGGTGAGGACCATCAGGTCGGCCCAAGAGATCTTCTGGCCATACTTCTGCTTGAGCGGCCAGAGCAGGCGACGTGCCTTATCGAGGTTGGCGTTATCCGGCCAGCTGTTGAGCGGGGCGAAACGCAGCGTGCCGTAACCGGCGCCGCCACGACCGTCGGTGACGCGGTAGGTGCCGGCGCTATGCCAAGCCATGCGGATAAAGAAGGGGCCGTAGTGGCCGTAGTCGGCCGGCCACCATTCCTGGGAGTCGGTCATCAGCACGGCGAGGTCCTTGCGCAGGGCTTCGAGGTCGAGCTTCTTGAACTCCTCGACGTAGTTAAAGCCCGGGGCGAGCGGATCGCTCTTGCTCGAGTTCTGGCGCAGGATGTTCAGGTTGAGCTGATTCGGCCACCAGTCGCCGTTGTTCATCGCGGCGGCGGCGGTGTGGCGGTTCTGCGGGGCTAGGTGGCCCATGACGGGGCATTTGGAGATATCGGACATAGGAGGGGAGGAGTTAGGGAGTAGGGTGTAGGCAGTGGGAATCAGCGGGGCTTATTTTGGCAGGAGGGGCAGGTGCCCCAGTAGATCACCTCGGCTTCATCGATTTTGAAACCGTGATGCGTATGCGCCGTGAGGCAGGGGGCCGCCCCGACCGCGCAGCAGACGTCTTCGGTCAGGCCGCAGGTGCGACAGACGAGGTGGTGATGGTTATCGCCGATACGGTCTTCGTAGAGCGCGGCGGACTCGGCCGGTTGGATCCGTCGGATGATGCCCTTGTCGGTCAGGACATTCAGGACGTTGTACACCGACTGCCGAGAGATGGAGCCGAGTTCAGCGCGAACCTCCTCGGCGAGTATGTCGGCCGTCGCGTGAGGGTGGCGGGAAACGGCCCGGAGAACGGAAACGCGCTGGGCCGTGACCGGGAGGTCATGTTGGCGCAGGGTGGCTTCAGGGTCTCGCATCTGAAGGGAGCGAAACCCAGATTTGGACTTTGTCAAAAACTCCTTTCCCTTTATTTCTTAGCAGGCGTGGCCTTGGCGGCGGGCGGGGCGGTCCATTGCACGGGAAGTTTGGCTGCCGTCAGGAAGTCGCGAACGGGCGCATACGGCACCGCCTGGACGCTAATACCTTGTTTGATGGCGATCCCGGCGGCCATCGCGGCGGCCTGTCCGAGTTGCATGAAGACTGGTTCCATGCGAATAGAGCCATGGGCCGCGTGGGTGGCGGAGAGGCAGACGGGCACTAACAGATTGGTGCACTCTTCGGCCTGAGGCGTCAGGCTGCGGTAGGAAACGCCGTAGGGACGCGGCGGCACGTTCCAGATGACCCCATCGCGTTCCAAGAAGCCGCGTTTCGTGACGAAGTAGCGGACGGCGTGCGAGTCCAAGCCAAAGCTCGCCAGAGCGACGGGGTCGTCGACGGTGCGCTTACCTTTGCAATCCAGTTCGGTCATCACGTAGGCACCTTGCAGTCGGCGAGCCTCGCGAATGTAAATCATTGGGGAGAAGCCACCGCGGGTCGGGAACTCGTCTTTACAGAGTCCATAGGCGGCGGCCTGAGTGCGGATCTCCGCCGGGACGCGGGGATGGTTCGCGAGCGTCCAGAGGTGTCCACGAATATAGAGTTCGTGGGCTTGCTCGATTTTCTGCCGCGTCGCGTAGTCGGCTTCGGGGTAGGCCCAGTTGGCGCCCACATAGTCCGTGCCCACGGCGTGCATGGAGTTCCAGTCGGTTTTGCCGTTGGGCAACTTATGGAGGAGGGCAGGGAAGCGGACGTCGCCGGCTTCGAGGTTACGCAGCAGCATCTCGTGGTCGAGTTCGCGATAGCCCTCGGGCTTGGTGAAGGGCAAGCGGTTGGCCGGGTCGGTCGTGACGCAGAGACGGTAGTTGTAGGCTTGGATACGGCGGTCACCTTCGCCTGTTACCGGATCTTCCGCGAAGACGAAAGGCAGTAGACCGCTCGCTGGGTCGCCGGCTTTGAGGTAGGGATCAACGTCTTTGATGAAGTGGTCCTTGTCCTTTTGCGTGTAGTGTTTGCGGGGCTTATTATCGCCGCGTTGCGCCCCATTCAGGGTCTCGGCGAAAAGCGTGTTCGGCTCACGACCGACTGCGTAAGAGACGCCGGCTGCGGCCATGAGGTCGCCCACGTAGCTCGCATCGATGAAGACCTTGGCGACAAAGACTTTCCCGGAGAGTGTTCGGAAGGATTTTAATTGGGTGCCTGCTTTACTCACGCCACCGGCGCTGCGGTCGAGCTGTTCGTTAAGGAAGACTTTTACGCCCGCGTCCTTGACCATCCCATCCATCGCGGCCTGCGCCACGTGTGGCTCGAAGTAATCGACGTAGGGTTTGCCGTAGTGTTGGCCAATCCGGCCATAGAGTTCCCGGGCCACGCCTCCGACCGCGTCGCGGTGGAAGATATCGCTCGCGGACAACCCGCTACAAGTCATGCCGCCGAGGAAATCGGTGGAGTTGACTAGGACGACATCCAGGCCTTGGCGTTTCGCTTGGATCGCGGCCGCGACGGCGGCCGCGGAATCCCCGTAGACCACGATGTCATAGGCGGGTTCGGTGACCCCGCGGGCGAGGGCGGCGGCGAGTAGGAGGGCGGTGCGGAGCATGGGTTTAGGCGAGGATGGGGCGGATGACGTGGCCGTGGACATCCGTCAGGCGGCGCTCGGCCCCGTTATTGTAGAAGGTCAGCCGTTCGTGATCCAGGCCGAGTAGGTGTAGCAGCGTGGCATGCAGGTCGTAAATGGTGGTGACGTCCTGGACGGCCAGGTGGCCAAACTCGTCGGTGGCACCGTGGCTATACCCGCGCTTCACGCCCGCGCCAGCAAGCCAGACCGTGAAGCCCTTCGGGTTATGGTCGCGGCCATTGGCGCCTTTTTGGAAGGTCGGCATCCGACCAAACTCGGTGACGAAGGCCACCAGTGTGTCCTGGAGGAGGCCGCGCGACTTGAGGTCCTTGAGTAGCGCGGCCGCCGGTTGGTCTAGGATGGGCGCATGGACCGCGTACTGGTCGACGATGCGCTTGTGGCCGTCCCAATTGCCAACCCCCTCGCCCATGGCGTAGGAGCCGTTGAACAGCTGGACGAAGCGGACGCCTTTCTCGAGTAACCGGCGCGCGAGGATGCAGTTCCGGGCGAAGCCTGCCTTGTTGGCGTTGGTGTCATCGGCGCCATAGAGCGCGCGGGTTGCGGGCGACTCCCCGAAGAGGTCGGACAGCGCGGCGGCGTTGAGCTGCATCCGCGCCGCGAGCTCGTAACTGGAGATGCGGGCGGAAAGGTCGGCGTCGCCAGGGTGGCGTTCGAGGTGTTGGTCGTTGAGCTGGCGGAGGTAGGCACGGGTGGCCTGGTCCGTCTCGGGGCTGATCTCGGTAGGTCGCGCCAGGTTCGGGATCGGCCGTTGGGCGCTGAAGGGGGTGCCTTGGAAGGACGCGGGCAGGAAAGCGCTATTCCAGTGGCGCGGGCCGTTCTGGGGCACGCCTCGGGGGTCGGGGATGGCGACGAAGGCCGGTAAATTCTGGTTCTCGCTGCCGAGGGCGTACGTCACCCAGGAGCCCATGCTCGGGAAGCCGTCGAGGGTGAAGCCGGTCCCCAGTTGGCTCTCGGCCGGACCATGGGTGTTCGACTTCGCGGTCATCGAGTGGATGAAGCACATCTCGTCGGCCAACTCCGCGAGGTTGGGGAGGAGGTCGCTGATCATCTTGCCCGACTGACCGCGCGGTTTGAAGTCCGCGATGGGCTTGATGAGGTTGCCGTTAGCGCCTTGGAAGGTGACCAGCCCAGCCCCGCCAGGCATCGGGGTGTCATGCCGTTTGATGAGCTCAGGCTTGTAGTCGAAGGTGTCGACATGGCTGAGGGCCCCCGAGCAAAAGATCACGAGCACACGCTTCGCCTTGGGTTCGAAGTGCGGCGGGCGCGGTGCGTAGGGATTGCCTAGGTCGATGCGCGGTCCGATCGGTCCGGCCAGCAGTTTATCCTGGGCTAAGAGCTGCGTCAGGGCGATGCTGCTGAGGCCGGAAAGGGTGCGGCCCAGAAAGCCGCGGCGATTGAGCAGGTGGTTCATGTCAATCGAGTCGGACGAATTCGTTGGCGTTGAAGAGCGCGCGGCAGAGCGCGGGCAGGCCATGCCGAGCCGCGAGGGCGGTGGCGTCGGCCACCTCGGTGGCCGTGGCGGGGCGCTGGAAGGCGAGGAGGAAGGCCCGGGCGACCTGCGCGGGCAGGTCGGGGCCGGCTTCCCGTCGCAGGCGGTCAGCCAGCGCTTCAGCCTGAAGCAGGGCGAAGCGACCGTTGAGCAGGTTGAGCGACTGCAAGGGGGTGATCGAGGCGGTGCGTTTCGGTTGCGGCTGGCCAGCGTCGGGGCAGTCGAAGGCCCCGAAGAAATCATCCAGCATGGCCCGCGGTTTGGACTGGTAGACCATGCGCCGGAAATCCCCTGCGACGAAATCCTCCTTCGTGACGTAGACCTTCACGTAGTTGGTCATCGGTTTGAAAAGATCGAAGCCCGGCCCGCCCGTGGTCAGGTCGAGTTTGCCCGCGGTCGCCAGCAAAGTGTCGCGTAGCATCTCAGCCTCGAGGCGCCGGGGCGGGTAACGCCACAGCAGGCGGGCGGAGGCGTCGACCGCGAGGGCCTGGGCGACCGGTCGCGAGTCCTGGCGGAAGGCGCGCGAGGTGAGGATGAGGCGGTGGACATGCTTGAGTGACCACCCGTGATCCGTGAGCTCGGCGGCAAGGAAATCGAGCAGCGCCGGGTGGGTTGGGCGTGAGCCGTTGAGCCCGAGGTCGCTCGGGGTGTCCACGATACCAACGCCGAAGTGGTGATGCCATAGCCGGTTGACGATGACGCGGGCGGTCAGTGGGTTGTCCTTGGAGGCTATCCAGTCCGCGAGGGCGCGGCGGCGGTCGGCCTCGGGGGCGTCGGCGGGCAGGGCGAGTTTCGCGCCGATCAGCGAGAGCGCCCCCGGTGCGATGGGCTCGCGCGGTTGAGTGGGGTCCCCGCGGTGCTTGCGGAGGGTAGGGCCGGGTTGTTCCAAGCGGCCGACGTAGCCCTTGGGGCTGGTGCGCAGGCGGCTTAGTTCCGCTAGAAGTTTCGCTCGCCGGGCGGCGATCTGGGCGACCTCGGCGGCTTGCGCGGCAGGCACATCATCGAGGGTGGGTAAGACGCTGATCCGGTCCTTGTAGGCGGGAGGTAGGCGATCGTCCGAGGAAGCGACTTTTTCCCACGATGTCCCGTCGGCGGACACCTCGATTTGGTAGCCCGTGGCCAGGCGGTCCTTGTACCGTTGGTTACCTGGGTCCCGGTCGCGACTCCAGACCACGCGGTTCACGGTGGTCGGTTGGGCGAAGTCAAGGCGCGCCCAACCGCCCCCTTTCTGGTAACTGATCCAGCTCCGGCTGTTGCCGTACTTCCCATCGTTTAGGAAGCGGGACTGGTGGAGGGGGTTGGTGCCGTTGGCGTAAACGCCGGAGACGGACACCGTGGCCTGCCGGGCGACATTTTGTCCGCCAAGGTCGAAGACCTCCAACTCGTCGAGGCAGGCCTCGGGGTTAGCGGCCGTGATCGTGAAGCGTACGGAACGGACGGTGCGAGGTTCGAAGGCATCCTCGTTGGCCAACGGCGAGACGGGTGCGCGGAGCCGCGGGACCGCGTGCGCGACCTGATTCCGGGCTTCCTCGCAAACCAGGAGGTCGGCCACCGTCGGGCCGCCTTTCTGGCCGGCGCGGAGGACGATGACGCTCTGCGGCCCGAGACGGTGGACACCGGCCGACTGGAGGCCGCTCCAGCGCCGTTGGTCTTTCACGGCGGGGGTGCCGTCGGCGAAGCGGCGCTGATCCACCACTGCGATTTCCGTCTGGTCGGCCGTCGTCTTCAGGTCCCCGTCAAGGTCGAGGAGGTAGCGCGCGTCGGGGGCATGGGTCGTCCAGACGCCCCACGAGAGCCAGACCCGAAATTCACCGCTCAGCGCGGGCTTCCAGAGGAAGAAATCCCGGCCCGGTTGGCGGGCCTGCCACCAGCGGTAGCTTTCCCCGAGGTTAGGGAGGTGGTGCGCATCGCCGGGGTCTTGGGCCTGGCCCTGGTCCGTCCCTTGGTCGTACTCGATGGGATTACCGCTGTCTGGTTGCTCGAGTTGTTGCGTGTAGCGGGCGTCGGCATCATCGGCCAGGAGGATGCGGCCGAGGTAAGCCTTCGGCCGGAAGGCGTCCAAGCGCGCTTCCAGCGGGGCGAGTTCCGCCCGCAAGGCGGCCGGCGGCCGTTCGCTCGCCGCGGTGGCGGCGGTGCGGAGTTCCCGTTCGCCGTGCCGCACACCCTGCAACATCGCCATGAAGGCGTAGTAGTCCGTCATCGGGACGGGGTCGAATTTATGGTCGTGGCAGCGGGCGCAGGCGAGGGTCGTGCCGAGGAAGGCCGACGCGGTCGTGCCGATCATGTCGTGCAGTTCATCGGCCCGCTGGTTGGCGGTCAGCACGGGGTCGGGTGACTTCACGCGGTCCCACGGTCCGGCCACGAGGAAGCCGGTGGCGGCATCGGCGTCGAGTTGTTCGCCCGCCAGTTGTTCGCGGATGAAGCGGTCGTAGGGCAGGTCCGCATTGAGCGCTTGGATCACGTAGTCGCGGTAGGGCCAAGCGTTGGGGCGAGCGAGGTTGGTCTCAAAGCCGTCGGACTCCGCGAAGCGAGCCACGTCGAGCCAGTGTCGCGCCCACTTCTCGCCAAAGCGCGGGGAGGCGAGCAGCCGGTCAACCATCGCCTCGTAGGCGCGATCGGAAGGGTCGGCGACGAAGGTGGTCACCTCCTCCGGTGTCGGCGGGAGCCCGATGACGTCGAAATAGGTCCGTCGGATCAGCGCGCGGGCGTCGGCCGGGCCGGACATCCTGAGGCCCTGCGTCTGGAGTCCCGCCTCGATGAAGTCGTCGATCGTGCGACCGCTTGTCGGCCTCCGGACGGGTTGGTAGGACCAGTGGTCGAGGCGCGGGTCGCGCTGCGCGGCGCGGTCGGTGGCGTTCTCGGGCCACCTCGCGCCCTCCGCGATCCACTGACGGAACTTCGCGACCTGCTTGGGCGAGAGTGGCGCGCCCTTGGGCGGCATCCGTTGGTCCGCGTCGGAACTGCTGATCCGGTCGAGGAGGGGGGATTTCGCGGGGTCGCCGCCGACGAAGGCCGGGCCGGATTCGCCGCCCTTCAAGGCATAGGGCTTGGCATCAAGGCGGAGGTTAGCCTTCACCTTCTTTGCCCCGTGGCATTCGATGCAACGTTCTTGGAGCAGTGGGCGAATCTCCGTCTCGAAGTCGACGGCCGCCCAAGCACCCGCGGCGCTAAGCCAAAGGCAACAGGTGATGCTGGCGGGGCGAGCCATGGGTGGCCCATTAAAGGCGGTCCGCGGCCCATTCCGAGCCGATTGTCGACGGGTTTACGGTGCGCTCCGCCCGCTGGCCTTGCTTTGGTCGAGCAGGGCTTTGAGTTCCTTGACGATTTCGGGCCGCTCGAAGTAGAGGTTATGCCGTTCGCCGGGGTCGCGCTTCAGGTCGTAGAGTTGGCCCGGGGCGGCGGGCGCGGTGTCGGGTAATGCGAAGGGGACGAGCTCGCCGGTTTCGTAGCGGTTGCCCCCGGAGCCGCGATGATCGAGGTATTTCCAATCCCCGCGGCGGAGGGCTAGGTCGGATTTGATCGTCTGGTGGAGTGTGAATGCCCGGCGAGGGCGACCGTCGTCCACCCCGGTCAGGGCCGGAAGGAAACTGAAACTATCCTCGCCGGCGTTACGCGGCAAGCTGGTTCCGGTGACGGCGGCACAGGTCGCCAGCAAGTCGGTGAGGCAGACCGTCTGATCGTTGACGCCTGGCGCCGCGCGGCCGGGCCAGCGGACGATTAGCGGCACCCGGTGCCCGCCCTCCCAGTCGTCGCGTTTCATCCCGCGCCACGGACGTGCTGGGTCGTGGCCTTGATCGGCGCGCATGTGGACGACGGCGGTGGTTTCGGGACCGTTGTCGCTGCTGAAGACGATCAAGGTATTGTCGGCGACGCCGAGTCGCTCGAGCGTCGCGAGCAGCTCGCCGACGACAAAATCCAGTTCCGCGATGAAGTCGCCGTGCGGTCCGGCAGGGGATGCCCCTTGGAAGCGTGGCGCCGCGAAGGAAGGTAGGTGCGCGGCCTGTGTCGCATGGTAGAGGAAGAATGGTTGGTCGGGGGCGCGCTTCACCTGCGCCGTCAGCCAGGACTTACTTTTCTCGAGGAAGACTAGGTCGACCTGATCGTGTTCAAAGCCCGGGGCGACCAAGCCGCGGCGGCAGTCGTTCGCGTAGGGGTGCTTCGGTAGCTTGGCGACATCGAGCAGGGTGGTCGGCGGGGTCGGCACCCGGTCGTTCTCGATGTAGGCGTAGAGCCAGTCGGTGGTCGGGCAGCAGGCCGTACCAAAGAAATAATCAAACCCGCGGTGGACGGGGCCGTCGGTGATCGGTCGGGTGAAGTCTACGAGTCGAATGCGGGCCAGTTCTTTGGCCGGTCCAGTGTCGTCGCCCGGAATCTTGACGTGGTGGACCGGGGTGCCGTCGGCGGTCTGAAAAGTCAGGCCGACATGCCACTTGCCCACGGCGGCGGTCGCGTAGCCTTGTTGGCGCAGCATGGCGGGGAGTGTCAGCCGGTCGGCCTCGATTAGGCTTGGCCCGCCGACCCCAGTGAAGACGCCGCCGCGATACCCCGTCCGAAACGCCATGCGGCCGGTCAGCAGGCTGTAACGCGACGGCGTGCAAACGGTCGACGGCGAGTGAGCATCCGTGAAGCGCACCCCTGATTTCGCCAGGCGGTCGAGGTTCGGCGTCGGGATTCTGGACTCGGGATTGTAGCAGCCCACGTCGCCGTACCCGAGGTCATCGGCAAGGATGACGACGATATTAGGTCGGCGCGGGTCGCTGGCCGCCGTCAGTGCGGCAACGAGCAGGCCCCCGAGTAAGGTCAGACGGCGGCTCACTTCACGACGACCCAGATATTACGGTAGTAGACCGGGTTGCCGTGTTCCTGCAGTTGGAAGGGGCCCGGGGTGTCGGTGATTGTCTTGATCCCGCTGCTGGTGGTCGTGTGCGGAAGGTCGACGTTATCCTGGATGAGGATGCCGTTGTGTCGGACGGTGATGCGCGCCGGGGCGGTCCGTTGGCCCTGAGCGTCGAAACGGGCCGCGGTGAACTCGACGTCGTAGGTCTGCCACTGCAAGGGCGGGTAGCACAGGTTGACCTTCGGGGCGGAGATCGTGTAGATGCCGCCGCATTCGTTATTCTCGCCCTTGAGGCCGAAACTGTCGAGGACCTGCACCTCGTAGCGGTCTTGATGGTAGACGCCGCTGTTGGCCCGGCCTTGGCCGCGGGCAAAGGGCTTGAAGGGGAGCAAGAACTCGAGGTGGAGGGTGTAGTCCTTGAAGAGCTCCTTGGAGGTCGTGCCGCAGCGCAAGAAGCCACGTTCGTCGACCTTGCCGTCCTTCCAAGCGTCGGCGTTTTTGCCGTCAAACAGCACCTTCGCGCCAGCGGGCGGCGGCACGCCTTCGGTCGGGCTATGCCGGATCACCCGAAGGAGGGTGGCGGGCGGATTCCCCGTTTGCTCGATGCGGAGTTGGCCGTCGGTCAGCGTGGCGTGCCCATCGCCCGCCTTGGTCGCGAACGTGACTTGGGCACCCTTGCGGTTGCCCTCCAGCTCGGTCTTGGCCGAGCCATCCCAGCCGGCACCGGGTAGGCCCCCTTTGAAAAGAACAAGGCGGTACTGGTCGCCTCCCAGCGCGATGATGTCGGCCCCCAGGCCCTTGGTCTCAAATTCGCCCTGGAGGAGGAAGTCAGGGCCGGCGGCCTCGACTGTCAGGAAGGCGGTGGGCGCAGCGGGCTTGGCCTTGGGCGGGGTCGGTTCAGCGGCTCCGAGCAGGGTGCAGGCGGTAAGCAACAGGAGACAAGCATGGGGCAGGGGCATGCTTGGGGGATAATGACTCCGCCCGGGCCTTCCACCCTCAATTTTGGCTTAACTGATGATGAGCCAGACCGCGGCGAACCCTGTGAGCCAGGCCAGAACGCCCTCGAAGGCGTCCTGCTGGATGCGCTTGAGGATTTGCCAGCCCAGCGCGATGCCGAGTAGGACGCCGGGCAAGAGCACGAGGTTGGTCCACAGCGAGGGCGCGGTGATGATGCCGGCGCTCTTGCTGAAGGGGAGCTTGAAGAGGTTGATGAAGAGGAAGAAGCGGCAGAACACCCCGAGGTGCTCCCTTTTCTCGAGTCGCTGCGAGAGTAGGAAGACGGTCATCACGGGGCCCGCGGCATTGGCCAGCATCGTGACCGTCCCCGAGAGGAAGCCCATGCCCCAAGAGAAGGTGCGATGCCGGGTGAGTTCCAGGAGTTCGGCGCGCTTGGCCCGCAGGACGAGGTTGAAGCCGAGCAGGGCGAGGATGATCCAGCCAATGGTCACGCGCGCGACGCTGTTATCGATGCGATCCAGCAACCACCAGCCGAGCACGACCCCCGCGATGGCCGGAGGGATCATCGGGAGAATCTGCCGCCAGCTCCCGCCCTTGCGGTTGAGCAGGTAGCCGAGGAAATCGGCCACGATCAGCATCGGCAGCACGATCCCGACCGACGGCTTGGCCCCGAAGATTTTCGCCATCAGCACGACGTTGAGGGTGGCCGTGCCGGCTAGGCCCGCCTTGGACAGGCCGATGCAGACGGCGCCGAAGAGCGCCAGCAGGAGAATCCAGCCATCGGCCGGCAGGAGCGTGTGGCCCGCGATCCAGTCCATCGTTTTATTTCAGCAATGCCGTCAGGTCGAGTTCCGGGCGGCCCCAGGGGGCGCTCGCGAAGCGGGCCCGTTCCTCGGGGGTGAGGTCCAGTCGCCAGCCTGTAATGAAGCGGTCCGCGAGGTCGCGTCCCGCGGCGGCGGACGCGCAGGCATACCAAGCCAGGCATTGCCGTCGGGCGGTGCCCCGATCGACCGCCTTCGTTTCGGGGCACTGAGCCAGCGCCGCGAAGAACCGGCGAACCCAGTCATCGCCGCCGAGGTCCCGGCGCAGGCGCAGCATCGCCGACGCATACATCACTGGCTGGTCGCAGGTCGGCAAGGCCTTGCCTTGTGCGTCGCGGAGCCGCGGTTGCTTCTCGCTCAGCCCATCGTAGGCGGTGAAGGTACGCACGAAGGGTTCAGGGGAAGTCGCGTAGACGTCGATCATCCGCTCGATATGGTGGCGCTGCGCCAACTCGAGGTCGACGGCTCCGGACCGATCCATGCAGACGTAGCGCATGAATACCGCGAAGCCGGTGGTGAAGGCGTCATGGCGTCGGCCGAACGTGTAGAAGTTTCGCCCGAGCTCGTAGAAGCCGTAGTGCGGGAAGGCCTGGGGGTTGCGCACCCAGTCCCGGGTATCCCGGTCATAGAAGAGTGCCAGCTCGACGCCCGAGGAGCCGACGAAGCCGCAACCTGCCCCGCAGGTGAAACTGGGCGAAGGGACGGCGGTCACGGTGGGCATGCCGGCGTACTGCTTGAACGTGGCGGGTTTCCGCCCGGTGAGGTCGGCGTAGGTTTCCCAGCCGAGGTCGAGTTGACGTAGGTAGTGCTCGGCCATGGCCGGTGTGACCTTGCCTGGTAAGGTCAGAAGCGAGAGATGCCGGCCGGTCCAGGCTTCGAAGCGGGGTTCAACTTGGGCGGCCTCCCATTTCTCGGGACTGAAGACAATGCGACGTCCCTCGGCCGGTTCGATGGTTGGGGGTGGGGCGGCCCAGAGCGGGTTGGCCAACACCAGCAACGTCAGCAGGGTGCGCATGGCTCAGCGCGCGGAATCCGTGTCGAAGACGAGGACTTCAAACGGTTCCAGCGTCACCGTGACCTTGGTGCCCGCGGCGAGCTTGAGAGTGCGCACCCGTTGGTCAGCGTAGGGGGAGCGGAGGTCGAACGCCGGCGTCGTGGTGCGGGTCGCCCGTGGCAAGTCAAACACTTCGTCCGCGTCGAGCTCGATCGTCCGTGGCTGGTCGTCCGGGTTGCGTACCATCAGCGTCGCCTGGCGGGGGTTCCAGGCCGCGTAGCCGTAGGGCTCGAGCTTAAGCGGGTCGCCGCCGACCCAGTGGGCGTCGCGGAGCACGTCGGCGTGGGCGTGCGCCCACTTCGCGGCGGCCGCCACGTGGTCCCAGGCCGTCGCCGTCATCATCGCCGGGGTGAGGTAGAGTTCTTGGAGAGAGGCGCCGTTGGCGAAGTAGGAGCGCACCTCGTTCTTCAGGTCGTTGCCGGCCTTGCCCACCTTGTCGCCTTGGAATGCGCGGCCGTGCACCACGCCGTGGTGCATCGCCGAGTTGAGGGGGTAGAGCGGGGCGGCCTGCACGAACATCTTGTGGCAGTAGCCGTCGCGGAACGTCAGCCACTTCTCGCGGTCGTCGCCCTTGCCGGTCCAGCCGACGTCGCTGCTGTGCATCCGCCAGGTGGAGTCGACGTGGTTAAGCCAGAACGGCGAAGGCCAGGTGCCGACGGTGACGTTGATGAACACCGCCGCGTTTTCCTTGCGCAACTGCTTGGCGACGTCAAGGAGGGCCATGAAGTGCGGGCTCACGCCGTCGCCGGCGCGATCCCACTTGAAGGCGTTGACGCCACCCTCGCGCATCAGCTGGCGGCATCGTTCGACGAACCACTGTTTGTATTTCGGGTAGGAGAGGTCGAGTTTCGCGTCCGCCGGGATGATCCCCATCTTCTGGGCTTGGGCGGTCCGTTCCTTGTCGCCGCCATAGCCGCCGAGCGGCGAGATCCAGATGCCGAGGTGCGCACCGAACGCGTCCATCTTCGCTTTGGTCGCCGCGAAGCCCCCGGGGAACTTGCGTTCGTGTTCGACCCACAGGCCCTTGGACGGTTGATCCCAGCCATCGTCGACGAGGTACGAGAGTACCGGCACACCACGCTTTTTCACGAGTTCCGTGTCGAAGGCTTTCACCACCTCGAGCATCTTCGGTTCATCGACCCCGAACCCGAGGTCGTACCAGCAGTTGTAGTGGAGGAACGGGCTGCTGGGGCGCGCCCGTTCACGCTCGATGTAGCGGAGGAAGGAGCGGCGGAGCTGGCCCGCGGGCGCCAAACCGGTCACGGCGCCGAAGGCGTAGGACTGCTCCGGGGAGAGCGTCAGCGTGCACGCGAAGGCGGTGCGGGCGCCCTGGGCGGTCACGACGTTGGTGGATCCGGGCATCTCGACCCCGGCGAAGAAGCCATCCCCGGCCAACGGGCTGCCGGGACTTGAACCCACCGTGCGCAAGGAAGGGAGTCGCAGGTCGGTGAACTCCACGCCGTAGAGCTCGAACGGCTTGCCGTCGGCGCTCAGTTCCAGGGTTTGGCGGAAATAGTGCGAGTCATCGCGCAGTTCGGCCCGCCAGCGGGCTTTGACCCCACGCCGGGAGCGCAGTTCAGCTTCGAGGGCTTGGCCGTCCGCGAGGCGCGAGACGCGGACGTCGCCAACCAGGTCGAAGCTGGAGGCGGCGAGTTCGCCGCCCGGGAAAGGCGTCAGTTTCGGGCTGATGACGCTCTCGCCTTTGGCGGTGGTGAGGTTGAAGGTGCCGCGCTTGTCGCGAACCCCGACCAGGAGGAAGCGTTCACCGTCTTCCCAGACCAACGCCACGGCCGGCGACCAAGAGAGCGCGGCGTCGGTGCCGCGGTCGATGCGTGCCGAGAAAGAACTAGAGCCTTGGGCCCAGGGGAACTCGCTCACGGCGGTTCGATTCGCCGGGCTCTTGAAGCCGTAACTCGTCTTACCCGCCGGGGCGGGGTTGATTTCCAAGATGCTCCCTTCGCCGACGGGGCCGGCCTCACCGGAGTGATCTTTGGCTTGGGCCTTGAGGTTCATCTTGCCGACGCGGATCAGCCGAGGCTCGCCAGGGAAGTCTGTCCGGGGGTAGGAGGCGATTTCCTGCAGGCCCTTGCCGCTTTGGCCGGCTCGGACGATCACCCGATCGGTGCCCAGTTGGATGTCCACTTGGTAGGTCCCATCGCTAGGTGCCGTCGGGGTCGTGGTCAGGCGAAAAAGTTCTGCCCCGCCCTGATCGATGCGACGCTTGGTTAATTGATCGGTAACGTCCCGAGGGAGGAGGTGGCCATTGCGGACCTCCCAAGTCGCCGAGAGCACCGCGTTCTCCAGTCGAAAGACCCCGGCCTTGCCCTCGGCTTGGGCCCGTCCGGGCGGTGGCCCCGCAAACTCGATATCCGGGTTGGCCGCCCGCAGGCAGCTCAGGGTACAGAGGCAGAGAAGCAGTCGCATAGGGTTAGGGCATTAGCGAACTGTCGGGCGAAGGAGACAAACCGATTTTAGGTCGACTGGGCCCAATTACCTAAGCAAGGGACCCCGGGGAGAGGAAATCTCCCCCCGAGGTCTTTAAAATGGTCGGGCTGGAGAGATTTGAACTCTCAGCCTCTGCTACCCGAAAGCAGCGCTCTACCAGATTGAGCCACAGCCCGACGAAGGATGGAACAGAAACCATCCCGGGGCGGAGTTCAACCCAAAATCGCCAGAGGGAGGGGCATCGATTTCATATCGGTTTATTGAACTTTCCGGCAAAGTTGACCACGCTCTGGGGGTGTCGCTGACCCTTCGTCGTTCCCAAGACCGCGGCCATGCCGACCACGGCTGGCTGCGCACTTGGCATTCCTTCAGTTTCGCTGACTACCAGGATCCGGCCCACCTGGGCTTCCGTTCCTTGCGGGTCATCAATCAGGACATCATCGCGCCCGAGGTCGGTTTCCCGATGCACCCGCACCGGGATATGGAAATCTTCAGTTACGTGCTCAAGGGGGCGATCGAGCACCGCGACAGCCTAGGTACCCATGCGCAGGTCCGGCCAGGTCAGATCCAAGTCATGAGCGCCGGTACTGGGGTTCGGCACAGCGAGTTCAACCCTTCCGCCACCGAGCCACTCCACCTCCTGCAAGTCTGGATTCTGCCGGACCGCGGGGGCCTCCCGCCGCGCTACGCCGAGTGGACTCCCACGGAGGAACAGCGGGCCGCGACCAAAGTCTTGATTATTTCCCAGGATGGTCGCGCCGGCTCCGCGCACATCAGCCAGGATGCCTCCGTCTACCGCATCAAGTCGGCCGCCGCCACCACCGTCGCCCACACCCTCGCGGTGGGCCGCGGGCTCTGGTTCCAGTTGATCGAAGGTGAAGTTCAAGTCGGCGGCGTGAAGCTCGCCCCGGGCGACGCCGTCAGCTCGGAGGATGCCGGCGACTTCGAGTTCAAGGCCGCCGGTCCCGTCGAAGCCCTCCTCTTCGACCTCGCCTAACCTTTCCCATCTACCCACTCCCTAACACCCACTCCCCAAGACCTACTCCCTAATCCCAATTCCTCATGCCCACCCCGAACATCCCGCAAAAATCCCCGCTCCCGATCCTCGTCGAGGCCGGCAAAACTTACTACTGGTGCTCTTGCGGCCACAGTCGGTCGCAGCCGTTCTGCGACGGCGCCCACAAGGGAAGCGCCTTCACGCCCGTGCCATACAAGGCCGAGGCCAGTGGCATCGTGTACTTCTGTGGCTGCAAGCATGCCAAGCAGGGTGCGCTTTGCGATGGCTCGCACAAGGCCCTCTGAAATTAGCCCTTTCAACGGAGGTCATTTCGGCTAGCCTACCGGTGCTATGAAAAAACTCCCCTGCATCGTCGCCCTTCTTCTGGGCGTGGCCTTCATCCTCTTCGGCGTCTCGCACTTCGTGCCGGCTGTGAAGTCCGTGCTACCCTCGCCGCCCCCGCCCAATGGCGAGGAGGCCGCCAAGCTGACCGGGGCTTTCTTCACCGGTCTGGCCGGTTCCGGCTACCTCAGCATCATCAAGGGGCTCGAGATCCTCGCCGGCGTCCTGCTCATCGTGAAGTGCACCCGCGGCTTGGGCGTCGTCCTCTCGGGCGCGATCTTGTTCAATATCTTCTTCGTGAACGTGCTGATCATGAATCTCTGGAATCCGGTCGTGATCGTCATGGTCCTCGCCGGGCTCTACCTTGCATGGGTCGGTCGTAAGGGCTTCTGCTGCCTGGCCTGTTGCGGTTCCGGCGAATGCCTCGGTACCTGCGGTTGCTGCAGCAAGGAAGGTTCGGGCTGCTGCTCCTCGAATCAGCCTGCCTCGACCGGTGGTTGCTGCGGCGGCAAGTAAGCCACCGTTGATCTTGCGAAAGCCCCCGGACTCCGGGGGCTTTTTTGTGCCTGCGCCCATCGGGCGGGCGGGACGGGCTTGGTGGCCGTCCTTACTTCAGTGCTTTTAGGATGGCCTCGGCGATCGCGGCCATGCCGCGGTCCCCGGGGTGGTTGGCCACGCCGGCATGCTTGAAAAGCCGTTCGGAGCGGGCGAAATTCCGTTCGTCTTGGGAAAGGGCGCTGATGTCGACAAACGTGCCGCCGACGGTTTCGCAGGCCTTGCGCATCGCGGTGTCGATCGTCTGGCTCGGCCAGAAGCTGCTGCGGACGATGAGGGTGGCCTTCGGGTTGGACTGGAGGGTCCTCAGCAAGGCGGCGACCTGTTGCTGGTACTTGGCTTGTGCTTCCGGCGTAGGCAGCGCGGCGACATTCTCGCCGATGCACAGGATGACGAGGTCGGCTTTGAAGGCGGCGGCGTCGGCAAACTTACCGGCGATATCGTAACCGACGTGGTGGCGTTCGAAGTCGGCGACGTTCTTGACCATGATCACCGGCGTCACGCCTTGCTTGGCGGCGAGGGCCTTCGTCACGACGTGGACGTAATCCTTGTCCAAGGACGTCGCGGCCATGCCCCAGTTGCCCTGCCAGTCGATGTCGGCCTTAGGGCCGTGGCTCGTGAGGCTGTTCCCGACGAAGAGTACTTTTTGCGGCTTGGCCTGGCCGAAGAGCGGGTGGGTGCCGGCGAGCAAGCCGCCGAACAGAAGAAGGTAGGTGGGTAGGCGCATGCAGGGAAGGTGAAGGTAGCGCCGCGGCCTATTTCAGGGTGATTGTCACCCGGCGGAGGTCCATCACGCTTTGGCCAGGAATCTCGAGGGCGCGTAGTTTTAGCGCGGCGAGGCCCGGCTCGAGTTTGATTTCGCCCAGCGTCATCGTGTGGAAGGGTTTCATGAGCGATTCGCCGTGCAGTCTCCGCGGGACGACATCTTGCTCGGTGAGCAGGGGAGGGTCCCAGCCGGCGGTCACCTTTCCCGTGATCTTCGTCTGGCCGATACCGAGTTCTAGGATCGAGCCCACGTCAGCGACGGGGCAGGTGTAATCCAAGGTCACGGTGTAGGTCCCTGCCGTCATCACTTCGATGTTCCAAACGGCGGCATCCGTGGGTTTGGTCCAGTGGACGAAGTAGGAGGAGTTGGGTGCCTTGGCGCTCCGGCGCATCTCGCCGAGGGGGGTGCCATCGCGCGCGGGCAACATCGTCGATGGGAATTCGCGGTAGCCAATCGCCAAGGGGCGCGGGTCGACCTGGCTGCCATCGCCCTTTCGTTGGTTCGGCCCGCCGAGGCCCATCTCTTGGCGCCAAGCTGCGACCGCCTCGCTCAGTTGCCGGGCGAGTTCCGGCTGCTGGGCTTGGATGGGGGTGGTTTGGCCCGGGTCGGTGACCAAGTCGAAGAGATTGCCGACGTTGTCGAGTCGGTGGGTCTGCGTGCGGACGCTGACGCTGTTGGCCCAGGAGTTGAAGAGCCGCCGCGGTGCCCCATCGGCGTCGACGCCCTTAAGGAGGAGGGGCGCTAGGTCACGGCCGTCGAGGGGCTTTTCGCCGACCCGCTTCACGCCGGCGAGGGCGTGCAGCGTCGGGCTGAGGTCAATGGCCCCGGCGATGGGCTTGACCAACGTACCCGCAGCGATCCGGCCCGGCCAGCGGATGAAGAGCGGCGAGCGGACGCCCCCTTCGTCGGTCATACCTTTCTTGCCCTTCATCCCGCCGTTCCAGCGGGAGGTGTTGGGCCCGTTGTCGGAGAAGTAGATGACCAGAGTGTCGTTCTCCAGGTTAAGGGCTTTGAGTTTCGCAAGGATCCGCCCGACGTTGCGGTCCTGGTTCTCCAGCATCGCGAGCACGCAGCGGGTGGCGGCGGGTTCCTCGTCCTTGGCGACGGTGGCCGGTTGCGTGATGGGTAGGTCCTTGAAACGCGCCCAGTCCGTCGGGGGCACGGAGAAAGGGGAGTGCGGCGTCGTGAACGGGACATAGCAGAGGAACGGCTTACGCTGGTTGCGCTCGATGAACTGCAGGGCCTTGTCGGTAAGGACATCAACAATGTAGCCCCGGGAAGGCTGCATGACCCCGTTGTGCTCCAGTGGGGCGTCGAAATACTCCCCCCAGTGGCCCGATGTGTAGCCCCAGAAGGTGTCGAAGCCCCGGGCGAGCGGGTGGTAGGGCCATTGGCTGCCGTTGTGCCATTTGCCGAAGATGCCGGTCACATACCCCGCGGCCTTGAAGGAGTCGGCGAAGGTCTTCTCGTCGAGGTTCATTCGCTCCTGTCCCGTAGAGACGCCGCGCACCCCGAGGCGTGGGTGGTAGCGGCCGGTGAGGAATTCAGCGCGAGTGGGGGAGCAGACCGGCTGGACGAAGAAACGGTCAAAGTGCGCACCGGTCCGGGCCAGCGAGTCGATGTTCGGGGTGGCAAGCTGGCGATTGCCGTTGAAGGAGGTATCGCCCCAGCCGGCGTCGTCCGCCAGCAAGATCACGACGTTAGGGCGATCCGCGGCCCACGCGCAGGTGACCGCGAGCCAAGCGAGGAGCGGGCGCATCTTATTTTTTCGGGAGGTAGCCGAGGGAGACCAGGAAGTCGTCGGTGGCGGCGAGGGTCTCGGCGTACTTCGATTGATTGAAAAAGCCGTGCTTCTCGCCTTCGTAGCCCACCAACTCGCAGCGATTGCCCGCGGCCTTCATCACCGCGGCGAACTTCTCGACGGTCGCGTAGGGCACGGTCGTGTCGGCCTTGCCATGGAAGATGATTGTCGGGGGCAGGCCTTGGCGGACGTGATGAAGCGGGGAGATCTCCGTGGGTTCGCAGCCGAACTTATCCTTGTCCAGACCGGCGCCGAAGCCCTTGAGGTCGAGCCCGGGAAAGGGTGCGAGGACGGTGGCAGGGTTGAAGAGCACGAGGGCGTTGGGAAGGCAGGAGATGGTTTTGTCGTCCTTGGCGACGTCGAGGCCGGGGAGGGTCGCCACGGACGCGGCGAGGTGGCCCCCGGCCGAGCCACCGCCGACGGCGAGGCGCTCCGGGTCGATGCCGAGGTGAGCGGCGTTGGCGCGGACCCAGCGAACGCAGGCCTTGGCGTCGGCCACGCAGTCGGCGGGTTTGGCCCCTTGGCGGCTCTTCACGCGATAGTCGGCGACGATGGCGATCATCCCACGGGCGGCGAGGTATCGGCTCTGCGGTTCGAATTGGGTCGGGGAGCCGGAGCTCCAGCCGCCGCCGAAGAAGAGGACGATGGCCGGCAAGGGTTTCGGGTGAGGGGTGGTCGGTTCGAAGATCCAGACTTTGAGTTCGGTCTCGCCGACCTTGAGGTAGGTCTCCGCTTTCGCTCCGGAGAGGACGGGCGGGTAGCCGCTGGCCTTCTTTGTGCTGGGTTGGGGTTGGGCCGACGCGGAGAGGCCGCAGAAAGCGGCCAGGAGGAGGGCGGTGCGCATGGGGAGAGGTCGGGAAGCTTTTAACGTTTGGTCCGGCGGGATAATTCGGCGTCGAGCCAGGTGAGGCGTTCGGGCACCCAGCGCTTCATCTCGAGCGTGTCGCGGGTGAAGGTCAGTTCGCCCGGGTGGGCGTAGTCGATCCGTTTCCAGCGACGCTCGTTGCGCAGCGTCGCCTCGCCCAAGGCCGCGATGTTCTCATCGATCAGGCGAGTCACGTTCGCGACGGTCAACTGACGGGTGCGCAGTTCCTGCCAGCGCTTCGCGTATCGTGCTTGGTACTCGGCATGGCCCAGCAGCCGGTCAAAGAGCCTGTTCGACAGCCAGGACTTGGCGTCGACGCGCGTGCCATCCCAATTGCGTCCGAACGTGGCGTCGTAGTCCCACGGGACGAAGCTGAACTTGGGTTCGGTCTGAGCGGGCGTCGCCGGCGGGCGCACCAAGTTATAGTTCTTGGTGATGCCGTCCAGGTTGCTGGTCACGAGTACCAGCAGGTGGAAATCGATCGCATTGTCCATGTCCAGTCGTCGAGCGATGCCGTTATCCAGGTCGAAGAAGTCGTGGTCGGAGGCTTGGCTGACGAACCGGTTCAGCTCATCGAGCGGCGCCCAGACCTCCTTGGTTGCCGGGTCCGGGGCGCGTTGCTCGAAGCCCTCATGGCCCGGCTGGCCGAAGTTGGCCGCATGGTCCACCGCTTTGAAGATGACGCCGGGTACGGTCTCCGACTTGGCCGTGGGCGGGAAGCCGACCAGCAGGTCGTCGACCGGCTGCATGAGCAGGTAGACCCCGTGGTATTTGCCGTTGAGCTCGACCTCGACGAAACGGCTCGCCGCGGCGAAGCGCGGGGCGGCGGCGGTACCCAGGGAGCGAAACAGGTCGTAGGAAAGCTTATGGCGCATCAGCGAGCAATCGACGAACGCCGCGTTGAGTACCCATTCGCGGTTCCCGGCCAGACCTAGCCAGCCCGTGGCTTGGTCGAGCTTCACGGCGAACGATTTCTTGTCGTAGGCTTGGGAGGAGGCCCCGCGAAATTTAATCTGGGCGCTGCGTGGGGCCGGGTCGTCGACGCCTTGCCCGGAGGGCCAGGTCAAGCGGGCGGAGCACGCCGTGCGGACGTCGGACTTAATGGGGTCCTTGGCTTCGAGGTGGATCACCGGGAGGTCGGCTGCCTCCGCCGCGAGGCAGCCGAGGAAGACGAGGCACGGGAGGATACAGCGCACGACGGAGCTATTTCCGAAGGAGGGTCACCATCGCTTGGCCCATGGCCGTGCCCACTTCCATGTAGGTCTCGGCATTGCCGTTGTAGTGGCTGTTACCGCTGCCGCCCTTGGAGAGCGGGTGGGCATAGACCGTGGCCACGTTGCCCTTGAATTCGGGGTATTTGCCGCTGGTGCCATCCACGGCCAGTTGGGCCTCGAGGATTTTACCGCCATTACCGCTCGAGCCTTTTTCGGCCTCACCGAGCGTCGCGAGAACGAACTTGGCCTCCGGGGCGGCGAAATCCTTGCGGAGCTGTTTGATGAAGCGCACGAGATTTTCCTCGTACTTGGCGGCGTGGCCGGCGTTACCGCCGTCCTTCTCGCCCTGCCAGAAAAAGAAGCCCGCCACCTCGTAACCCTTGGCCCCTGGGTAGTATTTAGGGAGGTCGGCCAGGACCTTTTTGGCGTTGGCGGTATCGTCGTCGTACTGCTTGCCCGCGTACCACTCGATCGGCTTGCCAGCCTTGTCGAGCCAGGGCGGGGGCGTCGTCGCAGTGCCTTTGGCGGCATCGACCGGCCAGCTATCGGGGCGGTCCTTGTAGGCCGCGTAGACCTTGCCTTCGAAGACGTGGCGTTCGCTGCCGGGCGGCAGCAGGTCCCAGCCTAGGCTACGGTTGCCGATGCAGCTCTTGAGCAGCATCACCGGGGCTTCCACGGCGTCGCCCAGTGGGTGGCCCATGCCGTATTCCGGTCCCATCGTCTTGCCGGACACCTTGAGGAACTCGTTATTGAAAAGCTGCATATCGCCTCGCCCGGTCATCACGCGCACGAAGCGCACGTCGGGTCGCTCGGACCAATTGCCGCTGGCGTCGACCAGGTGGGGGTAAAGTTTCTTCGTCTTCACCGCGAACTCCAAGGAGCCGGTGGGGCCCGTCACCTTGCCGAGGCCGACCATGTTGGACTGGCCGAGCAGGATGAAGACCTGCACGGGCTTGGACAGGTCGGGGGGCGTCGTCGCGCCCAAGGCGGCGACCGCGCTGAATACGACGGAGGACAGTAAGGCGAGGGTGGGGTAGGCGCTCATGCGGGCATACTGGGACCGCGCCTGCCGGTAGGCAAGGCTGGTCCCCGTGTCGTCGCCCGCGCCTTACTTCCGGAACATCGGGTGGGCCGGGTCGCCGCCGCTCAGGACATAGGCCACTAGGTCGAGGATCTCGGCCTGGGTGAGCATGTTCAGCAGCATGGGCGGCATCGGGGAGACCTTGCTGGCTTCGATACTTTTGACCTCCTTGCGGTCGATGGAGACCTGCTGGGAAGGGTCGGAGAGGTCGGTGTTGATGCTCACGCGGTCGCCATTGAGGTTGACCACGACGCCGGTGAGGACTTCGCCGTTATTCTTGGTCACGATGATGGGCGCAAACTGCTCGTTGATCACCTTACTCGGGTTGATGATCTGGTCGAGGAAGTCGTGGGCGCTGTAACGACCGCCGGCCAGGGTGAGGTCGGGGCCGGTCATGCCGCCGGCGTTGCCGAAGCGGTGGCAGGTGAAACAGGCGGCGGCGGTGAAGACTTTGCGTCCTTGGGTGAAGTCGCGCTGGGTGAGTCCGGTATTGGCGGCGGCGCTGAGTTCTGCCAGCGTCCAGTTGCGCGGGGTGCGGCCGGCGAACATTGCCCCGACGTTTTCGTAGGCGGATTTGACGGGTGGGTTCTTCGCGAGCGCGATGAGTTTCTCGTTTTGACTGAGTTCCGCCGGCGTGAAAGTCGCGAGGGAGTCGTTGCGGATAAACTCGACGAATTTGCCGAAGCTGGAGCCGCCCCGGTAGTTGGCGGCTTTGACGAACCAGTTCAGCTGCGCCTCGCGCAGGGGCGGGGTCCAGCCCGTCTTGAGGCCGCGGAGGCTGCGCATGAACTCCATCTCCGGTTCCTGGCTGCCGGCGTTGGCGACGAGGTCCATCGCCTTGGCGGCGAGCGTGGGGGCTTGCAGGAACGAGAGGGTCTCGGTTAGCATCCAGTTGAGTTCAAAATCCGCGGCCGGGTAGGCGGCGTCGTATTGGGCGGTGAGCGCAGCGATGCCCGCGGCGTCGGGCGCACCGAAGCGGTGGAGGGTGATTTCGGCGACGCGCAGGTGCAGGAGCTTCTGCTCTTTGGTCAGCGCGGGGTAATCCGTGGCTCGCAGGGCGGCGAGCAGGCGATCCCGCAGCGCGGCTTCCTGCGGCGTGGGTTCGGCGGTGGTCGGGGTGATGCCGGTGCGGGGGTCAGGCTTGGCCGCGCGGGCGGTGTGGTAAGGGCACTGGGCAGCCTGGCGGGCGAGCGCCAGGAGCGCTTCAAGCCGCGCAGTCGGGTTCTTTTCGGCGAAGGCTCGGTCGGCCCAGCCGGCATAGGGCTGGTGCTCCAGGACGACGCGGGCGGAGAAACGCAGCCAGCGGTCAGGGGATGAGAGGAAGGGCCAAGCGGTCTCGGCTGCACCGGCATCCTGATGCCCGTGGAATTTCTCGAGCGAGCGGCGCGCGGCGACCTCCGGGGAGTCCTGGGCGGCCACGGCGATAACCGGTGCCGTGGACTCCTTGCCGACGTAGGTGACGCGATAGACGCCCGATTGCACCCGGCGGCCACCGATGGTGAAATACATCGCCCCATCCTGCGGGTGGATGAGGAGGTCGGTCACCGGGAGCGGGGAGCCTCCGAGGAACTCTTCCTTGGCGCCCGTGTAGGTGGCACCGTTGGCCTGCAGCTGCACGGCGTAGATCTTGCCCCAGCTCCAATCGAGCGTGTAGAGTGACTCCTGATACTTTGCCGGGAATTTCGCGCCGTAGCCGAACGCGATCCCCGTCGGCGAACCCGGGCCGATGTTCACGGTAGCCGGCAGGTTGTCCGGGTAGAATTCCGGATACTTGCCCGCGCCGTTGCGCCAGCCGTATTCGCCCCCGCTCACCACGTGGTTGATGCGCGTCGGCCGATACCACGACGTGTTGAAGTCGTATTCCATATCGGCGTCGTAGGTGAAGAGGTCGCCCGCTCGGTTGACCGCTCCGCCGTAAATGTTGCGGAAGCCGCTGGCGAAGGTCTCGAAGGTCTTCCCGTCCTTGCTGATGCGGTAGACGATGCCGCCGGGGGCGAGTACATGGCGGTTGTGACCGCGGCCATCGGGCATGCGCGGGAGGAGGTGGTCATCCCCCCAGAGCGGGGCGACGGGGGAGGTGGTGGCCGTCTCGGTCTTTACGGCGTTGTTGCCGCAAATCAGGTAGAACCCCTGCTGGTCCGGCGTCACCAGGATCTTGTGCACGCCGTGGTCGCCGCCCGAATCGAAGGGTCGGATCAGGTCGACTTTATCGAGCCGGTCGTCGCCGTCGCTGTCGCTGAGTCGGTAGAGCCCGCTGGGGATCTTTTTCTCGTAGTCATTCACGCCGCAGTAAAGGGCGCCGAAGGCCCAGACCATCCCGTTGACCGCCCGGATCGGCGCCGGCACTTTCTCGATGTCGGTGCTCGTCAAGGTCCGGCCGGGGGCGGGCGCGTTGAAGCGATAGAGACCGCCGTATTGATCGCTCGCATAGATACGTCCTTTGTCGTCAGCGCAGAGCGCGACCCAGGACCCTTGTTCGGCATTGGGGACGGAGTAGAGCAGCTCCACTTGGAAGCCGGCAGGGGCCTTGATGCGGTCAACCGGGGTGGCTTTGTTTTCCCCGACGGACTTGCCAGCGTCCGGGTCGCCGGATTTTTTCGCGGGCGCTTTGGCCTTGGCAGGGGCTTTGGGGGCGTCGGCAGCTTGGCTGGTCGGCAGCTGGACCAGCAAGAGAGCTAGGTAGGACAGAAGGAGGCGCATGGGGGTGGCCCAGCATCGGAGGAATCCCCTCGGCCCGTCAATCGGACTCCGCCGCCGCCAAGGGTTATTCCAAGGTCACGACGGCCGCCGAGGCCGCCGGGAGGTCCAGTGTCAGCTGACCGCCGGGCAGCGGTCTGCGGGGAACGGGTTGGGCCGGCCAAGAACCGTCGGGTGCCACGGAGGTACCGGCAAAGGTCATGCCCTCCTTCGCCGAAGGGGAGGGGGCCATCAATCGGGCGACCCCGGCGGTCCGGTATTGGGCGGTCTGCAGCGTCAGGCTGATTGGTTCCGTCAGTGATTTATTCACGAGAATCACCCGGGCCTTGCCATCATCGCCGAGGGTCGCGTGCGCGACGAGGGTCATCCCCGCCTTGACCTGGGTGGTTAGGATACGTCCGTGGCCGGCGTCGCGGAAGACGAGCATCGCGTAATAGAGCGGGTGGATCGAGTAGGTGCCGGGCGTTGTTGCGCGCGAAATCGGCGAATAGCTGCCGGGCTTGAGGTTGCAGTGGAAGTTGATGCCATCGGCGCCGTGCGCGGCGACCGAGAAGAGGAAGTCGGTTGCCCAGAGCGCGGAGATAAAAGTGTCGCTCACGCCCGTGCGGCCACCGTTGGAGACCGAGTTGCATTCGGCGAGGCGATAGCGCATGCCCGCGGACTTCGCGGCGGTGAGGTGCTCGTCCACCATGGCCAGGTCTTTGGCCATCGTCGCTGCTACTAGTAGGTTCTCGACGGAGGGGAAATTGGCCGACTTGGGGTTGGTCGAGCCGCCGGAGAGTGCATACAGGTGGGAGGTGCCAATGGCGAGTTGGCCTTTGAGGCCGGCGACAGCGTCTTCAAACCAGTGGTCGGTGCGGCGGGCAGTCGCGGGTCCGGCGAGGGTGATGCCGGGGTTGCGGGTCCGGATAACCTGGATGGCCGCGGCGGCTTCCGGCAGGTAGGTCGGGCAGTCGTAGCCTTTCTTTCGCAGGTCGTGGTTGGGGTAGAGGTTGGGCTCGTTGCCCACTTCGAATGCCAGGACGGATGCTGCGCCGACCTTGAGCGCGTAGGCGGCTTCCTCGGCCGAGGCGGCAGGTTGGTTGCCGGCGAGGTTGAGCCCATGCAGGCATTTCCAATCAATCGCCTTAAGGAAACCGTAGAGGTCGTCGATGGTGGCGCGCCCGATGACGGCGAGGCCGGTGGTTTTATCGAGCGCGGCGGTCGCGTCCGCCTGCCAGTGCGTGAGTTCGACCTTGTTGCCGCCGAGACGTAACGTGCCGGGACCGAGGTTGCGGTGCAGGTTGACGAGGAAGGTATTGGTGGGCTTGAAGTGCGGCTCCACGAGGGCGTTCTTCTCGTAACTGATTCCGAGGAAGTCGGCAGGGAGGCGGACGCCCGGGTGGTCGAAGTCAACGGTGACCGTAGGAAGCTCAGCCCCGCACGCCGCCGCGCCGCAGGTCAGGAGGAAGGCGGTGAGGCGCATCGGGTTAACCCTTGCGAAGCGCTTGGAACGAGCGCCAAAGGGCCCAGATCATCCCGAGAGAGAGTGCGAAGCCGGCGCCGTAGGCCACCCGCCAAAGGGCCGGGACACCTGGTTCGCCGGCGGCGATGAAACCGTAGACGCAGAGCCCCGCGGCCCCGAGCAGGAAAGCCAAACGGAAGACCAGGAGGACGAGGAGCAGGCCTTGCATGGGGCCAAGGTGAGGCGAGGGCGAGCCGAGGTCAAGGGGGCGTCACTTGCCCATCTTAACGAACTCTTCCTTGGATAGGTCGCCGCTCTTGTCCTTGTCGAATTTCGTGAAGTTCTCGGCGGCATGCGCCGGGTCCTTCTGTTTGGACAGGTATTCTTCCTTGGAAAGTTTGCCGTCCTTGTTGCCGTCCCGTCGCTCGAACATCGCGGTCCGGTCCTTCTCGACGTCGTCGGCCGCGGGCTTGGACGCCGGGGGCGTGAGCTTGGGGGCGGTCACGTCCTCGTCGGTGTTCTTGGCGGTGATGTCGACGACGTTCTTTTTCCCCTTCGTGATCTTCTTCGCGTTCGGGTCGGCGGCCGGGATGGGCGGAGGCAGGAACTTCGACAGGCGGGCGATCACTTCCTGGTTTTCGGGTTTCTTGGCGAGGTTTTCTGGCTCCTTCGGGGCGTTGACCTCGTCGTACAACTCGGTGTCGACGATGCGGTTGTCTTCCAGGCTGCGCCAGAGCGTGAGGCGCCAGCGGTCATCGCGGATGCTGTAGCCCATGACGTCGCGCTTGGCCGTGCCTTTGGCGCCTTCCTTCTTCGCGATGCCCGCGCCCTTCGGGTATTGGCTGATGGCGACGGGTTTCACGGCCACCGTGGGGTTCTCCAGCACCGGCTTCAGGCTGACGCCGTCGACGTCGGGCTTGGGTAGGCCGCAGAGCTCGGCGAGCGTCGGGTACACATCCACGAACTCCACCAACGAATTGCTCTTTTGGCCGGCGGTCTTCTGGCCAGGGTAGCTGAAGATGAGGGGGACGCGGGCATCGACCTCGAAGTTGGTGTGCTTGCCCCACTCTTCATGGTCACCGAGCTTCCAGCCGTGGTCGCCCCAGAGGACGATGACGGTGTTGTCGGCGAGGCCTTCCTTCTCGAGGGCGTCGAGCAGGATGCCGAGGTTAGCGTCAGTGTAGCTAACGGCGGCGTAGTAGCCGTGGCGTACCTGCGCGGCGAAGGCAGCCGGCAAAGGGGTGCGGGCGAGCTTCTTGTCCTTGGGCGGGACGTTGGTGTAGGCCCGGAATTCGCCGCTGTCGCTGTCACCGACGTACGCCGGGGCACCGACGGGGAAGGGGCTGGCGGTGTCCGGAATTTGGGCCGGGTCGTAGAGGTCCCAGTACTTCTTGGGGGAGACGAAAGGCAGGTGCGGCTTGGAGAGACCGACGGCGAGGAAGAAGGGCTGGTTCTTCTTCTTCAGGTCCGCGATCGTCTGAGCGGCCAGCCGGGCGGTCTTGCCGTCGGTGTAGAAATCATCCGGGACGTCACCGGCCTCGAAGGCCACGCCCTTGCCCTTGTTCTTCGGGTCTTCTTTCACGATGTCACCAGCCGTCGCTTCCTTGGCGTAGGTCGGAGCCTTAGGCGTCATCCAAGGCGTGGACCAAGTCGGCTCGTCGTCGAAGCCGCCGTGGAAGATCTTGCCCATGCCTTGGGAGAAGTAGCCATGCTCCTTGAAGTACTGCCCGACGGTCTTGACGTTGGGCAGGGCCACGCGGAAATGCGTCTCGAGGTCCCAGACCCGGGTCGCGTCCGGGCGCTTGCCGGTCATGATGGAGGCCCGCGAGGGGCTGCAGACCGCCTGCTGGCAATAGGCGCGATTGAAGACCATGCCACGCGCGGCCAGTCGGTCGAAGTTTGGCGTCTTGATCACCGCGTTACCGTAGCAGCTGAGTTCCGGCCGGAGGTCATCGACCGCGATGAAGAGCACATTGGGCGGCTTCGTCTCGGCACCTGGGGCGAGGAGGGTGGCGAGCAAGGCGAGGGTCGTGGCTAGACGCATGGTGGTTTAGTCTTACAACCCCATAAACACACCGTGGTTGCAAGCCGAACTGGGTTGCGGCCCTTAAGGTTCGCTTAAGGTTTGCAGGAAAGAAGTGAAACCTTTGGTCTGACGGGGCGTGTCCTCCCGTCCTGTCATCGCCCAAGGCGTCGCCTTATTGCTCGGAAGCATGACGCTGGCCGCTTCGACCGAGGATTACGACCGTCACTGGTCGAAGGCTATCCTTTACCGCGGGAGCGACGGTGGCTGGCTGAAGGAGGCCAGGTTGCTCGGCCGCGAACAGGTGGACTGGTATGATTTCCGTGATGGTAGCCATCGGAATGAGGGGTTCTCCAATCGCCGGACGCGCCTGGGCGCCGACCTGCTGTTCCGCGATGGCGTGAGCTTCAAGCTCGAGGTCGACTGGGCGGCGCGCGCCGGCGCCTTCCATTACCATAAGTTGACGGATTGCTTTCTCAAGCAGGAATGGGGCGAAGGCTATGCCCTCACCATCGGTAAGCAATCGACCCGCATCACGCTGGACGGGGCGACTCCCGCCAATGTTCTGTTGACCATCGAGCGCTCGGCCATCGCTTGGAACATCGGCGTTCCGGAGGATTCGGTGCCGGGGATTTGTTTGGAGCGGACCCAGGGTCCTTGGTACTTGCGTGCCGGCCTCTACAGCGCCGGCGCTGCCACGCCCGGCTTCGGCGATTTCAATGCCGCCCTCTTCGGGGTGTTCTCGGTTGGGCATGAGTTCGCCGCGGTCGGTTCCGCGGGTCATTCGTTACTGCGCCTCGACTACATGTTGCAAGGGGCCGCCCCCCAGAATGCGACCGGTAAGCCCGCGGCTTTTACGCGCGACCATGCCCAGGTTTGGTCGCTGAACTACCATTATGAACGTGGCCCGTGGGCGCTCGGCCTTGATCTGGCGGCCTCGGATGGTCGCGGGGCGCAGTCCGACCTCCGGGGCTTACAGGTCATGCCGAGCTACGCGTTCGACGAAAATTGGCAGGTGGTTTTCCGCTACACCCTGATGGCGAGCGCCGACCCGGATGGGCTACGTTTCACGCGCTACGAGAACATGGTCAACGCCGGCCACGGCGACCGTTACGAGGAATGCTATTTCGGCCTAAACCGCTACTTCTACGGTCATAAGCTCAAGTGGATGTTCGGTTGCCAGCACACCTCCATGCAAGACGTCGCCGCGGACGGCGGCGCCTACCATGGGTGGGGGCTCTCGAGCGGTTTCCGCGTTTGGTGGTAGTTCCGCGGGCTTAGCGTCCGAAGAATTCCCGTGCCGTCTGTTGGAAGACGCGGCGGATTTCGCTCCCATCGGAGTTCGGCAGGTCGGACCGTTGGATCAGCAGGATGTAGGCGCGCTGGCGCACGGGGTCGAGCCACGCCTGGGTGCCATAAGCGCCCCCATGCCCGTAGGTCCCGGGGCTGAGGCTCTCGGTCACCCCTTGGGGACTGTGCACGAGATGAAAGCCCAGCCCCATGTGCATGCCTGGCGCAAAACTCACCTTGGGCAGGTCGCCCAGTTGGTTCGTCGTCATGAGGCGGAGCGTCTCGGTCTGGAGGTAGCGACGGCCATCCAGTTCGCCTCCGCGGAGAAGCATCTGGTAGAGTTGCGTGAGGTCCTCGGCGGTGGAGAAGAGGCCGCCGGCCGGGAGCGGGGCGCGCCGACGATCGTTGAGCGGGGAGCTGAAGCGGCTGTTGCCAACCGCGACGAGTTCCCCCGTGTCCTTATCCTTGCGGTAGGGCGTGGCCATCCGGCCGACCATCTCCGCTGTCGGCCAGAACGACGTGCTGTCCATGCCGAGTGGGTCGAGGAAGCGGTGTTGCACGAAATCGCCGTAGGCTTGGCCGCTCACGACCTCGATGATCCGGCCCAAGGTATTCATGCCGGCGTTGCTGTAGGCCCATTTCGTCCCCGGTTCGCTGACCAAGGGCTGGCGGGCATAGAAGTCGGTCATCGCCCCTAGGCTGATGGCATCGACAGGTTGGCCGGCGGGAGTCGGTGAAGCCGAGGTCAAGCCGCTCGAGTGAGTGAGCAGGTCGCGCACCGTGACGGCGCGCCGCGGTTTCGTCGGCCCCTTCGGCGAGGCGAGCGTCTGGTCCCGGAAGGTAGGTAGGAATTTGCTGACGGGGTCGTCGAGCCCGAGTTTCCCTTCCTCGACGAGCATGAGGATGCCCAGGGAGGTGATCGGCTTCGTCATCGAGGCGATCCAGAAGACCGAATCTCGGCGCATCGGACGCTTGCTCGCGATGTCCGCAAGGCCGAAGGCCTCCAAGGCGATCGCGCCGCGCGGCGCCACGACCAAGGTCACGGCCCCGGCAAATTGCCCCTGCTCCTGTAATTCCTGCAGGGCGTAGCTGAAGACCGCGTTCTGCTCGTGGAGGTCGACCTTCGGGCCGGCTTCGGGGCTTTGGTCCGACGAACACCCCGCGACTAGGGCGAGGGCGAGGAGGGCGGGGAGGAGAGGGCGCATCGGGGCGGAGTTGACCTTGGGTCAGTCGCCGGCCGGAGTCAACGGAAGTGGCGGTTGCCTGACCGCTGGCGAGGGCTATGAAGGCCTTACCCCGCCATGCGTCTCCTTCGTACCCTGTATTTCCAAGTCCTCCTCGGCATCGTGCTGGGCGGTCTCCTCGGCTATTTCCAGCCCGCGCTCGGCGCCCAGCTCAAGCCCCTCGGCGACGCCTTCGTCGCTCTCATCAAGATGCTCATCGGACCCATCATTTTCGCCACCGTGGTCGTGGGCCTCGCCGGTATGGGCGACCTCCGTCGCGCTGGGAAGGTCGGCCTGCGCGCCTTGGTCTATTTCGAAGTCGTCACCACCCTGGCCCTGGTCATCGGGCTCGTCGTGGCCAATGCCTTCCACCCGGGCGCGGGGCTTCACGCCACGGCCGCTACCCTTGACGCCAAGTCCGTGGCCGCCTACACGACCGCCGCGCAGTCCGCCGGGGTCGTCGACACCCTGTTGCACCTTATCCCCCGCACCTTTGTCTCGGCGTTTGTCGAAGGCGATATCCTGCAGGTCCTGCTGATCTCGTTGCTCTTCGGCCTCGCGCTCAATCGACTCGGTGAGCACGGCCGGCCCGTCAGCAACCTGCTCAATGACGTCTCGCGGGTCTTTTTCGGAATGGTCTCGCTGGTCACGGCCTTCGCACCGGTCGCCGCGGCGGGTGCGATGGCGTACACCTTGGGTAAATTCGGGGTCGGGGCCCTCGCCCAACTCGCCAACTTGATGCTCTGCGTCTACCTGACTTGCGGCATTTTTATCTTCGTCGTGTTGGGGGCCATCGCACATCTGGCGGGTTTCAGTCTTCGGAAAATCCTGCGTCTGATCAAGGAGGAGCTCTTGCTTGTGGTGGGCACCTCTTCCTCGGAGACCGCTTTGCCTGGGCTCATGACCAAGATGGAGCAAGTCGGCTGCGCCCGTCCGACCGTCGGGCTCGTCGTGCCCGCTGGCTATTCCTTTAATCTCGACGGCACTTGCATCTACCTGACCCTGGCGGCGCTCTTCATCGCCCAGGCGACGGACACCCCGATGTCGCTCGGGCAGCAACTCGGCTTGCTGGCGGTCCTGTTGCTCACCTCCAAGGGGGCCGCCGGGGTCACCGGGAGTGGCTTCATCACTTTGGCCGCCACGCTCGCCACCACGGGGAGTATCCCGGTCGCCGGGATTGCGCTCATCCTCGGGGTCGACCGATTCCTTTCGGAAGCTCGCGCCGTCACGAACTTCATCGGCAACGCCGTCGGCACCTTGGTGGTCTCCCGGTGGAACGGTGATTACGATGCCTCCAAGGGTGCGGAAGTGCTGCGCTAAGGGCTCAAGGCTTCCAGCCGTCGCGGTAGGCCTTGCGAACAAAGGCGTCGGCGCCGGCGTGGTTGGCGATGCGGAGCCCCGGGGCATCCCACTTCAGTCGTTGCCCGCTGAAACGGGCGGCGACCGTCCCGAGGAGGACCGCTTCGGTCAAGGGGCCGGCGTAAGCGAAGTTGGCGGTGGTCTCGTGCCCTTGCATCGCCGCGTCGACCCAGTCGTGGTAATGGTTGCGGTGGTCCGCCGGCTTGATCGCGGCGACCGCGCGGTCGTCCTTCTCGCCGGCGTCGAGGCGTCGCTGCCGGCGCGATAGTTCTCCTGGGCTGAGGTTTAAGCCGAACGTTTCCTCCGGGTAGAGCGCGGGCATGCCCACGTGAGGCAGCACCAGCGAGCCCTGCTCGCCGACGAAGATCGAGCCGTTGGTGGGCAAGCTGCGGCCTGGGGGGAGGTGGGCTAAGGCGGGGTCCGGCAGGCGGCCACCATCATACCAGTGCACGGTCACGCCCTCGGCGGCGGTGAACGGCGTCGCCGGGAAGGTCCAGTGCACGGTTTCCTGTTCGCACCAAGTCTCGGGGTTCAACCCGGTGCTTTCCGCCTGCACGTGGGTGGGAGCGCCCAACTTCAACGCCGTAAAGATCGGGTCGAGCAAGTGGCAACCGAAGTCCCCCAGCGTGCCGTTGCCGAAGTCGAGCCAGTCGCGCCAGTTGAACGGGTGGTAGACTGTCGGCGCGTAAGGCCGGGCCGCGGCCACGCCGAGCCAGAGGTCCCACGCGAGGCCGGGAGGCACCGGGCCCGCGGCCGGGCGCGTCGCGAGTTTCGTGTAGCCGTTACCTTTGTTCGTCAGCCAGGAGTGCGTCGCGAGGACCTTGCCGATGCGTCCTTCCTGGATCAGGCGGACGGCGGTGCGGTATTCTGAACGCGAATGAATCTGGTTACCCATTTGTGTGCGGACCCCGTACTGGGCCGCCTCGAGCCGGAGTCGCCGGGCCTCTTCGATGGAATGCGCGAGGGGCTTCTGGAGGTAGACGTGCTTCTTCATGCGCATCGCGGTGAGGGCCGGTAGGGCGTGCATGTGATCCGGCGTGGAGACGACTGCGGCATCGAACCCCTCGCCGAGCTGGGCGAACATGGCGCGGAAGTCCGCATGATGGGGGACGCCGGGGTAGGCGGCATCGGCATGGCCGAAGCGACCGGCGTCGATGTCGCAGAAGCCGACGTATTTCACGCCCGGGTGGGAGCCGATCTCCTTGATGTCGTCGAAGCCTTTGCCGTCGCACCCGACGGTCACGACTTGGAGTCGGGAATTCAGGTTGCGTGCGCGGACCAAGGCCGGGAAGCCGAGGGTAGCCAGCGCGGCGGTCGTGAGGAAGCGACGGCGGGAGAGGGGCATGGTCTACCGACAGCCAAGCCGACCCGGCGTTCCCCGCAATCGCCGCAGGGTCAGGCGAACTGCGGGTGACCTTCGATGCGGGCCTCGAGGGCGGCGCGCTCCGTCTCGGGCATACCCTCGGGGAACTTGGCCGAGGAGCGACGCCAGCGATCCAGCCAGGTCTGGCCCAGCAGGGCGTAGCGGCAGGGTGTCGCATAACCCGGGGTGAGGGCGACGATGGTCTCGCTCTTCACCCCCGTGCCGGTACCGATCGCGACGTGAAAGCCGGCATTGAGCAGGGCCACCCGGACCGCGGTGGAGGCCGAGTAGGTGAAGAGTTCGACCGGCCGGGCGTCGCCGAGGAGGCGGCGCAGTTCGCGGAACGCCGCGGGCTTCCAGCAAGCCACGTCGGTCTTGTGCGAGAAGAAGTCGAAAAAGACCAAGTCGGGCCGGGCGGAGGCTTCCGCGGCTTTCGTCCAAAAATCACCGACATGGAGTTCCCACTCCAGCCCGGGGAACTGTCGCGATTTCCAGGTCCCGCGCGCGAGGAGCGCGTCCGGGCCTGAGTGGCGGAGGTACTCGAAGCGGTTCTTGTGCGTCATCGCTAAGCGCAGCGAATCGAGGTCGGACTCAAAGCTGATGACGCGCAGCGGACGCACCGGGCCCTGGGCGGCCGCAGCCTCGTAGCACTGGATCGCCGCCATCGCGTTGGCGGCCGCGCCCAGACCGAGGTCCCAGATGATGAGCGGGGTGGCCGCGGCGACGTCGTCCGCCGCCGGGAGTCGGAGGCGTTCGGCGAGTCCGGACTGGTCGACGTACAGCGCTTTCGCTTCCACCATGGGAGGGGTGTGCGCGTGCATGATCTCGCCCGAGGAGACTTGGCGGATGCTGGCGAAACCCTCGTCGGCGACGTGCACCTCGTAGTCCCCCAGCGTGCGCGGGCGGCGTTCCTTGCCCACCTTCGGCGGGACGGCCGGGTGGTCCATGTCCTCGACCTGCAGGAACTGGCGTTTTTCGTGGTAGAGTGCCAGGAAGCGATCCTCGAGGATGCTCTGGCGGATCTCCCGCATCAACTGGTGGTAGAACCAGATGTTGTGTTGGCCGAGCAGCGTCCAGCCGAGCGGTTCCTGGGTCTTGGTCAGGTGGTGGAGGTACCCGCGGGAGTACTTGCCGCAAACCGGGCAGCCACAGGTCGCGTCGAGCTTCTCTTCCGAGAACTTATAGACCGAGCGGCGGAGCTGGAGGATGCCGCGGGAGGTGAAAGCCGTGCCGAACTGCGCCACCTTGTTCGGGATGATGCAGTCGAACATGTCCACCCCGCGGTGCACCGCCTCCAGCAGATCGAGCGGCGTGCCCACGCCCATCAGGTAGCGGGGGCGATCCGCCGGCAGCATAGCCGCGGCCACCTCGCACAGGTCCTCGCGCTGGTGTTTCTCCTCGCCCACGGCCAGACCGCCGATGGCGAAGCCGTCGAACGGCAGCTGCGTCAGCCCGTCCGCGCTCTCTTGGCGGAGGTCGGGGTAGAGGGCCCCTTGGACGATCGCAAACATCGACTGCGGTGAGTCGCCGCGGGCCGCGAGGCTGCGTACCGCCCAGCGCTGGGTGATTTCCAGCGCCGCGCGGGCCGTGTTCTTATCCGCGGTGGAGGGGATGCACTGATCGAGCACCATCATGATATCGCTGCCGATCGCCAGCTGCGTCGCGATGCTCACCTCGGGGCTGAGCAGGAGCTTCTGGCCGTCGACGTAGCTGCGGAACTCCGCGCCTTCCTCGCCCATCGAGCGGGCATGGGGCAGGGAGAAGATCTGGAAGCCGCCGGAATCCGTCAGGAAGGATTTCTCCCAGCCGGTGAAGCGGTGAATGTCCCCGAACTTGCGGAAGACCTCGGGGCCGGGACGCAGGAGCAGGTGGTAGGTGTTCGCCAGCAGGATCTGCGAGCCGGACGCGAGCAGGGTGTCGAACGTCTGGGCCTTCACCGTCGCCTGGGTGCCCACGGGCATGAACAGCGGCGTCTGCACCTCGTTGTGCAAGGTGCGGAACGTCGCGGCCCGGGCCCGGGAGCCGGTGGCCACGGCCTCCAGCTTGAAGTTGAGCCGCGATGGTCGCATGTCGGCGAAGGGCTAGGGAGGAACCCGGCGCAAGGCAAGGATGCACGCGCCGGCGGGATTTCGCTCGCTCCCTCTGCGCGGGATGCGCTGTCTCCCGGGGATGAACCGCCCGTCCTGCCCGGAATGCACGCTGCGCGAGACGCTGGCCCACGCGAAGCATTGGGAGTGCGGGGTCTGCGGGTTCGAATGGCCGAAGACGGCGGCGGAGCTCGGTCCCCTTGAGGTCGACGGCCCGCGGGTGGTGAAGGATGCCAATGGAACGGTCCTCGCTGACGGCGACACCGTGGTCCTGATCAAGGACCTCAAGCTGCGCGGGTCCACGGGCGTGATCAAGGGCGGCACCAAGGCCAAGAACATCCGCCTGGTCGACGGGGACCACGAGATCGACTGCAAGATCGACGGCGCCCAGATCGGCCTCAAGGCCGAGTTCGTCAAGAAGGCCTGACCGACTTACTTCTCGATCGCGAAGCGGTCGATCTCCTCGCCCTTCTCGTTGATGGCGCGGAGCTCGAAGCGCTTCGGCGTCAGGTCGATGACGGCGAAGGAGTGGAGCGTGTCGTAGAGCTTGGCGTTGAACGGGGCGTAGTTATCCTTCCCGCCGTTCGGCAGTTTACCCAGGTTCTTGTCGATCGTGCCCTTGTAGAGGCTCGCGCCACCGCCGCCTTCGACGACGTAGATGACCCCCTTCGGCTTAGTCTTGCCCGCCGGGTCGTAGGCTTCGTCGATGGTGAAGGTACCGTTGACGTAGGACGGCGGGATCTTCGGGGCGCCGGAGGGTTCGCTCTTGGCGGCATCCTTCGGCTCTTCGGGTTTGGCGATGACCACGGCCCCGTTCGGCGCGAACTTCAGCGGTTTGCTTCGCTGATAGTTGTGCACATGCCCGGCGAAGACCACGTCGACCCCGTTGGCCTCGAAAATCGGGGCGAGCTTTCGCGAGCGCTGGTCCCCGTAGTGGCTGGTGGTGATTTGGAAGGGCGGGGCGTGGAAGCAGACGAATTTCCAGGGCTGCTTGCTTGCCTTCAGGTCCTGAGCGACCCACTCCGCGACCTTGGGGTCGTCGGCCTTGCCGGAACTGGCGTTGCTCAGCACGGTGATGTGGGCGGGACCGTAGTCGAACGAGTAGAAATCGAGCCCCGGAAAGCCATCGCCGGCGAGCCGCCGGAACTTCGCCCCTTCGTCGGACTTTGGGATCACGGTGTTCCAAGCACCTTCCCCGGGACCGTTCTGGGGGGCGCTGAAAAAGTAGTACGCTGCGTAGGCGTCGGGTAATGTCGGGCTCAGCTTGCCCACGAACGCGTCGTGGTTGCCGATCACCGCGTAGAACGGCAACGTCGCCATCAACGGCGCGCCGGTCTTCTCAGAGACCTCGGCCGCATTCGCGTAAGTCGGCCAGAAATGCCGGAAGTAATGGAAGCTCCTCCCGCTGGGGTAGACGATATCGCCCAGCGCGACGAGGAAATCGGGTTTCTCCTGCGCGACCCGGTAGGCGATGACGTTCTGGCTGGCCTTGCCGTCGGCGAGGTCGCCCACCATCACGAAGCGGGTCGGCTTGTCCGCGGTCTTGCGGGTGTGTCCGGTATTCTGTGCCACGACCTTGCCACCCACGCGGAGGACGTAGCCGTACTCGCCGTTGGTCGGCAAGCCGGGAAGCGCAGCGACGAAGCGGACGTAATGCTGTTCCTTTTCCGCGGGCGTCAGGGCCTTGGGCGGCGGCGAGGCGAAATCGAACTCCGTCCGGACGATCTTCGCGGGGACCGGCTTGATCCCCTTGGGGGCGTATTCGAGGGTGAACGTCGCGTTCGTCGGCTCGGTCACCCAGATGACCTTGACCTCATCGGTTGTTCCCAGCGTCCCGTGGGGTCCCGGCTGGAGGTAGGGTTGGACCAGAAAGGTCGGCTCGGTCGCGGCGACGGCGGCGAGCAGCAGGCTGGGAAGAAAGGCCATGGGGTCGGGATGGTTTAGTCGAGGCTGGGGTGGCCTCAACCGTATTCCCCGCGGTCGTTCCTACTTAGTGGCTGGCTTGAGGAAGCCCATGGACTCCATCCATTCGGCCGCGTTCCGGGTCCAGCCGTCGACCGGGTTGTTTGTCACGCGGGTGCCGAAGCCATGACCACCCTTCGCGTAGATGTGGATTTCCGCGGGAAGGTTCTGGCGTTTGTAGGCGAGGTAGAGTTCGCCGGCCTCGAGCGGGTTGTTGCCGTCGTTGTGGGCCACCACGAAGAAGCAGGGCGGGGCGTCCGGCGGCACGGTGAAGCCCTCCCGGAACTTGGTCTTATCTTCCTTATCAAGGAACCCGCCGCCGTAGACGAAAAGCGTGAAGTCGGGGCCGCGCGGGTCATCGACGCCGGGTTTCTGCGGGTAGGTGCGTACGGTGCGGTCCCAGGAGGCGTGGCCGACGAGGTTCGCGCCGGCGGAGAAGCCGATGACGCCGACGCGCCGTGGGTCGATCTTCCATTCGTCGGCCCGGTGGCGGACGATGCCCAGCGCCCGCTGCAGGTCCTGCACGGGGTACTGGTAAGGGATGGTCTCGTCGGAGGTCGGCGTGCGGTAGCGGAGGAGCACGGCGGTGACGCCGAGCTTGTTCAGCCAGTTGCAGACGCCGGTGCCTTCGTTGTTCGTCGAGAGGAACCAGTAGCCGCCACCCGGGCAGACGATGACCGCCGCGCCGTTGGGTTGCTCCGCGGGGTAGACCGTGATCGTCGGCTCGGCGATGGCCGTCTCGTGGCCCGGCGTGCTACCTTTCGGGCCGATGCGTTGAATCGTCGCGGCGGACGGGGCGACGCGTGGACCGAGCTCCGCGGGGTCGAAGAGCTTGATCGGTTCGGCGGCGCCGGCGAGGGCGGCGGCCAGGAGCAGGGCACAGGAACGGAGGGGCATGGATGCTCTTAGGACAGCCCGGGCGGCGTTTGGTGCCAACAAAAAGGCCGCCCGGGTGGGCGGCCTCGGCGACGCGCTCGGCGCGGCTTAGGCGATGGCCTTGAGGTAAAGCTCGTTCGCCTTCTTCCAGTCGACGACCTTCCAGAAGGCGTCCACGTAGTCGGGGCGGCGGTTCTGGTACTTCAGGTAGTAGGCGTGCTCCCAGACATCGAGGCCCAGGACCGGCGCACCGTTGACGTCGGCGACGCCCTTCATCAACGGGCTGTCCTGGTTGGGCGTGGAAGTCACGGCGAGGGACTTGTCGGCTTTGACGACGAGCCAAGCCCAGCCGGAACCGAAGCGGGTGGTCGCGGCGATCTTGAACTTAGCCTTCAGGCCGTTCTCGCCTTCGAGGCCACCGAAGGCCTTGGTGATGGCTTCGCCGAGGGCACCGACCGGCTCGCCGCCGCCGTTGGGCGAAAGGCTGTTCCAGAAGAACGTGTGGTTAGCGTGACCGCCGGCGTTATTGCGGACGGCGGTGCGGATCGACTCGGGGACCTTGGAGAGGTCGGCGATCAGCGCGTCGACGTCGGTGCCGGCGGCGAAAGCGGGCTCCTTGGCGAGGGCGGCGTTGAGGTTGGTCACGTAGGCGTTGTGATGCTTGCCGTGGTGGATCTCCATGGTCGCCTGGTCGATGTGCGGCTCGAGGGCGTTGTGGGCGTAGGGCAGGGGGGCGAGGGTGTAGCTCATGGTTTTGGTGGAAGAGGTTTGGGCGGAGAGGGAAGTGGCGCCGAGCGCGGCGGCGGCTAGGGAGGCTTTGCCGATGAAGTCGCGTCGATGCATGGCTACAGGTTGATGAATTGCCGCAGGGGTCAA
>Ga0114974_10000202_pt1 | contig 53438 bp, 48 predicted proteins | sample S_130206_EF_Meta_FD_87318 | JGI IMG/M metagenome (GOLD analysis project Ga0114974, IMG submission 87318) | Freshwater microbial communities from Lake Simoncouche, Canada to study carbon cycling - S_130206_EF_MetaG | ecosystem: Environmental > Aquatic > Freshwater > Lake | place: Lake...
AACAATTCCAACGACGCCTGGCTTGTCTTGGTAGCGAAGGAAAGCAAGGTGATCGCTGATCGCTACGTCAATGTCGTAACCATCAATTTCGACGATTTTTCCGATATTGCGAGGTCCTGTTGCCGTGCCACCAACAACAACCTTGGTGCCGTTGGTGAGGGTGAGCTTCACCCGAACGAGCGAACGATGGTCGCCGCTTTCGCGATCAGTTGTGAGTGCTACTTCCACCCCTCGCTGCTCAGCTAGAACAGGTGCATTCACAAATGACACCGGGTCATGAACAAGATTTTGAAAAACACCCTTGAGTGCGCTGAGCTCGAGCACCCGAACATCATGTTCGATGACATCGCCGAGCACTTCAACATCAACGCGCTCAACTGCATCTTCAGCAAGACTGCATGCAATCAAACCAAGCTGTTCAGCAAGCGGCACGAGTGGCTTGACCTGGTCAGCCATTTGCCCACCCTGCACATTGACTGCATCAGGCACGAGTTCACCTGCAAGCGCTAGACGTACTGAACGAGCAACCGAGATGCCAGCTTTTTCCTGTGCTTCATCAGTTGATGCACCCAAGTGCGGAGTGGCCACAACCTGCTCGAGACCAAATAAAGGAGAGTCTGTGCAAGGCTCTTTTGAATACACGTCGACGCCAGCGCCAGCTACGCGACCATCGACGAGCGCTTCGTACAACGCCTTTTCATCCACGATGCCACCGCGGGCAGCGTTAATAATGCGTACTGTCGGCTTGACCTTATGAAGTTCAGCATCGCCGATCAGGCCGATTGTTTCCGGAGTCTTTGGGAGGTGCACAGTGATGAAGTCGCTCTCAACCAACAGATCATCAAGGCTGACCATACGAATCCCAAGTTGGGCAGCGCGTGCAGGCTGAACATACGGGTCATACGCGATCAACTTGACGCCAAAAGCGCTCAATCGCTGGGCAACCAGAATTCCGATGCGGCCAAGGCCAACAACGCCCACTACCTTGTCTGAAAGTTCCACTCCGGTGTACTTGGATCGCTTCCACTCACCTTTGGTGAGAGCAGCATTTGCTGGCACGATGTTTCGAGCGCTAGCAAGAAGCAACGCGACGGCGAGCTCTGCGGCTGAAACGATGTTCGACGTTGGGGCATTCACCACCATGACACCAGCCTGAGTTGCTGCTTTGACATCAACGTTGTCTAGGCCAACCCCTGCTCGAGCAACAACCTTGAGCTTCTTGGCGGCGGCCAAAGCTTCTGCATCAATCATTGTGGCTGAACGAACCAAAATGGCGTCTACGTCAACGATCGCTGCGAGCAATGCCGTGCGATCGGCGCCATCGCATTCCACAATTTCAAAATCTGGCCCAAGAGCCTCAACTGTTGCGGGTGAGAGTTCTTCTGCAATGAGTACACGTGGCTTGTTCACCAGCAAAGTCTAGCGAGGGTTCATGGGTGCTTTCGCCACGACCTCAGAGGTACCAAGCGGATAAGGATTCACCAAAAAACAGACCAGCCCAGAAACCGGCAAAGAGAAACGGGCCGAATGCAAGTGCGGTGCCCCTGCGGGCTCTACCCAAGGCCATCAAGGCTATGCCAGCGCAGCCTCCCAAGATCCAGGCTCCAAGGAGGCCCACGAAGCCGGCACTCCAGCCCACCCAGCCCAGAACCAGCCCAAGAACTGGCGCCATCTTCACATCACCGAATCCCATGCCGCGACCTGAAGTCACCAGCCAGACTCCACCGATCGCGATGAGCCAGACACAGGCCATCAGCAGGCTCTGACTCACCTGCGATTGACCTCCCACCACTCCTGCATAGGCCAGGCCCGCAACTGCGGTTGGGTACATCCAGATGACGATCGCGTCGGGCAATCGGTGGTGTTCGATATCGATCAGAGTCAAAACAACGGTGAAGCTCGATAACGCAAGAAGTAAGGGCAAAAGTTTCGAGAGGTGTTCATCGGAAGTTTCCAAGCACCACCAACTCAAGACAACCCATGAGACAGCATTTGCTAGTTCGACTAGCGGGTACCTCGCACTGATCGTTTGATGACAATTTCGACACTGGCCTCGCAACATCACCCAGGAAACTATTGGAATCATGTCAACCCACGCGATTGGTTCTGTGCATTTGGGGCACGTTGACCTTGGCCGAATAATCGAACGGGCATCCGGAACACGGGAAATGACAACGTTGAGAAAAGATCCAACAGACAAACCAAAGATGCCAAGAACGACAAGCACAAGCACAACAATCAACATAGCGGTAGCAGTGATGCTCGTTACAAGCTTCAGAATTAAAAGAGAAGCGCCCCAAGAAAGCATTAAGGCCAGCCCCAATTGAGGCTGGCCTTAAATGATGTTTAATCCCTAGCGAGCAGCAGTACCTTCGACGTAGTCATCGCCGCGAGTATCGACCCAGCTCATCAGCCCGCGAAGTTCGCGACCGACTGCTTCAATTGGGTGAGCTTCACCCTTAGCGCGAAGTGCCTTGAATTCTGGTCCACCAGCGAGCTGATCATCCATGAAACGCTGAGCAAACTTTCCATTTTGAATGTCTACGAGAACAGCCTTCATGTTTTCCTTCACCGAAGGATCAATCACACGTGGACCTGAAACGTAGTCACCGTATTCAGCTGTGTCAGAAACACTCCAACGCTGCTTGGCAATGCCGCCTTCATACATAAGGTCAACAATCAGCTTGAGTTCATGCAGGCACTCAAAGTAGGCGACCTCTGGCTGGTAGCCAGCTTCGGTCAACACTTCGAAGCCATACATCACAAGCTGTGATGCGCCGCCGCATAGAACCGACTGCTCACCGAACAAGTCAGTTTCAGTTTCTTCGGTGAAGGTGGTCTTGATGCCTCCAGCACGAAGAGAGCCGATTGCCTTGGCATAACTCAAAGTCAACGCCCAGGCATTACCCGTTGCGTCCTGCTCCACAGCGACGATGGCAGGAACGCCACGGCCCGCTGCATATTCACGACGAACAAGGTGACCTGGTCCCTTTGGAGCAACCATCGCTACATCAATATTTGCCGGCGGCTTAATAAAGCCGTAGCGAATATTGAAACCGTGAGCGAAGAAAAGCGCGTCACCGGCCTTCAGATTTGGCTCGATAACATCTTTGTATAGCTTGGACTGAGCAGGGTCTGGAACGAGCACCATGATCAAGTCTGCCTCGGCGCATGCCGTGGCTGGATCAACAACGCGTAAGCCAGCTTCTTCAGCTTTCGTACGACTCTTAGAGCCCTCGTTAAGACCGACGCGCACATCAACGCCTGAGTCGCGAAGGGACATAGCGTGGGCGTGACCCTGACTACCGAATCCGAGCACCGCGACCTTGCGGCCTTGGATGATCGACAAATCGGCGTCCTTGTCATAGAACAGTTCTGCTGCCACCGAGGTTCTCCTTGATTGTTTGAAAGTGCTGTGTAACGCCCGACAGATTACGCCGTGCGCTCCCCTTGCTTTTCTGCAGGTCGAGTTGAGCGATCTGAAATGGACCTGGAACCGCGACCAATAGCCACCATGCCAGATTTGACCAATTCTTTAATACCGAATGGCTCCATGACCTTTAAGAAGTCCGTCAGCTTCTCGGGATTACCCGTGATCTCGATCGTAAGCGCTTCAGGGGCCACATCAACCACCTTGGCTTTAAAGAGTCGGACAACCTCAATAACCCGACTTCTGGACTCCACGTCGGCCTTCACCTTGACGAGCATGATTTCGCGTGAGACACCCGCAGTAGGGTCAAGCTCCACGATTTTAAGCACATTGATCAACTTGTTGAGTTGCTTAGTGACCTGTTCAAGTGGAGCGCCTTCGACGTTGACCACGATGGTCATACGCGACACTTCGGGAACTTCGGTGGGTCCAACGGCCAAGGATTCAATGTTGAAACCGCGACGTGAGAATAAACTTGCAACTCGAGCCAGAACCCCAGGTTGGTCTTGAACGAGGACCGAAAGTGTGTGGCGGGACATTATTCTTCGCCTCCCCACTCAGGAGCGATCGACCGCGCATATTGAATTTCATCGTTGCTTGAACCTGCAGCAACCATCGGCCACACCATGGCATCTTTGTGAACAACAAAGTCAATAACAACCGGAGCATCGTTAAGACTCATCGCCTTTTCGATCGTTGCATCGACTTGATCTTGTGATTCACAGCGCAAACCGTGACACCCATAGGCATCGGCCAACTTCACGAAGTCTGGAATGCGATCTGAATGTAGATTTGTGTGTGAGTAGCGCTCGTTGTAGAACAACGTCTGCCATTGACGCACCATGCCAAGGCTGTTGTTATTAATGACAGCGACCTTAATAGGGATGTCGTTAATTGTGCACGTTGCGAGCTCTTGGTTGGTCATTTGGAAACAACCGTCACCATCAATTGCCCAGACAGTTTTGTCTGGAACAGCGACCTTTGCCCCCATCGCCGCAGGAACTGCATAACCCATCGTGCCAAGGCCACCAGAGTTCAACCACGTATTTGGCTTGTTGTATTTGATGTATTGAGCCGCCCACATTTGGTGTTGTCCCACACCAGACGTGAATACCGAGCCGTCACCAGAAATGATGCCGAGACGCTCAATCACAAACTGCGGAGACAACGTGCCATCCGTTGGAAAGTCATAACCCACGGGATAGGTCTGGAGAATATGGTCAAGTTGCGACCACCAACCCTCATAGTCGCCACGTTTATTCAAGGCGAATTCAGCCTCGACTGCAGCAACCAAGTCAGGAATGATTTCTGAAAGGTCTCCAACGATTGGCACATCTACAAAGCGGTTCTTACCGATTTCGGCTGGATCTATGTCAGCGTGAATGATCTGTGCGTTGGGCGCAAAAGTAGAAAGCTTTCCCGTGACCCGATCATCAAATCGAGCACCAAGAGTGATGAGCAAGTCAGCTTTTTGAAGCGCCCCAACTGCCGCAACAGAACCGTGCATGCCAGGCATGCCTAGATGCTGCTTGTGACTATCGGGGAAGGCACCACGCGCCATGAGCGTGGTGACAACAGGAATGCCAGTTACTTCGGCAAGCCGCAACAAAGCTGCAGATGCTTTAGCTCGAATAACTCCACCACCGACATATAGCACTGGTTGTTTGGATTCAACAATTAACCGAGCGGCTTCGCGCACCTGCTTGGCATGTGGGCGCGTCACAGGGTGATATCCGGGCAAATCAATCGACGTGGGCCAGTTGAAACCCGTCAGTGCTTGGAGTGCATCTTTGGAAACGTCAACCAATACTGGACCAGGGCGTCCGGTCGAGGCGATATGAAAAGCTTCAGCGATCGCTCGCGGGATCTCGTCTGGGTTCGTGACTAAGAAGCTGTGCTTAGTGATCGGCATCGTGATGCCGCGAATATCTGCTTCCTGGAAAGCATCAGTTCCAATTGAGCTGCTGGGAACCTGACCTGTGATCGCCACCATTGGCACCGAGTCCATGTGAGCATCAGCAATAGGCGTCACAAGATTGGTGGCACCGGGGCCGCTAGTTGCCATGCATACGCCAACTCGGCCAGATGCTGCCGCATAACCTTCCGCTGCGTGACCAGCGCCTTGTTCATGGCGAACCAAGATGTGGCGAATCTGCTTTGAGTCCATCAATGGGTCGTACAGCGGCAGGATCGCTCCACCGGGAATGCCGAAGACGTCGGTCACTCCGGCCGCCTCTAGGGACAGCACGAGGCTTTTCGCACCCGTGATCTGCTCGCTCATTACTGCCTTCTTTTCGTAGTTTCGTTCATTTGTATGTAACAGCACTCATAAGAAAACCCCCCGACCCTGTTCGGGAAGCGGAGGGAGCGCGCCGGCTAATTCTCAGGCGGCGCGCCTACTAACGACAAGTGACATTGACACGGATAACAGTTTACTCCTGTAACAGGCCTGATGTCACCCCCTTTTAAACGTGACCCCTGCCATAGCCTCCGGTACTGCACCAGCCTCGCTGGATTGCGTCCCCTTGGCCTCATTGAGTGCTTTTGTCGCAGCACCCATCCCTAGGAGCAAACTGATGGCGAAAAAGACCCCGGATATGAAGACCACCCGTGGGACATCCTTCTTGCGGCGAGCTTTTACTTCAATCGTCCACTTTTCGCCATCCCAAAGTCGTTGGACCCCCTTATGAACAGGGTCCTGCTGAAACCCAGGCTCAATTCGTGCTGGGGCTAACCCAAAGCGCTCTCTTCGCGATGATCGTCGAATGAGTGCCGGAAGCACCGAGCCAAGGAAGGCCAAGGCAACCGTTCGCCCGATAAAGAAGGGATATCCGCCAATGGCATGTCCAGTCAGAGATATGGAAAAACCTGATTTCACCAGCATCGTCAAAAACACGAGAACATCAGGGATGACTAAGACAAACCCGATAATGAACCAAAGGTCCGTCCAGATCGGCTGCTCATACAACCGATTGGGATCGTCATAAACGGGCTGCGCTCCGCGCTTAGTTTTCACGGCCGTCAGTCTGTCAGTCTTTAGGAAAATTCGTAAGGAATTGAGGTTCGTCACACGCTTCATTGCACGCTCGTTGTCACCTTGCTCAAGGCGCCCCTGAAGGGTATGTCCAGCAAACCGTCAGCCAAGCCGGCTTACATCTCGGACCGCGCCGGTATCAGCCGAGGTCACCATCGCCGCATAAGCCATCAGCGCAGGTGAGACCACGCGATCGCGCCCAATTGGCTTAAATGCATCTTTACCCAGAGCTTCCATAGCGGATCGTCGGCGAGCCAGCTCATCGTCGGAGACCTCTAAGTGAATACGTCGAGCTGGAATGTCGATAACAATGGTGTCGCCTTCTTCAATCAGCGCGAGCGTGCCGCCACTAGCCGCTTCCGGTGACACATGGCCGATCGATAGACCTGAAGTTCCACCCGAGAATCGCCCGTCCGTGATGAGTGCACAGGATTTACCCAAACCCTTGGACTTAATGAAAGTAGTCGGGTAGAGCATTTCTTGCATTCCTGGACCTCCGCGTGGACCTTCATAGCGAACGATCACAGCGTCACCTGCGACCACACGGTTGTTGAGAATCCCTTCAACCGCTTCATCTTGGCTATGGAAAATTCGAGCTGGTCCCGAGAACGTCAACAACTCCGGAGCCACACCTGCGGTTTTAACGATGCAACCATCAACTGCCAAGTTACCGAACAACACTGCGAGCCCGCCATCTTGGGAGAAGGCGTGTGCGACATCGCGGATAACACCCTCTGTGCGATCAAGGTCAACCGTGTCATATCTACGGGCTTGTGAGAAAGCAGTCTGCGTCGGAACTCCCCCGGGGGCAGCACGAAAGAAATCATGCACTGCGGGATCAGTTGTTTGCGCAATATCCCACTTTGCAATTGCCATGGCCATTGTTGGTTCGTGGACTGTTGGCAGGTCAGTGTGTAGGACTCCGGCGCGATCCAGTTCACCCAGAAGCGCCATCACTCCACCTGCGCGGTGTACATCTTCCATGTGCACCGTCTGAATTGCAGGTGCAACCTTGGAAAGATTCGGCACGCGATGAGACATGCGATCGATATCAGCCATCTTGAATGGCACGCCAGCTTCAGTTGCAGCTGCTAGCAAATGCAGCACCGTGTTAGTCGAGCCACCCATGGCGATATCAAGAGCTATCGCGTTCTCGAATGCTTCGAAGGTAGCAATCGATCGCGGTAATACTGATTCATCCTCTTGCTCGTAGTAGCGCTTGGTGATGTCAACAATCAAGCGGCCAGCGCGAAGAAAGAGTTCCTTGCGATCAGCATGTGTTGCCAGCATCGAGCCGTTACCCGGCAAAGACAGACCCAGAGCTTCGGTGAGGCAGTTCATCGAGTTTGCAGTGAACATGCCTGAGCACGAGCCACAAGTAGGGCACGCAGTGCGTTCCATCCGTGCGACGTCTTCGTCAGAATTCTTCTCATCTCCTGCTTCAACCATCGCATCGATGAGGTCTACCGAGCGAATGGTGTCGCCCCATTGAACCTTGCCGGCTTCCATCGGGCCGCCTGAAACGAACACGACAGGTACGTTCAATCGAAGCGCAGCCATCAGCATGCCCGGCGTGATTTTGTCACAGTTGGAAATACACACCATCGCGTCAGCAGTGTGTGCATTAACCATGTATTCGACCGAGTCAGCGATCAAGTCGCGACTTGGCAGTGAATACAACATGCCTGCGTGACCCATAGCAATGCCATCATCGATGGCAATGGTGTTGAACTCTTTTGCCACACCACCGGCCGCCTCGATCTCGCGAGCAACCAACTGACCCATGTCTTTAAGGTGCACGTGGCCAGGTACAAATTGAGTGAACGAGTTCACGACCGCGATGATTGGTTTACCGAAGTCATCGTCGCCCATACCGGTGGCACGCCAAAGTGCGCGCGCGCCAGCCATATTTCGACCATGGGTTGAGGTACGGGAGCGATACATCGGCATGACAGGCCTACCTATCTATCTATTCAAAAGATGTGGACAACCCTCCAAGGCTAACCGAACCACGCACCAGATAAGCCTCGCCTGCGGTATTGCCTACTAATTACGAGGTTTGAGCCAGGATTCTTCGGCTCAGGATGACCGCATATTTGCTGCCCACCTGAGCCCCTAACTCGCCTTCCTCAACCTGCAAGATCAAGTCACCCGTAGTGAGGCGCTCCCCCGGGCGTAGGCCAGCTGCGCGCAAACTCGCGCGGGAGACTGTCAGAACTAGGTGGTCTTCGACTCCATCAGTAAAGGCATGAACCTGGGTTCCCTGGGCCTGGTTGGCCACTATTAGTTGATAGAGCAGACGCTCAACTTTGCTATCAATAGGCCGAATATCTTCTGAAGAGACCAAAGCTTTCACAGTCGTGCGGATTCCAAGTTCTGCTACCTCTTCCACCAATGTCCGCATGAGCACTGCAAAGGCGCCATGCCTACCTGGATCAACTTGCACCGCAGATCGAATTCGGCCATCTTCAACTTCAAGTTTGGTCTTCAGCTGGCCACTCAATTCAGCACCATTTGCTAGGCGGTCAAGCAGATCCAGAGTTGTAGAAATTGCATCGTCAAGCTGAGCATTCAAATCCTCAGCAGCAGCCGCGCGGGATCGTTCGATGACATCAAGTTGTCTGACGGCACGAGTACGGTCAGTCGCGTTTTTATAGGCCTTCGCCCCGAAGAAGGTGACAATCAAAATAAGTGGCAACACGATGAGTGAATTAAGCAGCGCTAATGAGAGCGAGTCACGACAATTCGATGGAAAGCGCAGCACCAAGGTGAGGCCGCCATATGCCCAGATTGTGAGACCCAGAACTCCAGTCCAGCGCCCGCTCCAAGCAGTTATCACCATCACGGCAAAACCTGAGATCGTGAGAATTGGACTCATCAATCCGCTCTGAGAGCATTGAAATTCCGGTTGTAATGCCAATAACGGAACTAACGCTGGTACCAAAACCAGCAAAGCACTTATCCACGGGTTGACCGGCCTGCGCCGAATGACAAGCGCGGCCGCTATCCCCACGCCAACGAGTCCAAGCCAACTGCTCCAATCTGGATGCCCTCGATCATCTGCCATTTCACGAATGAAATAGAAGCTTCCAATAACTGACATCGCGGCAAGAGGCGCGGTCACGAGAAGGCGTGCTTTGTCAAAAGGCGGGAACCCAAAAAACTGATTATTGCTCGCGTTTGGCGTGAGGTCAGCGACATGAATAACGATCATTGACGTACCCCGGCCGTGATCATCAATTCCTTGAATGTGTCTGGCGCCTATCTCAAAAAGCGCGCTACCAAGCACAGTATTTCGACCGAGACTTGGTGGACTCTTATCTTCTGGCTGCATTCCGCCATGAATATTTATAACAAGTTCTGATTGTGCGCTTACCGAAATTGACAGTGCAAGATTCTTTTCAATGCCATGACGGATCACATTCCGAAGTGCTTCGATGACAGCCGCGCGTAGCGTTTCGTAAATCTCCGACTCGAGATACAAGTCAGGAATAGAACCGTGGATCTCAAGAACATTCCCCTCGAGGTCAATAAGCGCTACTTCATTAACCAAATCTTCAACATTCGATCCCTGCACTGAAGTGTGCAAATTACGACTTGACGACGCAAAAGAAATTTCCTTTTTTAGTCGAGCCCGATCAAGATTTTGTGTGAGTAAGACGTATCGAATAGCGTTCAGCACTGACTCATGCACCTTAATTGCGCTTTGACGCCAAATGCGCGCACGCGCTTGGAGTTCTAGCGAACGAATCGTCTCTTTTTCGAGATCTTCGGTTCGAGCATCTCCATCTCGGGCTTCATCTTTCAAAGTGTTCCAAGCCCACCAAAGCGCCGCTGCTCCTCCAATGCTTTGCGCGAACACCACCCAGCCACCGAATATCTCAAGCGCACCAGGAATGACGATGCTTGCTTCAGATTTCCACGCGACTATCGTGATCAGTGCTCCGATTGGAATGAGAGCAAACCCCATCTTGCGGGAGGTCAGTGAGATTAAAAAGTACACGAGCCAACTTGACAACGTGGTCATCGCTAACCAATTTGGCGACGAGTCGGGGGCTACAAATGCGCATGCCAAAAAGCACAACTGCCCAATCGGGAAGAGCCATAAGCAATATTGATTGCGACACAGCGCGAAAGCTGCGATGAAAATGCACGAACCGATGATGACGAGCGCATGCTCAGCGGCGCTGATGTACGCCCACTGATAGCGAACAATTATCAGGGTTGTTGTGATCCATACGCACGTGCCCACGATCATGAGCCACCGCCGAGTCGACTGCAGTGCACCCATTTCGGTTGCTTCGGCAAACATGGCTTAAACCTTCAAACTTTGGATTGCAGACGTTATTCTGTATGTTGCCGGGAGGTAAGTAGTGAACAATACGCCGCGTGTGATCATCCTAGAAGACCATCCACTGGTCCGGGAAGCGCTGACGGAGCGTCTTGTATCCCATTTCAGGGACATAATAATTGCATATTGCGGTGCATCAATTCAAGATGCATTAACCGCTTTGAACCAGACTCCGGTGGACTGTGTGATTTTGGATCTAGACCTCAACGACAACCGCTCCGCGCTCGACAACCGCTCCGCGCTCGACAACCGCTCCGCGCTCGACAACATTCTTGCTTTGACTGAGCATTCTGCGCCAGTGTTAATTGTGAGTGCCCTTGGCGATCCCGCGACAATACGATCAGCTCTTGCAATGGGTGCCAAAGGATACGTCTCCAAGCAAGCCGAATCTGCAATTTTCATTGAAGCGGTTGTAGCGACGCTGCGCGGCGAGGACTACACCTCACCAGAAGTGGCTTCAGCACTGTTGTCAGCAAAAGGCCCAGAGGTAAAACTTTCAGATCAAGAGCGCCGAGCGATGGTGCTCTACGCATCAGGGATGAAGATGACAAGTGTTGCTCGCCAAATGAGTATCACTGCAGGTACTGCCGATGAATACATCAAGCGAGTACGTGTGAAATACCGAAAAGCCGGAATTTCAGTATCAACGAAGACTGATCTCTACCGCGTAGCGAAATCAGAAGGACTTATTCCTTAGTTTCAACTGCTCTCCATTATTTGCGCTATTCAGAAACGCCCAGGCGTTCAAGTAGCAAGGCTCGAACCTTTGCAGCATCTGCCTGGCCCTTCGTTGCCTTCATAACAGCGCCAACGATGGCTCCCGCGGCCTGAATCTTTCCGCTTACGATTTTTTCGGCAACATCAGGCGCGGCAGCAAGTGCCTCATCGATCGCAGCTAACAAGGCTCCGTCATCACTCACGACAGCAAGACCACGCGCTGCCACGATTTCGGAGACTGAACCTTCTTTTGCAATCAGAGCCTCGAAAACCTGCCGTGCCAACTTGTCATTGAGTGCACCAGATGCAATGAGCGTTTCCACCTGCTTGATGTCTTGTGGAGTCACACTGAGCGCTTCAAGCTCTACGCCCTGCTCATTTGCAACTCTGAGCAACTCGCCTGTCCACCACTTGCGAGCGGCAGCAGAATCAACGCCACATGCAATCGTTGCCTCAACGAGCTCAATGGCGCCAGCGTTGGCCAATGTTGCCAGTTCGAATTCATTGATATTCCACTCACCCATGAGCCGGGTTCGCTTAACCGATGGCATTTCAGGTAGGGCCGCGCGCAGTTCTTCAACCCATTCCCGACTTGGGGCCACAGGAAGCAGATCTGGCTCTGGGAAGTAGCGATAGTCCTCGGCTTGTTCCTTTGAACGCCCACTGGTTGAACGACCCGTGTCTTCATGGAAATGTCGAGTTTCTTGAATAACACGTTGACCATTATCGAGAACTGAAGCTTGACGTTCAATCTCACTGCGCACTGCACGCTCGACTGAACGCAGAGAGTTCACGTTTTTGGTTTCGCTACGAGTCCCCCAGCCATCGCCTGGCTTATTAAGCGACAAGTTCACATCGCATCGCATCGAACCCTCTTCCATGCGTACGTCAGACACACCCAATGCGCGCATCACGTCGCGAAGTTCGGCAACATAAGCCTTAGCAACTTCAGGAGCCAGCCTGCCTGCGCCATGAACAGTTTTCGTCACAATCTCGATGAGCGGAATGCCGGCTCGGTTGTAATCCACAAGTGAGTACTCAGCACCATGAATGCGTCCGGTTGCGCCACCTGTATGAAGGAGCTTGCCAGTGTCTTCTTCCATATGAACGCGCTCGATTTCGACGCGAACGATTTGAGGGCCATCAGGAGTTTGAACCGTGACGTCCAAATAGCCGTCAAAACACAACGGCTCGTCGTACTGACTGATTTGATAGTCCTTGGGCATATCTGGGTAAAAGTAATTCTTGCGTGCGAAGCGGCACCACTCAGCAATATTGCAATTCAGCGCTAAACCAATACGAATGGTGGATTCAACTGCCACCCGGTTTACAACTGGCATCGACCCTGGAAGTCCAAGGCACACAGGACATACCTGCGTGTTGGGCTCGGCACCAAAATCAGTGGTGCAACCACACCACATCTTTGAGTTCGTGCCGAGCTCTACGTGAGTCTCGATTCCGATGATGGGCTCGTAACGGGAAATTGCTTCGTCATATGGCAGGTAGACATCGCCATTGTGGGTCGTGGTCATAACGCTGGAGCCTCATCAATAAAAAGGTGACCCCACTTATCGAACAACGCTGCTTCCAGCGCGCCACCTGCGAGGTAAAGACGGTCATCTGCCATGGCGGGAGCCATGATTTGGAAACCCACAGGCAAGCCATCTTCAGGTGCAAGCCCAACGGGAAGTGACATCGCACAAATACCTGCGAGATTCACTGGGATCGTGGCAACATCGTTGAGATACATAGCGATGGGGTCGTCCAGCTTCTCGCCGAGCTTGAAAGCCGTGGTGGGAGCGGTTGGCGATACCAACACATCAACTTGTTCGAAAGCTGCGTTGAAGTCGCGTGTGATCAGCGTGCGAATCTTTTGCGCCTGACCGTAATACGCGTCGTAGTAGCCGCTAGATAGTGCATATGTTCCCAACATGATTCGGCGTTTCACCTCAGGACCAAAACCAGCTTCCCGAGTGATCGACATGACTTGTTCAACACCGTTTATGCCATCATCACCCACCCGCAAGCCGTAGCGCATCCCATCAAAGCGAGCTAGATTGCTTGATGCTTCAGATGGAAGGATGAGGTAATACGCACCAAGGGCATATTCAAAATGCGGACATGAAACTTCGATAACTTCAGCGCCAAGGCCCTGAAGAATCTCAAGGGCTTCGCTATATCGCTGAGAAACACCTGACTGGTAACCCTCGCCACCAAGCTCTTTGACCACACCGATTTTCATGCCACGAACATCCGAACGCATGGCAGCTGCCACGACGTTAGGCACGGGGGCATTGATCGAAGTTGAATCCATCGGATCGTGCCCGGCGATTGCAGCATGCAACAAAGCAGTGTCGAGCACCGTGCGACCACACGGACCCGGTTGATCAAGGGATGAGGCCAAAGCAATTTGTCCGTAACGTGAAACGCCACCATAGGTTGGCTTCACTCCAACGGTTCCTGTAACCGATGCTGGTTGTCGGATAGACCCACCTGTGTCGGTGCCAATTGCCAGCGGTACTTCAAAGGCAGCCAGAGCGGCGGCCGAACCACCACCTGAACCACCAGGAATGCGATCTAGATCCCAGGGATTATGAGTCGCACCGTAAGCCGAGTGCTCTGTTGAAGAACCCATCGCGAACTCATCCATGTTTGTCTTACCAAGAATGATGATGTCTGCCGCGCGAAGGCGCTGCACCACTGTTGAGTCATAGGGCGGACGCCAGCCTTCAAGGATTTTGGACCCAGCAGTGGTGGGTTCGCCCTTCATGGCCAAAACATCTTTGAGACCCAGCGGAACACCGGCAAGTGGGCCGAGCTTTACTCCAGCAGCAACTTTCGCATCCACTGATTTGGCTTGTTCGAGTGCGGCTTGCGCGGTCACGTGTAGAAAAGCATGCACCTTGTCATCAACCGCAGTGATGCGATCTAAGTGCGCCTGCGTCACTTCAACGGCAGAGACTTCTTTGGTTGCGATTGCGTTTGCAAGAACGGCAGCTGTTTGACGTGTGAGTTCGCTCATCGTCACTCCTCATCCAAAATTCGAGGAACGCGAAAGCGGTTGTCTTCGGTGGCAGGTGCTGCAGCAAGGGCTTCTTCGCGAGTCAGACTCGGCTTGACCACATCGTCACGGAAAACATTGACCATCGGAATGGGGTGCGACATGGGTGGAATGTCGTCGGCCGCTACCTCAGATATTCGGGCCACCGACTGCAAAATCAGGTCAAGTTGCTCTGAATAATGGTCGAGCTCAGAATCGGTGAGTTCTAGGCGAGCCAGTCGGCCTAGGTGCGCAACATCTTCCCTGCTGATCGAGGTCATTTCTCAATCTTATTCAACGCCGCTTCCTTATTCAGTGCCGCATCAACCCCATCTGAAAGCAAGACCAGGAAACTCGCCGATCCAAGGATCGGGATGCCAAGGCTGAGCGCTTTTTCGAGCTTTGAGCCAGCATTTTCGCCTGCCACTACTAACGAGGTCTTCTTAGAAACTGAACCTGTCACCTTTGCGCCAAGGGCCGCAGCAGCAGCTTCAGCGCCCTCTCGCGTGAAACCTTCGACCGTTCCGGTGATCACTATGACCAGCCCATCAAGCGGAGTTGGGCCAGCCACAACTTGCTCGTCTGCCATGCGCACACCAGCCTCACGCCATTTTCTGATGACCTCTTGGTGCCATGCTTCGCCGAACCATTCAGCGATTGCATCGGCCGTAATTTGACCGATCCCTTCGACTCCGGCCAGATCTTGGGCTGAGGCTGCTTGCAGATCATCAATACTGTTGAAGACTTTGGTGATGGCTTGTGCAGTTGGCGGGCCAACATGTCGAATAGATAAAGCCACGAGCACCCGCCACAAGGGCTGTGACTTAGCTTTTTCTAGTTGTTCAAGAATCGACTTGGCATTCTCACTGAGTTTCTTGTCCGCATCCTTGGTGAAGTAGCCACTCGTAAGAAAGTCTGCTTCGGTGAGGTTGAACAAGTCACCCTCGTCTTGCACAAGGCCTGACTGTGCCATCGCAATTGCTGACTTCTCCCCGAGCCCTTCGACATCTAACGCCTTGCGGCTACCGATATTTGCCAGTCGCTCTATTAACTGACCTGAACAACTTCGCGCATTAGGGCAACGTAAATCTTTGTCTCCTTGCGTCTCTGGCTTGAGTTCAGTTCCACAATCAGGGCAATGCGTCGGCATGACAAAGGGACGTTCTTCGCCTGTTCGCATTTCAATAACAGGACCAAGAATTTCGGGAATCACATCGCCTGCTTTACGCAGAAACACCATGTCGCCGATGAGTACACCCTTGCGCAGAACTTCAAATCCGTTGTGCAAAGTGGCCATAGCAACCATAGAACCAGCAACTTTGACGGGTTCCATTACGGCGAAGGGAGTTACTCGACCAGTACGGCCAACGTTGACTTGAATATCCAACAATCGAGTGCGCACGACTTCTGGCGGATACTTATAGGCGATTGCCCATCGTGGTGCGCGCGAAGTTTCACCAAGTTCAGACTGCTTATCGATCTCATCGACTTTAATGACGATGCCATCTATCTCATGCGCAACATCATGACGATGCTCGCCATAGAAAGCGATAAAGTCGCGCGCGCCTTTATCGTCTGGGTGCACCTGAAAGTGTTCGCTTGTGGGAAGCCCCAGCTTGGCTAGCACCTCATAGGCCTGACTTTGCTTTGTAACTTCAAGACCGGTGACTACTCCAATGCCATGCAACGTGAGCTGCAATTGACGAAGTCGATTCACTGAACGATCGAGATCTTGCTGCAACGTGACAACGCGCGCCAATTGCCTTTCAGTCGTTGCAGACTCGCGAACTTCAGCGACGTCTTGCTCGCGCTTGTCGATTCTTTGACGCAAGCTTCCAGCTGCGGCGTTTCTTGGATTTGCGAAAAGTGCGAGCCCTTGTTCTGCCTGCTCACTGTTGAGTTGATCAAATGCCACGTTCGTAAAGAAGACTTCACCCCGAACCTCGATAAGTTCAGGAACAGACATGCCATCTGAAGCGATCAGGCGCTGCGGAATGGCCGGAATAAAACGCGCGTTGTAGGTGACATCTTCACCCACTCGGCCATCCCCTCGTGTTGCGACTGAACGCAGCTTCCCATTTTCATACACTGCATCGATTGCAAGACCATCAATTTTCAATTCGCATAATAAACTTGGCATTGCACCAAGTGACTTTTCAGTTCTGGTGAACCAAGTCTCGAGCTCTTCGTCACTGAAAACATTGTCCAAGGAAAACATTCGCTGCAAATGCTCAACGGGTTGGAACATTTCGCTAGCGGATCCGCCAACGGCCATTGTCGGAGAGTCCTGAGTTTGTAACATCGGAAACTCTATTTCAAGTTTCGTGAGTTCTTCGAACAGCTTGTCATATTCATGATCATCAAGGGTTGGCTTATCGTGTGCGTAATACTCCTGCCGGGCATCTTCAATCAGTGTGACCAGTTCGGCCCAACGAATGTGAACGGCCGAAGGGACTTCAGTCATCGGAATCCTCGTTCCTCAGCACTCGCCCAGCTCGAACCGCAGTGTCGTACGCAGCACGCGCCTGCATCCAATTAGCGCCTGCGCAGCCACACGTTGGAGTGATAACCACCGCTTGCATGTGCTCAGGATTCTCTAATCCCAAATGATGCGCAAGGGTTCGCAAAGGCTCGCTTGCTGTTGAGTCACCCATTTTGCGCTCACCCATAGCCAAAGGACTAAAACATCCTGCGAACAAGCCGATCCCTTGCTCCCAAGCTTCGCCCATTGCGTCTTCGTCAATGCGCCCGAGCGTCAAATCGATGCTGATGAATTGCGCATTTGAATTTGCCAGTACTCGGATTGGGGGTTTCGCAGCACAGCAATGAACACCGCTGAAAACTTCAGGCACAGCCGTTAAGACCTGGCGTAGCGCATCTTGCACAACCGGCGGATCAACTGGACTGAAACGCGATAACCCACTCACACTGCCAATCGTGCCATCAAGTACGGCGTTGAGTCCTGGTTCATCTACCTGTAGGACCACTGTGGCTTTAGGAAACCGTCTTTGTAGATCTTCGATATGCACCCTTGCAGCTTCAGAAAGCGCGCCAGCTAATTCACGACAAGCCCCGACATCACGCAAAATGCGTTCGCCTCCTGCAAGTTCAACACTCGCAGCCATCGTCCATGGACCCACGATTTGTGTCTTGATCGGACCTACATAGTCCTGACCGAATTCTTCGATCGCGTCAAGGTCTTCGCCGATCCAAGAAATCGATCGCTTCATCACGCGGCTAATGCCATCAGTTAAACGCCAGCCATCTGCTGTTGTCTCTAAGCCAAAATCAGCACCAATTGCGTGCAGTAAGCCACCAGTTCGCCCAATGAGATCGCCACCAGGGCCTCTGTTGGGTAGTTCAGCCACATGTAGGAAGTCTGGAACTCCACTCACGATGAGGCGCGCTGCATTTCGTGCATCATCGCCGGGTAATGAACCCACGCCTGTGGCTGCCCCCAATTGCCAGGGGAAACTCACGTGCGAACGACCCTGCGCGTTCGTTCGACAGTGGCAGATCCAATAACTCGAGTGCCTTCAAAAAGCACAATTCCCTGACCCGTGGCTAAGCCTCGAATATTTTCTTGGAGGTCCACTACGAGCTCTTCACCGACCATTTGTGCAGTTGCAGGCACTGGTTCGCCATGAGCGCGAACCTGAGCATGACATCTCACGGGTTGATCAGTGATTGGTGCATTCGTCCAGGTCGGGCGAACCCCGATGATTTGATCAACATCAAGAAGTGCAGGTGACCCTACGAAAACCTTGCGGGCATTGATATCGACGTCCACGACGTAGCGCGGCTTTCCATCAGTAGCAGGAACTCGCAGATCAAGTCCGCGTCGCTGGCCAATGGTGTACCCAAAGGCACCCTCATGTTCGGCGATAACTTTTCCGGTTTCGACGTCAATAATTTCACCAGGCTGATCACCTAGTTTGCGCCGCAAGAACGCTGCAGTGTCACCATCAGGAATGAAGCAAATGTCATGACTATCTGGCTTCTTCGCAGTGAGGAGGCCTCTCGTTTCGGCCTCAATGCGAATCTGGCCTTTTGTATCACCACCGAGTGGGAACAGCGCGTGCTCCAATTGCCAAGGTTCAAGCATGCCAAGGACATAAGACTGATCTTTTTCAGGATCAATGGCTCGATGAAGTTCTTTGCCAAGTGGGCCCTCGAAGATCTGTGCGTAGTGACCGGTAGCAACGGCATCGAAGCCCAGATCAAGAGCGCGATCAAGCAAGGCCAGAAACTTAATTTTTTCGTTACAGCGCAGACATGGATTTGGCGTATTACCTGCGCTGTATTCCTCCAGGAAGTTATTCATGACTTCTTCTTGGAATTGCTCTGACAAGTCCCATACGTAAAAGGGAATATCAAGCTTATCTGCTACTCGACGCGCATCTCTTGCGTCATCCAGAGTGCAGCATCCGCGTGATCCAGGAACGCTCGAAGTCTTCGAAAGCGCGAGGTGCACACCAGTGACTTCATGTCCGGCATCAACCATGCGAGCGGCCATAACTGACGAATCAACGCCACCTGACATTGCTGCTAAAACTTTCATGCCCGACTCCGAACCGATCCTGCGCGACTGGCGCGCTCAACTACACCGGGAAGCACTTCGAGTAAGCGATCGACGTCTGCAGTTGTGCTATCTCTGCCAAGACTGAAACGAAGGGAGCCCCTAGATGCTTTCGGTTCTGCACCCATCGCAAGAAGTACGTGACTTGGCTCGGGAATTCCTGCCGTGCATGCTGACCCCGTTGAGCAATCGATTCCGGCAGCATCAAGAAGCAAAAGCAAAGCGTCGCCTTCACAGTTCGCGAAAGTGAAATGCGCATTTGCAGGCAGTCTTAAACTCCCGGTTAAGTCTGGCTCACCATTGAGTTGAGCTGCTGGCACCTCAGCCAGAACTCTTGCAATGAGGTCATTTCGTAAGCCTTGAACTCGATGCGCAAAATCACGCTGATTCTTCACCGCTACGTGCACCGCAACTGCGAAGCCAGCAATTCCAGCAGCATCGAGTGTGCCCGAACGAATTTCGCGCTCATGCCCACCACCATGCAAAATTGGCGTTGGCTTTGTGTCTGGATCAAGGATGAGTGAGCCGACCCCGAATGGCCCGCCAACTTTATGCGCGGTAATCGTTACCGCTGTTGCCCCTAACTCATCCAGGTTCATCGGCAGTTGGCCTAACACTTGCACGGCATCGGTATGGAACGAAACTCCATAGGACCGACAAAGCGCTGCCAATTCAAACACTGGCTGCACCGTACCCACTTCATTATTGGCCCACATGATCGTGACCAAGGCAATGTCGCCTGTGGCAAGACTTGCATTCACTTCTTCAAGGTCTACCCGACCAACAGCATCAACCCCGACCCATAAAACCTTGGCTCTTTCATGCTCGCCAAGCCAGGTAACTGGGTCAAGGACGGCATGGTGTTCGACCGCCGATGCAATCACGCCTGACTTACCGCGTGCTTCACCCGCCCAGAACAAACCTTTGACGGCGAGATTGTCAGACTCTGTGCCACCGCTTGTGAAGATAACGGAACTTGGTCGGGTGACCAGATCTGCAGCAATACTTTCGCGAGCTTCCTCGACAATTCGGCGCGTGCGTCGTCCTGAATCATGAAGTGACGATGGGTTGCCTACGAGCTGGCTCACTTCCAGCCATCGCTCGCGTACTTCTGGAAGCATGCGCGTGGTAGCGGCATGGTCCAAATAACTACGGTCCGTCACAAAGAACGATATTACTGCTCTATGCACCTTAGCTTGAACGTCCTGCCTTGCCTTATCCGTTCTAGCTAGCCTTGAGCGCCGTTATCTGCCGCTAAACGTCGCCTTGCCCGGGCCATGCTCGATGAAGGAAGCCATGCCCGAGCGGGCATCTTCTGTAGCGAAAAGACCCAAGAAGGACTGTCGTTCGATTTCTAGGCCGGTAGCAATATCCACTTCCAGCCCGCGATTGATGGCCCGTTTAGCAGACTGCATGGCGATACGAGGTCCGCGAGCGAGTTGTTGGGCCCATGCCAGCGCCCGGTCAAAAACTTCAGCCGCTGGCACGACGACATCAACCAGCCCGATCTCTAGACATTCCTGCGCATCAACGAAGCGCCCGGTAAAGATGAGATCCTTGGCCTTCGCAACTCCGATCAGACGGGGAAGGCGTTGCGTGCCGCCCGCTCCAGGGATGATGCCCAGCAGAATCTCAGGCTGACCTAGCTTGGCGTTGTCTGCAGCCACTCGGAAATCGCAAGCCAGGGCAAGTTCGCATCCGCCACCGAGCGCAAATCCGGTGATAGCAGCAATGGTTGGCTGCGCAATGTTGGCCACCGCACTCAAAATCTCTTGCAATCTCAGCGAGATTTCGATCATGTCTTGGTACGGCAAATCTGCCATTTCTTTGACATCTGCTCCGGCCGCAAATACCCGCTCCCCGCCATAAATCACAACGGCACTGATATCGACTCGGCTTGAGATCTCGACGGCTAGCTCTCCGATCTCGCGTTGCATTGTTGTGTTTAAAGCGTTCATCGGGGGCCGCTGTAGCGTGATAATCGCAACTGCGTCACGCACTTCAAGATTGACAAATTCAGACATGAGTTCTCCGTTGGGCATTAGCTGGTGGGGCGAGCATATAGGCGTTCGTGATCGAGGAATTCCTGAAAGCGTTGAGACGTGCGAATGACTCATGCAAGCCGGCGGGACCCGCTTGGGGTTCGCCCTGATGCACGTGTTGGTGCGCACGCAGCGCTGTTGGCACATGGTGCGACAAGAGCATTCTTATGTCTCTTTGATGAGAATAGAACTGGACACTCACTATCGCACTTTTCACCGCGCCCGAAACTCAGCAGCAACTGAAAAGTTCGTTAAAAAAGAGCGCTCGATAGTGCAGCGCGCGCAGGAATTACCGCAGGGTCATCTCCTGCAATCATGAACAACTCAAGGAGTCGAGTTCGCACACGCGAACGATCCTCGCCTGTTGTGATGCGAACTACTGCGACGAGTCGGCTGAAGGCTGCCGGCCAATTTCCATCGAGGGCCTCAGCATCAGCGAGATCAAGCTGGGCATCAATGTCGCTTGCTTGCGCATCTGGGTTGAGTATTGCGCTCTCGGTACGGCCATATAAACCAACCACGGCAAGGCCAGCTTGAGCATCGCTGTCATTGGGCGTTGCTTCCAGCACAGTGCGATACGCATCTGCTGCTGTCTGCCAGTCCCCTGCTTCGATTGCGTCGTAAGCAGCAATAAAACGGGGATCGATTGGTTCTTCTTCAATAAGTTCATCGGATTGAATCGGTGTAACAACACCACCAACTGTTCCAGTCACGCCTTGTTGTGCTGCAACTTTAAGAATTTCTTCGAGCACTTGCCGAATCTGAGCTTCGGGTGCCGCGCCTTGGAACACGAGTCCGGGCTGACCTTTAATTACCGCGAAAACTGAAGGTATCGACTGCACCTGAAAGGCCTGAGCAATCCGAGGTTGTGCATCAACGTCCACCTTGGCCAAAATCCAGCGGCCACCGGCTTCAGCGGCAAGTTTCTCCAGAATTGGCGACAACTGCTTACAGGGACCACACCACGTCGCCCAGAGATCCAAAATGACCGGAACAGTTTCAGACTGCGCGATAACGGCGGACTGAAAGGTCTCGTCGGTGACATCAATGATGATGCCCTCGGGAGCGTTAGCCATTGCTGCAGCGGCTACCTCTTGTTGTTTTCGAGCAGCCGCTAGTGCCGCTAGATCTATTGCTCCGCCGCCCGCAAATGGTGTAGTCACGCACCCATTCTTGCGTATTCGATCTTCTTATGGAGAAGCCGACTCTGTGCACCATCGAGGCAACCCATGACCACGACACAAGTAGCCAAGTGAAGGGGAGATTTGCGCATAGCCGCGTCCTTCACCCGGGCTGACTCACCCCGAATAAACCCCCAGAAGGACCAATCTCCACGAAAATGAGGACAATAGGAACCGTGCATATTTCAGCGAAGGCCGATTACGGCATGCGAGCGCTTCTTGAGCTCACGGCTAGCTACCTAGAAAATCCGAAACAACTGGTCAAAGGCGAAGCAATCAGCAAGGCCCAAGGCATCCCGGTCAAGTTTCTCGAGGGAATCCTGCGCCAGTTGCGGCAATCGGGCATCGTTGCCAGCCAGCGTGGGGCTGAAGGCGGCTACCGTCTAGATCGCTCCCCCAACGAGGTTTCCATCGCGGATGTGGTGCGCGCCCTTGATGGTCCGCTTGCTGCAGTGCGCGGCCAGCGCCCAGAAGACGTCGAATACGTCGGTCCATCAGAGCATTTAAAGGAAGTCTGGGTGGCTTTGCGAGCAGCAATGCGCGATGTTCTCGAGCACATCACCTTGGCCGATGTGGCCGCTAATAATCTGCCTGCGCCCATCAGCGCTCTGCTAGATGAGCCAGGTGCATGGCAGCGTCGCATCGGATAGGGCAGGATTACCTTCATGGACCCAATTTTTAAGCGCGTAGACCACATTGGCATTGCAGTCCCTGACCTCGACGTAGCGATGAAGTTCTACGAAGAGACTTTTGGAATGAAGGTCATCCACGAAGAAGTCAATGAAGAACAAGGCGTGCGTGAATGCATGGTGGCGGTTGATGGAGGTGGAGCTCAACTCCAACTACTCGCACCTACCGGCCCGGAATCAACCATCGCCAAGTTCATTGATCGCAATGGCCCTGGAATCCAACAAATGGCTTACACGGTGGATGACGTTGAAGTCGCTTCCGATGCGCTTCGCGCTCGCGGTATTCGGATGCTTTATGACGCTCCACGTCGTGGCACCGGAGGTTCTCGCATCAACTTCGCTCACCCCAAGGACTGCGGTGGCGTACTCGTTGAACTTGTTGAGCCAGCTAAAAATCCAGCCCACTAGCGCTGCGGCTTATGCCTAACGATTTTTCGGCGTTTTTTCACCAACACCAAAGTGAAATTGTCGCCGTCGTCGTTGGAGTATTGGGCGCTCTCGCTCTCTTGGCTCTGGTTCGCAAAGCCATCAAGTGGTTTGTGGTGCTGATCATCGGTGCCGCACTCATAGCAACGTGGTGGCTTTCGCGTTCGCAAGATGCCTGGTCTCAGCTTCAGGATTTACTCAACATCGCGCAATAGCCAAACATCTCATACGATGAGGCGTGGCAACTTCCCCGGCGACAATTGTGTCGACGCGCTCTGGTCCAAGAACCCCTTGGCACCTTGACCGCGGGCGCGAGTCTGGAGAAATGGGCTACCTCCCCGGTCTTGATGGCATTCGCGCCATCGCCGTGTTGGGGGTGCTGCTTTACCACGCGGACCTAGGTTTTTTACCTGGTGGATTTCTCGGCGTAGATGTCTTCTTCGTACTGAGCGGTTTCTTGATCACTACCCTGCTGCTTGAACAGTTCCAGCGCACGGGCACCATTAACTTCAAGTACTTCTATCTAGGCCGCGCTCGTCGGCTATTGCCAGCACTTATCGCGTTGCTCATTGTCGTAGCGATTGCATGTGTATTTGTTTATCAAGATGCTGCTAGAAAAACTGCAGGAGACATCTTGGCTTCAACGCTCTACGTTAATAACTGGTGGTACATCGTTGCCGACCAGTCTTATTTTGACTTCATTGCAAGACCACCACTGCTGAAGCACTTGTGGTCGCTTGCGATTGAAGAACAGTTCTACTTTATTTGGCCTGTCGTCGCCTATTTCCTGATGCGCACATGGCACAGACGCGGAGTGCTCATCGCTGCCACAGCCTTGGCTCTCGCATCAACTGCTTGGATGTTTTATCTTTCAACCCAACACGGATACCCAGAACTCGCGGATCCAAGCCGGCTGTACTTCGGCACGGATTCACACGCAATGGGGCTACTCGTTGGTGCAGCACTTGCCAGCGTCTGGCGACCTGGTCGAGTTCAAGCGGTAATTAACCGGACAAGTAAAGATCTCCTTAACGCCAGCGGTGTTCTCGCTCTTGTGGGGCTTCTCGCTTTCTACTTATACGTTGGTGAATTCACCCCTTGGTTGTATCGCGGTGGCTTCTTACTGATTGCGCTCGTGGTGGCGGGCCTCATCGTTGTTGCCACACACCCGGGCACAATTTTCGGCAAGATACTGGGTACTCAGCCTTGGCGGTATATCGGTCAACGCTCATACGGGCTCTATCTCTGGCATTGGCCAATATTTGCCGTCACGCGACCCGAAGTTGATACTTTCCTCGATGGAATCCCGCTTCTCGTTCTGCGTTTGGCACTGACTTTCGGTATTGCTGAACTCAGTTTTAGATATCTCGAAATGCCCGTGAGACGTGGTGCAGTTGGACGACTGAAAAAGAAATTTCTTGATTCCGGTCCATCAGGCGGTGCGCAAAATCAAACGATGTGGATCAAATCAATCGCGGCGGGAACTTTGGTAGTCGTCGCTTTTTCCTGGCTTTCTGTTTCTTTGATCTCATCCGCCAAGAACAGTGAGCCGGCCCCAGATGTCGTGGCGGCGATAGGGGTTGAAAAGCGCGTGCGCATCGATGGTCCGGTGCGTCCCGCCGTTACCGGTATCGGCGACTCCGTAATGCTCGGAGCTCGCTCCACCTTGAAAAAGTTCCTTCCTGGACTCGCTGTAGATGCTGCTGTTTCGCGTTTTCCAGGTGGGTTCCTTGGCCCAATGCGACGGTATGAAAAGAAGGGAACACTCAGTCCCGTCGTCATTATTCATCCAGGCACCAATGGAACGCTGACCGAGTCAATGATGCGCACAATCCTCAATATCGTGGCAACACATCCACGAGTTGTTGTGGTCAACAACAATATGCCGCGCAGTTGGCGCGATTCGAATAACGATGCAATCTGGAATGTCGTTCCTGAATACCCAAATACTGTGATTGCAAACTGGCGCGGAGCTTCAAAGGACCACCCAGAATATTTCGTTTCGGATCAGGTTCATCTAACAATGAAGGGAGCGCGTGCATACGCCGCGCTCATCAAGCAAGCAATAAACGCGTCACATTAAAGGTCACTCCAGCGTTCCATCGGACCATCCCAGTCCAGAGGTAGCGGGCCTTTATCTGGCGCCACTCGCGCGACTATTTCGTTGAGAACAACCCGAACAGACTTTTCTCCCACCCACAGGTGGCCGGCGCCAGCAATACCTTTTACTTCTGCTTGTGGGATTCGAGCAAATCGTTGCGTTGCCTCAGCGGGTTGTAGGTAGTCATCGTTTTCTGGGACCAAGGCTGTGATGGGTAAGCCAGAATTTGCCCACCGGTCGAGGTCTATCACTTCAGAAAAGCGCAGCGGCGGAGACAAGAGAATCGCACCCATAAGCCCTTGTGAAGTTTGTTGCGCAATCGCATGTTTCAAAATAACGTCAGTGCCAAAGGACCAGCCCAACATCCAAGGTTTTGGGAGCTCCTGCTCCTGAACAAACCTGAGCGCAGCTGCAAGATCGAGTCCTTCCGCGTTGCCCTCATCGAATACACCTTGACTCGTTCCAGCTGAGCTAGTTGTGCCACGAGTGTTGAATCGCAAAATGGCTAAATCGGCTAATGCTGGTAATCGCCAAGCCATTTTACGCAGCACATGGCTGTCCATGTAGCCGCCAGCAGTGGGGAGCGGGTGACAACAAATAATCGTGGCGGTCGGTTCACAATCAAGTGGAAGAGCTAGTTCACCTACAAGATCTAACCCGTCACTTGTGTGCAACATGATGGGTTCGCGTCGCGCTGGGAGAACTGAATTTGCAACTATTTCTGGCATCGTCCCTCGACTCTAATGGCGCGGGCCACGGTGGTGACGTGCCGCCCAACATGGCTTATGCCAATGGCGGCGAGCCTCTACTCCCCCGAGCCCCTGAGCTGGATATGCCACAACGTGGGGCGTCGCTGGTCGAATCTCATGATCACAGCCTGGGCATCGATAAGTTTTTGTTGCTCCTGAACCAGTGACTGTTTGCACTACCCACTCTTCACCGCGAAAGTTTTCAACATCTCGATAAGTGAAAAATGCTGGTCTATCTGCATTGCGCTCTGGCTCCCGACGATGTTTGCGGCCCATGATTAGAAAAGTCTCAGACTTGGATCTTGGGTTCCCTTGAGGGCTTCATAATCCAAAACAACGCATCGAATTCCTCTATCTTCCGCCAAGGTGCGGGCCTGCGGCTTGATCTCCTGTGCAGCAAAAATGCCAGTTACTGGCGCTAGCAGAGGATCGCGATTCAAGAGTTCGAGATACCGAGTCAATTGTTCAACTCCATCAATTTCACCGCGGCGTTTAATTTCAACAGCAACGGATTTTCCTTGATCATCTCTACACATTAAGTCAACCGGGCCAATTGGTGTCGGAAACTCCCTGCGAACAAGCGACCAATCCTTGCCAAGAATGCCGACATGAGTTGCGAGTAATACCTGTAGATGTGCTTCTACTCCGTCTTTTTGTAATCCTGGATCTAGGCCTAGCTCGTGAGCAGAGTCGTGATGCACTTCATGGATAGTGATGCGTAATTGCTCACCAGCTTTATTTTCAACCAACCACAACGCATGGTCTTCTTGGAGATCAGCCTCATTTTCTTTGAGCGAACAGGGCGGACTCATCCAATTCAACGGCTTGTAAGACCCACCATCCGCGTGGATCAAAACAGATCCATCGGCCTTGACCATGATCACCCGCAGAGCTGGGGGTAGATGCGCTGTTAGTCGGCCGACATAGTCGACCGTGCACCTTGCCACCACTATTCGCACCCTGTAACCGTACCCGTGTCAATTGGATCTACGAGCAGGGTGCACCATTGTCATGTGCCTGCTTGGAATGCCTTCTCTTTCGCCTTTGGCCCTATCTCGGCCCTGCTTGGCGTCGGGATCCTGGCGGTTATTTTGCGGTGGGCCTATTCAGGAGGAAAGTCAGTCATTGCGGCCTCCCCCAAGCCAGGAACTTCCCAGGAGTACGGGCTACTCGTTCCAGTTTCAAGCCCAGCCACATATATCGAGGGTGAGATTCAACGGCGCAAACTTGAAGCCGCGGGGTTACGAGCAAATCTTGCACACACGCTCGATGGGCCACGGGTCATGGTGTGGCCAGCAGATATCAGCAAAGCCAAAGCTATCCTTGAGGCTTAAGCGCATCTTCTTCAATGCGTGAAATATCAGCGCCGAGGCGCTGCAAATCTTGAACAAACCCCGCATACCCACGATCAATATGCGAAACCCCGTAAACCGAGGTAACCCCTTCGGCCACTAATCCAGCGAGAACCAGCCCAGCACCCGCGCGAATATCTGTTGCTTCAACGGGCGCACCAGAAAGTTTTTGATGACCTCGAACTAACGCGTGATGTCCGTCAGTTCGCACGTCTGCACCAAGTCGAGCAAGCTCCTGCACAAACCGAAAGCGAGCTTCAAAGAGATTCTCGGTGACTAATGCTGCTCCATCAGCGATTGCATTCAAGGCAATAAATTGTGGCTGTAAATCAGTTGGGAATCCAGGATACGGAAGCGTCACGATGTCAACTGCAAGCGGGCGCTGGTTCATTGAAACGCGGAAGCCATCATCTAAAATCGATACGACTGCGCCTGCTGTAACTAATTTATCGAGAGCGATCTGCAAATGATCTGCCCGCGCATTACGAATCGTGATTTCGCCCTGAGTGATCACTGCTGCAACCGCCCACGTGCCAGCAACTATTCGATCTGGAACTGTTCGATGAGTTACAGGGTGTAGTTCATCAACACCATTAATAGTTAATGTCGAAGTACCTAGGCCCGAAATTTGTGCACCCATTGAAATAAGCATTGTGCAAATGTCGACAATTTCTGGTTCGCGCGCAACGTTGTCGATGACGGTTGTTCCAAGTGCCGTCACAGCTGCCATCAGAATTGTTTCCGTTGCCCCGACGCTAGGGAAATCTAGATAGACCAAATTACCGCGGAGTCTTTGCTTCGAAGACGCGATCAGATAGCCATGTTCATTGACTGCTTGCGCGCCAAGCTTGATTAAGCCTTCGACATGCATGTCTAGGCCACGCGAACCAATGTTGTCTCCGCCAGGCAACGCAACTTCGGCAGCGCCACAACGCGCAAGTAGTGGACCAAGCACACAAATTGAGGCTCGCATCCTACGCACTAAGTCATAGTCAGCGCGGTGGTCAAGGGCTGCTGGAACTGAGATCACCACCATCGAAGTTGCCTGATCGTGGCTGACTTGGCACCCCAGTCGACGCAAAAGTTCGGCCATAATTTCTACATCGAGAATGTCTGGCACATCTAATAATGTGGTCGTGCCCTCAGCAAGAAGTGCAGCTGCCATTAACTTCAGGACCGAGTTCTTAGCACCTGATACGCGTACCTCACCCACGAGTCGGCCACCGCCAACCACTTTGAGGAGTTCCACCACTTCATCGTAGGAGTTCAATCACTCTTTGCCCAACCTGCCAGTGCATCTGTGGCGGGGGTTCATAAATCTCTGCTTGGGGTTTGGCGTAAAGTCGAGCCATGGTGAATTTGACGCGTATTTATACCCGCACAGGTGATGACGGCACGACCTCTCTTGGCGACATGAGTCGCACGGGTAAAAATGACCCCCGTCTTAAGGCTTATGCCGACGTCGATGAGGCCAACTGCGCAATCGGAGTAGTCCTGGCGATGGAGAGTCTTCCGCCAGAGGTCACTGCGTTGCTTGTCCGGGTTCAAAATGACCTATTCGATGTCGGTGCCGACCTTTGCACCCCGGTTATCGACAACCCGCCGCATGAGCCGCTTCGTGTGACCCAGTCCTATATCGATTATCTGGAACGTTCATGCGATGACTTCAACTCTCAACTTGAGCCGTTGCGTTCATTTGTGCTTCCTGGCGGCACCGCCGCTTCAGCACAATTGCACGTTGCCCGCACTGTTGTTCGTCGGGCTGAACGCACCACATGGGCGGCCCTTGACACTTATCACGGTGGCATGAATCCAATGACGGCCACCTATCTCAATCGCCTGAGCGATCTACTCTTTATTTTGTCGCGACTCGCAAACAAAGACGCCGGCGGCGATGTGCTTTGGGTACCAGGAGCCAACCGCGCATAACAACGTAAAATGAGAGGAACCAGATGACTTCGGTTCCTCTCATTTTCGTTTTCGTTTGTGCTTCGCCAGCGACGATGCGTTTTGGCTTCCCTAGTCGAGCTGGCCGAGCGCTCGTAGCCGTGCTCGGCCACGAGCCGCGATACGCGGATCTTCCGAGGCTGCATCGGTCTTGGCTTCGTCTTCGTCGATCTCGGACTCGAACTGCGCTGACTCTGCCAATATCGTGACGCCAGCCTCGGTCACTGACAGATAGCCCCCTTCAACCGCAATGCGCAGGTCATCCTCGCCCTCGCGCTCAACCCGGACCATCGCATCATCCACGAGTCGAGCCACCAGCGGGATGTGGTTGGGCAAGATCCCGATTTCGCCCGATGTAGTACGGGTGAAAAGGAAGGTCGCCTTGCCCGACCAGATCTTGCGCTCCACAGCAACAATCGCTACGTCCAACTCAGACATGCCGCACTTCCCTTCGCCTTAGCGCTTGGGTCACAGGGTGACGCCGAAGGTCAAGGCCTTCTTCGCCAGATCATCAAGGCCACCGATGAGGAAGAAAGCCTGCTCTGGAACATGGTCGAACTCGCCCTTGCAGAGCCTGTCGAAGGCCTCAATGGTCTCCTTGACAGGCACCGTTGAGCCCGGCTGACCGGTGAACTGCTCAGCAGCCATCATGTTCTGGCTCAAGAAGCGCTCGATGCGTCGCGCCCGGTTGACCAACTGCTTGTCCTCCTCGGACAACTCGTCGATTCCAAGAATGGCGATGATGTCCTGCAGATCCTTGTAGCGCTGAAGGATTCGGATGACCTCTTGCGCGACGCGATAGTGCTCCTCGCCGACAATGGCCGGGTCCAGGATGGTTGAACTGGAAGCCAGCGGATCCACAGCCGGGAAGATGCCCTTGGAGAACACGTTGCGGGACAGTTCCGTGGTTGCGTCCAAGTGCGCGAACGTCGTTGCTGGTGCCGGGTCGGTGTAGTCGTCCGCGGGGACGTAGACGGCTTGCATCGAAGTGATCGACCGGCCGCCAACGGATGTGATGCGCTCCTGCAGTGCGCCCATCTCGTCTGCCAATGTTGGCTGATACCCCACTGCAGAGGGCATACGCCCGAGCAGAGTTGAGACTTCCGAACCCGCCTGGGTGTACCGGAAGATGTTGTCGATGAAGAGCAGAACGTCCTGCTTTTGCACATCACGGAAGTACTCAGCCATGGTCAGCGCCGACAGCGCCACACGCATGCGAGTGCCCGGCGGCTCGTCCATCTGTCCGAAGACCAAAGCGGTGTCCTTGAGCACGTTGGCGTCGGCAAGTTCAACCCAAAGGTCATTGCCCTCTCGGGTGCGCTCCCCCACTCCGGCGAACACTGAAGTGCCACCGAAGTTGCGGGCAATGCGGTTGATCATCTCCTGGATGAGCACGGTCTTGCCCACGCCAGCGCCACCGAACAAAGCGATCTTGCCGCCGCTGACGTAGGGGGTGAGCAGGTCAACAACCTTCAGGCCCGTCTCGAGCATCTCGGTGCGGGGCTCGAGCTCGTGGAATGCCGGAGGATTGCGGTGGATTGGCCAGCGTTCCAGTTCGCCGCCATAGTTGGGATCGTCCAAACATTGTCCCAACACGTTCCAGACGTGACCCTTGACTGCATCGCCGACGGGCACCGTGATCGGACTGCCCGTGTCGGTCACCTCGGCTCCACGCACCAAACCATCAGTGGGCTGCATCGAGATAGTGCGCACCAGACTGTCGCCGAGGTGCTGTGCGACCTCGAGAGTGAGCATCTTGGCCATCGGGCCATAGGTGATGTCGACGTGCAGGGCGTTGAACATCCCCGGGAGCGAGCCGCGCGGGAACTCCACGTCAACTACTGGGCCGGTGACGCGGACAACCCGCCCAGCCGTGTCGCTGGTGCTAGGTGAACTGGCGGTCTCTTGGATGGCGGTCATGGTCCTCTTCGCTTTCTCGTTGATCTACTTGGCATCGGCCAGGGCATTGGCCCCACCGACGATTTCGCTGATTTCTTGGGTGATCTGAGCCTGACGCTCACGGTTGGCCATCAAGGTGAGGTCCGTGATGAGGTCATCGGCATTGTCCGTGGCCGCCTTCATTGCGCGCCGCCGAGATGCCGACTCCGAGGCCGCCGACTCCAGCAGCGCTGACAGAATTCGGGTGGCAACGTACCGTGGCAGCAGTGAGTCAAACAAGGTGTTGGCATCCGGCTCGAAACTGAACAGCGTGCGAGGGCCGGATTCCTCCTCGGTGTACTCCACTTCCATTGGCGCGATTCTCAAGGCCTGCGCAGTCTGAGACAACATCGAACCGAACTCGGTGAACACAATGTGCAGCTCATCGACACCAAGGATTTCGTCCTCTCCGTCGTCGTCCTGTCCGGCGAGGAAGGCAGCGACCAAAATGTTTGCAACCTCCTGCGCGTCCTCGTAGGTCGGCTTCTCCGAGATTCCGATCCATGATTCGGTGATGGCCCAATTGCGGAAGCTGAAGTAGTTGAGAGCCTTGCGCCCGATTACATACAGGACCGGAGCCTTGCCTTCCGTGCGCAGCAAAGCTATGAGTTCCTCTGCACTGCGCAGGACGTTTGCATTGTAGGCGCCACATAGCCCACGATCCGATGTCACGACCAACACTGCGGCTCGCTTGGCGTTTTCTCGCGGCACCAGCAAGGGGTGATCAAGCGCCCCGCCCGCTGCCAGATTGGACAGCATGTTGGTGATCTCGGCCGAGTAGGGACGAGCCGATGCGACTCGTGCCTGAGCCTTGGCGATCCGTGAAGTCGCAATAAGCTCCTGGGCTTTGGTGATCTTCTTGATCGAGGTCGCGGAGCGAATGCGGCCGCGTAGTTCTCGAAGCGTGGCTGCCATTATGGCTTCTTCGGGGCGGGCTTGGGCACGTGGACTGACTCCTTCTTTTCGTCGTCCTCGTCCATGGCCTCAACATGGGTGTCTGGAATGACGAGACTTCCATCGGATGTCGCGAAACCCCTCTTGAACTCGCCGACTGCGACTACGAGCAGACCCTCATTTTCCTCGGAGAGCTTCTGAGAGTCCCTGATATCGGCGAGGATTGCGGCGCGAGACGCCGTCACGTGCTCGATGAACTCCGACTCAAATCGTGCCACATCAGCCACCGGGACCGAGTCAAGATGGCCTCTGGTACCCAGCCAGGTCGCGACAACCTGATCCTGCACGGACATTGGGCTGTACTGAGGTTGCTTGAGTAGCTCGACCAGCCGCGCACCACGCTCAAGCTGGGCCTTAGATACCTCGTCGAGGTCGGAGGCGAAGGCAGCAAAGGCTTCAAGTTCGCGATACTGCGACAAGTCCAGCCGCAGGGATCCCGCCACGTCCTTCATAGCCTTGATCTGCGCCGCGCCGCCAACTCGGGAGACGGACACACCAACGTTGATGGCCGGGCGAACACCCTGATTGAAAAGGTCAGTCTCCAGGAAGCACTGTCCATCAGTGATGGAGATGACGTTGGTAGGAATGTATGCGGAGATGTCATTGGCCTTGGTCTCGATGATGGGCAGCCCAGTCATCGAACCTGCACCAAGCTCGTCGGAGAGCTTTGCGCAGCGCTCAAGCAGGCGGGAGTGCAAATAGAACACGTCGCCGGGGTATGCCTCGCGACCCGGTGGGCGGCGCAAAAGCAGCGAGATCGCTCGGTAAGCCTCAGCGTGCTTGGTCAGATCGTCGAACACGATCAGTACGTGCTTACCCTCGTACATCCAGTGCTGACCGATGGCCGAGCCGGTGTATGGAGCCAGGTACTTGAAGCCGGCCGGATCGGATGCCGGCGATGCGACGATCGTGGTGTACTCCATCGCGCCACCCTCTTCCAGGGCGCGGCGCACGCTGGCGATGGTGGTGCCTTTTTGGCCCACTGCGACGTACACACACCGCACCTGCTTGGTGGGGTCCCCGGTCTCCCAGTTCTGGCGCTGATTGAGAATCGTGTCGACGCAGACTGCAGTCTTACCAGTCTTGCGGTCACCAATGATGAGTTGACGCTGGCCACGGCCGATTGGCGTCATTGTGTCGATTGCCTTGATGCCTGTCTGCAGCGGTTCGTGAACCCCTTGGCGCCGAATCACCGATGGTGCCTGTAGCTCCAGCGGGCGCCGATCTTGGGCGATGATCTCGCCGAGACCGTCGATCGGCTCTCCGAGAGGATTGACCACTCGGCCAAGGAACGCGTCGCCTACGGGAACCGCCAGCACTTCTCCGGTCCGCTTGACCGACCCACCCTCCACGATTGAATCGAAGTCGCCCAGGATCACTGCGCCGATGCTGTGCTCATCGAGGTTCAGCGCCATCCCCATGACACCACCGGAGAACTCCAGGAGTTCCTGCGCCATCGCCGATGGCAGGCCTTCGACGTGGGCAATGCCGTCGCCGGCGTCAATGACAGTGCCGACCTCCTCGCGACCCGTGCCGATCTCGAGGCTTGAGACGTAATTCTCGATTGCGCCTTGGATGTCTTGCGCGGAGATTGTCAACTCTGCCATGGTTTTCGTCTTCCTCTTTGTCCGGCTGGGTGGTTAGTCAGCGTGTGGGTGGTTAGTCAGCGTGTGAGTGGTTAGTCGGGCAGTTTCGTCGTTGCCGCGGCAAGCCGCGACGACAGCGTTCCATCGATGACTTCGTCCCCGATGGCTACTGACAATCCGCCAAGCGGCGAAGGGTCAATAGTTAGGCGCACCGAAACCGGGTGACGATAGATGCGAGAGAGCACGTCAGTGAGTCGCTCGCGCTGGGCATTGCTGAGTTCAGCTGCCGCGCTAACCTGCGCCAGAATTTCGCCTTGCTGGGATACTGCAAGACTGGTCAGTTCCTGGACCGCATGGTCGGCTCGCTCACCGCGCAGCAGCTCCACAGTCTGGGTCAGGAGTGCAATGGTCGTGGAGCTGGCTCCGCTGCCGCCATCGATGACGGCGCGCAGCAGCGACACCCTGGCTGCGGATGGTTCCTGGTCATCGCTGAGCAGGGAAGTGAGCTGGGGTTCACGTTGCAGAAGTCGGCCGAATCGAAAGATCTGCTCGGCCACTTCGTCAGCATGACCCTCGCGTTGGGCTCTCTCCAAAAGACTCAATCTGGCTATGTGTTCAAGGGATTTCACAAAGTCCGCTGTAGCGGACCAGCGCTGTTGTGTTGCCGTGACCACAATGTCTAGCGTGCCGGGGTCGATCTTTTCGGCAAACAGCCGTACCAGCATCGACTGCTTGGAATCGGTCGCGCCACTGGTCTCAGCAAGATGGCGAGCCAAAATCGGCTCACGCAGCAGGACTGTTCCGACCGCGGCCAATTCATCGGCCAACTGTGTCAAGCCCTCAACGGACAGAGCCGTTGCTAACAGGTCAAAGCGTACCTCAACCGCAGCTTGTGCGTCTCGGCTTGCGGGACGAAGTTCGGACGGGCTCAATTCAGGAGCCACGGCCACTGGTGCCATCGCCTCCAACTCATCTAAGAATCGATCAACTGTGGCCGAACGCTCTTGAGGGTCCGCTACGCGCTCCCGGACCATCTCGCTTGCACGACGCAAGGCATCGCTTCCGAGTTGGGAGCGCAACTCGCGGATGCGCTGCGCCCGAAGCTGGATAACCTGCTGGTCTCCATAGCCCTTAAGTCGCTCGGATTCCACTTCAGCCTGGAGCCGCAGCAATTCGGCAACACGCAAGGAGTCAACAGACGCCTCGTCGACAATCTGGCGAGCTTCGAGGCGCCCAACCTCCAAGCGTTCGGCGTGAAAACTGTCGGCGTCAGCTAGCCGCTGCGCCGCCTTAGCACTCTCCAAGATTTGGGTGCGTACAGCCTCCTGTTGCGCGATCATCAACTTACGCACAGGGGGGGCCGCAAACTTCATAATGATGAGCAGAATGACGGCAAAGCCGATCAACTGCCCAATGAATGTCGACATCTGCTTCTACCGCCCGCCACGATTGGCTGTCGAACCATCTACGCCAAGAATCCGGTTAGCCAAGGTCGCCGACAGGCTGTCCACGGAAGCATTCAAGCCCGAGGAGAGGGAGTCTGCCTGGTCCGCAAGAACTTCGCTGGCCTGGCGCAGTTTGTCCGCTACTTCTTCATTGGCCTGAGCGCGTTTGTCATCAATGACCTGGCGTCCCTCGGCTCTAGCCTGATCCCGCAGGCCGCCCGCCTCGGATCGCGCTTCTGTCAACTCTTGTCGGTAGTCCCGATCAGTAGCCGCGTCCTGCTCGGCTGCCTGACGGTTGTCCTGACTGGTCTGGGTGAGTTGACGCTCACGCTCGCTCAGCACATGCTGGACCGGTATCACGACAAACTTGGCGATCACGGCAAACACAATCAGGAAGATCGCCAGGATGAAGAAGAATGTGCCGTTGGGAATGAGGAAATTGGTGGTGCCACCTCCCGCCTCAGCCGCCAAAACCGTGACGCCGGACATTACTGTTCCCATTGAATCAGGATGCCCCAGGCGTGGCGAACACGAACAAGGCCATGAAGGCCAAGTTGATGAAGTACGCCGCCTCGACCAGGCCGACAGTGATGAAGAACGGGGTGAACAAGCGGCCCTGTGCCTCTGGTTGACGCGCGATACCTGAGATCAGGGCGTTACCGGCGATACCGTCACCAATTCCTGCGCCGATGGCGCCGCCTGCCATGATGAGTCCGCCGCCGATGAGTGCTCCGGCGACGATTGTTGGGTCTGTCATTGCATTTCCTCCTTGAATACTTGTCGGACTTCTGTCAGTTCTTGGCTGGTGCTATGGGAGTTGGCCCACGGCCGCGTTCTCCTAATGGCTCTCCTCAGGGCTTTCTGTAGCTTGGCTGAAATAGAGGATGGTCAGGAGTGCGAAGATGAAAGCTTGGATCAACCCAACGAAAAGGTCGAAAGTCTTCCAGACTGCGTTGGGCATCCACATGATGTACGTAGGCAACAAGGCGATCAGACCCACCATAATGACACCGGCGAACATATTGCCGAACAGACGCAGGGACAATGAGATCGGCTTGGCAATCTCCTCCACGAGATTGATCGGCGCGAGGAAGGCCACATGGCCCTTAGCTACCTTGATCGGATAGCCGATGACGCCACTCTTCTTAAAGCCCGCCGCGTGATAGCAGACGAATACAAGCAGCGCAAGGGCCAGGACGAAATTGATGTCCGAGGCCGGTGGCGTCAGCAGTTCCGCCGTTTGACCGTCACTGTTGGTGAACTGGAAGGGCAACACAGATAGCCAGTTTGCAATAAGGATGAAGACGAACAGACTCACAGCGAAGGGAAGCACGAACGGTGCAAGCGCAAGGCCCATTGACGACTGGATCTGTGAGCGCATCTGAACAGTAACGGCCTCCCAGAACAGTTGCACACCCGTGGGAACACCCGTTGACGTGACCCGTGCACGCAAGATGAAAGCCAGTACGAGCGTGATAGCCGCAGCCACCAGGGTCGCGCGGATCGTGTCGGTGTTCACGTTCATTCCCAGCCATGTCGCTGTGTCGTGATGGCCGACTTCGACCCCGCTCGCCGAGACCATTTCCCTGAGCATCGCGCCTACTCCGCGTCCGTAGGACCAGCGCTCGAGGCGCGGTCGGCTGATTCAGACGCATCCTCTGGCACAGAATCATCCCAGTCACCCTTGCGCAACTTCTTATAGACCGGGAGAACAGTGCTCAGTACCAAAACAACCTGGAAGACTGCCAAGCCGAACAGCACCCCGAAACCGTAGGGGCGAAAGAAGAAAGCGACGACGAGGGCAATTGAAGTAATGACCAGAAGTCGAGTTGCCGAGTTCAGCAGCATCTTGCTCTTGAGCGGGTGATCTTTTGCGGTGATCGCTGAGACTGACAAGCCCACCAGCAATGCGTTGATCAGGCCAAGAGCCAAGCCAAGACTGAAGAAGACTCCAAAACTGGTCGCTCCGGCCATGAACGCAAGCGCAATCGCTAATCCGGCGAGGACGGCACAGGCCACAGCCAGCCGCAAAGGACGGAAGACCACAGAGGGGAGCACGAAGGGCGCTTCTGACAGCGACATTGCCATTGCACCTCCCATGATCATGCCGGCCCGAAAATACATTCCGCACCGGCTGGACGCCGAACGCTATCACAGGCAATTGCACCATCGCGCCACCGATAATTGCTCCAAAAGCTGAAGCACCTGCTGTAACAGCGGTCGAACCGTACCACTCATTGCGGGCTAGAAAACACTGATGCGCAATTGTGAGTTTTGCCATGTTTCCTGCGCCTTCAAAGTGCGAAGAAAGGCTCATGATTTGACCACCGGTTCCACTTTGAGAACTTTGGTTTTTTCGTAGACCCACATTGCTGCGACTGTCCAAGAAATCGTGCAAGCCACGACGCTAGAGACGAAAACTCTGGTCTTAAAGGTTTTTGTGTCAGCGAATAAAATAATGATGGCGTAGAGCACGCCAATTTTTACGCGGTAGGTAAAGGTAACAGGGCAACCGTCATAGCCATCTCTGGATCATTCTTCATGACTCCGGTGAACACGATCTGACCGACACGAAAAAGATGAGTATGACAGTTCCGCCAAAAAGAGCTCCGATTTATACTTCGGACTCGGAAAAAATTACGCCCAAGATAATCGCGATAAGGCCAACGAACCGCTTACTGCACCAGCAGCGCGCAGCGCTGGGATCCCCGCAGCACTCAACACGCTGGTGGCGCTATCGCACAGAGCCTGTCTTGCGAAGGCTTACCGAGGTGGCCTTGCTCACGCTGGGGCGCTTCACTGCCCAAATAAGTACGGCTAGACCAATAACGAACCCACCAAGGGCGTAGGGCACGGGGACAAAAGCGACAGCTACGGCTGTTCCAGCGATTAATCCAGTCCAGGCATACATCAAGAAAACGGCTCTCATCTGCGAGTGCCCCATCTCTAGCAATCGATGATGCAGGTGCTGCTTATCTGGTGAGAACGGGTTTTTCCCGGCTCGGGTTCTTCGGATAACCGCCAAGAGCAGGTCAACGAGCGGAATGGCCATCACCGCAAGGGGGATAAACAGCGGAAGCAAGGTTGGCAGCAGTGCGGGACCGGCAACCACACTCGGATCAATTTGGCCGGTCAAGGTGATCGTTGCTGCGGCCAGAAGTAGGCCAAGGAGCATGGATCCGGTATCCCCCATAAAAATCCGGGCGCGATAGAAATTGTGCGGCAGGAACCCAATACACATGCCAAAGAGCAAGGCAGAAACCAATGTTGCCAATGTGGCTCTGGCAATACCAAGTTCAACAGACAAAAGATACGAGTAGGCGAAGAAGGCGCCAGCCGCAACAGCAACGATGCCTGCCGCAAGGCCATCGAGTCCATCCACAAAGTTCACTGCGTTGATGCAGACCAACACAATGATCACTGTTAACAAAACACTCGTGACGGGGTCAACGACGAAAGTGCCACCGAATGGCAGCCAAATCACTGAGATCCCCTGCGCCGCCATTAACCCTGCTGCCAAGACCTGTCCCGCAAGTTTCACCGGGGCATCAAGACCCCATTTGTCGTCGATAACTCCCAACAACACGATCACCGTTGCGCCCGAGAGCAACGCCATCGGGGTATCGGCTTGGCCAAAGACGGAACCCATCTTCGGCAACTTGCTGGCGAGCAACATTCCCGTCAATAACCCAAGAAACATTGCCAAGCCGCCAAGGCGCGGTGTTGGTTCGGCATGTACATCACGATCACGAACGGCCGCGATAAACCTAAATTTCTGCGCAATCCGCTCAACTACGGGAGTCGTTAAGTAGGTGACCGCCGCGGCGGCCAACAGACAGAGCAGATATTCGCGCATGTGGTGTTATGGGCGCGGATAAGCCGGGAATCGACTGGTCAGTTCGCTGACTCGCTCAGCGATCTGCGGGGCCTGAGATCCATCTGTATCGCGCACTGCCTGCCCGATTACTTCGGCGATGATCTTCATCTCGGCAACGCCCATCCCCTGTGTGGTTACTGCAGGCGTACCAACCCGAATACCTGAAGCAATCGCTGGTGGCTGAGGGTCGTATGGAATGGCATTTTTATTTAACGTGATGCGCGCTGCATCGCAACGGGCTTCAGCCTCAGTTCCGTTAACACCTATACCTTGCAGGTCGATGAGCGCCAAATGTGTATCAGTTCCACCGCTCACTGGGCGCATACCCTCTGCCTCAAGACCAGCGGAAAGTGCTTGCGCATTGGCTATGACTTGCTTTGCATATGCCTGATATTGCGACGATGCTGCTTCTTTAAGCGCTACAGCTTTACCTGCGACCGCCTGCATCAACGGCCCGCCTTGCATCATTGGAAACACTGCCTTGTCAATGGCCGCAGCATGCTCAGACTTACACAGGATCATTCCACCGCGTGGTCCGCGCATCACTTTGTGAGTCGTGAAACTGACGACATCTGCGTAAGGCACTGGGCTTGGGATTGCCTTACCCGCGACTAATCCAATGAAGTGCGCAGCATCGACCATCAAGATTGCGCCGACTTCATCGGCGATCGAACGGAAAGCGGCAAAATCGATCAGTCTTGGGTATGCAGTTGCACCACAAATAATCATTTTTGGCTTGTGTTGAATCGCCAGTGCGCGAACTTCGTCGTAGTCGATCAGCTCAGTGTCTTGACGTACGCCATAGGAAATCACGTTGAACCACTTGCCAGAAAAGTTCACCTTTGATCCGTGTGTGAGGTGACCACCGTGCGGCAGGCTCATCGCAAGAATGGTGTCACCCGGTTTCGTGAAAGCGCCATACACAGCAATGTTTGCACTCGCGCCACTGTGTGGCTGCAAATTGGCGTGCTCTGCTCCGAAGAGTTCCTTCGCCCGAGCGATCCCAATATTTTCCGCGATATCGACTTCAGCGCAACCGCCGTAATAGCGCTTGCCGGGGTATCCCTCTGCGTACTTATTGCTCAGGACCGAACCAAGGGTTGCAAGTACTGCCGGGGAGGTGAAGTTTTCGGAAGCAATGAGTTGCAGGCCACTGCGCACACGCTGCAACTCAGCCAGCAAAACATTGGCAATTTCAGGATCTTCGTGTGCAAGCGCATCGAAGTCTGGTCCCCAGAATGGCGTGGCGCTCATGAAACTCCTCGTGAAGATGAAGGTCTTAGTCTATGCCGCCTTGCGCGCGACTCCTGAAAGGAACATAAGCGAATTTGCGCAATGCCTACTTATTCTGCGATCTCTGGAACAACCTCGCGCAGTAATGTGACGGATAACGCACCCTCCCGCAGTATTTTTGGCGTCTCACCCGTCACATCAAGCACAGTGCTTGGCAGTTCATCATCATTCAGCAGCCCTGCATCCACACCCACAGAAGCCATCTCCTCCATCTGAATCACGGCTTCAGCAAAAGAATTCGGTGCCAACTGGCCTGGTGCGTTAGCCGATGTAACGATCATCGGCCCAGTGCGCTCCAAGATTGCCAAGGTGATGGGATGGATCGGCATCCGAACGGTCACAGGAAGCCCTGCTGGTAAATCCCAGGCAAGGGATGGCTGGGCAGGTAAGAGCAAAGTCAAAGGTCCTGGCCAGAAAGCCTGCATGAGTGACTTAGCCACGGAAGTGACTCCTGAAGCGATGCCCTGGACGGTCAATGCATTTGGGACCATCAAGGGCAAAGGGGATCCAGCTGGTAGCTGCTTAGCGAGCAAAAGAGCTGCTACGCCTCGGCGTGAAAAAGGATCAGTAGCAAGCGCGTAGACCGACTCTGTCGGTAACAGCACGAGGTCACCGCGTTTGACCGCACTCACTGCTGCAGCGATTGCTCTTTCACGGTTTACTCCCGGCTCACAAGTCAGCGTCAACATGTGGATTACACCCGGCGAGCGATCGTGAAACGCGGGAGTCCATTGAGATCGATGCGATCCGCAACATCTTTAAAGACCGGAGCTCCCGCAGGAATGTCGGTCAAGGCCGCGATTTCATAATCTGAGATCATCGCTTTAGTGATTCCCGGTACTCCGCGCATGCCAGCATCACTTCCTTGCACATCTGCATGTTCAATGACGAGTAGCCCACCGGGCGCCAACAGGATGGCAGCTGTTCGCAGCACACCACGCACAACATTCATGCCATCTTCGCCGCCATATAAGGCCATCTTGGGTTCGTGGTCGCGAACTTCGACTTCGCGCGGAATCATCGCATCTGGAATGTAAGGAGGATTGCTAACAACGACTGCGACCTGACCAGCCAAGCGCACAAGTGGTCGTCCTGCATCAGCAACATGTTCGGCATCATCTTCAATGACCACAACTCGAGAGCCCAGAGCGCTCAGTGCATCTTCGTATGACTTTGCATTTCTATTCAGCCAAGGCATTGCATCGGCAGAAAATTCGACTGCGTGTATCCGCGAATTTTCTACTTCCATGCCAAGCGAGATCGCTATCGCTCCGCTACCTGCACAGAGATCTACTGCAATTCGTGACCCGATGGGCTGCTCACGCAAATCCCTAATGGCTGCTTCGGCAACAAGTTCGGTTTCAGGACGAGGTATAAAGACACCTGGGCCCACAGCAAGATCAATGCGCCGAAAACCGGTCGTTCCTAAAAGGTGTTGAAGGGGCACCCTAGATAAGCGTTGAGTCAGTAACTTCTCAATCTGAACACGTTGTTCATCGTTGATATCGTCCTGCAAAATAAGCCGATTGCGTGGAATCCCTAGAGCAAACGAAACGATCCATGCGGCATCGGCTCCCGGCGAAGGAATGCCGACCGCGTTTAAGCGACGTTCACAATCGAACAACACATCGCGCACGGTGGATCGACCCCCGCTTGTGCGCTCGATGTCAACGCTCACACCGATCCCCCAGAGGTGAGTTTGGCATTGTTGTCTGCATCGATGCATGCCTGAATAACAGCATCGAGATCGCCATCGAGAATCTGATCAAGATTATGAGACTTAAAGCCTACGCGGTGATCGTTCAAGCGGTTTTCCGGAAAGTTATAGGTACGGATGCGTTCGCTACGGTCAACGGTCCGTACCTGCGATCGCCGAGCATCAGAGGCATCCTTCGCGGCTGCTTCTTCAGCGGCTGCTAACAAGCGCGCACGCAAAATACGCATGGCTGATTCCTTATTTTGCAACTGACTTTTTTCGTTCTGGCAGGAAACAACAACACCTGTAGGAATATGAGTGATACGAACAGCGCTATCGGTGGTGTTTACACTTTGGCCACCAGGACCAGAAGACCGGAACACATCGATGCGCAAATCATTTTGATCAATTTCAACTTCAACGTCTTCGGCTTCCGGAAGCACGAGAACTCCAGCGGCTGACGTGTGAATTCGACCTTGTGACTCAGTGGTGGGAACTCGTTGCACGCGGTGCACGCCACCTTCGAATTTCAACCGAGCAAATGGGGCTTCACCGGGCACTGGAACTCCCTTGGTCTTCACCGCGATTGCTACATCTTTGAAACCACCCATATCTGATGCAACAGCTTCAAGCACTTCGGTCTGCCAGCCTCGGCGTTCGGCATAACGCAGATACATTCGAGCAAGATCTCCAGCAAAGAGTGCTGATTCTTCGCCGCCTTCACCCGATTTAATTTCGACAATGACATCTTTGTCGTCCATCGGATCACGAGGCAGGAGCAACATGGTCAGGCGCTCAATTGCCTCTACTTCCGTTGCAACAAGAGCTGGCATTTCTGCTGCAAAACTTTCGTCTTCTGCTGCCAATTCTTTTGCTGCAGCCACGTCATCAGTGATAGCCAGCCACTGGCGGTAAGCCGAAACCACCGGACCTAGTTCGGCATAGCGACGACCTAGTTTGCGTGCGAGTCCCTGATCCCCATGAACAGATGGGTCAGCTAGCTGTAGCTCGAGATCAGCGTATTCACGCACAAGCTCGGCACACGACTCAAACACTGTGTGGTCCTTTCAAGAGACCTTGAGAAAATAAATCCGGGCGCCGGTCTGGGGTCTACCGCGCGACGGGGGAGACACGCGGTAGACCCCAGGCCGGCGCCCGGGGTCAAAAACTAGTTGTTGTCTTCCTTCTTGCCGAAACGCTTCTCGAAGCGAGCAACGCGTCCACCAGTGTCAAGAATCTTCTGCTTGCCGGTGTAGAACGGATGACACTGCGAGCACACATCGGCGCGAATGATGCCGCTCTTTTGCGTGCTGCGCGTTACGAAAGTTTCACCGCATGTGCAGGTCACTGTCGTTTCGACGTACTCAGGATGGATGTCAGTCTTCACGAACTTCTCCTTGTTATGTCCCGGGTCGGCACCCACGATGGCGGGGCCGTGAACCGGATCGGCCTAAATTATGTCACTGGCCCCGATAATCCGGAAATTGCGACGTCCGGAACCAGTGAAAATGCTCTTTTTACTCGTGCGACCCTGAGATCCCACCCGATCCTGGGGTGGTCTTTTGGATCTGCGACATGAACTCAAAGTTGGTCTTATTCTCACGAAGCTTTGACAGCAGCAGTTCTATGGACTGCTGCTGATCAAGAGCGTGAAGTACCCGACGCAACTGCCAAACCACCTTGAGCTCATCGGGAGCCATCAGCAGTTCTTCCTTACGGGTGCCCGAAGCATCGACGTCGACAGCCGGGAAGACTCGTTTATCGGCTAGGCGTCGATCAAGTTTCAGCTCCATGTTGCCGGTGCCCTTGAACTCTTCGAAGATCACCTCGTCCATGCGCGAGCCAGTCTCAACGAGTGCCGTTGCCAGAATCGTCAGCGAGCCACCGTTTTCGACGTTACGAGCTGCACCGAAGAACTTCTTTGGTGGATACAACGCTGTGGAGTCAACGCCACCGGACATGATTCGGCCAGACGCTGGAGCAGACAAGTTGTAGGCACGACCCAGACGGGTCATGGAGTCAAGCAACACCACAACATCGTGACCAAGTTCAACCAAACGCTTCGCGCGCTCGATTGCAAGTTCGGCGATGATCGTGTGATCTTCTGCAGGACGGTCGAAGGTTGAAGCAATTACTTCACCCTTGATCGAACGCTGCATGTCGGTTACTTCTTCTGGACGCTCGTCGACCAGCACAACCATGAGGTGAACCTCTGGGTTATTTTCACTGATTGAGTTCGCAATCGATTGAAGAACCATAGTTTTGCCAGCCTTAGGCGGCGAAACAATCAATCCTCGCTGGCCCTTGCCAATTGGAGCGACTAGGTCGATAACGCGAGCAGTCAGGTTTGAGGTTTCTGTTTCCAAACGAAGACGCTCTTGTGGATAAAGCGGGGTGAGCTTAGAGAACTCTGGGCGGTCACGAGCAGACTCAAGTTCGCCACCATTGACCGTGTCAATGCGCACGAGTGGATTGAATTTCTCACGGCGGTCACCGTCACGAGGCTGTTTCGTTGCACCAGTGAGTGCATCGCCCTTGCGCAGGCCGTACTTGCGTACCATCGACAAAGATACGTACAAGTCGTTTGGCCCAGGAAGGTAACCACTCGTTCGCACGAATGCGTAATTCTCAAGAACGTCAAGAATGCCTGCTACTGGGACGAGTACATCGTCTTCGTTGATTTCAATGTCGGCTTCGCTATAACCGCCAGTGTTGCGACGATCATTGCTGCGAGGCCGTTCACGAAAACGCTCATTGCGGTTGTTGTTATTGCGGTTCCGGTTACGGTCATTACGGTTGCCGTCACGGTCGTTGCCGCGGTCATTACGGTTGCCGTCACGGTCGTTCCCGCGGTCATTGCTGTCTTCACGAGGAGCACGGTCCTCACGCGGAGCACGGTCCTCACGCGGAGCACGGTCCTCACGCGGAGCACGGTCCTCACGCGGTGCACGATCTTCACGCGGTGCACGATCTTCACGCGGCGCACGATCACGATTGCGATCTTCGCGCGGCGCACGATCCTCACGAGGAGCACGATCACGATCGCGATCTTCACGCGGCGCACGATCCTCACGAGCAGCAGCAGGTTCGGTGGCCGAGGTGGCAGCAGCACGTGGAGTACGTGCCGGGCTCTGACGCTCGGAGATTGCGGCGACGATGTCGCCCTTTCGCATGGCATTCGCACCAGCGATGCCCATTTTGTTTGCCATAACTTTGAGTTCAGGCAACAACATTGATGAAAGGCTTTCGCCACGCGACTTGCGGGCGGCCGTTGATTCAGTCACAAATTTCCTTTGACTCGGATGATTCTCCAGATAGGACCCGAACAATTAATTGAACGGGTTCATAAGAATTTGCAGCGGTGCTGTGGGAAGAACGTCAGCTAAGTTCCCGCGACGCTGGAGATAGATAAAACTATATCACGAAGAGGTCTTAGGGGGTCAAAACAGGGGCGACATGCGCCCCCTGAGTTCCTACTTTTTGTTCCGAGACATTCCACATCGCCCCTGCCAAAGCCTGAACTTTATCGCGTTCGCCAGCTGCGCCAAAAACTAAGACTGAGGGCCCGGCACCGGAAATCACCGCAGGCAGTCCCGCTGCGCGTAATGCGTCGAGCAGTTCCATTGAAGCTGGGTAGATCGATCTGCGTGAATCTTGATGTATTCGATCCCCCGTTGCCGCGAACAACAGCGTTGGATCAGTCGTGAGCGCGTGAACAAGTAGTGCTGAACGAGCAATATTGAACGAGGCATCCTGCCGAGAAACCATTGGCTCCAAAGCACTTCTGGCTTCCGATGTCGGAACCTGGAATTCAGGAACAGCGATGATTGGTGTGATTTTCGAGTGCAGTTCATGTCGTACGCTACGCGCGCCATCGCCTTCGAGCCAAGCATTAGTGAAGCCGCCATGCAGAGCCGCAGCCAAGTTATCGGGGTGCGATTCAAGCCCGAGGGCTACCTGCAATAGCAATGCATCGGGTAGTAACTCGTCACCTTCAACAACCATTGCTCGCGCCAGTACCAGTCCACCAATAATCGCAGCCGCTGAAGATCCCAAACCTCGACTATGCGGGATGACATTCGTGCAACGAAGAACGAACCCGGCCGGGAGCGTCTGCATCGCCGCAAACCCCAATGCCATGGCGCGCACGACAAGATGGGAGGCATCGCGAGGTACTTCCTGGACCCCTTCACCCTCGACTTCGATCAGAATCCCGGAATCAACTGACACCATGGCAACGAGAGAGTCGTACATTTGCAAAGCTAGACCGAACGTGTCAAAGCCTGGACCCAGATTGGCGCAGGTCGCGGGAACTCGAACTAAGACTGGCTCTGTGCGCAAAGTTGCCATTACTCAACCAAGCCCAATGCAACCGCCGCCGAGCGAGCATCGGCTGCAACGACAACTGGCTCCTTTGCGTCAGCCATAGCCCATTGAGTGTCTTTCAAGCCGTTTCCGGTAAGCGTGCACACCACGAGCTGACCTTTATCAAGTTTGCCTGCAGCATGGAGTTTAAGAAGGCCGGCAACGCTGGCTGCAGATGACGGTTCACAAAACAAACCTTCTTTATTGGCCAAGAGGTAGTAGGCAGCGAGAATTTCATCGTCAGTCACGGCATTGATGAGACCACCTGATTCATCACGAGCTGCAATTGCAAAATCCCACGATGCTGGATTGCCAATCCGGATTGCAGTTGCGATCGTTTCTGGATTCTTCACTGGAGCTCCATAAACTAAAGGAGCCGAACCCTCTGCCTGGAAACCCCACATGCGAGGGCGTGATCCTGAAATGCCATCCGCAGCATATTCGGAATAACCCTTCCAATACGCGGTAATGTTTCCGGCATTACCTACTGGCAAACATTGAATATCTGGCGCGCGACCAAGCATGTCGACTATTTCAAATGCAGCAGTTTTTTGACCTTCAATGCGCACGGGGTTGACGCTGTTAACCAACGCCACGGGATAGTCATCAGCCAGGCTCCTGGCCAGGGTTAAGCAGTCGTCGAAATTACCTTGCACCTGCAGAATTGTTGCCCCATGAACAATGGCTTGCGCCAACTTGCCCATAGCAATTTTGCCTTCTGGGATAAGCACGGCGCTGACCATGCCGGCCTTGACTGCGTAGGCAGATGCTGACGCGCTCGTGTTTCCCGTTGACGCACAGATGACGGCCTTAGCTCCGGCTTCTGCTGCCTTGGAGATAGCCATCGTCATGCCTCGGTCTTTGAAAGACCCGGTGGGATTAGCGCCGTCATACTTCAGCCAGACGTCACAACCAGTCATCTCACTGAGAACACAAGCGGGAACAAGTGGGGTGCCACCTTCACGAAGGGTGACCACAGGCGTGCTCGAAGTCACCGGCAAACGATCCCGGTATTCCTCGATAAGTCCACGCCATTGATGTGCCACCGATTACGCCCCTACCTCACCCTCGACTCGCATCACTCCAAGAACAGCCTTGACTGTTGAGAGCTTGCGAAGTCGATTGACCGTGTCTTGCAGTGCTCCGTCGCTTGCGCGATGGGTCCGAACGATAAGACTCGTGCGCTCACCCTGACCGTCTTGGCGAACAACTTGAATGCTCACACCCGCATCAGCAAAGGCTTGGGCGATGCTGGCTAGCGCACCTGGTCGATCTGCAACGTCAAGATTGACGTAGTAGCAAGTTAACGCCTCGCTGATAGGAAGAATTGGCAGCTGCACGTCAGCACTTTCACCCCAGCCTGTTGAGCCAGTCAGTCGATTGCGCGCTGCAACTACGACGTCACCCAAGACTGCTGATGCAGTTGGGGCGCCGCCTGCGCCACGGCCGTAGAACATCAATTCTCCTGCGGCCTCGGCTTCAACGAATACAGCGTTGAACGCATCGCGCACACTTGCGAGTGGATGTTCGCGTGGAACCATCGTGGGGTGAACCCGCACGATAACGCCGCGATCATCATCAACCCGCTCGGCGATCGCCAGTAACTTGATGACGCAACCCATGCTTTTTGCTGCACGGATATCGTGCAGTGAAACCCCAGAAATACCTTCACAGACAACGTCTTCGCGGGTGACATGTGTATGGAAGGCCAATTCAGCCAAGATTGCTGCCTTAGATGCCGCGTCATGACCGTCAACATCAGCGGTCGGATCTGCTTCGGCATAGCCCAATGTTTGAGCCTCTGCCAAAGCATCTGCGAACGAAGTGCCATCTTCATCCATTCTGGTCAAGATGTAATTGGTCGTGCCATTGACGATGCCCATCACTTTGGTGACGTGGTCTCCAGATATTGACTCCTGAAGTGCGCGCACGATGGGGATCGCTCCGGCAACTGATGCCTCAAAGAAAATATCTACGCCTTCTGCTTCGGCGGCTGCATATAACGATGCTCCGTCAGATGCGAGTAGCGCCTTGTTCGCAGTGACCACGCTTGATCCGGCTTTAATTGCAGCCATAATGAGCGACCTAGCCGGCTCGATACCGCCAATTAATTCGACCACGATGTCCGCGCCAGACGTAGCAACGGCCATTGCATCAGTCGTCAGATAGGCCGGATCAATGCCACGGACTTTGGTGAGGTCTCGGACTGCCACTTTGGTGAGTTTGAGGGAAGTGCCCATACGAATATGGAGATCTGTCGTGCGATCAGTAAGTAAACGGGCCACCTGACTGCCGACCGTGCCGCCGCCAAGGACTGCCACAGTGACAGGGCGAGGGGTTGGTGCCGATGACATGAGTACTCCAGATGGATGGGTCAGGCCTCATAGCCTCTCAGGTCAAGAGTGAATCTGACGCATCGGTAGGGGGTAATCCGGGCGAGCCCGCGCAAAATCTTGTCCTGCAATGCCTAGACACCTCCGCGCGCATCCCACACCCTTTCCCCACGCGTCCCTAGCCTTGATCCCAGGAATCCTCGATCTAGGAGCAGCTCATGAATCTCTTCACGCGAAAACTCATTGCCGAAGCCGTTGGCACCTTTCTTTTGGTCTTCCTTGCCGTCGGGGCTGCCGTATTTGGCATTGCAGCAAAAGTCGGCACAGACGGCAATGGCCCAGGTAACGGTGTCGTCGGCGTCGCCCTGGCCTTCGGCCTCGTGCTGCTGGGCATCGCCTATGCCTTTGGGCCGATATCTGGTGCGCATGTGAACCCAGCGGTCACATTAGGCATGCTCCTTGGCCGCCGAATGCCAGCCAGCGAAGCTGTTGCATATTGGATCGCCCAATTCATTGGCGCGATTGCCGCAGGTGGAATTCTCAAACTCTTCGTGTCCAATTTCGGAGTCACTGACTACACCGGTGGGCTTGGCACAAACTCATACGACAACGGCTCAATCAATGCGGGCGGCGCTTTTCTCCTTGAGGTCTTGCTCACCGCTGCCTTCGTTCTCGTCATCCTCTTGGTCACAGAACGTGTCGCTGCACCTGGCTTTGCCGGCATCGCGATCGGTTTGACACTGACACTCGTGCACCTCGTTGGAATTCCACTTGACGGAACATCAGTGAACCCAGCTCGATCATTTGGACCTGCATTATTCGCAGGTGGTAACGCAATGAGTCAGGTGTGGTTATTTATCGTCGCTCCGCTTGTTGGATCAGTAGTGGCAGTCATCGTTTGGATGATCACCCGCACAAACGTTGAAGAGCCGCAAGCTTTAGTAGCTGGAGCCGAACGCGAATAATGCAGATCGAAAAGTAAACCCATCGTGAAATCGACTGGCGTTGGATCCGGGTTAAGCCCCTGGGTCCAGCGCCAGTAGGTCATCTAAGGTTTCGCGACGAAGCACGACTGATGTCTTACCATCGCGAACCCCAACCACTGCTGGCTTTGGCAAGTAGTTGTAATTCGATGCCAGGGAGCGGCAGTAGGCACCAGTCGCCGCCACTGCTAACAAGTCACCTGGAACTAAGTCCGAAGGTAAATAGGCATCACGCACGACGATGTCGCCCGACTCGCAATGTTTGCCGACTACTCGAACCAGCATCAGATCTGCGCTTGAGGTTCGTGAAGCCAATTCGATTGTGTAACTGGCGTCATACAACGCCGTTCGAATGTTGTCGCTCATTCCACCATCAACAGAAACATAGGTGCGGACTACATCACCGAGCTCAACTGGCTTCACTGTTCCGACTTCGTAAATAGTAATTCCAGCTCGCCCCACTATTGCTCGCCCTGGCTCAAAAGCCAGAGCAGGGACGGGCAAACCCAGCAACTGACATTCGCGCGCGACTACCTGCGCCACATAAGAGGCCAGATCATCTATCTCAAGTGGCTCATCTGTTGATAGATAGGCGATTCCCATACCGCCACCAAGGTCGAGTTCTGCCACGTCGACTCCTTGATCAGCACGGAGTCGATCAATGAAAGAAACCATTCGCACTGCCGCTTCTTCGAAACCATCTGTGTCAAAAATTTGAGAACCAATATGAGAATGCAACCCTCTAAATTCCAAAGATGGTAATTTCACGATGCGTCGGATCGCTTCGTCAGCGGCACCAGAAGCCACAGAGAAGCCAAACTTTTGATCTTCATGCGCTGTGGCTATGAATTCGTGCGTGTGCGCTTCAACGCCAATAGTAAGACGAACAAGAACTGGTTGAACGATTCCGGCTCGCAAAGCTGCATCCGCAACGCGAACAATCTCTTCGAATGAATCCACGACAATGCGAGCAACACCCGCCTGAATTGCAGTTTCAATTTCCGACATTGACTTGTTGTTGCCATGAAGAAGCAGATCAGCTCCAGGGACCCCGGCCCGCAGAGCGACGGCCAATTCTCCACCGGAAGCAACGTCAAGACCTAAACCTTCTTCGTAAACCCATCGAGCAACAGCGGTCGACAAAAATGCTTTGGCTGCGTAATAAACCTTGCGAGCACCTGCCTTCTCGGCAGCCTCGCGATATTCGCGTGCCCGAGCGCGCACATCTTCTTCATCAAAGATGAATAAGGGCGTGCCATGGTTGGCTGCAGCATCTCGAACGTCCACGCCGGCAATACAAAGCGCGCCGTCAACTCCACGTGTTGCAGAATTTGGCCAGACGTTTGACATTGGTTAAGGCTAAGGCATGCACCCCCCTTTGCCTTACATACGCTCAGGCGCGCTTACTCCAAGAAGTGCCAAGCCATTTGCGAGCGTCTGGCGGGCAGCCGCACATAGCCACAATCGAGCAATGTGCTCACTTGTGAGCTCTTCATCCCCGCGAGGAAGGACTCGGCACGCATCGTAGAAACGGTGGTACTGACCTCCAAGTACCTCCAAATATCGGGCGATGCGATGTGGCTCGCGTAATTCGGCCGCACTTGCAACAATCCGAGGGAACTCACCAAGCGAGCCGAGAAGCTCATTTTCACGCTCATGCGAGAGCAGTCCTGGATCAAATTCAGCGGATCGCCAATCGATCTTTAGATCTGCTGCGTTTCGCAAAACAGATGACAACCGGGCATGCGCATATTGAACGTAATACACCGGATTGTCATTGGTGCGTTGGGCAATGACTTCTAAATCGAGGGTGAGTGGTGAATCAACGGGATAACGGATCAGTGAGTATCGGGCGGCGTCAACTCCGACTTCTTCAACAAGATCTTCGAGCGTGACGATATTCCCCGCACGCTTGGAAAGTTTGACTTCTTGGCCGCCCTTCGTGATTTTCACTAACTGGCCAATTAATACTTCAGCCGCTGTTTTGTCATCACCATTGCACTGGGCAACAGCTTTGAGTCGATTGACGTAACCGTGGTGATCAGCACCTAGGAGATAAATACAAATATCGAAGCCTCGATCGCGCTTATTGACGAAATATGCCGTATCCGAAGCAAAATAGGTGTACTCACCGTCTGCCTTGATGAGAACTCGATCTTTATCATCACCAAAATCAGAGGTTCGCAACCACGTTGCACCATCTTGGACATAGACATGTCCTTGCGCGCGCAGTTTGGCAAAACCTGTCTCGACAGCATCAGAATCATGAAGGGCACGTTCTGATGACCACACATCGAAATGAGTCTGAAAGAGACTGAGGACTTGCTGCTGCTGATGCAGTTGGCGTTTATATGCTGCTTCTCGGAAACCAACGAGTTGTTCGTCTTCTGGCAAGTCAAGTAACTCTGGTTCTTCCGCAATGATTTGCGCAGCTAAATCGATGATGTAACCACCGTGATAACCGTCTTCTGGCACAGGCTGGCCTTTTGCTGCTGCCATCACAGAAGCACCAAATTTATCCATCTGAACGCCGCGATCGTTGATATAAAACTCTGAGGAAGTTTTGGCGCCCGCCGCGGCCAACACATTGGCAATGGCACTACCCACAGCAGCCCATCGCGTGTGACCTAGGTGCAGGGGGCCCGTTGGGTTTGCCGAAATGTATTCAACATTGATGGTCTGACCAGCCAGTGCTGTGTTGTGGCCAAAACTTGCACCCTGGGTGACGATGCTGCGGGCCAACTCTCCTTGGGTAGCACTATCGAGGCGGATATTGATGAACCCTGGTCCGGCAATTTCGGTGGAACTAATTCCGGCCACAGCATCGAGCCTCGATGCAATCACCTGCGCCAGGTCGCGCGGGGCGACCCCAGCAGGTTTCGCTAATGTCAGTGCAATATTCGTGGCGTAGTCCCCATGATCACGATTCTTGGGCCGTTCGATGTGGACACTCTCAGGAACGGCAATTGCGAAGGTGCCCTCTGCTGCAATAGCAACGAGAACTTCGCGAATGGCGATGGCCATGGAGTCAGGTGTCACTGCGCGAGCGTATCCACATGATGCTTGGGCGCTGAATGGTCCCTAACCGCTACCCATGAAAAATTTGGGTAATTCTTGAACTTTCTCAGTAAAGCCGGACTCACTCCGATCGAGCCCGGCTTTACATCGACCCTCATCCCCCGATTCGAGTCTTCAGTCATCTTTCAGGAGCCTTCGCCTGTTGCCAAACCAGAAATCTGACGTTGTGGATATCTTTCCCACACCCTGCCTACTCACCAACAAGATGCGCTCGAGCTGCGACGAGTTCTTCCCGGGTCTTTTCATCCACAT
>Ga0114974_10000204_pt1 | contig 52879 bp, 49 predicted proteins | sample S_130206_EF_Meta_FD_87318 | JGI IMG/M metagenome (GOLD analysis project Ga0114974, IMG submission 87318) | Freshwater microbial communities from Lake Simoncouche, Canada to study carbon cycling - S_130206_EF_MetaG | ecosystem: Environmental > Aquatic > Freshwater > Lake | place: Lake...
CAAGGCCATGCTGGGCTTGGACACCGAGGCGCTCTCCATGAGAATCACCATTTGGCCAAATCGGGTTTGCTTCCCAAGAGACGAGACTTGGACTTCGACTGTTGCGGTGAGGTTCAAACTGCCGGCCAAAACACGCTCACCCATGCCTCTGGGAAGTGGCCGAGACTCACCCGTGAGCAAGGCCTCATCCACTAGCGTTTCACCCAACACAATGTGAGCATCCGCAGCAAACGCCTCGCCTGGCCTGACTTGAATGAGATCTTGCAAATGCAAATGACGCAAGGTGGTCAGTTCCCACTGGCCGTGTTTTGATTTTCGGTGCACGGCGTCTGGCAATCGATTCATCACCGCTTCCAAGGCGCCTGCCGTTTTATCTCGCAATCGCAATTCGAGCCAACGTCCTGTCAATAAGAAGAACACGAACATGGTGAAAGAGTCGAAATAAACTTCAGCACCAAAGGGCCCCTGCGGCTCGAAGGTTCCTAGTGTACTGACCACAAAGGTAACCCCCATGCCGATGGCCACCGGCAAGTCCATGCTGATTTTTCTTTGCTTCAAATCGAGCCAGGCTGTTTTGAAAAAAGGCATGCAGGAAAAAAACAAGACAGGCAAGGACAAGACCCAAGAAGCCCACCTCAAAAGTTGCACCATATCGGGTGCCATGTCTTGCGGATCACTCAAGTAAATTGGCGTGGCATACATCATGACTTGCATCATGCAAAGGCCCGCCACACCCAGGCGCCACAGCATTTTCCTAGCGTCTTCGCGGCGCACTTCATTGGCCAACGCGTCATGGGCTGGCACTGTTTGATAACCCAACTTGGCAACTGCCTTCATCCAATCGGAAGGCTGCGTTTGATCTGAAGACCACACCACCCGCCCCCTGTGACTCGCCGCACTGATTTGGGCCGCGACCACGCCGGGCACCGACAACAAAGCTTCTTCTATGTTGATGGCGCAGGCTGTGCAATACATGCCTTCGAAAACAACACTGGACGTCCATTGACGGGGGTGTTGTTCGCTCACCTGACTGAAATCAGACCACTCCTGTGCATGATCAAGCAATGACCATTGAGAGGCCAAAGCTTGGACATCAGGGCGGCATGCTTGATTTGACATGCCTTGAAGATAAGTTACCCCGCTTGAGTGAAACTTGATCTAGATCAAGACGCATGAAATTCAGCGCTTTAAACTTTCAACATCGATTCACAAAAGGAGCTCACCATGTATGACCGAATTCTTGTTGCCACTGACGGCTCTGCACTGTCCAAAAAAGCAGTCACTCATGCCATTGGCTTGGCTGCCACTTGTGGCGCAGAACTGATCGCTTTGAAAGTGGTGCCGCGCTACCCACAGGCTTACTTTGAAGGCAGCATCCCCCTCAATGCCAAAGATGTCGCGCGGATTGAAGCCCAATGGGCAGACGAAGCACAAGCGGCTGTTGACGCCGTTAAAAATTTAGCGGAAACCAAAGGCATCAAAGCCAAAGGTGTTGTTAGCCGCTCCGATATCGTGTCTGATGCCATCATCGCAGCAGCAAAAAAACACAAAGCCGAATTGGTCATCATGGCCTCGCATGGCCGCAAAGGCATCAAACGTTTGCTGCTGGGGAGTGAGACACAACAAGTGCTCACGCACTGTCATGTCCCCGTGTTGGTTCTACGCTAAGAATAAATTTTTGTACTGCTCACGCAGTAAATTTTTCTGAACCTTGCCCATGGTGTTTCGGGGGAGTTCAGGCACCACGAAACACTTTTTAGGTATTTTAAAATTGGCCAATTGCGATTTCAAAGTTGCAATGATGTGCTCAGCGTTGATCTGGGCACCTGGTTTAGCAATGACCACGGCCACACCCACCTCACCAAAGTCTGAATGAGGCACACCCACCAATGCACTTTCGGCCACACCTGGCATCTCGTTGATGTAGCCTTCAATTTCTGCGGGGTACACGTTGTAACCTCCGCTGATGATCAGGTCTTTGCTGCGGCCCACAATGACCACATAACCGCGTTCATCAATTTTTCCTACATCACCCGTTTTGAAAAAACCATCGGGCGTGAATTCTTCTTTGGTTTTTTCTGGCATGCGCCAGTAGGCTTGAAAAACATTCGGACCCTTCACCTGAATGTTGCCAATTTCACCCACAGGCAAAGCCTTGCCGTCATCACCTTGCACGCGCAGTTTCACGCCGGGCAATGGAAAACCAACGGTACCGCCACGGCGTTCGGATTGTCCACCATGCCGTTTGTCTGCAGCATAAGGATTGGACGTGAGCATGACTGTTTCACTCATGCCGTAGCGCTCCAAAATAGTGTGTCCGGTGCGCTGCTGCCATTCTGCGAATGTTTCAATCAACAAGGGGGCAGAACCTGCAATGAACAGGCGCATGTTGCGTGCAACGGTCTTTGTCAAGGAAGGCTCCGACAACATCCGACCATAAAGCGTTGGTACCCCCATGAACACAGTGGCTTCAGGCATTTTGGCAATCACAAATTTCGGATCAAACTTGGCCAACCAAATCATTTTGCTGCCATTGATGAGGGCCCCATGAATGGCCACAAACAAACCATGGACATGGAAAATGGGCAAAGCGTGAATGAGCACATCGCCTTTTTTCCAACCCCAATAAGATTTCAAGGTTTGCGCGTTGCTGAGCATGTTGCCGTGCGTCAGCATGGCGCCTTTGCTTCTGCCTGTGGTGCCACTGGTGTACAAAATGGCAGCCAAATCGTCCGCGCTTTTCACCGCAACTTTGTGCTGATCCCTTTGGTGAACGGCTCGCTCTAGCAAAGTGCCCGTGCGGTCTTCGTTCAAGGTGAACACATGCTGCGTACCTGCTTTGAATGCAATTTTGCTGACCCACCCAAAATTGGCACTTGTACAAACCACCACAGCAGGCTCGGCATTGCCAACAAAGTATTCAATCTCTGAGCTTTGATATGCCGTGTTCAAGGGTAAGAAAACACAGCCTGCGCGCAGTGTGGCCAAATAAAGCACAAATGCCTCGACAGACTTTTCAACTTGAACCGCAATGCGGCTTCCCTTGGGCAGTTGCAGGCCCTCCAACAAATTGGCCAGCATGGCACTGGCGCGATCTAAATCACGCCATGTGTAATGGAGGCCATGGTCAGTTTCAACTGCAACGCTGTCTAAGTTTTTGGGAAATGCAGCGCGCAATGCTGCGAACAAATTTTCTTGAGCCATTTTCAATCCAACTTTGCGCCAGAGGCTTTCACCACCTGACTCCATTTGCGTAATTCTGTTTTGATGAACGCATCAAATTGTGCGCCCGTTAAATTGGGGAATTCTGCACCTTGTGAAGCCCACACCGCTTTGGCGTCGTCTGTTTGGGCGGACTTGCGAAATTCTTCAATGGCTTTGGTTTGCACATCAGCGGGCGTTCCCTTTGGCGCCCAAACGCCATACCATGTGCTCACGGTGTAATCCGGCAAGCCTAACTCTGAGGAGCAAGGCACATCAGGGAATGCCGGGTTGCGCTTGGCGCCAGACACCATGAGTGCCTTAATTCTGCCGCCTTTAATGTGGGCGGCTGATGAGCCCAAACCATCGAACATCATGTCGACGTTGCCTGCAATTAAATCTTGCAAGGCGGGGCCGGCACCGCGATAAGGAATGTGCGTAATGAAGGTTTGCGTTTGAAGTTTGAACAATTCACCCGCGAGATGGTGCGAAGTACCGCCACCAGCAGAGCCATAGTTCAATCGACCTGGATTCTTTTTGACATAATCCAAAAATTCCTTCAAGTTGTTGGCGGGAACTTTCTTGGGGTTGACGACCAACACCTGAGGCACCGCTGCCATGAGAATCAAAGGTACCAGATCACGTTCTAAATCGTATTCCAGCTTGGGGTACATGCTGGGTGCAATGGTGTGATGGACGGCGCCCATGAAATAGTTATAACCATCTGGCGCTGATTTTGCAGCGATGCCAGCGCCCAAGGTGCCACCAGCACCACCCCGGTTGTCAATGATCAATTGTTTACCGGTTAGTTTTGAAAACATGGCCGCTAAGGGTCTGGCAAAAGCGTCTGTTCCGCCGCCCGCAGGAAACGGTACGATCAAGTTGACTGGCTTCGTAGGCCAAGCCGATGGCGCTTGAGCCCAAGCTGGCATGAAGGTGCTCGCAGCGCCCGTCACAGTGCTACCTGCTGCCAATTGAAGAATTCTTCTGCGATTTAAATGCTTGTTGAACATTGACATCCTTGTCTCCTGTTGTGGATTAAATTGACGAACCAAAAACTCCGCTCAGCAGCTCAAGCATTCTGTGGCTTGTTCACTGCACCATATAAAAAAGCACCGGCCAATATCATAGGCACACAAAGCCACTGCCCCATGCTCAAGCCCATCGACAGAAGTCCTAAGTGCGCATCGGGCTCTCTGAAAAATTCAGCCACAAAACGCAAGCTGCCATAGCCCATTAAAAACACGGCTGAAACTTGTCCCATGGGCCTATTTTGGCGTGCAAACAACCATAACACCGCAAAAAGAAGAACCCCTTCTAAGGCGAATTGGTAAATTTGGGACGGGTGACGGGGGAAGTCGCCGGCCCCTCTGAAGACCATTCCCCAGGGTAAATCGGCATCTGCTTGTCGCCCCCACAACTCGCCATTGATGAAATTTCCAATGCGACCAGCTGCCAATCCGGTGGGAACACAGGGCGCCACAAAATCCATGACTTGAAAAAAGGGTCTGCGACGCGTTTTGGCAAACCACACCATGGCGGCCATCACACCCAACAAGCCGCCATGAAAGCTCATGCCGCCTTGCCAGACATAGGCCATCTCTAAAGGGTGGGAAAAATAATAAAGGGGTTGATAAAACAAGCAGTAGCCCAAACGACCGCCCAACACCACACCCAAAACTCCCGCAAACAAAATATCTTCAACATCTCTCAATTGCCAATGACTGAGACGCGCATAAGGTAAATGCTGCAGTCGCCGCGACGCCAAGAAATAGAACAAAGCAAACGCTGCCAAATAGGTCAAACCATACCAATGAACTGCAACGGGCCCCAATTGCAGCGCAATGGGGTTTATTTGGGGGTGAATCAACATGGGGAGATTGTGCCTTGTTGATGACCCAGTTGAACAGCGTAAAACCCCTGAGAGGGATCAGAATAATCCCTGCGACCCAAGGCCGGCGAATTCAAAAGCCTTGCGTCCTCCCTTAGAATCCTGAATTAACCCTTTCTAGTCTTGGGCTAGAAAATTTTTGCTACCTCAAACGCAGACAAAACCATGACCGACAAGATCATTCCGATTCACCCCGCTACCCCGAGCAACCGCCGCAGTGCGAACATCACGCAAGGTAAATCAAGGGCGCCCAACCGCTCCATGTATTACGCCATGGGCTACGAAGAAGGCGATTTTGTGAAGCCCATGGTGGGCGTTGCGAATGGTCACAGCACCATCACCCCCTGTAACAGCGGCTTGCAAAAGCTGGCCGATGCTGCGGTAGAGGGCATTGAAGAGGCTGGCGGCAATGCTCAGATTTTTGGAACCCCCACGATTTCAGATGGCATGGCCATGGGTACTGAGGGCATGAAGTACTCGCTGGTCAGCCGCGAAGTTATTTCAGACTGTATTGAAACCTGCGTTCAAGGCCAGTGGATGGATGGTGTGTTGGTGGTGGGCGGTTGCGACAAAAACATGCCCGGCGGCATGATGGGCATCTTGCGCGCCAATGTGCCTGCAATCTACGTTTACGGCGGTACCATTTTGCCAGGCCGCTACCAAGGCAAAGACTTGAACATTGTGAGTGTTTTTGAAGCGGTGGGCCAAAACTCTGCGGGCAATTTGAGTGACTTCGATTTGAAAGAAATTGAAAAGCGCGCCATTCCTGGAACAGGCTCATGCGGCGGCATGTACACCGCCAACACCATGTCTTCCTCTTTTGAAGCGCTGGGCATGTCACTCCCCTACTCTTCCACCATGGCCAACCCCCATGATGAAACAAAAAACTCAGCCAAAGAATCGGCCAAGGTTTTATTGGAAGCCATCCAGAAAGATTTGAAGCCACGAGACATCGTGACCAAAAAGGCGATTGAAAATGCCGTGGCCGTGATCATGGCCACCGGCGGCTCGACCAATGCCGTGCTGCACTTCTTGGCCATTGCACACACGGCCGAAGTCGATTGGACCATTGACGATTTCGAGCGCATGCGCAAGAAGATTCCCGTCATTTGCGATTTAAAGCCCAGTGGTAAATATTTGGCCGTTGACTTGCACCAGGCCGGCGGTATTCCCCAAGTCATGAAAGTCTTGTTGAAAGCAGGTCTGTTGCACGGCGATTGCACGACCATCACCGGAAAAACTGTGGCCGAAAATTTGAAGGACATTCCAGACGCACCCCGCGCTGACCAAGACGTCATTCGCCCGATTGACAAACCCATGTACGCAGAAGGTCACTTGGCCATTCTGAAAGGTAACTTGTCACCGGAAGGTGCTGTGGCCAAAATCACAGGCTTGAAGAACCCCGTGATGACGGGGCCTGCTCGCGTATTTGACGACGAGCAATCTGCTTTGCAAGCCATTTTGGACGGCAAGATCAAAGCCGGCGACGTCATGGTTTTGCGCTACCTGGGCCCTAAAGGCGGCCCTGGTATGCCTGAAATGTTGGCCCCCACGGGTGCGCTCATTGGCGCTGGTTTAGGCGAAAGCGTGGGTCTGATTACCGATGGCCGCTTTTCTGGAGGCACCTGGGGCATGGTGGTAGGACACGTTGCGCCTGAAGCGGCAGCCGGCGGCACCATTGCGTTTGTGAACGAAGGCGACTCGATCACCATCGATGCGTACAAACTGATTTTGGAATTGAATGTGCCAGAAGCGGAAATTGCCAAGCGTCGGGCCCAATGGACAGCGCCTGCACCCCGCTATACACGAGGTGTTCAAGCTAAGTTTGCTTTCAACGCTTCCAGCGCCAGCAAAGGTGCTGTGCTGGATTTGTATTGAGGATTTGCGATTGTTCAGAGGCCAATGGCGGCAATGCCCGCCTTGGCAACCTGTGCATCTTCGGTTGACTTGACACCGCTCACGCCGACTGCGCCCAGACAAGCGCCCCCTTTCATGATGGGCACGCCACCCTCCAACATGCCTTCAATGTTTGGCGCTGACAAAAAGGAGTAGCGTCCGCCATTGATCACGTCTTCGTAAATTTTGCTTTCACGTTGTCCCAAAGCAGCCGTCTTGGCTTTGGCCGGTGCAATGTGGGAAGAAATAGGGGCCGCTCCGTCTAAACGCTGGAAGTGCAACAAATGGCCGCCACCGTCCACAATGGCAATGCTGACCGCCCAGTTGTTTTTCTGGGCTTCGGCTTGCGCTGCTGCTGCAATGGCTTGAACGTCGGACAATTCGAGGGTGGATAGAGTTTTCATGATTTTCAGCAGGTAAAAAATTGAGTCACAAGCATACCGCAGCGCCATCGCGCCTTGAATGAACCCAAAGTCACAGCGCAAAAGACCCTGAAAACTTCGGTAAATTGGGCATTTGGGGTGACAAGCCCTACAATTTGCTCACCCGATACAGGGTGGATTATCAGGAGTTCACACATGAGCGATCTTCAAAACATTGAACAACCCAGCTGGGGTGACGTTGCCAGCTCAGCCGCTGAGCGCCACAAGGTCATGCGCAACACCTACATGTTGCTGGCCGTTAGCCTCTTGCCCACCGTGTTGGGTGCATGGTTGGGTGTGGCTACAGGCATCACCCAATCTTTAGGTGGCGGCTTAGGTTTCATCCTGTTTTTAGGTGGCGCCATTGGCTTCATGTACGCCATCGAGAAAACCAAACATTCTTCGACAGGCGTGTTGGTCTTGCTGGCGTTCACGTTCTTCATGGGGCTCATGCTGTCCCGCATGATTGCCATGGTCTTGGGCTTTAAAAACGGCCCTGACCTCATCATGACAGCCTTCGCCGGCACCGCAGGTGTCTTTGCAGTCATGTCCGTCTTGGCCAGTGTCATCAAGCGCGATTTGTCTGGCATGGGCAAGTGGCTTTTTGTGGGTGCCTTGGTCCTCATGGTGGGCGGCATCGTCAACATTTTTGTGGGCTCAACTGCCGGCATGATGGCTTTGTCGGTAGCTGCCATCGGTATTTTCAGTGCCTACATGTTGTATGACTTAAAGCAAATTTTGGATGGCGGCGAAACCAATTACATCAGCGCCACTTTGATGCTGTACATGGATTTGTTCAACGTATTCCAAAGCCTGCTGGCCTTGCTGGGCATTTGGGGCGGAGAGCGCGACTAATTTATCGATATCAGCTTAAAAGCTTCAATATCAAGCATCTGAGTTCGAAAGAACTCAGGTGCTTTTCTCTTTTCAGATCCGCTCAAAGACAGCCATGCTCTCCACATGGGCCGTGTGGGCAAACATATTGATCACGCCAGCACTGAGGCACCTGTAACCCGCTCTGTGAACCAGCAGGCCCGCATCACGCGCCAGCGTCGCAGGATTGCAGCTCACATAGACAATGCGCTTGGGAAATTCCCAATGACCTCTGAGTTCAGGATTTTCATGAAGTTCTGCCAAGGATTTCGCCAATGCAAAAGCACCCTCCCTCGGCGGGTCGATTAACCATTTATGGGCAATGCCATCGGCCATGAGCATTTCGGGCGTCATTTCAAACAAGTTGCGAGCAATGAAAGCTGTCGGAGCCAAGCGCTTGTCATTGCCTCGCATGGCTTGGTTTCGCTGGTAATTTTCTTGGGAACGGGCCACCAAAGTTTCAGCGCCTTCAATGCCAAGCACTTCTTTGGCTGTGGTGGCAATGGGCAAGGTGAAATTACCCAAACCACAAAACCAATCGATCACTCGTTCGTGCGCTTCAGGCCTGAGCAAGCGAAGCGCCCGCGTGACCAACACACGGTTGATGTGCGGATTGACTTGTGTGAAATCAGTGGGTTTGAAAGGCATGTGAACACCGAAATCGGGCAAGTCATAAGACAATTCCGTGCCCCCTTCGTCCATGAGCTTCACGGTGTCAGGGCCTTTGATTTGCAACCACCATTGCACTTCATGCTGAACTGCAAATGCGCGCAGTCGATCTTGGTCTGCGGGGCTTAGGGGCTCAAGGTGGCGAAGCACCAACGCCGTCACGGTGTCCCCTTGGGCCAATTCAATTTGCGGCACGGTTTCACGTGCATCCATGCCAAATATCAATTCACGCAGCGGCAAGAGCAAGGCACTGATTTTTGGGGGTAGTACGCGACAAGTTTTGATGTCTGCCACGTACCTGCTTTTGCGCTCATGGAAGCCAATGAGAACCTCGCCTTTTTTATGCACATAGCGAACTGACATTCGCGCTCGGTACCGATAGCCCCAGGCAGGTCCCTCCATGGGCCGCAAAAGATTTTCAGGTTTGACCTTGCTCAGATGCCACAAGTTGTCCTCTAGCACGCGTTGCTTGACCGCAACTTGGGCGCTGGCTTCGAGGTGCTGCATTTTGCAACCACCGCACGCACCTGCATGCAAGCCAAAATGCGGGCAACCGGGCTTGACCCGCTGCGATGATTCACGATGAACTGCCGTGACCACACCGGCTTCCCAATTGTTTTTCTTGCGATGCACATTGACGGACACCATCTCGAAAGGCAAAGCACCTTCAACAAAAACCACTTTGCCATCGGGCCTGCGAGCGATGCCTTGCGCTTCCATGTCGAGGGCGTCGATGTGAAGCCAACCTTCAGGTAAATCTGTGCGCCCTGGGATGATTTCCTGTGTTTGTTCTTCTCGAGATGAGTCCTTCTGTTTGCTCATGGACGTGAAGGCAAGAGTTTGGCGGGGTCGACAGGCTTGCCTTGCTTGCGAATTTCAAAATGTAATTTAACGCGGTCTGCATCGGAGCTTCCCATCTCTGCAATTTTCTGACCCTTGGCCACCGCTTGATCTTCTTTCACCAACAAAGTTTGGTTGTGTGCATAGGCCGTTAAATAGGTGTTGTTGTGCTTCAGTATGACCAGGTTGCCATAGCCCCTAAGGCCAGAACCGGCATAAACGACTTTGCCTTCTGCCGCGGCCAGGACAGGATCACCTGCCTTGCCTGCAAAGTCTAGACCTTTGTTTTTGGCTTCATCAAAACCTGCCAAAACTTGTCCCGGGTGAGGCCACGCAAAAACCAAACCCTCGTCAAGGGCAGGGCTCACCGCGGGTGCTGCGTTAAGCGGCGCATTTTGTGGTGCAGGGGTAGTTGCAGCCGCCGAGGGAGTTGACGTTGCAGCAGGCCGCGAGTTGATGGCTACTTTTGCCGCATTGGCTTCAGTGATGGGAGGGGCTACCCGCAGAACCTGGTCAACTTCAATGACGTTGGGATTGTCCAAACCATTCCATTTGGCAATGTCACGCCATGCTTGCCCATGGTCGAGCGCAATTTTGGTGAGGGTGTCGCCAGAACGTACACTGTAAAAACCAGACTTGCCCGCATTTTCAGAGCCCCCCATGGTGACAGGTGTGCTGACCGCCACTGGGCTACTGACTGGGCGTGGTTGGCTGATGGGCACAGGGCGGGAAGCAGCTGCTCCGGCCACCCTGTCTTCAACAGGCACGGGTCCATGGGGCTTGGTGCTGCAAGCACTCAATGCCAAAAAAGTCCATGCACACAGTACCGCCAAACCATGACGGACACACATCAATTTCATTCGAAATCCTTCAGGAGATACCCGATTTTAGAGGGACAAAATGAACCGCCTCAAGAACGGTCTGCTTGAATCCTTGCAGTGTTTTGTCGACCACCATGAGCGCTTGCTGCCCGCCCGTTGTGACCGTCGGTGCCACCAATCGGCCGCCTACCGCCAATTGATCGAGCCAAGCCTGCGGCAAATTTTCTCCGCCAGCTGCAGAAATGATGGCGGCGTAAGGAGCCCCCTTGGGATAGCCTAACATGCCATCTCCAAACAACAAATGCACATTGGCCAATCGGAAGTGTCGCAAATTGGCACGAGCCTTTTCATGCAAATCTTTCAATCTTTCAATGCTGTAAACCTCACTGGCAACATGGCTCAACACCGCAGCCTGATAACCACAGCCCGTGCCAATTTCAAGGACGCGGCCCAGCTTACCGCTGGCACCTTCGCGCAAAAGCTCAATCATTCGGGCCACCACATTGGGCTTAGAAATGGTTTGTCCCAATCCGATGGGCAAGCTTGTGTCTTCATAAGCCTGGTTGACCAACGCACTTTCGACAAATCGATGTCGCTCAACGGCGCCCATGGCTTTCAGGACCTCGGGATCTTTGAGGCCTTGTTCAGCCAACTTCTGCACCATGCGCTGACGAACCGCGCTGGAATCGAGACCTAGGCCTTGAGGCGAAGCCAATGCGTGCTTGTTCGCAGGCGGTGTTTGACCCAACTTCACCGGAAAAGCAGGACGCTGTGCCATCATGCCCCCATGTTGAGCTTGGATAAATTTTGCGCCCAATAGCCCGTGTTCTCGTGATCTGTGAGATCGACTTTCAAAGGTGTGATGGTGACGTGGCCTTGATTGGCCGCATGAAAATCGGTGCCTTCTCCATCGTCCATGGCCTCACCGGCTTTGCCAATCCAGTACATGGTTTCGCCGCGTGGACTCATTTGCGTGATCACCGGTTCGGCTGCATGCCTGCGTCCCAATCGGCAAAGTTTGACCGACTTCAAAGTGTCGGATCGATTGGGTAAATTCACATTGAGCAACCAAGGCGACTTGCCAATGAAGTTCTGTTCGGCCATTTGCACCACCATGCGTTTGGCAAACTCTGCCGCCTTATCCAAGTGGGCCCAGCCCTTTTCGGTTTGAGAGAAAGCCAATGCTGGAATGCCAAACAAATAGCCCTCCATGGCAGCACCGACGGTGCCTGAGTACAAAGTGTCATCGCCCATGTTGGCACCATTGTTGATGCCAGACACAACCAAGTCGGGACGGTAGCCCAGCAACCCCGTGAGCGCAATGTGCACGCAGTCGGCGGGGGTGCCATTGACATAGCGAAACCCATTCTCCCCATGGCGAACATACAAGGGAGAATGCAATGTGAGGGCATTGGACTTGGCACTGTTGTTGTGCTCAGGTGCGACCACCTCCACATCGGCCACTTGCTTCAGGGCGTGATAAAGGGCCACAATGCCTTCTGCGCGGTAGCCGTCGTCGTTGGAAATCAGTATTTTCATGGGCGAGTCCTAGGTCTCAATTGTAGGTCGCTACCGAGACATCAAGAGGGTCATTGGGGCCTTTATATTCAATGAATTGTGTGAATTTTGAGGAGAATTTCTGTGCACGCTTGGCTCTGTGAAAACCCGATTGGTGTTGAGGCATTGAATTGGAAAGAAATTCCAACCCCCGCCCCACAAACGGGTCAAGTTTTAATCCGCATTGAGGCCGCCAGCCTGAACTTCCCCGACCTGCTCATTGTCCAGAACAAATACCAAATGAAACCCGATCTGCCCTTCGTACCGGGGTCGGAATATGCGGGTGTCGTTGAGGCCGTGGGCGAAGGTGTGACACACCTCAAAGTGGGTCAATCCGTTGCCTGCTTGTCTGGGACTGGCGGATTTGGCACCCATACACTTGCGGCAGCCAAACTCTGCATGCCATTGCCTGCCGGCTTTCCTGCTGTTGACGCTGCCGCCTTCATCATGATTTATGCCACCTCTCACCATGCCTTGCTTGACCGCGCAGCACTCAAAGCGGGTGAAACCGTTTTGATCTTAGGTGCTGCAGGCGGCGTTGGCACTGCCGCCATTCAAATTGCCAAAGCCGTTGGCGCCAAAGTCATTGCTGCAGCTTCCACAGATGAAAAATGTGCCCTTTGCAAATCATTGGGAGCCGATGAAACCATCAACTACACCACGCAAAACATGCGGGAGGTTTTGAAAACTCTCACCGAGGGCAAAGGCCCCGATGTCATTTACGATCCCGTTGGTGGCGATTTTGCAGAACCCGCTTTTAGATCCATTGCGTGGCGCGGCCGCTACTTGGTGGTGGGATTTGCGGCGGGCCCCATTCCCGCTTTGCCCTTCAATTTGGCATTGCTGAAAGGCGCCTCCATCGTGGGGGTTTTCTGGGGTGATTTTGCGCGAAGAGAACCTCAGGCCAATGCGGCCATGATGGCTGAATTGGCAAAGTGGTACGCTCAAGGAAAAGTCAAACCCATGATTGACAGAACCATGCCGATGCGTGAATTGAAGGCTGCTTTTGCCCACATGGGATCGCGTGGAGTGATGGGCAAATTGGTGATGGTGAATTGAGTTTGCTTGACTGATGCGCTTGGCAAGTGACGGGGCGTCAAATAGGCCTTGCATCGAAAAAATCTCGCTCAACCAGCCGATCGATTGCTTGGGCAAGGTCAAAGTCTTTGCTTGTGAGGCCCCTCACATCGTGCGTCCACAATGTGATTCGAATCAGGGTATGGGCCGAAACTATTTCAGGATGATGGTTGTGGCTTTCAGCCAATTCGCTCACCTTCACCAACATCTCTATGGCCTTTTTGAAATTCTCAAAGCGCCAAGCCTTAACGATGCTTGAATCTGCGATGTTGCACGTCCATTGCTTGAGACTTGCCATAGACGCTTCAACTTCAGCGTCATTGAGTCGATCGTTTGACATCGGATCAAATACCTTCAAAAACTACACGTTTGCATGAACTTCTTGCATGTGACCCGCTTCGCTATTTCCAATCTCGCAACGGGAAGCATCTGGCAGAAGTGCACTTAAAATTTCACGGATTTGAACCAGTCTCGGATCGGAGTCCTGAGCATCGTCCGTGGTGTCGTTGATGCAAAAGAAATCTAGCCCGCCAAACAGCTTTTTGAGGTGCTTCAAAGATTGTGTTTCTAAAGATTGTCCCGTCGCGATGTACAAATGTGAATGGTCTATTGTTTTGGCAAAGCCATGCGCCAAAGCCCAACGCAACGCAAAGTCAGAAATGATGGTCGGCTTATTCCAAGTTCGAAACACAGTTGACCTGACCCGCTCAAATAACTCGGGCGCATCTTGTTCAATTTCTAACATCACTGACTTCAACATGGGGCGTGGAGAATGCGAGAAAGTTCTGGGAGTATGTTGGTAAAGCGGGTCCATTTTTCGGTCCCTTGAATCAGTGCTCACATTCGCGTGATCTGATTTTGCTTGAAGCCACTGTTTGGACAGGCGACTGGCATTTTCGAGGGAAGTCGATTCAGCTTGCAACTTGTGACCCTTGACGACTGGTTCATCAGACCATGAGACATAAATGCCCTTGCCAAAAAACCAATCATTCAAACAAACAGGTGCGCCAAAGAATACATCGTCGTTCAAATAAAAATAGCGTTCTGACAGGCCTGGAATGTGGTGAATATAAGATTCGATATTGCCTGAATCGAATGTGGGCAAGGCTGAATGGGGAATCAGTTGATGATGATCGACCAAGGTGATTTGATCTGAGGCTTGGAACCAATCGGGCACTTGTCCATCCGTGACGATGTAAATGTGACCGTGTTCAGGAAAAAACTTTTCAAGAGCTCGCAAGCTAAATCGCAACTCATCGTTGTCGCGGTACCGTCCTTCAACGTTGCCGAACTTGGCAAAGTTGAAGTGATCGGTGGCTTCTAATTTCTCGGCATATTTTTGACGCTTTGCGCGCCACTCACCATCGTTGCCGTTGACCCAGAGGTAGACGATGTCTATCTTTGAGTTTGAAGTCTTTGAAAATTGATTCAAGATGATACTTTTTCACTAAACTGAAATTAAACCACGTTTGAAAAAATCAAAAGCTGAACAGACAGAGTCGATGCCAAAACAAAGGGCGGCCGGCAATCTCAGGTGATCAATTTCAGTGATCCTTGACACCGATTTGAATAAGGTGCTATAGTTTTTTCGCGGATACCATATCCGATTTTCTGATACAAATCAGAAAAATGGTTTTAATAACGAAATCAGTCCATTTAGACCGGCCCCCTCTGGTTGCAATGGGCATTAGGAGACAACAATGAAGATCAAACGCATCATGTCACGGGTTGTTGCCGCAATTGGCATTGGTCTGTGCACACTTCCGGCTATTTCGACAGCTCAAAGTGCATTTTCCGATTTGCCGCGTAACGAGACCTTGATTTTAGAAAATCCCGAGGGAACGATCAAAAACGCAGGCTGGTTCAACATCTGGGCGATCAGCGGCGGTGGACAGTCAACCGGACTGCACCAGGTCGGGATGGACACCTTCTGGTACATCGATCCAGAAAAAGGCCTCGATGGGGTCTGGGATAACTCCCTCGCAAGCGACAAGCCAATTTACAACGCAGATTTCACTGAAATGCGTGTGAAATTGCGCAAAGGCATTTTCTGGAGCGATGGCGTTGAATTCACGGCGGCTGATGTGGTTTACACCGTTGAAACTCAAATTAAAAATCCGGCCATGCGTTGGGGTGCGGTTTTCAACCTGAATGTGGCAAGCGTCACAGCGCCAGATCCAACGACAGTCGTTTTCAAACTTAAAAAACCCAACTCAAGATTCCACGCTTTGTTTACGGTTCGCTGGAACGGTGCTTGGATCATGCCCAAACATGTGTTTGAAAAAGTAGCAGATCCATTGAAATTTGACTTTGCCAATCCGATTTCATTGGGTGCTTATGTCATGAAGAGCTTTGACCCCGATGGCAAATGGTACATATGGCAGTTGCGCGATGACTGGCAGCGCACTTCCTTGGGTCGATTTGGCAAGCCAGGTCCAAAATATTTGGTTTACATGGATCCAGGCCCACCAGAGAAACGGGTGATTGCCCAGTTAAATCACCAACTCGATGTGGTGCACGATATCGCTCCCGAGGGGATGTTCACCTTGGCAAAGCAATCCAAGACTTCACTGGGTTGGTTTAAAGGCTTTCCTTACGGTCACCCTGATCCAACACTGCCAGCACTTATTTTCAACACCCAAAATGAGATGTTCAAAAACAAGGATGTGCGTTGGGCACTGGCTTTGTTGATTGACATCAAAGGGGTTTCTATGGCGTCGTACCGAGGCGCTGCAACCATCTCTGCGATTGGAATACCGCCCACAGGAACACACCCCAGCGTTTACCACGGACCGATGCAGGACTGGTTAAAGGCTTTTGAGGTGGACACGGGAAAACGAAAAATCAAACCTTATGACCCCAACATGGGCAAAGAAATCGCTGACTCTTTGCGCCCTTCCATGGGTGCCCAAATCCCAACGGACCGCAAGCAAATCGATGCAGCTTTTGGCATGGGTTGGTGGAAGCCCAACCCAACAGCCGCAAAGGAACTCCTAGAAAAAGCGGGCTATAAAAAAGTTGGTGCGCAGTGGATGACACCGGAAGGTAAGCCTTTCACGATCCGTGTGATGGTGGAGGGCGATACCCGCCCCATCATGACCCGGGCAGGCTCGATGATTGTTCAGAACTGGAAGCAGTTTGGTATCGATGCAAAAGTTGACGTCGCGCAGGGTACCTTGCCCACTCGCCGTAGCGCAGGAGATTTTGACACCTTTATTGGTTGGAGCGTCGAGACCTGGGGTGGCCACCCCGATTTGTCCTACTTCCTTGACAGCTGGCACAGCCAGTTCGTGGCCGAAGTGGGCAAACCACAACCAGCGAGAAACTGGCAACGATGGGCCAATCCTGAACTCGACAAAATCATAGAAACAATTCGCACCATAGGTTTTGACGATCCGCGTGGCATTGAACTCGGCAAAGAGTACGTCAAACTGATTACGCGTGAGATGCCCATCATTCCACTGATGGCCTACAACGTCTTCACAGTCATGGACGAGACTTACTGGAAAGGCTGGCCTAACTCAGCCAATCCCTATGCCAACCCCGTACCCAATTGGGGTAATTCACGGTACATGCTGGTCAAGCTGAAGCCAGCCAAGTAATGCGGATTAAAAGTCTCTCCACTTAGTCAATCAGATGCGTGCATTTATCATCTACGGGCTCAAGCGATTGGGCCAGTTTTTGCTGGTGGTTTTTATTGGCGTCAACATCGCCTACATCATCACCCATGCAACACCGATTGATCCGGTGGAACAGTCGATTGCCGCTGTGACTGCTTACGGCAATACAAGTCCCGAAGCGATTGATTTGATGCGTGAGTCGCTTCGGGAACTCTATGGCTTGAAGGGCAGTCCGCTGGAACAATACGCCACTTTCTGGCGGCGCATTGTGACGGGTGATTTCGGTCCATCGCTGTCCTCTTTTCCGACGCCTGTGATGACTTTGATAGCAAGAGCGTTGCCGTGGACTGCGGGTCTGTTGTTGACGTCAACCCTTTTGACATGGATGCTAGGCAACTTGTTGGGCGGGCTGGCAGGCTACTACCGAGATAACAAAACTTTGAAGCTGATCGGTGTGATTGCCATGGGGCTTCATCCGGTACCTTATTACATCTCTGGATTTGTATTGCTAGTGGTTTTTGGATATATCTGGCCCATCTTGCCGATCACGGGTGGTAGCGATATCAATATCAATCAACAATTCGACTTGAACCATGTGGTGAGCATCCTCAAGCATTCCATACTGCCTGCTGCAAGTTTGATGTTGATTGGAATTGGAAGTTGGTTTCTAGGCATGCGATCACTTGTTTCGAATGTCGTCACAGAAGATTATGTGACTTATGCACAACTGGGTGGTGTCTCACATCAAAGAATATTGTTTTCATACGTCATGCGCAATGCCATGGTGCCACAAGTGACAGGCTTGGCCATGACTCTTGGCACCATATTCAATGGCGCCATCATCACTGAGCAGATATTTGGTTATCCGGGCATTGGTGCCTTGTTGGTAGGCGCTGTCTATGCTGGTGATTACGGACTGGTTTTGGGAGTGACCACTTTTTCAATTATTGGTGTTTCTGCTGCGGTACTTTTGATTGATCTGATTTATCCCCTGCTGGATCCTCGAGTGGAGGCAAGCTGAAGAACATGGCCGCTCTTAAAGTCCTGCGTGATCTGCTCAAAACGAATACCGAATTCTCGATTGGCATGGCATTGACTGTGATCGTATTGGTGATAGCAGCATTGTCTTTTTGCTCTCCTTACCCACCGATGGACATGTACGTTGTCCCACTAGACTTACCCCCTGGCTGGCCGCATCTATTCGGCACGACCAGTCGCGGACAAGATCTTTTTTGGTTACTGACATACGCAATTCGCAATACGCTTCTATTTGGTTTGAGTGTTGCGCTGATGAGTCGCGTGCTTGCGTTGGTAGTTGGCTTGTTCGCGGGTTACAAGGGGGGGTGGATTGATCGGGTGCTGATGTCAATTAACGACACCTTCATTGTCATTCCCCTGCTGCCGATTTTGGTGCTATTTTATTTTGTGATGCGTGACAACCTGACATGGGGTTGGCTAGCCTTGATCATGGCTATGCTGGGCTGGGCATACGATGCGCGACTGATTCGATCAATTGCAATTAGCTTGCGTAACCGGGACTTTACCCGAACCAGTATTTTTTCAGGAATGACGACGCGTGAAATTTTGCAGCGCGAACACTTCCCCTACGTGCTGCCCATCGTATTCTCCACCACACTCAACAACATCAACTGGTCCATTGGACTGGAGGTGACGCTGGCTGTACTGGGTTTTACCGACATCAATACACCATCGATTGGTGGATTGATTTATTGGGCAAATCAGCACACAGCCATGGTGGCCGGTGTCTGGTGGTGGATCGCATTTCCAGTGCTTTTACTGGTGATGGTCTTTATCGGATTGTATTTGCTTGCTGTATCAATGAATGAATACATTGATCCGCGCAGCCGTTTGAACCGAATGGGTGGTGCGGCATGAGAAGCAAAGACCTGAATAGCATCAAGAGTGACCATCAAAGTGACACCGTCCTGTCCGTCCAGGGTCTCAAGGCTTACTACCGAACCACGCATTTTGGTGTCAATCGGGAAGTGAAGGCAGTAGACGGTGTGGACTTCCAAGTGCAACGCAATGAAATATATGGTCTTGCTGGCGAATCTAGTTCAGGTAAAACCACACTCATCAAAACAATTGCAGCGGCCTTGAAACCACCACTTGAAATAATTGCCGGTCGAGTTGATTTCGCATTTGCTCCCGATATTCTTAAAATGCAATCGTCCGATCTGGATGATTTGCGGTGGCGGCATTTGTCCTACATTGTTCAGGGATCCATGAGTGTCTTCAATCCCGTTCGGCGTATTCGACAGTCATTCGTTGACTTCGCCTTTCGCCACATCAACAAGTCGCGGCCTGAGTTCGATAAATTATTAGATGCGCACTTGGCCAGGGTCAAACTCGACCCAGGTATTTTGAATGCCTACCCTCACGAACTCTCTGGTGGCATGCGTCAACGTGCGACCATTGCACTGGCCACAATTTGCCGTCCCGATTTCATCATTGCGGACGAACCCACGACCGCACTGGATGTGATTGTTCAAAAGAACGTGCTTGACATGATCAAGGAAATTCAAAAGGAAATGCGCTCCTCTGTCTTACTTGTCACGCATGACCTGGGAGTGCATGCGCACGTGGCCGACAGACTGGGCATCATGTACGCGGGTCGAATTGTCGAGGAGGGACCAACCCAGACCCTCTTTCGCAATCCACGGCATCCTTACACCACCCATCTTATTTCCAGTTTGCCGCGGATTGGGGATGACACGATGCGCAAAGGCTTAGAGGGTGCCCCCCCCAGTTTGGCATCGCCACCAAATGGTTGCCGCTTCCACCCACGCTGCCCGCTTGCCATGGAGCGTTGTCGCCACGAGGTCCCCGCAATGACAACAATCGGTACTGAACACCGCGTCGCCTGTTTTGCAATAACGACTTGAAGACACTGAAGCCCATGACAACGCCATTGCTTGAAGTTGACCACGTTACGAAGGACTATGTACGGGGTGGCCTCTTTTCACGTCAGAACGTTCGCGCAGTTTGTGATGTCAGTTTTCAAATTGATTCTGAAAAGCCTGAAATTTTCACAATCATTGGTGAGTCTGGCAGCGGAAAATCCACACTCGCCAGCATGATCTTGAATCTGAATCAACCCAGTGAGGGAACGGTGCGGTTCCTAGGCAACAATCTCTCAGAATTGCGCAGCCAAGAAGATCGAACACGATTTATGGCACAGGTCCAACCTATTTTTCAGAATCCTTTTGAAGCATTCAATCCACTGAAACAACTCGACCACTACCTGTTCATGACGGCACGGCGATTCACCCAAGCCCATGATGATGAAACTGCGATGCGGTGTGCAGATGCCGCACTGGTCAAAGTAGGTCTGTCTTTGGCGGAAGTGCGAGGTCGCTACGCCCATGAACTCTCGGGTGGTCAACTTCAGCGCATTGCGGTAGCACGGGCCTTGATTCCTTCGCCCCGATTGATCGTTGCCGATGAGCCAGTCTCTATGGTCGATGCTTCTCTGAGAATGTCCATTGTCAACCTGTTTAAAACACTCAGGGATGATTTAGGTATTTCAATCATTTACATCACGCACGACTTGGCCACGGCCTACTACATTTCTGACCGAATTATCATCATGCAGCATGGCAAGGTGGTTGAGGCTGGTGAGGCCAAAACTGTACTCGCCAACCCACAACATGAATACTCCAAGCAGCTGAAGAATGCTGTTTTGATTCCGCTCATCTAAACCATATACAAACCACTCAGGGAGACATTACATATGCCAAGTACTCGCACAGCCAAAGTCTTGATTGATAGAGAATTCTCTATCGGTGACACAGACCCCCGTCTTTTCGGTGCATTTGTTGAACACCTGGGTCGATGCGTTTATGGGGGTATCTATGAGCCCGGACACAAGACGGCAGACGCTCAGGGCTTTCGACATGACGTGCTAGACCTTGTCCGTGAACTTGGCGCAACCATCATGCGTTACCCAGGGGGTAATTTTGTTTCTGGTTACAACTGGGAAGACGGCGTTGGCCCCGTTGAAGATCGTCCGAAACGACTGGATCTGGCCTGGTTTTCAACTGAGCCCAATACCTTTGGTACCAATGAGTTTATTGACTGGTGCCGGATCGCCAGCGTGGAGCCCATGTTTGCCGTCAATTTGGGAACGCGCGATGGGGATGCAGCGCGCAATATGCTCGAATACTGCAACCACCCCGGTGGTACGGCTTGGTCTGACTTGAGACGTTCTCACGGTTGGGAACAGCCACACAACATCAAGTTCTGGTGTCTTGGCAATGAGATGGATGGGCCGTGGCAAATGGAGATGAAGACCGCCACTGAATACGGCCGCATCGCCACAGAAGCTGCAAAGATGATGCGGTGGATTGACCCCACCATTGAGTTGGCAGCATGCGGTTCTTCAAGTCGGAACATGGCCACCTATGGCGCTTGGGAAGATACAGTTTTAGAACATACCTTTGACCATGTCGAGTACATCTCGCTTCACACCTACCTGAATAACTACGCAAGCGACACACCTGCGTTCTTGGCCTGTCCTGACCTGATGGACAGTTTCATTGAAGAGGTGATAGCCATTGCAGATGCGGTCGCTGCCAAGCGCAGGTCCCCAAAACGCATCATGCTCAGTTTCGATGAGTGGAATGTCTGGTACCGAACAAGACGCGTGCGCAGTGACCGTGTGAAAGAAGGTTGGCCCGTTGCACCCCCTATTCTTGAAGAAATTTACAGCATGGAAGATGCCTTGTGCTTCGGAGGTGCCTGTATTTCTCTGCTGAACCACGCTGACCGCGTCAAGTCGGCTTGTTTGGCTCAATTGGTTAACGTCATTGCACCGATCATGACGGAGACGGGTGGACCTGCCTGGCGTCAAACTATTTTTCACCCCTTCGCTCAGATGGCCCGTTACGGCCGTGGTAGCGTGTTAAGGGCACACGTTCAATCTGAGACCTATGCCAGTCGCTATTTCGACCCGCGGGGTGCCAATGATCATTACTACGAAATTCCCAATGCGCCCTATCTTAAATTGTCTGCTGTCGCCAACGAAGGGGGTGGCTTGAGTATTTTTGCGTTAAACCGTGATCTTGAAGGCGAGATGCGTGTCACCATTTCAGCACGTGGATTCGCGCCCTTGAAAGTGGGTGTCGCGCAACAGTTGCACCACAATGATTTATCAGCCATCAATTCAAAAGAAAAGCCAGACAATGTGGCACCAACAGCAATAAACGGCATTGCCATCGCAGGTGATCAAATTCAGTTCACGCTGTCACCCGCCTCATGGAATTTGATCAATCTTGTTCCCGCATGACGATGGGGTCTTAAGGGGCTAATTTGGAAGATGTAGACAACAAGCGACGGAACTTTTTAAATGTTGACCCGGAACTGAATTTTTCAGTCATCAGGGGAATGTCTTCGCCAGTTCGGATACAGATCCTGAAGCTTCTTCGACAAAAGGGGGCGATGAATGTGAATCAAATTAGCGATGCGGTTGCATTACCGCAATCAACAGTTGCCACGCATATCCAAATTTTGCAGGAATCAGGGCTGATCGACACGCAGACTTTGAAGGCCAGCAAAGGACAGCAAAAAATTTGCACGGCCCGCTATGATGAAGTCGTTATTCGCCTAGCCGAAGAGCACAAGCAACCATTCGAAAATATCGTCGAAGTTGCCATGCCCCTCGGGCTCTACACGGGGTGCGGTGTCAGTGCACCTTGCGGTATGTGCTCCACGCAGCGCGTCATTGGCATCTTGGACGTCCCTGATTTGTTTCTTGATCCAGGCCGAATGCAAGCGGCCTTGCTTTGGTTTGGTCGTGGGTATGTAGAGTACAAATTCCCAAACAACGCCAAATTGCTGAATACCGAAATAGAGGCGATAGAGTTCTCTCTGGAGTTGTCTTCTGAAACGCCTGGCACCAACAGCAACTGGCCCAGCGATATCAGTCTGTGGGTCAATGACATCAAAATTGGAACTTGGACCTCACCCGGTGATTATGGCGATAAGCGTGGCACTTACACACCGCATTGGTGGAAGCTCAAGGGCTCGCAATATGGCGAATTGACAAGCTGGAAAATCTCTGACATGAACACCACCGTGAATCAAACGAAAGTTTCAGATGTCGGCCTCTCTCAGCTCGCTTTAGACCAGCACCACTCCATCCGCCTCAAGATTGGCATTGACGACGAGGCAAAGAATCCGGGTGGCATTAATATTTTTGGCAAAGGTTTTGGTAACCAAAACCAAGACATTGTGATGCGACTCCATCTGAAGGACGCCCTGGCGTCATAAGTCCACCAAGCGCAACTCTAATTTTTTCATTTCGCATTGACCTTAAAGTAGCACTGTGACACCATTTGCCTCATACCCAAGTCTGATCGATAGAAACGTCTTTATCACGGGGGGCGCTACCGGTATCGGCGCCTGCTTTGTCAAGCAATTTGTCGCCCAAGGCGCCAGGGTTGGCTTTGTGGACATCGATCTCGCTTCGGGATCCGCGCTGGCCAGAAGTCTGGCTGATGCAAGGCATGCGCCGCAATTTTTGCAGGCTGACCTGACCGATATTGCAGCACTGGAAAGTGCCATGGCGCAATTTCGCAAACAAGCTGGCCCCATCAAGACCCTCATCAACAATGCTGCAAATGACCTGCGTTGCCCGATCGAGGAGACTACGCCAGAATCTTGGGATGCCGGCATGGCAGTCAACCTAAAGCACCAGTTTTTTGCTGCGCGCAACGTAGCGCAAGACATGCAGAAATCTGGCGGAGGTTCCATCATCAATTTAGGCTCCGTCAGTTGGAAGTTGAAGCAAGGCGGAATGCCGGTTTACACCACGGCTAAAGCCGCAGTTCAGGGACTCACCCGCAGTCTTGCCCGCGATTTCGGGCCTTTCAATATTCGGGTCAATACTTTGGTGCCCGGTTGGGTCATGACTGAAAAGCAAGTTCGCTTGTGGGTGGATGACGCTGCGCGGGAAGCTATTGCGCGCGGACAATGCATCAACCAACCCTTGATGGCAGAGGACCTTGCCCGCATGGCACTTTTTTTGGCGGCAGATGACAGTGCCATGTGCACGGCGCAAGACTTTGTCGTTGATGGAGGCTGGACGTGACAACAGCGCACCCCGGGATCACTTGTCGTGAATTTGGCCGCTTGAGCAGTGGCCGTGTCGTTCATGAATACACGCTGAACAATGGTTCTGGCTTGTCTTTAAGCGCTATCAACCTAGGTGGCATCGTTAGCTCGATCCGCTTTCCCGATCGCAAGGGAAAGCTTGACAATATCGTTCTTGGATTCGCGTCACTGCAGGACTATGAGTTGCGCAACCCTCACTTTGGCACCATCGTGGGTCGCTTTGCCAACCGGATAGCCAATGGGCAGTTCAAAATTAACGGGAACAGCGTTCAGCTCGATCTGAACGATGGTGTCAATGCCTTGCACGGCGGGCGCGCTGGTTTTGGATCACGGTGGTGGCACATCTCGCCGCTCCCCGCCTCCGAAGACGGTGAGGTCGGGATAGAGTTAAGCTACGTCAGCGAACATGGCGAAGAGGGTTACCCTGGAAAAATGAACGTTCAGGTGCGTTACACGCTGACGCTAGACAACGCTTGGCGCATTGACTATCAGGCAAGCTGCGACCGCGCCACGGTAGTCAACCTCGCACACCATGATTACTTTAATCTGGCTGGTTCGGGCAGTATCCTTGATCATGATCTGACAATTTCTGCAAGCAAGTTTTGCCCAGTCGATAGTGGCCTTATTCCAGAGGGCATTGCGGACGTGACCGATACACCCTTTGATTTTCGTTCGCCAACCCGCATCGGAGAACGAATCCGCAAAGCGAGCCCTCAGCTTACTCGGGCCCAAGGCTATGACCATAACTGGCTGCTTGACGCTGTAGACAAACCCGGCTTGCGATTTGCAGCCCGACTTGCAGATCCGACCTCTGGGCGCGTGATGGTGATTGAAACAACCCAACCTGGCCTGCAGTTCTACTCAGGCAACTTTCTGGATGGCAGCCTAGTTGGCGCATCGGGTCAGGCGTACCGGCAAAGTGATGGACTTTGTTTGGAGACTCAACATTACCCAGATTCACCAAACCAAGCGTCATTTCCTTCAACTGAACTGTGGCCTGGTCAGCTCTATCAAAGTGAGACCTTGTACCGCTTTGCTGTTACCAATGATGTTTCTAAAGATTGATATGAAACAAATGCGTGAAATTCAACCACACCGAAACACTGAAAAGTCTGAGCAAGGACCTTCTGTTTCTTTCGCCAATTTGGCCTTGAAGCAAGTCTGCACTTTGGGCGAGTGCTTGTTGTGGGACGCGCGGGGCCAACGCTGGTGCTGGACTGACATCGAAGAAGCCTGCGTCTTCACTTGGACTGGTGGCAAAGACTTCCCCCTGCGCCATGCTTTACCCGACCGTTCGGGCTGCTTCGCAATCGCAAAGTCTGGCAGATGGCTCATAGGTCTTGCAAAAGGTCTTGCATGGGGCGATTGGGAAGGACAGTCCTTGGTGGTCACGCCACTCTGCCCAGTCGAAGCCGAACAGCCCGAAACACGCATCAATGACGGTAGGACTGACCGAAGCGGTCGCTTGGTATTTGGAACGCTGCATGAAGCAGCGGAGAGACTGCCGACAGGTCGCTTTTACCAATACTCTTTGGATCATGGTTTAAGACGCCTTGATCTGCCGCCGGTGCGCATCGCTAACAGCATTTGCTTCAGCCCAGACGGCCGAACGATGTATTTCACGGATACCCCAACCGGCATGATTCAGCAATGCAGCTACGACAGTGATACCGGCCAAGTAGGCGAGCCTCGCACCTTTGCACATGTCACTGCACCCGGTTATCCCGATGGCTCTGTTGTGGACGCGCAGGGGTGCCTTTGGAATGCGCAGTGGGGAGCCTCGCGCGTGCAACGCTTTTCTCCAGAAGGACAATTGTTGTTTGAAGTTTTGTGCGAGGCGCCACAGATCACCTGCCCAGCTTTTGGTGGTGCTGACTTGGACACGTTGATGATCACCAGCGCAAGGGAACACATGGGCCCACAAGCTTTGGAGCAGTCACCTTTGTCTGGCAGCCTCTTTTGTCATCAGGCGCTTGGTTGCTTGGGGCTACAGGATGCATTTTTCGATGACCAACCAAGCACAACCTAAACAGTTGCCATCTCCAGTAACATCCAAAAAGAAAAAGGGTCTGCAAAGTCTCACGGGGAAACGCAGTCCCTTGTCTTTAATCCAGTTTCATCAAGACCACTCGATGCACGTCACTTAATTGCTCATTGTGGTACTTTTTTTTGGCTCGCAGAACGTAGTTTTCTGAACTTGATATTGAGCATTTCAACGCATACTGAAAAAGCCATCGCAAAATAAATAGAGCCTTTTGGGATATGGTGCTCGAAGCCTTCAGCAATGAGCACGACGCCAACGACAACCAGAAAGCTCAGTGCCAGCATTTTGATAGAAGGGTGATTAGATACAAACTCACCAATTGCGCGAGCAAATACCATCATCAAAGCGACCGAAGCGATCACAGCCGCAATCATGATTTCAACTTCATCAACCATGCCAACAGCAGTGATGATGGAGTCAAGGGAAAAAACCAGGTCAATCACCATGATTTGAAAAATAACAGAAGCAAACGTCACTTTTTTACCAGTGGCCTGTGCATGCTCCGCACCTTCAATCGAATCGTGAATTTCAGTAGTGCTTTTCCATATAAGGAATAGGCCACCCAAAATCAAGATGGCATCTCTTCCTGAGATGGCATGCCCTTGCACGGTCAGCATGGGTTCTACCAAGCCCACAATCCAAGATAAAACCAAAAGCAATCCAATTCTCATGAACATGGCCATGAACAAGCCAATTTTTCTTGCAAGCTCTCGTTTTTCTAATGGAAGCTTGTCTACCAAAATTGAAATAAAAATGATGTTATCAATACCAAGAACTAACTCTAGGGCTGTCAGTGTTGCAAATGCAACCCATGCTTCTGGCGAGGTGATGATTTCCATTTTTAATGACTTTATGGATTCGGGTTTTAAACGGTGAATGATGGATTACAAAAATCACAACGACTTGGATCGGCAAATTGAAGAAATTAGCCGTAGAAAAGGCAAGTTATAAGCAAAAAGCCCGGAAGACCGGGCTATGTGCTTGATTCTTATGGGGTGGCTGATGGGGCTCGAACCCACGACAACAGGAATCACAATCCTGGACTCTACCAACTGAGCTACAGCCACCGCAGAAGCGAAATTATAGCCGAAAGAACTTTTGCTTAGGCGCCCTTAGCCTCTTGCCCAGGCTTAGCGAGAACGGGTTTGGTCACCAAAATTTCGGCCTTCATCATCCGTTTCAATTGTGCCAAATAGGCCTGGGTTTCAGCAGAGCCCCACAGCTGGGTGAACTGTTGTTGAGCTTGCGCAATCAATACTTTGCTGTCAGCTTCCGGCGCTAGAACCTTGGTCACGCGAACCACAGAATAGCCCTGAGCACCCAAATCGACACCATTTAAAACAGGCAACTGATTGGGGTCGGCCCTCAAGGCTGCGTCGATCACTTGAGGCCGTTGATTTTGTGTCTTTTCGCGTGAAATCACAATAGCACCTGGCAAACTGTCAGCATTGATTTTCAAGGCTGCGAGCTTTTGCTCGCCTTGCGTCTTGGCCATTTCGGCGGCTTTGTCTTGCGTCAAATTGCGCTTGACCAGGTCCTTCACCTCTGCCAATGGCAAGGCGGCCGCAGGCTGGTGCTTCACAACACGCGCTGAAATCAAGGTGCTGGGTGCCACCTCAACAGCCTCCGTGTTGCGCTGTTTTTGCAGCGACGCCTCGCTGAACAAAGCCTGTAGCAAGGTGGGATGCGCCAATGGATTTTTGGCCTGCTGTGCAGAAGCCAAAGGTTGGCGAATAACTTGATTCGCCTTTTGAATGCTGAGTTTGAGTTTGTCCGCCACGGGTTTCAAACTGTCGGATTGCTCGTAAACCATGTTGGTGAAAGTCTCAGCAGACTCAGCAAACTTGCGCTGTGCTAATTGCTTTTTCAAATCAGCCTCGAGCGCTGGTCGCATGGACTCAAAGCTCTGAGCCTTAGGTGACTTGATGTCGGTGAGTTGAATGATGTGAAAACCAAACTCAGACTCCACAACTTCGCTGATATCGCTCTTTTTCATGCTGAAGGCAGCATCTTCAAAGGCCTTGACCATGGCACCCCGGGCAAAGAAATCTAAGTCCCCACCTTTCACTGCAGAGCCAGGATCTTGGGAGTTTTTACGGGCCACCTCGGCAAAACTGGCCGGCTTGGCTTTCACATCCTGAAGCAAGGCCTCAGCTTTGGCGCGAGCTGTTTTCTTGTCGGCTTCTGGGGCATCTTTCGCCGCAGTGATCAGAATGTGGCTGGCGCGGCGCTCTTCTTTGCTCGACAAGCGCTGCAGGTTTTGTTCGTAGTAAGTTTTAAGCTCTTGCTCATTGACCACCACAGTTTGGCGCAAGCTCTCTATGTCCAGGATGACATACTCGATGTCAGCAGATTCTGTCGATTGAAACTTGGCCGTATTTTTGTCGTAATAAGCCTGTAAATCGGCATCGCTGAGACTCACCTTGCTGAGGTAATCAGCCGCTGGAAAGTTCAAAACTTGGACTTCACGGCGCTGCATAAAGGCATTCATGGCAGTTTGCGTTTGGGCTTGTGTGGCGTAAGCGGAAGCTTGCACGCCCTGAATCACCTGGCGATTGGACAAATCGGCACGAACTTGCATCTCAAACATTTCAGGTGTCATGCCCTGAGATGCTGCCAACTGCTTGTAGCGCTCCATGTCTAATTTGCCATCAGCTGTGCGCAAGGCTGCAATGGCAGGGCTTTGCTGCAGTTCACGGGCCAGACGTGTATCGCTGGCCACCAACTGCATTTTTTGAGCCGCTGCAGCAATCACTTGATCGCGAACAAGTCGCTCAAGGGTGGCGTATTTCGCTTCAGGGGTGTCAAAAATTTTGACGTCGATGCTGGGCATGGATGCGCGAATGCGATCGACTTCCCGCTTGTGGGCTGCGTCCCATTCAGCTTGATTGATTTTGTTGCCATTGACTTTGGCCACCACAGCGCCTTGGTCATTGAATCGGCTGTAGCCTTCAAGACCAAACAAAACGAAGGAAGGGATGATGAGCAGGAACAAAATGCCCATCATGATCTTGGTGTTGTTTCGGACAAAATCAAACATGTAATAACTCTCTGTCAATTGACGCTGTGAATGTCACAAAATGACAAAAGGCGAACAACCTGTTCGCCTTTGTTTGGGGGTGGTGGGTGATGACGGGGTCGAACCGCCGACCTACGCCTTGTAAGGGCGCCGCTCTACCAACTGAGCTAATCACCCCCCTTAATCAAAGATTAATTCAAGGCGTCTTTGAGGGCCTTACCAGGACGGAACTTAGGTACTTTGGCAGACTTGATCTTGATGGCAGCGCCGGTACGCGGGTTGCGACCCGTGCGAGCCGCACGCTTGGTCACTGCAAAAGTACCGAAACCTACCAAGGCGACAGTGCCGCCCTTTTTCAATGTGGTGCGAACGGCACCAATGGTGGCTTCCAATGCACGGCCAGCAGCAGCTTTGGAAATGTCTGCTTGTTTAGCAATGTGCTCGATCAATTCTGTTTTATTCATACAAAGAGCCTTCGAAAAATTTGGATCACTCAAAAAAGAGTGAATCATTCTTGTTAAAAATTTGATTTAAGTTATAAAACTTATTAGACAACGAATTGTCCCCGCAATGAACTTTGTCAGCTTCAATTTAACCAGACATAACGCATCTGTCAAATGAATTTAAGCTTAGAAACCGCAGTGCGGAAGGAATTCTAGACGCAAAGTGATTAGCTGCGGGGGGCTTAACGAAAAAAAAATCCTAAACTCAAGACTTGTTAAATAAAGTTCTCACAAAGCTGCAGCGATGGCTTTGCCCATATCTTGCGTATTGGCAGAGCCTCCAATATCAGCAGTGCGTGGCGCGCCACTTTGAGGTGCGAGTACTTTCTCAATGGCACGCATGACCGCATCGTGGGCGGGCTTGGAACCTAAAAATTCGAGCATCATTGCACCGCACCAAATTTGACCAATGGGGTTGGCGATATTCTTGCCCGCAATGTCAGGGGCGGAACCATGAACGGGTTCAAACAATGAGGGGTATTTGCGATCTGGATTCAAGTTGGCGCTGGGCGCAATGCCAATGGTTCCAGTGCAAGCGGGACCTAAATCACTCAAAATGTCGCCAAAAAGATTGCTAGCGACCACGACGTCAAAGAAGTCGGGGCGTTGCACAAAGTGCGCTGTGAGAATGTCAATGTGAAACTTGTCGACGTTGATGCCGGGATAGTTTTTTGCCATTTCCACGACGCGCTCATCCCAGTAGGGCATGGTAATAGCGATGCCGTTTGATTTGGTCGCGCTGGTTAAATGCTTTTTTGGACGCGATTGAGCCAATTCGAAAGCAAATTTCAAAACGCGGTCAACGCCAATGCGCGACATCACTGTTTCCTGCATGACAATTTCACGTTCAGTGCCAGGGTACATTCGACCACCGATACTGGAGTACTCACCCTCCGTATTTTCACGCACGATGTACATGTCGATTTCGCCAGGTTGCCTTGGACTGCCGTCGCGCCGAACCACAGGTGCAATGATGCCAGGCATCAGACGCGCAGGTCGTAAATTGATGTACTGATCAAACTCTCTGCGAAACAACAACAGGGAGCCCCACAACGATACGTGGTCGGCAATTTTTTCAGGCCAACCCACCGCGCCAAAGTAAATAGCGTCATGTCCGCCAATTTGATCTTTCCAGTTGTCTGGCAGCATTTGCCCATGCTTTTCACAATAATCCCAGCTGGAAAAATCGAAATGATCAAAATGCAAGTCCAGATTGAATTTGCTGGCGGCAGCTTTCATGACCCGCAAACCTTCGGGCATGACTTCTTTTCCAATGCCGTCACCGGCAATCACTGCAATGCGTTTTTTTGTCATAGTTTTGACTCCACGGGTTCACTTGAAATTTTAGGCGGCCGGACCACCCAACTGACACCCAGGGCTGTCAGCGCAATGCCCGCCAGGGTAAGGGCTGTAATAGGCTCATCAAATAAGATCCACGCAAGCAGGGCGGTACAGGGCGGGACCAAGTACATCAAACTGGCCACTGATGCAGCCGCACCCTTCTGAATGAGCAGGTACAAAAGCGAACTGCCCCCTAAGGTTAAGCCCAAGACAGACCAGGCCATGGCGCCGATGAGTTCTGCCGTCAAATCTACAGATTCTGTTTCGAACAGAGCCAAAGGCAGGGTGACTGTCAATGCCGCCATGAGCTGAACTGTATTGGCCGTTCGCACATCGCAGGGTTTGACAAAGCTTTTTTGATACAAGGTGCCCAAGGTGATGGCAAACAAGGCAGCAAGCGCAAAACTCAAATTTTGCAAGTTGACGTGGTCCAAAGCGCTGCCCTGCGTTAACTTGTGCCAAACCACCAACATCAAGCCGAAAAAGCCCAAAAGCAAGCCCATCCATTGGCGTTGACTGACTTTGTTCTCGGCTGACTTTCCATGCGTGGAGAGCCAAATGGCTGTGAGCACGGGTTGAAAACCAACGATGAGGGCGGACAAACCCGACCCCATGCCAAACTTCACGGCAGCCCACACGCCACCTAGGTAACCCGCGTGAAGCAAGACCCCCGTCACAGACAAATGAAACCATTCGCGCGCATTTTTGGGCCAACTGACTTTGGCCCAAAAAATCCAAAGCAGAAAACAAACAATGGACAATAAATAACGCAAAGCCAAAAATGAAAAGGGAGGTGCATGCGGCATGCCAAAGCGCGCTACGATGAACCCTGTGCTCCAGATCAGGACGAATACCACGGGCATGGCACGGACCCATGATACCGTCGACTCAGCTTGATTCATGAACGCTCATTTCACACGCGCACGAATTTCAGGCAATGCCTTTTGCATGTAGTAAATCATGGACCAAATGGTCAGGATCGAAGCAATCCAAATGAGCACAGTCCCCCAAAGGTGCGTATCGATCACACCAAAAAGTTGGCCATTGAAAAGCAGAAAAGGAATGGCCACCATTTGGACGGTGGTTTTTAATTTGCCCACAAAATGGACGGCCACACTCTTGCTGGCGCCAATTTGGGCCATCCACTCTCGCAAGGCTGAAATGGCAATTTCACGGCCAATGATGATCAGGGCCACCCACACATGCGCTCGGTGCAAATGAACCAGCATGAGCAAGGAAGCGCAGACCAAAAACTTATCGGCCACGGGATCCAAGAATGCCCCAAAGGAGGAGGCTTGGTTGAGTTTGCGAGCCAAATAGCCATCGAGCCAATCGGTGATGGCAAAGATCACAAACATGGTGGTGGCCAAGAAGTTTTGCGACTCGGGTGGTAAATCGGAATAAAACACCCCCACAATGAAAGGGATGGCAACAATGCGCGTCCAGGTCATGAGGGTGGGGATGGTGAAAAACATGGTGCTTATTGTGGCATGTCTTGGCTTGCATTAACTGACGCCTTAGCGCAAAGCCTGGTAAATGGACTCGGCCAATTCTTTTGAAATACCATCGACCGACATCAAGTCTTCCACGCTGGCATCCTCCACCCCCCGGACACCCCCAAAGCGTTGCAGCAATTTGGCTCGCTTACGCGGCCCAATGCCTGGAATTTCTTCCAAGCGGCCGCCGCCCAGCCGAACCTTGGCCCGTTGTGCGCGCATGCCTGTGATAGCAAAACGGTGCGCCTCATCCCTGACTTGTGCAACCAACATCAAGGCCGCTGAGTCTTTGCCCAGGTAGACTTTGTCTCGACCATCGGCAAAAACCAACTCTTCTAAGCCGACCTTTCGGCCTTCTCCTTTTTCAACGCCCACGATCAGGGAAAGGTCCAGGCCAAGCGTTTCAAAGACCTCTCTGGCCATCGAGACCTGACCCTTGCCGCCATCAATCAAAACCAAATCCGGCATGCGCAACTTCACATCGCTGGCTCCCTCTTTCATGGCCTCCGCCAATTTGCCATAACGGCGCATCAAGACTTGACGCATGGCGGCGTAATCATCACCCGCCGTGACACCCTCAATTTTGTAACGGCGGTATTCGCTGCTTTGCATTTTGTGATTTTGAAACACCACACAGGAGGCTTGCGTGGCCTCACCCGAAGTGTGTGAAACATCAAAACACTCCATGCGCAGGGCATCAATGTCATCAGGGGCTAAGTCCAAAGCCTCCACCAAGGCTCTGGTTCTGGCTTGTTGCGAACCTTCTTCTGCCAACAATCGCGCCAATTGAATGGCTGCATTTTTTTCTGCCATTTCAAGCCATGAACGCCTTTGTTCTCGGGGGTTGTGAACCACCGACACCTTGGTGCCTGACTGTGAGGCGATGGCATCCACAACTTTGGTGTTGATTTTTTCACTGGTAATTAAGGCAAGCGGTACCGGAATGTTCAAGTAGTGCTGGGCAATGAAGGACTCCAGCACTTTCACTTCAAGGCTTTGTAGTTCTGTGCCCACATCATCTTCAATCTCCACATTCACCATGGCGTGACCCTCTTCTACGTGGGAGGGAAAATAGGGGCGATCGCCCAAATGACGCCCACCTCGAACCATGGCCAAGTTGACGCAAGCTCGGCCGCCCTGCACTTTCACCGCGAGGATGTCTACATCGGTATCTTTCACGTTGTCCACCGATTGCTGATGCAACACCCTTGACAGTGCATTCATCTGATTCCGAACTTCCGCTGCCATCTCAAACTCAAGCCTGTCAGAGTGCGCCATCATGCGCACTTCCATGTCTTTCAAAACAGCTTGTGTTTCGCCTCTGAGAAACGCCTCAGCCTGCGCCACATCATGCGCATACTGCGCCATCGTAATGGCCTCCACACAAGGTCCGGAACAACGTTTGATTTGATAAAGCAAGCAAGGCCGTGTGCGGTTGGCAAACACTGTGTCTTCACAGGTTCTCAATCTGAAAACCTTCTGCAACAACTGAATGGTTTCCTTCACGGCCCAAGCACTGGGATAGGGTCCGAAATACCGGTGTTTTTTTTCGACGCCCCCGCGGTAGTAGGCAATGCGAGAATACACCTCAGGCTTGACCCCTGTCCCAGCGGTGGAAGCACCAGGCTTGAATGCCCCGCCCGTGCCAGAGACTTTGAGATAAGGGTAACTTTTGTCATCCCTGAACAAAATATTGAATTTGGGACTCAGCGTTTTGATCAGGTTATTTTCTAGCAGCAAGGCTTCGGCTTCAGACCGAACCACCGTGGTTTGCATGCGCCGTATTTTGCTGACCATGTGGCCAATGCGAGTGCCACCATGGTCTTTTTGAAAATAACTGCTGACACGTTTTTTCAAATTTCGTGCTTTGCCAACATACAAAACCTGATCTTCAGCATCGAAATACCGATACACCCCCGGCAAACCGGGGAGTGCGGCCACTTCGGCCAACAAAGATTCGGGGTGAACGCTTGACATGGGGGCTATTGTGTCTCGAAGCGCGCGACAATATCACGCATGCTTTGGGACATTTTTTGCCGCGTCATCGATAACCATGGAGATTTGGGGGTCTGTTGGCGCCTGAGCGCCGATTTGGCTTCGAAAGGGCACGACGTTCGCCTGTGGGTTGACGACGCCAGCGCGCTGACTTGGATGGCGCCAGAAGTCCACCTTGATCAAAATGCTTGGGGAATGCTTCAATTTCAGCGCGCACAAGTCATGGTCAGACCCTGGCAGACACCTCTCTCGGTACAAGAACCCGTATCAGACGTCTGGGTTGAAGCCTTTGGCTGCGAATTACCTCTGCATTTCATCTCTGGGGAACAGGCGTGCACGCCAGACGGTGCGAGGTCCGCCCTACCGGTTTGGTTGAACTTGGAATATTTGAGCGCAGAGCCTTATGTTGAGCGAAGCCATCGGCTGCCCTCGCCCGTCATGAGTGGCCCACTGAAAGGCCGAACCAAGTGGTTTTTCTATCCAGGCTTCACAGACAAGACCGGCGGATTGATTCGAGAGCCTAAGCTTGAAGAAGACCTGAAAATCAGACTGAGCAAGCCCCGTAAACAAGGCCAAAACCAAATCAGTTTGCAAAAAACTCTGCTGTTTTGCTATGAACCCGTGGCATTGGCGGAGGCCCTGCAATTAAACGCCTTTCGAGCGGATGGCCATCAATGGCAGGTAGCGCAGGGTCGGGGGGCTTTGGCCTTTGACGAAGCCATGGCCAGTCTGCCAAAAGACTCTCAGAACCTTAGGTTCTCCAAAATTCCGCCCCTTTCGCAGTCAGAATTTGACAAATGCTTAGCGGACAGCGATTTCAATTTTGTGAGAGGCGAGGACTCTTTGGTTCGCGCTTTGTGGGCTGGAAAAGCCTTTGTTTGGCACATCTATCCGCAAGAAGATGGTGCCCACGCCCCCAAATTGAATGCTTTTTTAGACTGGCTTGAAGCCCCAGAGAGTTTGCGGCGCTTTCATCTTCGCTGGAACGGCTTGTCTACAGAGCCCCTGCCAGATGTTGATCTGCCAGCATGGGAGGCATGCGCCGTAGCGGCCAGACAGCGTTTGATGGGACAGATGGATTTGGTCAGTCAGCTGCTTCAATTTGTAGAAGAAAAGCGCTAAAATCGGGGGCTTTGGGCCAGATCTACCTTGTGCCCTTTAATTCAATGATCCTTCAGGGGATCGCCCCGAATGGGCGTCAACATTCGGGACAACACTGGACACCTTATGAAAGTAGCTCAAGAAATTCGCGTCGGCAACGTCATCATGCAAGGCAAAGACCCCATGATCGTTCTGCGCACTGAATACAGCCGTGGCGGCCGCGGTGCAGCCACCGTTCGCATGAAGCTCAAAGCATTGCTGAGCAACATGGGAACTGAGTCTGTGTTCAAAGCCGATGACAAAATGGACCAAGTTATTTTGGACCAAAAAGAGTGCACCTACTCTTATTTCGCCGACCCCATGTATGTGTTCATGGACCAAGAATTCAACCAGTACGAAGTGGAATCTGAGAACATGGGCGACGCCCTGCACTACCTGGAAGATGGCATGTCTGTTGAAGTGGTGTTCTACGACGGCAAGGCTATTTCTGTTGAGTTACCCACCAGTGTGGAACGCGAAATCACTTGGACCGAGCCTGCTGTCAAAGGTGACACATCGGGCAAGGTTCTCAAGCCTGCCAAGATTGCGACTGGCTTTGAAGTGCCTGTTCCTTTGTTTGTAAACCAAGGCGACAAAATTGAAATTGACACGCGCACAGGCGAGTACCGCAAGCGCGTTTGATCAAGTGGGCCAGGCATTAATTTAATTCGAAAGCGTTTTGGAAGGCCGCAGGCGCCATGCCTGGGGTGAGCCTCCCATGACGCCTAAGCCCACCACCCAGAAAACAACGGAGACGCCGGCCACCGCACCTGCCGCACCAAAAATTAGCGGCATCACAAAACTCGAAGCATTCACCGCCATGATGCGCAGTCCGAGAGCCTCACCTTGCCGGTTTGATGGGGTAATTTGATACAAGGTACTCATGATCATGGGTTGAACCACACCCAAAACCAAACCCAAGACCACTGAACAGATCCCCATGGCCATGGCTGATTCAAAAAATGGATAAATGCCGAAGATGAGGCCGGCCAGAATCATGGCCCCTGCGAGCAGCCGATACTCTTGTAAACGTCGTGCGATCCATGGCAAGAGCACGCGAATCACCGCCGAGGCCACAGCAAAAGCGCCCAAGATGGCACCCACCACTGAAGCGCTGAACCCGCGTTCATGGCCCAGCACTGGCACCACAAAGGTATGCACATCCCAGCAAGAGGAGAGCAGCCAATTGACAAACAAGAGTCGCCGCATCAAAGGGTCCCGCAACAAATCCCAAACGCGGCCCGGCGTCATGTCAAGATCCAAAGGCGCCATAGGTTGCTCCTTGATTCTTCGAAGCCACAACCAAGCCAGCAAGGGAAAAACAAACAGCATGACAAAGGCGGCACGAAAACCGCCCTCGTCTGCCGGAACAGCGCCTGCGTGATCAATGAGCAAACCTGCGAAAAATGGTCCCATGAAATTTGACACGGAAGGACCGATGGCCAGCCAACTGAAGGTTTCTTTAAGCTGATTGGCATCGGAAGACATTCGGCCCACGTGTCTTTGGAGAGCAATCACGGTCACCCCCGACGCACCACCTGTCGCCAAGGCGGTCAAACACAAGACTGGAAAGAGAGGCCACACCACAGCAATGCCGGCGCCCAAGCAAGCCAACACCACGCAAAAACGGACTGGTTTTTTCAAACCATGACGATCGGTGAAACGCCCCGCAGGAATGGCCATGAACACTTGCGAGAGCGAAAAGAGCGCCAACAAGACGCCCACAGCCATGGCGCTGTAGCCCTGCTGAAGGGCCAACAATGGGGTCGCCATTCGCATCCCCGTCATGCAAGCGTGCAAAAAAATCTGCCCCACGATCAGTTGGGTCAACTCTTTCTTCACTGAGACTCGCCGCTGACAGTGGGCGCTTCATCCTCTAAGGGGCCCGCATCGAGTTCTTGCGCCAGCAAACCTGGCACCTGCCCCTCAGGCAGGGCCTCGACTTGTCGCAAGGCACGGTGCATCACATTGCTGCGTGTTTGTGCCTTGTCAAGTGTGTTCAAAACTGTTTGGGTTTGCTCTTTGACTTTGGCCAGCACATCGCCAAACTTTCCAAATTCTGTTTTCACCGCACCCAAGACTTGCCATACTTCGCTCGACCTTTTCTCGAGCGCCAAGGTTCTGAATCCCATTTGCAAAGAATTCAACATGGCCATCAGCGTGGTAGGGCCCGCCAATGTGACACGGTAATCTCGTTGAAGAGATTCAATCAAACCCGGACGGCGCAAGACCTCGGCGTACAAACCTTCGGTGGGCAGAAACATGATGGCAAAATCAGTGGTGTGCGGCGGCTCAATGTATTTTTCTGTGATGGATTTGGCTTCCAATCGAACACGCGCTTCTAAAGCTTTGCTGCAAATTTCAGCTTGGGCTGCATCTGCCCGCGATTGTGCATCGAGCAATCTTTCATAGTCTTCGTTCGGAAACTTGGCATCAATGGGCAACCACACGGGCTGGCCATCATCAGAGCGACCTGGCAACCGAATGGCAAAGTCGACCCGATTTTTACTGCCAGGAATGGTGGCGTGTTGCATGGCATATTGGTCGGGTGCCATGACTTGCTCTAGCAAAGATGCCAATTGCGCTTCACCAAACATGCCTCGCGTTTTCACGTTGGTCAACAAGTGTTTCAAGTCACCCACGCCCTGCGCCAAGGTGTTCATCTCGCCTAGGCCTTTGTGCACTTGCTCCAAGCGATCGGCCACCTGTTTGAAACTTTCGCCCAGACGCGCTTGCAATGTGGTTTGTAATTTTTCATCAACCGTTTGACGCATTTCATCCAACTTCGCTGCATTGTTTTGCTGCAACTGCGCCAACTGAGTTTCCAAAGTGCCGCGCATTTCAGACAAACGGCGTGCATTGGCTTCAGACAGCTGTTGAACTTGCAAGGTGAGTGTGTCTGACAATGTTTTTTGCAACAAAGAGAGTTGCTGCGCAAACGCATCCATCTGACTGTTTTGGGTGCGCGTGGCCTCTGCACTTTGCTGAACCAAGGATTGCTGGAAAGTTCCCAATGTTTGAATGAGTTCTTGTCGCCCGCCCCTGGCAGACTCATGGATGGCACTTCTCAGTTCACGCTCAAGACGCTCGTTGGCAGACTGCAAGTTGGCGGCCCATTGAGCGACTTCTTCAGACGACTTTGACGGGTCTGAACTTTTCCACCATAAACTTCCCATCAACACCAATGCGATGGCATTGAGTGCGAGCAATAACCACAGCAAAAAAGAAATGTCCAAGGCCATTCTTTATGCCAATTTAAGAGGGATCAGCCTCATCGAGCGGCAACTTGGTTGAGGGGTGTTAGTGCGCGACCCGTTTTGAAAAAGGCAATGAGGTTATCAGCCGCCAGTTGCGCCATGGCAAGGCGAGTTTTTACCGTTGAGCTGGCGATGTGCGGTGTAAGCACCACATTGGGCACTGTCAACAAGCCGGGATGCACACTGGGCTCGCCCTCATACACGTCCAATCCTGCTGCCGCGATTTGTTTATTTTGAAGGGCTACTGCCAATGCGGCATCGTCCACAATACCGCCTCTGGCAATGTTCACCAAGGTGGCTGTAGGCTTCATTTTTGCGATCTCTTTGGCACCGATAGCATGGTGTGATTCTGCACTGTAGGGCAGCACCAATACAAGGTGATCACAGGTGGTGAGCAGTGTTTCTTTGTCGACATAACGGGCTTTGCATGCTACTTCAGTGACCGCATCCAGTTTGCTTCTGTTGTGGTAAATGACGTTCATGCCAAAACCTAATGCGCCGCGCTTGGCAATGGCCTGACCAATGCGTCCCATGCCCAAGATGCCCATCGTGCTGCCATGCACTTCGGCCCCAGCAAACATGTCGTAACGCCACTGTTTCCATTGACCTGCTCTTAAATAATGTTCACTCTCGGTCATCCGTCTTGCGGTGGCCATCAGCAAGGAAAAACCGAAATCGGCAGTAGTTTCTGTGAGGACATCTGGCGTGTTGCTGGCCAACACCCCCAAAGAGGTCATGGTAGGCACATCAAAATTATTGAACCCCACGGCCATGTTGGCTGCCATTTTGAGTCTGGGTTTTGCACCCAACACGCCGGCATTGATGGGATCTGAACCTGTGGTCAGAGCGCCATCCTGATTTTCCAGTGCTTGCTTCCACGACGCTGGCGTCCAAGGTGTGTCAGCTTGATTGGATGTCACTTCAAATGACGGAGTCAAAGCATCAATGACCGATTGAAATATGGGCCGTGCAACCAACAACTTAGGCTTCATAAAGCGTCTCTCTTTTTAAAAACTTTGAAATGTTGAAACTTGATTCGTCCATTTCAGTGGAGCCACTGGTATTGGAAGATATAAAAAATAGCACCTCCAAAATAACCCAGCAACGCCAACAAACTTATTTTCTTCATGTACCAAAGAAAGTCTATTTTCTCCAAGCCCATGGCCGCCACACCCGCTGCCGAACCAATGATCAAAATAGAGCCACCGGTGCCTGCACAGTAGGCCATGAACTCCCACAAAAAGCTGTCAGGTGGGTACTCCGTCAAACTGTACATGCCCATCGAGGCTGCCACCAAGGGCACGTTGTCGACCACTGCACTCACCAGGCCAATGAGCATCACAATCAGATCAAGTCGTCCCACCGTATGGTCTAGCCACTGAGCCACGTCAGTCAAAATGTGTGCATGCTCTAGGGTTGCCACTGCTAGCAAAATACCCACAAAGAACAAGATTGAACTCATGTCAATTCGGGTCAAGGCACTCACCAAGCTCAAATGCTGTTTGTCTTCATCAGACTTTTGGCTGTGAATCAAATCGCCAATAAGCCACAACATACCCAAGCCCAACAGGATCCCCATAAAAGGTGGCAAATGCGTCACAGTCTTGAACACAGGAACCGCCACCAAAATACCCAATCCCAGAAAGAACATCAACTGCCGTTCAAATGCCGTGGTTTCTATTTTTCCCGTTGACAACAGCTGCACAGGCGCTTCAACCTGGCGTCCACGCAACATCCATGCAGTGACAGACAAGGGCACCAGCAAGTTGATCATGGAGGGTATGAACAAACCCTTCATGATTTCCAAAGTTGTAACTTGCCCACCAATCCAGAGCATGGTTGTTGTGACATCACCAATGGGTGTCCAAGCACCCCCAGCATTGGCTGCAATCACGATCATGCCGGCAAAAAACAAACGGTCTTCGCGTTTGTCTAATAATTTCTTCATCAGCGAGACCATCACAATGGTGGTGGTTAAGTTGTCCAAGATGGCACTCAAGAAAAATGTCACAAATCCCACCAACCACATGAGACTGGCCAATTGAGTGGTTTGAATGCGCGCAGTGATGACCTCAAAACCATCGTGCGCATCAACCACTTCCACGATGGTCATGGCAGCCATCAGGAAGAACACAATTTGCGCGGTGGACATGAGCGACTCACCCAAGGCGTCGTTGACACCGTTTGCGTTTTCTCCAAACAAGGCATAACAAGTCCAAAGCAAGCCCGCCCCTATGAGGGCAGTTGCTGACTTGTTAATTTTGAGAGGATGCTCAAACGCAATGGCTGCGTAAGTTAGCACAAAAATAGTCAGGAGAATTGCATTCATTCTGTCGCCTCAATTTCAAACACTTGCTTTAAATACGCCAAATAATTCTGATCATCACACATGCCTTTGCCCGGCGAATCTGAGAGTTTAGCGACAGGTTGCCCATTGCACTTCACCATCTTGATCACAATTTGCATCGGTTCATAGCCCAAGTCGTTGGTGAGGTTGGTGCCAATGCCGAAAGCCAACAGACAACGCCCATTGAATTGGCGAAAAAGCTCGATGGTCCGGGGCACCGTGAGACCATCACTGAAGATCAGCGTTTTGGTGAGCGGGTCCACTCGGTTTGCACGGTAGTGCGCAATCATGCGTTCACCCCAGATGAAGGGGTCGCCACTGTCATGGCGGGCGCCATCAAACAGCTTGCAGAAGTACATGTCGAAGTCTCGCAAGAATGCGTTGAACCCATAAACATCACTCAGTGCAATGCCCAAATCGCCGCGATACTCTCTAGCCCATGATTCAAAGGCAAAAACTTGACTGTCGCGCAACCTAGGGCCTAAGGCCTGGCAAGCTTGTAAATACTCATGGGCCATGGTGCCCAAAGGTGTGAGGCCCAAGAGGTAGGCAAAATAAACGTTGCTGGTGCCGGCAAATTGTCCCATTGCGCCTGAGCCGAGTTTGGCGGTAAGCACTCTCAGAACCTCCTCATGCCAAGCACGAGAAAATCGTCTGCGAGTGCCGTAATCGGCAATTTTCAAAGCCTTTAAATCTTCTGCTTGAAGCTGCTTGATTTTGGTGTCTAAAAGTGAGCGGCCCTGGATCAAGTCTGGCAATCGTTGCGTGTTTCTAAAGTAAACCTCATTGACGATGGCCAACACAGGAATTTCAAACAAAATGGTGTGCAGCCATGGACCCTGAATCACGATGTCAATTTCACCGGTGAGGTTGGGCGTGATTTGAATGTATTTTTCATTCAGCTTAAAAAGATCCAAAAAGTCGACAAAATCACTTTTAATGAACCTCATTGAACGCAAATAGGCCAGCTCATCTTCTTTGAAATGCAAGCTGCATAGCGATTTGATTTCACTTCGAATTTCGTCGACATAAGGTGCCAAATCAACGCCGGAATTGCGACACTTAAAGCGGTATTCCACTTGGGCACCCGGAAATTGGTGCAGCACCACTTGCATCATGGTGAATTTGTAGAGGTCAGTGTCCAGCAAACTGGTAATGATCATGTCTGAAAATAAGGCTTGTCGTTGTGTTTGCAGTGTACGTGAAGACCGATGGACTTAGTCACTTTGAGACATTGAACCACTGACAAGCTGCAGGACTTGATCGGCCATGCCCCTGAGGGTCTGATTTTGCTCGGCTACCAGCAGCGTGTACCCCTGCCCTTTCAGCTTCTGTAGGGAGGCCGCGATGGCCTCAACCAAGACTGGGGCAATGCCCTCACAGGGCTCATCAAGCAAGAGCATTCTGGCTTGGGTCATGAGGGTTCTACCTAGGGTCAGCATTTGCTGCTCTCCGCCACTTATTTGTGAGGCAGGCCGATCTAGCATGCCTGCCAAAGCGGGAAACAAAGTCAAGACATCGGCCAGCTGCATCGTCAGAACTTTGGGAGTTCTTGACTTTTCCACTTGGCTGGCAATTTCCAGATTTTGTTTCACCGTGAGCGCCGCAAACAACCGACGATCTTCTGGCACATAACCCAGGCCACGCTGCGACCTTTCAAAAGGCGCCAAATGCGTCAGGGATTCACCCCACCAATTGATTTGCCCCTGTGCCTCCGGCATTAAGCCCATGATGGATTTCAGCAAGGTGGACTTACCCGCGCCATTCAAGCCTTGGATCAATACCAATTTCCCAACAGGCACCACGAAGGAGACATCAAACAGGGCTTGGGCCTGCCCATAACTGACATTCAAATGTCGAACTTCAAGCATGTGCATTGCCCTCGCTCCAAACGAATGAACGACCTAAATATCTTTCAACAACCACAGGGTGCAGCGCCACTTCACTGGGCGAGCCTTGCGCCACAAGCAGGCCATCTATCAAGACCATCACGCGATCGGCTACACCGAAGACAGCATCCATGTTGTGCTCTGTGTAAAGCACAGTGGTGCCCTTTAGTGCAAGCGATTGAATGCGATGCATCATGTCCAAGCGCTCGACAGGCGACAAACCCGCTGCAGGTTCATCCAGCAACAACAGTCCGGTTTGTGGATCAGGCAAGCCCGCCATGGCCATGGCGAGTTCTAATCGTTTCTTGCTGCCATAAGACAAATTGGCAGCAGATGACCGAAGCACTTGCTCGCCCAAGTTGTCCAGCCCCATTTGATGAACCCAATGCCAGGCTTCTTCCTCCAAACAATTTTGCAAGACATCCAAAGCCGAAACACCCGAAGCAGCTTTCAACACAAGCTGTAAGTTTTCAATCACTGAGAGCGCTTCAAAAACTTGCGCGACTTGAAATGTTCTGGCAACACCCATTTGCCGGAGTTTGTGCGCGGGGCTATTGAGAATGTCCTGCTCACGCCAAATCACTCGCCCCACATCAGGCGCTTTTTGTCCGGCGATGCATGCAAAACAAGTTGACTTGCCTGCGCCGTTCGGTCCAATCAATGCAACACACTCGCCTGCACTCAATTCAAAGTCAACACCTTGAAGCGCGTGCACCTTGCCATAACTTTTGCGAAGTCCTGTGACCCTGAGAGGAAGATTCATCCGAGTCCCCCGCCATCACGCGACTTGCGATTTCGCCAGCCCAATAGGCCCTCTGGCGCAAGCACCATCAGTGTCATGACCAGCAAGCCCAAAACACCTCGCCAATATTCAAAATAACGCCCTAACTCGGCGCCCCATCCCATGAGAAAGACACTGCCAACGAAGGCGCCCCACAATTGGTGAATCCCTCCCAATAGCACCATGACCAGGGCATCGACAGAGGTGGCAACTGATGCCACAGATGGAAATACGGCACCCTTCGAAATGGCCCAAAGGGCTCCCGCCAATCCTGCCAACATCGTGCTCAGCAAAAAAATTCGATGGTTCAAAGCATGGACATGGAAACCACTCGCCACAGCGCGTTCAGGCGCATCGCGCCCAGCTTGCAGCGCAGCCCCAAAGCTTGAAGAGACCAAACGCGAAAATACAAACAAAGACAAGAGAACCAAGAACACCAGCAAGGATTGAAAAAGCCATCGTGGCGAGTCATTTAAAAATTGCAAGCCAATCAGGCCATTGTCGCCACCGGTTAACTGCGTCCATTGACTGGCGCTGGCCCAGACCACTTGTGAAAAAGCCAAAGACAGCATGGCCAAATAAACGCCAGCACTGCGAGCCAATACACGGACCATGAACAACCCTGCCACCATGGCCACCAGCATGCCCATCATGCACGCTGCAACGGCGTTGAATCCCCAGTGAAGATGACTGAGTGCAGCGGCATAAGCTCCTAACGCAAAGTAGGCGGCATGCCCAAAGCTCACCCACCCCGACAGGGCCATCATCCACTGAAGGCTGATGCCAAAAAGTGCCATGATCAGCACATTTTCCAAAATGCTTTGGGTGTAATTCCCCGAGACCATCAAACCTATGACCGTCAAGCACAAGATGACACCCAACGCAAATTGCATGCGCGGACTTGACGGACCCCCACCAAAAGCAGAGACGCGCTCCCGCGGACCGGCACCCGCCAATTCACCCATCAAACCTTGTGGACGCAAGGCCAGCACAACAGCCATGGTGAGGAAAATCAAAACCAAGGTGGCCTGCGGGAAGAAATGAATTCCAAAAGCATGCACGCATCCGATCAATACCGATGCAAAAAAGGCACCCGCAATACTGCCCAGCCCCCCCATGACCACCACCACAAAGGTTTCAACCACCATTTGCAAATCCATTTGTAAATTGGCGGGCTCTCGCGGTAATTGCAATGCGCCAGCCAAACCCGCCAAGCCACAGCCCAACATCACCACCCCCAACATGAGGGGTGCAGGGTTAACGCCCAGAGCGTTCAGCATGTCACGGTCTTGGGTAGCGGCCCTGATGTGTTGGCCCCACTGGGTCTTGGTCAGCAACACATGCAAGAAGCACCAAGTGAGAGGACCCAGACACAAAATGAGCAACTGCCACTCTGGAAAGTAGTCCTCGCCAATTTGAATCGCCCCTTTTAAACCTGGAAATCTGGGTGCAAAAATTTCACCTGGGCCTAAGCACCAAAGCAGCACATCGTGCAGCACCAAACTCAATCCAAAGCTTGCAACCAAGGGGTAGAGTGGCGGCGAATCGCGAAGCGGCTTGAACAACAACCACTCCGCGAGAGCACCTGTCACGGCAGCGACCACAGCGCCGATGACCATGGCCATTAAATACAAGCTGCTTTGATCTGCCCATGTTGGCTGCCACTGCGTGACGGTGTAACCGGCCACCATGGCACCCAGCATAAAGAAACTGCCATGCGCGAAATTAACAATGCGGGTGACGCCAAACACCAGCGTCAACCCCGCAGCCATCATGAACAATGTGCTGGCATGGCTGAGACCATTCAAGCACTGTATCAACCAAAAGCTCATTCAATCCATTTTGTAAATGCGCTGGCTTCAACTCGGGTGGTTTTGAAGGTATTGACGATGGCGCTTTCATCGGCATAACCCAAGGACATGCCGCAGACCATCATTTCGTTTTCCTGCGCGCCCACATGCTTGAAAATAATTTTGTGGAAATTGTTCCAAGCCGCTTGGGGACAGGTGTGCAAGCCGCGGGCTCTGGCCGCCAACATCACATTCTGCACAAACATACCGTAGTCAAACAAGCTGCCGCGCCCCAACGCTTTGTCTATTGTGAAAATCAACCCGACAGGGGCACCGAAAAAACGGAAATTTTGTTGGTGCTGAAATTGCATCTTGTCTTTATCGCCTTTGGTAATTCCCAGGACACCATAAAGACCAAAGCCACACTCTCGTCGACGGTCTATGAAAGGACTCACCCACTTGGCAGGGTAGTAGTCATAGGCCTCTACATATTCTTTGGCCAATTCTGGATTAGCCGTCATGGCTTCGTTTGCTGCACAGACCTCATTGACCAAATTGTCTTTGCCTGCGCCTTGGACCAAATAGACATTCCATGGCTGCGTGTTGGTGCCACTGGGCGCGCGCGCCGCAACGGCCAACAAGTCTTCCAAAACTGTTTTGTCAACGGCTTTGTTCAAATAAGCGCGGGCTGAAAAACGGCTCAAAATTGCGGCGTCAACGCTGTGTTGATCGGCAATGACCGTGCTAACTTGTGAACTAGACAGTTCTTTCATGAGAGGCTCTCCAATACTTTGATGAATGATTCAGACATGGCTTTGGGGCGGCGCGTGTGCTTGTCAACATACACATGCACGAAATGGCCTCGTGCCGCTGTGAGGGGTTCACCTTGGGCAAACAAGCCCACTTCATAACGAATACTGGCGTTGCCGAGGTGCGCCACGCGAATGCCCGCCTCAATGGTTTGCGGAAACGCCAATGGGGCAAAGTAGTTGCAGTGTGTTTCAACCACCAAGCCAATGGTCTCGCCATTGTGAATGTCCAGCACACCCTGCTCTATGAGATGGGCATTGACTGCGGTATCAAACCAACTGTAATAAACAACATTGTTGACGTGACCATACACATCGTTGTCCATCCAACGTGTGGTGATGGGCCGAAAAACACGATAGGCACTGCGCGGCAAAGCCTCCGGTTTGGTGCTGGACTGCTGGGGCGCCGCCAGAGCAGGGTTGGGGGGTTGGGGTTCTACAGAATTCATAGACCCCGATTTTGCCAGTGAAGCCAGTGTTCATATGCGAGGCGCCAGGTGTTGATTTGCACTTGAACGGTGGTTTGGAGTTCTCGTCCATAGCCACCGCCCATGCAAATGATCATGGGAAGGCCTCTTTCCCTCACCCAATCAAGCACCCTCTGATCTCTGGCTTGCATGCCGGATTCAGTTAACTTGAGACGGCCAAGCCGGTCTCCCTCATGCGCATCTGCCCCTGCCAGATAGATCAAAAACTCGGGCTGAATTCGATCTGTCAAGGTGCCCAAAGCTTGGTCCAAGGCGCCTAAATAAGCGGCATCAGTGCAACCGTCCGGCAATCCCACATCCAAATCACTGGCCACCTTGCGAAAGGGAAAGTTCTTTTCGCCATGCAATGAAAGCGTGAAAACGCTGGCGTCATTGGCAAAAATACTGGCCGTTCCGTTGCCTTGGTGCACATCTAAGTCGACCACCGCCACCTGAAGGGTTTGCCGGAATGCCCGGAAATGCTCCATTTGGAGCACCCGCGCCGTCACCGCAATGTCATTGAAAACACAGAATCCACCGCCTTGTTGGGCACTGGCGTGGTGGGTTCCTCCCGCCAAATTGCCAGCAATCCCCTCCTTCATGGCCACCCTGGCTGCTGCAATCGACGCACCCGCAGATCGAACCGACCGCACCGCCATGGCCGGGGTCCAAGGAAAGCCAATTTCTCTGAGTGCCTCAGGGCTCAGAGCGCCCGACTTCACGGCTTGAACGTATTCTGGGCTGTGGGCCAAGGCCAACTCGCCATCCGTGGCGGCCGGTGCCTCCCGCATTTCCACGCCTAAAAGCTCTTCGGCCACCCTTTGTTTCAACATGCTGTACTTGGCCATAGGGAAGCGATGCCCCTCTGGCAAAGGCAAGACAAAGTGGTCTGAATAGAAAGCTTTCATGGCTCAATTGTGACCTTTTGCAATCAATTTCAATTTCTAGAACGCCGACTCTAAAATGCTGCGTCGCAACAAAAACCCCTTGTAATTGGTTTCAGAGTCCCTAAAATTCAACCCATGCTGCACTGCAACAAGATGTTAGGCAAAGCGACAAGCAAAGCCGGTTCAGAGCAGTCCCTTTGGAAACCTTTTTAATTGAATGGAGAAATCATGATGACTACTGAACAACTCGTTGCTTCACACAAAGCCAATGTCGAAACCCTTTTCGGTTTGACATCCAAAGCCTTCGAAGGCATGGAAAAATTGGTTGAGCTGAATTTGACAGCCACTAAAGCCGCCTTGAGCGAATCAGCTCACAGCACCAAAGCAGCCTTGAGCGTGAAAGACGCTCAAGAATTGATGGCATTGCAAGCCAACCTGTTCCAGCCTTTGGCTGAAAAAACAGCTGCTTACAGCCGTCACCTGTATGACATCGCTTCTGGCACTTCTAGCGAGTTCACAAAAGCCTTGGAAGTACAAACTGCTGCTGCACAAAAGCAATTCTCTAACTTGGTTGAGTCTGCTACATCTAACGCACCTGCCGGTTCTGAAACTGCTGTGGCCGTGATGAAAAGCGCCGTGACTGCCGCTAACAACGCTTACGAATCAGTTCAAAAAGCTGTCAAGCAAGCCACTGACATGGCCGAAGCCAACATCGCTGCTGTGACCAACACAGCGGTTTCAGCTGCGAAAACAACTGCTAAGAAGCGTTAATCAGCGCTTTTCAAAGAATAGCTTGATCAACAAGCTTTTTTTGATGCAAAAAGCCGGTTCTTAACCGGCTTTTTTTCGTCTGTGTTGGCACCACACACATTGCGCCCAAAATCACCAGTGTTCAAATGCTGTTCAAGGTTTCACAACGTAGCCCGACAAAATCTCTTTGAGCTTGGGCAACTGCTTCAACATGGCTTCGCGCCCTGCTTCGATGGATTGACGACGGGCCGCAAAATCGGCACTTTTCACCCCCATCAACAATGGCTTCACCACCACATCAGCTTCTTTCAGTAACACGGTGTTCAAACTCTTGCCCATGATGTTGAAGGTTTGCATCAGAATTTGAAACGTATCGCTGGCAGGGTTGTCTTCTGGATCGCTCGAAATGTCCACCGCAATGACCACATTGGCGCCCATGTCTCTGGCTTGGCGAACAGGCACAGGCGAGACCAAGCCACCATCCACATATTCACGTGTGCCTATCTTGACTGGCTGAAACACTGCAGGCACTGCACTAGAAGCGCGGACGGCTGAGCCCGTATTGCCTCGCCTGAACAAAACCGGTTCCCCGCTGTGCAAGTCAGTGGCCACTATGCCTAGAGGTATTTTCATTTGTTCAATGAGCCTCCCTCCCACCTGGGAATTCACATACCGCGCCAGCGCCTCACCCCTGAGCGCACCGCGATTCAAAATGGGCATCATCCAATCCGTGATTTCCGCCTCTTGCATGGTGTCTGCGACACGTTTCAATTGCACACTGTTTTTGCCACTGGCATACAAAGCCGCCACCAAACTTCCCGCAGAGGTGCCTACGACCACATCAGGGTGAATGCCCGCCTCTTCTAAAACTTGGATCACACCGACGTGGGCAAACCCTCTTGCGGCACCACTTCCTAGCGCCAATCCCAAGTGCAACACCTTGGGCGGCACCACAGGTTCAGGTTGGGCAGTGGGCAACGCCGCGCTTGTGTCTGGCATGGGTCCTGTTTTGCTTACGCTACTTTCAGGCGCCTTCACACTGGCACAGCCCACCAAGACAAACATCAACGCGAATGTCATCCAAAGGCGAACCCCTGATGATCTGGACATGAAACTCACGGGCCCTAACTTCACTTGCATAATGTTTTAATTCTTCTCAAGGATTCAATTTAGATGGAAAGCTTCAAGCCATTCAACACGCCAAGATGGGCATCCATCTACATTGCCCTGGGGTCGCTGTTGGCAGCAGCTTCCGTGATTCTGGCGGCCATCGCGGCCCATGGCACAAGTGTAAGCGGCAGCTCATCCGGCATGGTTCAAAATGCACTTCATTTGATGCAATTTCATGCCCTGGGACTTATTTTGGTGGGCATCCTCGGAGAATTCCGCCCTTCCGAAAAGCGCCTGCAGCTTGCAGGCGCTTTGTTCATCCTTGGAACTTTGTTGTTTTCAGTCAATATTCTTGTGCGTGCTTGGGCAGACTTACAAACCTTCAAAGCCTTGGTCCCTTGGGGCGGCACCAGTTTCTTCCTAGGATGGTTAGCCTTGAGTTTGACTTACGTGCGCAAGGTCAGACCAGCGCAGGTGACCGAATCAGGTGATCAAACGCACTGAGTGCTGCTTTGGCACCATCGCCAGCTGCAATCACAATTTGTTTGAAAGGCACAGTGGTGCAATCACCTGCTGCAAACACACCAGGCACATTGGTATGGCCTTTGGCGTCCACCACAATTTCTCCAAACTTTGAAAGTTCCAAAGTACCTTTCAAAAATTCGGTATTAGGAACCAAACCAATTTGAACAAACACACCTTCTAAAGCCAAGTGCTGCTCCACACCGCTTAACCGGTCTTTAAAACGAATGCCGTTCACAATGCTGCCGTCGCCGGTTATTTCAGAGGTCTGTGCGTTGGTATGAACAGTCACGTTAGACAAGCTGTTAAGTTTGTTCACCAACACTGCATCGGCCTTGAGTTGGTCCGCAAATTCAATGACAGTAACGTGCGCCACGATGCCCGCCAAATCAATGGCCGCTTCTATGCCAGAATTTCCACCGCCAATGACCGCGGTACGCTTACCTTTGAACAAAGGTCCGTCACAGTGCGGGCAATAGGCCACGCCTTTGTTTTTGTATTCTTGTTCACCGGGCACATTGACATTGCGCCAGCGCGCGCCGGTTGACAAAATGACGGTTCGGGCCTGAAGCACGCCCCCATTTTCCATTTCAATGTGAATCAGCCCACCTTCTTCTGACGCAGGCACCACTTTGGCTGCTTTCTGCAAATTCATGATATCTACGCCGTAGTGACGAACTTGCGCTTCCAAGTCTGCGCCAAATTTGGGTCCATCGGTTTCGAGCACCGAGATGTAGTTTTCAATGGCCAGGGTGTCATTCACTTGACCGCCAAAACGCTCTGCAGCCACACCGACACGAATGCCTTTGCGAGCGGCATACACAGCAGCTGCAGCGCCAGCAGGACCGCCGCCCACAATGAGCACTTGGTAGGGTTCTTTGGCGCTGAGTTTGGCGGCCTCACGGTCTGCAGAACCCGTGTCCAACTTGGCCACAATTTCTTCCACCATCATGCGGCCCGAGCCAAACACTTTGCCATTGAGAAACACCATGGGCACGGCCATGATTTCGCGCTCGGTGACTTCTTGTTGAAACGCGCCACCTTCAATGACGACTGTTTTCACTTTCGGGTTGAAGATGGCCATGAGTGACAAAGCCTGAACCACATCGGGGCAGTTGTGGCAAGACAAGGACATGTAGACCTCGAAATTGAAGTCGCCGTCCAAGCCCTTGATGGCGTCCAACACATCTTGCTCGACTTTGGGTGGATGGCCTCCCGTCCACAGCAATGCCAACACCAAAGAGGTGAACTCGTGGCCTAAAGGCAAACCTGCAAATCGAACGCCCTGCGTTTCACGATCGCGAGCGACCACGAAGGAAGGCTTTCGATCGTCCTTGCCTGTTGTGTCGAGGCTGACTTTGTCGGACAAACCCACAATGGTTTCCAACAAGCTGCGCATCTCGACACCGGTCTCGCTGTCGTCCAATGTGGCTATCAATCGGATGGGGTGCCTCAGCATGCCCAAGTAAGTTTGCAATTGCGATTTGAGCGCGTCATCTAACATGGTTTTTTCCTAAAGCAATTTCAAATTTAAATCGATGCGCTGGACAAGCTAGCGCTCAACGCCCTGTGTTTCAGAGCGTTGAACTTTTTCAGTGAGTTTCAGTCCTTAGATCTTGCCGACCAAGTCGAGTGAAGGCGTCAAAGTCTTTGCGCCTTCTTTCCACTTCGCAGGGCAAACTTGGCCGGGGTTAGCGGCGGTGTACTGAGCTGCGGTGAGCTTGCGCAATGTTTCAGACACATCGCGTGCAATTTCGTTGGAGTGCACTTCCATGGTCTTGATGATGCCTTCTGGGTTGATGATGAAGGTACCGCGCAAAGCCAGGCCTTCTTCTGCAATGTGCACGCCAAATGCGTGGGTCAATGTGTGGGTAGGGTCGCCCACCAAGGGGAATTTGGCCTTGCCCACAGCAGGCGATGTCTCGTGCCACACTTTGTGTGAGAAGTGTGTGTCAGTGGTCACGATGTAGACCTCGGCACCGGCCTTTTGAAAGGCTGGATAGTTGTCAGCAGCGTCTTCAATTTCTGTGGGGCAGTTGAAGGTGAAGGCTGCGGGCATGAAAATCAAAACTGACCATTTGCCTTTGAGGCTGGCATCTGAAACTTCAATGAATTTGCCGTTGTGAAAGGCTTGTGTTTTGAAAGGCTGAACTTGCGTATTGATAAGGGTCATGGTTTTACCTTGAGGCTGGTTTAAAAAAATGCTGAATGAGAAAACTCATCGAGGCCTATCGTAAACCCTATAAGGGATAACCTTGATTAAGATTACTTATGAGTGCGATAGTTTTCAAGTTAGATCCCCCGTGCATAATTAACGTTGACGTAACGTCAATCAATCAGGAGCACCTTATGGACATCCAAGGCAAAGTTTTCATCGTGACTGGCGGCGCTTCAGGCTTGGGCGAAGGCACTGCGCGCATGCTGACCGCCAACGGGGGCAAAGTGGTGATTGCAGACATGCAGGTTGAAAAAGGTGAGGCCGTGGCCAAGGAACTGGGCGGTGCTTTTGTGAAGTGCGATGTGAGTCAAGAAGCCGATGGACAAGCCGTGGTGGCCAAGGCGGTGTCGATGGGCAAACTGGTGGGTTTGGTGAACTGCGCTGGCATTGCACCCGCCGAAAAAACGGTTGGCAAAAACGGTGCGCATTCTTTGGCTGTTTTCAGCAAAACCATCATGGTCAATTTGGTGGGCAGTTTCAACATGATTCGCTTGGCCTCTGAAGCCATGTGCA
>Ga0114974_10000206_pt1 | contig 52370 bp, 71 predicted proteins | sample S_130206_EF_Meta_FD_87318 | JGI IMG/M metagenome (GOLD analysis project Ga0114974, IMG submission 87318) | Freshwater microbial communities from Lake Simoncouche, Canada to study carbon cycling - S_130206_EF_MetaG | ecosystem: Environmental > Aquatic > Freshwater > Lake | place: Lake...
AACCACAACAACCACAACAACCACAACAACCACAACAACCACAACAACCACAACAACCACAACAACCACAACAACCACAACAACCACAACAACCACAACAACCACAACAACCACAACAACCACCACAACAACCACAAAATATAATTATAAAAATCTCACCATAATTATATATATTTTTATTCGATGAAGTGCTGTACAACGAGCTGCGGGATTGCCACCACCTTGCTTGCGGGCATGGCGTACTGCACCTACATGGGCAACCGGTCTCAGCTCGTGCAGGACTACATGCGCACATTAACACCTGAACAGCAACAAACGTATGCCAAAATAGTAGACGAGCGTCGCGGCATTTACATGCGCGGTTTCGGCTGGGGGCTGCTTCTGTCCGCTCTGCTTCTGGGCATCCACCACCAGTACCTAACGATGTCGCGCGCGGCCCTGCTGTGCACCGTGGCGGCCATCACGCTGGCGACCAACTACTTTTACTACATGCTGTCGCCGAAGAGCGACTGGATGGTGCTGCACTTCAATAAAAAGCAAGACGCTGCGAACTGGTTGCAAGTGTATCGCGGCATGCAGGTGAACTACCACGTGGGCCTGGTGCTAGGCATTGTGGGGACTGTGTTGCTGAGCAACGCGTTTTATTCCAAAAATTGAATTAAAAGCTTAATGCAGACACGCCACATGCAAGCCATGAACTATAGCCTCCCTTTCGACAACAGCGTGAAAATGACAGGAAGGGCGTTTGAATTCCCAGGCGAAGCAATGAGCATCCTTTTGTATTTTGCAGTGATTTTAATCGCCGCATTCAGAAATCCGGACCCAAATTAAAAAAAAATTGAATTGCGAGCCATGTCTTGCAATCCAAGACAAGACAATCCAATCCAACACACACGCAATCCAATCCAATCCGATGATTCAAGGAGCCTTTGTTCTGAAAATGAAAACGCGCGAGTGGCGCCTGTGCTTGGTGAAGCAAGTGCCTGAACAATCGTCATCTAGCTGGATGCTGTTTGGTCGAAAAAACATGAACGAAAGCAAAACAACGTTTCAAATGGAATTCACTTCGTGTCAAGAGACGACTCTAATCATCCATCTGGCAAACCTGGCGCACGTGGACGAAGAAACATGTGCCGAAATCCGCCTGGTGCTAATTCGAGAATCGCCAGCCGTTTCCTGCATTGGGTCGCTTTGGGCCCTAAAAGGACTGGAGATGTACCGGAAGCAACTCGACACGGCAAGCGCATTGATCAACTCGCTGCATCAGGACGTGAACATGCTGCGCCTTTCACCGCAAATCGAAGATTCACCGCAAATCGAAGATTCACCGCAAATCGAAGATTCACCGCAAATCGAAGAATTGAATCACAGGAACCACAGCCACAGCAGCCACAGCAGCCACAGCAGCCACAGCAGCCACCATTCCATGCAGACTCGATCCAAAGCTAAGCACTGAAAAGAAGAAAAAGAAAAAGAAAAAGTATATATTGTTTTTTTTCGTAATAACCATTTAAACGAACCACGCCATTGCAATATGGGTCCAAAAGACCCATAGCTCGTTTAGCTCAGTCGGCAGAGCGTGGGTCTTATGAGCCCAATGTCGCGGGTTCAAGCCCCGCAACGAGCACATTAAGCGCGTTAAACACCCGAAAAAAAGAATATAAGTGTAATATGTGAAGAAGAACGTAAGAATTCATCACATGCATTTGCTTCCCTAGCTCAGCCGGTTAGAAGCGTGTTGCTGTTAACAACAAGGTCACAGGTTCGAATCCTGTGGGGAGCGATTTCATTTTTATTACTTGAACGACAACCTAGTAATAAAACTACAATAAAACAACTTTAAAATTAAGCCAACTGTGATAATAACTCAAGTTCAATTAAAAATGTTATACGAATCTGTGGTAACCAGTTTTAAATCTAAAAATTGCGAATTATTGACAACACAAGAGGAGTATGCATTTCTAACGCAAACTAAAAAAATACCAAAGTTAAAATACGTAGCATCATGTGGGCACGAACATTCAGTGCATTTCCATGTATTTAAATCACGGAACACCGGAGTTGTTTGTCCAAGTTGCACCAGTAAAAAACATGGAGAAATGAAAAACATTGCTAACCGTCTGCATCCAACGCCAATGTCCATAAACCAATTCAACGAAGAGAGATGCATTGATTACTTCATAGATGTGATAAAGTCAGAGTATGATTGCAAAAAGACGTTTGAGGGTTGTTTAGCAGACTTAACTGTAAAACCTAAAAATCAACCAAATGACTCATGGTTGCAAATTCAAGTAAAAACAAGTGCAGCTCGATTGAGAACGTATGGATTTGATAGTTCAAAAAAATACATTGACTGCTTGATTGTGTGCATTTGTTGGGAAGATAAGAAAATGTGGATATTTGATGGCAATTGCATTAAAATCTCAAAAATCTCAATTGGATTCAATAAATCCAAATATGAAGTGAATGAGTGCACCCCTGAAAACATAATTGCAAGGTTGAATGATTATTATGGTAAATTCAATTTATTCCGATTTGAAGAAAGCAATTCTCCCATATGCGATTTAGGCAAAAAAGAAATGGAATACAGACAACTGAGAATGAAACGCGTGATGTGCGATTTTATTGATGTGAGCAACTATCTACATCATGACTTTATGATATCTGATAAAAAGGTACAAGAAAAAATTGGCACACTTGTGAAAAATGAAAATGGATTAATATTCAAATTGGCCAAAAGCAATGGAAAAACGAATGGTGTCAGAAAATTTGTAGCATATGATGCTGGCGAGAATGATCTATACTGGTTGCATTTTCCCGATAAAAAATATTTTTACCTTTTGCCTAAAACAGCTGTGATAGATAAGAATGGAAAAATTAGAAAATACATTTTCATCTCATTGCGAACACAGAGTGAAAAATGGAGCAAATATTTATTTGAATACGACAATATGAATTATGTTCGGTTCAATGAAATCATCAATTTACAACAAACATAAAAACCAGTTTAAATATATAGGAAAGTAATGATTCAGAGTCCGAATCCAATGTCATGGAAACGTTTTTTCACATGTTGCTGTTGTCCAAGACGCAATAAACGGCGCAAATCCACCCCACTGCATTTGGACGTGCAAGTAAACGACCAACCACCAGCACCAGCACCAGCACCAGCACCAACAGACCAAGAACCAGCACCAACAGACCAAGCACCAGCACCAGTACCAGCAGACCAAGCACCAGCACCAGCGCCAACAGACCAAGCACCACAAATGCAACCAAGTCAAGAACTCGACCCCATAGAGCCCATAGAGTCCAAAGAACCCACAGAGTCCATAGAGTCCATAGAGTCCATAGAGTCCATAGAGTCTAAAGAGCCAGAACATGCTGTGCCTTCACCAACGCAAGAAGAAGAATCAGACCCGAAACAAGAACAAGAACCGGATGCGGATGCGGAGGACAAAGAGGAAGAAGAAAAAGGAATAACGACAACAACCAAGAAACGGAGAAGGTATAGGAAAAAGAAATCGATTGATTTATCGTCATCGTCATCGTCATTGTTGTCATCACCGGCAAGCCCGGAATACGTGGTGGTGAGCCCACAAAAGAAATAATATGTGTGCGTAATGCATACCTCAATCGATGAATAAGCGAAGCAATAAGCAAAGCGACAGAAAGCGAACCAATAAGCGAAGCGACAGAAAGCGAAGCAATAAGCGAAGCGCTAAGCGCAATAAGCGAAGCGTTAAGCGTCATTCGTCAAACTACAGCGTGAACGGCATAGTGGCCACCATGACCGAAATGCTGCACGCAGTGAAGCTGCATCACTGGCACACGCACGACTACTCCGTGCACAAGGCAACCGACAACCTGCACGAAGCGCTGTCGGAGCAGGTGGACAGCTTCGTGGAGAAGATGCTGGGGTCCAAGCAAACGCGCGCCACGCTGTCAACCTTGAGCATGAACTCATACAACACGCTGCCCGAATTGAAGCGGCGCGTGGAGCACTACAAGCGGTACTTACGGGGCATGCCCGCATCGTTCGGCACCGACCTGCTCAACGTTCGGGACGAGCTGCTGGGGTCCCTGAACCAGTTCAGCTACATGCTGACCCTGCACTGATGCATTTAAGCATGAATTATTAATTATTTTATATTTATTTTCATTTTTTTTAATATCCTGAATGAATATAAAAAAAAATGCGACTTTCGCACATTGTTCACGACGTTGTCGAAATCGGGTCTCACCTTGGGGGTGCAGTTGGAAGTGGGTTTTCAGCAATAAATGACCTGGGGTCCACAATGACGGACATCAACCATCACGACTACCTGGGTGCTTTGGAAGAAGGCGGAAAAACTTTGATGGAAGGCGCCGAAACCATTTCGGATGCTTCTTCGGGGAACTGGTTTTAAGACCGAGTTCAAAAAAAAATCAAAACCCATTAAATTCGATTTTTTTGACATCATCGAAAAAAATTGAATTGCTTTTAAAAAAACAAAACGGATGCCAACGATACGAATCATCAATCATCTATAAGCATGACAGCCGAAGAAGCAAGGACCGCAAGTCGCAAATCAGGCAAAGCCTTTTGCAAGGTGTGCTTTGATGCAGGCAAGCCCGAAACGGAATACACCTCGCATTACCTGAGATCTGCTCCTGGTCCGGACGGCAAATTGGTTTGCCCCACCCTGCTGAATCAATCTTGTTTGACATGTGGCCAGACGGGGCACACGAGCAGCTACTGCGGCAAACGCAAGCCAATGACGAAGCCCCACACCACCCACACCACGACAATGACGACGACGAAGCCGATGACGACGACGACACCAATGCCGCCACCAGCAAAAGGTGGATATTACAATCCCAAAAGCAATGCATTTGGCGCACTGACAACAAATGACAATGCCACAAATGACATCAATGACCCACAAACGATGGCTGAACGACTGAAGAAGTCGCTGGCCCTGCAACAACCACAACCGTCGAAGCTGCAGACGCAGCAACCACCAAGACTGGCGCTGCCAGATTTGCCCCCCAGACCGCAGTTCTGGTGGCAAGACGAAGACGACTAAAAGACGAAGACGACTAAAAGACGAAGACGACTAAAAGACGAAGACGACTAAAAGACGAAGACGACTAAACGCACCAACAAATAAATGGATAGATTTCAATATAAAAATAAAATATTGCTGCATCTTATAAAAATGTCTTTGAACCTCTCTGCCTCCTTGTCTTTTAAGCCTTCGGCGTCCAAGCCTTCGGTTTCCTCCAAAAACTACGTGTCCAATGGATACACCATGAACCACAACGGATATTTAGCCAATCCCACCCATTCTGCCCAGGTTGCCGCCAACAATGCCGGCGCTCTTACCCGTGCCGAAGCTGCTTCCATGGGTCTTCCTCTCGGTGGACGCCGCTGAAAATGATTCAACCTTTTCCCAAAAACCAAACCAAACCCCAATAAAAATGTTTTTTCAATGAAACAAACTTAAAGCCAATCTGACAATGCAATATGTCTCCTCACAGCACCACGCACCCACACCATGACCATGACCAAAAATAAAAGCATTCACCCCTAATAATAGCTATATATCCATTACAGGAGACAGACCCCCCCCCTGGCACCAGATGTCAACCTCATTTTTCACTATTTCAAAAAAAAATTGAATTGCTCTTTGAACCAACTCAATTTACATCAGTGTATCAAGTCTCAACCCAACGAATCAAATCAACGATGTCATCTATGCCGAACAATTCAGCCGTCGAACCCAAGCCCGTCGAACCCAAGCCCGTCGTCGAACCCAAGCCCAACGAACCAAGCATCTGCATTCCGCGTGCGTTCAAGAGCACCACGCGCAAAGACATTTACGACGTGGTCGAGCGTCTCGACCTGGGAGCAGTGGAACGCATCGACATGGTTGCCAAGGTCAACGCCCGCGGCGAGTGCTACAACAAGGTGTTCATTCATTTCAAGATGTGGAACAAGAAGAGCGAAGTCGCACAAAACACTCGCGCCCAGCTGCTCAGAGGCGAAGAGGTGAAAATCGTTTACAGCGAGCCGTGGTTCTGGAAGTGCACCGCAAGCCGCGTCGAAAAGCCAACATTCCGCGATTACTCGGCGCCTCCTCCTCGCATTGACCTCGGCGGCTGCGCCAGCCTTTCCGCCGCAACGCAACAGCAACCAACAGCAAGCGCCGCCAAAGATGCAATCAACGAAGCCAACGCAACGCAACAGCAACCAACCGCAAGCGCCGCAACAATCACGAAGGAAGAATCCTGAACCATGAACCTGAACCCGTCGCGTCAAGCTGGACGTTAAACGGAGCAGTGGGATGGATCGAAAACCCAATGACCATATCTCGTCAAGCTCGTGACGTTAAACGGAGCAGTGGGAGGAGGGATCGAAAACCCAATGACCACATCAAGACGTCAAGCTGGACGTTAAACGGAGCAGTGGGATCCGCGACCCACAGCAGGCAGAAACCTGCAAACCGCCAAAGGGGACACCCCGCGTCAAGCTCTGGACGTTAAACGGATCAGTGGGAGGAGGGATCGAAACCCAATGACCACATCAAGGCCGGTGGTTGGCCACATTTTTTTTCGCCATCTTTTGATTTAGGTGCTTTGGGTATAAAAATATATAAAAATATATGCAAATTTTAAAATAAGCGCATGACATTTGAACCGATACGCATTGGAAACACGGTCATCCGCCGAACCAAATCATCCACGTCGTCATCATCTGCCGTGTATGAAATAAAAAACGAAACGTCCCCCCATTTGTTGCGGTCAACCTCCGCCATAATAGCGTCGCCAACTGCAATCAAAGCAACCAACGTGCTGACGCTGCACGACTACATAAAAAAAAACCGGCACGCGACCGAACTGTATGTGGCGCTGGACTTGGTCAAAGACTTTGGAAAACAGATGCAGGCGCTGATTTCATCGGGGTGGTCGATTGCCTGCATGGGGATAAACGACGTGGTTGTGATCACGCACCGCGAAAGCGACAAATTCACGCACGACTCCATCAACGATGTGGAATCCACCCTGGGCGACGCACGCATGGACCCGCAGTTCCTGTTTTTGAATGACCACCTGATGTTTGAAGTGGATGCGGACGGCACCTTGTTCATAGACCATGCGCTTCCCAATGGCAATAAACCCAAGCACGCATTCATGTCTCCCGAGCTGCAGCACCTCCTGCCAAGCGCCGCAAGCCTGCCGGTGCAGGTGCATTTCAAAACCATTTATTATAGCGCCGCGCAGTTGTTCATATACTTTCTATTGAACGTGGACCACGTCCCCGACGACGACGACCGCGCGTATCTCAATCCCATCAAATACACGAAGCTGTATTGGTTTTTGTTGCGGTGCTTGAACCCAGTGCCGGCGGACCGAAAGTACATGTACGTTTGAAATGATCAATGACCAATTACAATAAACCAAATCCAAATCCAAATCCAAATTCCAAATAATGATTTGTAAAACCAAATTAAAATGATGTCCACATAGTTGTATAACATATTCACACGTCTCTATCTTATGCCCAATCCATTTTTATCTCAACCCAAAAAGGGGCGACATAATGAGAAGCGACAGGACCGTGGGTTCCAATCCCATCATGCCCAAGAATCCCATCATGCTCATGAATCCCATCATGCTCATGCCCATGCCCAAGAGAACCCATTTTTGTCTGCCAAACGCAACGACCCTGAAGCCCCCAAACGCAACTGCTTTTCAGCACTGACACCCCCTTCTGAATCCGGCATTGCACTTGTTTCCGCTGCCGCTCCTGTTCAGCTGACGTTTGAAGAGTCGTTTCCATCCCTGTCCAAAAAACCCGCACCAACCGTTTCAGTCCCCCCAGCGCTGAACTTCAAATTGGCGATTCAAGCAAACGCTCAGCCACGTCCATATTCACAACAACCGCAACAACAACCGCAACAACAACCGCAACACCAATCACAACCACAACCACAACACCAATCACTGCAGCAGTTGCGACGCAATTTAAACCCGTTTCTAAGCAACAGCGGCCTAAGCAACAGCGGCCTAAGCAACAGCGGCCCAACCATTCGTTCCAAAAATAGCAACGGACACAACCATGTCGATGACTGCGATGAAGACAGATACACCACGCGTGATGCCTATGATTCCGCATACGTCAATTATTACAAAGATTAATTGAATTAGTTCAATTCATGCACGAAAAATGTGTGCATGAATTAACTGTTGTTTTACATCTTTCATTTTTTGATTGCTTTCCTGCATATCATCTCTTGCATAAATGACAGATGACGACCCCGACCTGGACCTGGACCTGGACCTGGACCTGGACCTGGACCTGAACCTGGACCTGGACAACTACTTGTTGCATCCACAGCCACAGCACAGCTTGCGGATAGTGCATGCTTTTATGCGAACCGACCGAAACATCGAGCACGTGTGCGAAGAAACGGTGCCAATTGAGAACGGCAGGCTGCTTCAAGAAAAGCTGATATGGTGCATTAAGCAGCAGCAGCAGCGGCAGCGGGAGCAGTGCAGCGGCACGCACTTCAAGCTGCGCGCCATGTTTTTGTACAACATGGACTTGCAGGCGGTCGACATGCAGGACCTTTTGCGCACCACCGACGGCCACCGGTTCCGTTTCCTCATGCCAATTTCTGCGTTGGACGATGTGGTGATTAAGCCGTCAATACCCATGTTTGCGCGCTTGAACGCGCTGCACATTTTGTACCAAAACGACGGCCATAGCAGCCACAACCACAGCAAAAAGCGAGTGATACAAATCCACCTGCCGCACAAACACGCGCGCACCAAATCATCGAATCAAATCACCAAATCAACAAATCAACAAGACAAACAGCTTAGAAATAAATCGAATGTCATCAACTAACCCATCAATGGAATCGGAATCAATCATGCGGAGTCGACTTTCCGGCGAGCGCGACGGGACATACGCGATGCTCATGCAGCTCGTTGCGGCAAAGCAAACGCCGGAATGCTTGCGCGCGCTGGAAAACATGGTGGTCAACCCGATTGGGTGCTGGCGGGACGTGCGCGGCTTCATCCGCCATTACGAACAGCACGGCGACCCCGGCGATGCCGAGAGCGCAATCGCAATCATGGAGGGCTGCGTGCGAATGACGAACGCGCAGCTGCGCAAGGACCGCGCGGCGAGCCGACAATCATGGGCTGCCAAGTGGGTGCCGCGAGAGCCCAAGTGCCGTGCATCGCCATTGCTGCGATGGTACTACGATGCACTGGCCGCGGACATGTTTCCGGGGGCGCCCGACGCGAACCGGCGCTTTCGCAAACTCGTGAGTGCGTTGAGCCCGTCGACGACGGACACAAGCAACAGCAACCACACTATCCCGGGACTGGTTCACATGGTGCGGCAGGCGGCACGCGCGCGCACCAGCGCGCAGTCAGATGCGGTGAACGCGTTGTGGAAACGGCACCTGGCTCGTTGCAATCCGAAGCCGACCCAGGCAATCGTGGTGCCGGCACTGTCGCTGGCACACAGCATGGGACCGGGACACAGCAACTGCCTGCATGCCGGCATTGGGCTGGCGCTGCATTTTATGCACCTTTCGCCGTGGCCGTCGCACCTTTTGACGTTTTCATCGCACGCCGAGTGGCACGCCTTGAGCCCGGATTTCGTGTCGCAAGTGCAGCAGCTGATGCTGTGCTCAGATCGATCACCCATCAATGGGCTCAACGCCAATGCAATGGCAACAAATGCAATGGCAACAAATGCAATGACAAATGCAATGACAAATGCAATGGCAACAAATGCAATGACAAATGCAATGGCCCCGGACGGAGTCATTCTGCTGATAATCAGCGACATGGAGCACGACGAACCCAGCAATAATCCCAACCCCAACCCCAACCCCAACCCCAACCCCAATCCGGGCGTGATGACGATGACATGGAACGCGTCTCGGAATGGACGCCCGGCTTCCTTCCACGGCGACAACCCGCGCATCTTTTAATCCCCATCTTCACCTTCAAAATGATCAAAATAATATAAATATACACACAATGTAATAACCCCAATCCAAACCAATCCCCCATGGGCTCGTTTTCATTTTTGAAGCGCACATTTTTTGAGCCGCGCATGGCGTTCTGCTTGTTCATTTTTTTCATGGTGGGCTACATGTTCTTTTTAGACGAGGAGAACGCATTCCAAAACTTTTTCACGTTTGGTCCGGACCCCAGCGTCCGGTTTCTGGGCATGAGCATAAACACGTGGAGCAAGGTCATCCTGGTGTATGCCGTGGGATTCATCAGCTCGTTGCTGCAAGGCTACTACCAAACGGTCATGTATGATTTCATACACTCCAAGCTGTGGAACCCGGCTTACAAAGAGCGCATCCCCATGTCCAAGAGGTGGGCCAAGACCATTGTCACCGTGGAACCATTGCTGGACTGGATGCTGGGCATTGTGCAATTCTTCATCACCATGACGATGCGCTTCCAGTTCATTCTGCCGCAGCTGCTGGGACAAATCATGGTGGACACCCCCTACGCCCTCATGAAGATTGAAGAAAAGAAGTTTTCAACCGTATGAAACGATGCACACAAGCGCATTGGCATTAGCATTGGCATTAGCATTGGTGTTGGAACAGCCGCCGCCACCCGACTGGTGTTTTGCCGCCAGCTTGGTCAGCGCTGAATCGACTGCATATCCATTCGACACTAAAAACGCAAACAGCTCGGGCAGCTGTTCCGGCGTCATGAAGGCGCCACAGCCACAGCCTGAACCACAAGATGCAGAAGTCAGCGCATGAATGCAGCACGCATTTCCTCCACTACTGCCGCAAAGCCCGGACAGCCGGGGTGGGCGCACGGTTTTTACGCGGGACGCCAACGGACCCGCCGGCACCGCATTGATGGACAAAATTTTGGTGTACTGTTGCAGTCGAGCGTCGTAAAACGGAATGGATAAAATGGAATACGCGTGCATTGGTGTATGCGAATATTGTGTATGTTTATATTATAAGTAATATTATAAACATGTCCATATTTAATTCTGGAAATTACGGGAAGCCGTTTAACGTGTCGCAGCCGCCCCTGAGTTCCAGCGACCGCACGGCGCACCTGAAATCGAAAACCAAATACGCGGCAGCCACAAATTTAGCGCAGAACGGGGGCACGCTGAAAAAGACGAACGGCTCCACCTACGTGGGCCCGGTTCACACCAATTCCTTAACGCTCGCCAGCACGGACAGCTATGCCGAATTACTAGACATAACAAAGGGCAAGTACTTGCTGACGCCGCCGCCGTCCAGCAAATTGGACGAGTCGTTCAGCCCTCAAAATGGCGAAGTGTATTATGGCAACTTCACGGTCACCAATTATTCGAGCGCGAAAATTCCGGTCACTGCACTGGGCTTTCCCACCATAAACACGGACACCACGGGATACACCTACGACTATCCCAACCAGCTGGTGGCCGCGTCATCCGGGACGGTTCCCGTCTTCAACAACTCCAACATCGTGGTCGACCCCGAATACCGCACATTTTACACCAAAGGCACGTGCAACGTCCGCAACTACTTCAAAAACGTGTACCTTGACCCGAACATCGACGTGCTGTGGGACTTCGAAGGCGATCTCGGTTTCTTGTCCAGCAAGCCGTACAATCAGGAGCAGGCGCAGCGCATCATTGCAAACCAGGCGCAAAGTCTGCGCGGCTTCCAGTACCCCACGCGCGTGCATTTTGACCTGGACAACTGCGGGTCCAAGCCGAGCATTACGCCGACCGCGCCCGACGCGCCGGTCATTTCCATAACAAGCACATCGCCGGCCAATGACAGTGTGACGATTTCATGGCTGCACGGATTCGACGGCGGCAGCCCGATTACACACTACACCATTTACATGTTGTTGCCAAATGGGACCACAACACAAACATCCATTGCCCCGCAGCCGTGTTTGAATTCATACACAACATCCGTGCCATGCGGCAGCAGTTCAGAAATATGGATCACCGCAAGCAACTGCGTGGCGAACACAATCATAATAGAGGGCTCACCACCCTATTGCACCACGCTGACCAGCCCGAAAAGCAATAGCGTGTTTACTCCGGCATATCCATGCCCCACCCCCACGCCAACACCCACGCCAACACCCACGCCAACACCAACACCGACGCCAACACCAACACCAACACCCACGCCAACACCCACGCCAACACCAACACCAACACCAACACCGACGCCAACACCCACGCCAACACCCGCACCCGTGGCCAACGCTCTAATAGTTTCTGAAGACTTCACCGGAACCTATACCACTACCACTGTCACTGATGATGATGGCACCTATACCATTTATACATTTAATACATTAACAACAACCACCACAGCTACTGGAACGGTTACCCCCACCAATAATTTTGATGTAGAATATTTAATTGTTGGTGGCGGAGGCGGCGGCGGGGGCTTTGGTGGAGGTGGTGGTGCAGGCGGCTTCCTAGCCGGAACAAATCTTCCTCTCATCTCAACATCATCGTATACTGTTACTATCGGTGGCGGAGGAATTGGAGGATACAGCAATGATGCAAATAATAATGGAGCAAATAGTGCATTTAGCCCCCCAAGCAGCAGTGAATTTTCCCCAATAACAGCAACTGGCGGGGGCCTCGGAGGCTACTATGATGACGCTACTCAAACCAGCAATGATGGTGGTGATGGTGGCAGTGGTGGCGGGGCCGGTCTTTGGCTGAGCGGAAGTGCTCCCAGCCCTGGTAATGCAATTGGTTCTCCAAGTCAAGGCAACAATGGTGGTGGTTCTGATTCTACTTCTGGCGGAGATGTCAGTTGTGGTGGTGGTGGTGGTGCTACATCTCCTGGTAGTGGTGGTAGTGGTAATGTCGGCGGAAACGGTGGTGATGGACAAACGTCTAACATTACTGGTACAACAATTACTTATGCTGGAGGAGGAGGAGGTTCAGGTGGTAGTTTCAGCGAAAACGGTGGAGTTGGTGGCGGTGGTAGAGGTGGGGGGGGTAATGGCAGTACTATCACTGTTTTAGGAGTTGCTGGCAGTCCTGGAACTGGAGGAGGTGGTGGTGGTAGTAATATAAGTAATCCTGACGAAGGTGGTGCCACCCAAGGTGGTTCTGGCGTTGTGATTCTGCGGTTTCTTACATATAACCCATGAAAATGTGATCCAATATTTTTTATCATCATAAAATATAACGAATCCAAACATGACAATAAGAAAACAATGCGGTGGAGGAATGCATTCGGAGTATTGCCCTTTGTGTTTATTGTCCTATGAGCCGTTGCCTGACATTGAGGAAGATGATGATGATGATGATGATGAGGAGGAGGAAAAAGAAGAAAATCAGCTCAAGAAGTTAAGCAACGTTGATTTGAGGTGGTTAAGAAATGGTTTGGCGTTTGATAGAGACACGAATGAAATTTTACCAGTGGAGGGGGATGACATGTATGGCCAATTTCCGATCAAAGGCAGGAAAGGCGCCTTATTTACCTCCGAAATAACAATCGGAAATGACGGTGATTCGGGATGGGGTCCCGTTTATCACGAGGATTGCATAAAATACGTGAGCGCCCAACTGAACCGGCCAGTCACGTATGAAGATGGCATAGAAATCTTTAAATTGGTGGAACGCAGGCACGGTCCGTTCCAGGACCAACATTTTGAGTGGGAAGATGCGGTCGAAGAGGAAGGCCCCGCATATTTCATTTCTCCAATGGATCCAAAAGGCACAGACGCGAGAGACCGCATCAATCAACCCATTGCTGGATGGATTTCCAGGCAGAAACGCGTTGCCTCTCCCACCGGAAAGAGACAGCTCGATCGGGAAGACGCGACCAAAGAGCTGTCGCACATTCAGGCAGAATTGCAGAAAGCGCTCGCCCGAGTGGTTGAGCTGCGGCGGGAGGTTGCCGCGCGAAAGAAAGCATTGGCAAGGCTTGCCTCTCCAAAAAAAACCCAAAAACGGGCTTCTAAACCCCAATCACCCCGGCCCCAATCGCCCCGGCCCCAATCGCCCCGGCCCCAATCGCCCCGGCCCCAATCACACCAACAAGCTAATTGTTCATCGCACACAACCAAAGAGCAATGCCCTCCGGCTGATTGCGTGTGGGGAAAAACAAACCGATGCAGTAAAAAACGGAATGTGAAGAAATGATAGACCATAAGAGAGATGTTTGTTTAAAATCATTTAACAAAATGAATTTAAAATGATGTGCATTTATAAGTGTATCTCATCTCATCTTATTTCATCCCAGAATATAATGCAACAACCACACCCAGCAACCATCGTCATTGAGGCGTGGATCCATCCGCTTTCCTGTCTGACGCCCAGCCTCATCATGCACAATTTGGAGCTGCAAGGCATCGAAGTGCCGCCGTCACTCACGATTGGCATCGACCGCGGGCACTACGACTGCACGGGAACCAATTACGCCGTAATAACGGTGCACACGGAAGCCCCGCAACAAGCACAACGGGGACAACAGACAATACAGCCGCAGCAGCCACATTCATTTTATTGCTCCTTCTTTTCTCAGAAGGCGGCGCAAGGCATGGACCCGGCCGCATTGCACCAACACTGGCTGGGAAACTGCTGCTTGCACGTTGGCAAAGGCCCAGCGTGTTCGTTCAGGCACGAGTCCGGGCACGCGAAGACGTGGAAAAAAACGGCTCCCGTCCAATGCTACCAAGACCAAGTCCAAGACCAAGTCCAAGACCAAGAAGATGCGGTTTCAGTGGAGCCCATCTGTCCGTCTCCCCGGCGCGCCAAGTCGAAAGACGTCAAGTCGAAAGACGTCAAGTCGAAAGACGCCAAAAACGCCAAGACCAAAGCCAAAGACAAGCTTCGAATCATTCAGCTGCAGAAGAAGAACCTCGGGCTGAGAACCGAACTGGATGTTTTGAAATCCGAGTTCAACGCAATGAAGGAAGCGATTGGAACCGTCAGGGATGACCAAGTTGCATTGGCACAGCGGCACAAGGAGCAGGAAGCGATCACCAAGCGCGCCAACCAGTGCCTGCAGGACTGGACCAACAAGCAAATCATAGAACGCGTGTGGACATTGGAAACACAGCACGCGCAGCTTCGGTCGGAGCATTTGAAACAAAAAGAACAACGCGAGGCTCAAACCCGTGAGGCTAAAAAGGCCCAAGAAGCGCAACAGGCCCAACAGGCCCAAAAACCCAATGTCTGCAAATTGTTGAAGAAAAAACTCAAAAAAGAGCTGAAACAAATGTCAGCCCGATTGGTTCTTTTGGAGAATGAAAGCAACAACAACAGCAACCAGTTCTGCAATAAGTGCTACAACAACGACCAAACTGGAAGCACAAACCCGTTTGACTTCAAAGCGATTTATGAACATTATGGCGGCGGGTGTCCTGCTCTGGACCTCATTCAGAATTATTGTGCAGACGCAGACCCACTCCCAGAAGCGGATGAACCAATGCCTGCCCTAATAGCAGTCCCATCAAATGACCCAAATGACCCAAAAGAAGAGGACGAGGACGACGTCGATGACGATGACATCTTTGAATTAATTCAGGTCGAACTGGTTCATGAAGATGGCGTGCCAAAGTAGGTTTTCAAAAACGCGTTGGAAATGAATGCATCCAAGTGGGGCTGTATTTTCGCTTCATGATTTTTTTCGTCGACTGCGTGATTTATGTTAGTGTACACAATCCCGGTGCGTTTGTCTGTATAGACTGGGTGCTTGATTTGCTTGCTCATGTTCAAATATGTTATACTAAACCATAACATATTTTTATATATTTTTACACACGCATTGGCATTTAAGCCCGGCCCCCGGCATTGTTCAAAAAATTGATTGAACTGTCAGATATTAAACCCAACCCACAAACAGCAGCATCAGATCCATGGCCCTTGATTTGGCATTGAAGAATCCGCATGAGCGCGACAGTCGCATCACGTTTGAGCCGGTGGAGCACAAGTACACCATTGACACCGACCCCGACAAGGCTTACACGTCGGTGACCACGTGGATCCACACCCACTTCCGCGAGTTCAACACGGACGCCATCATCAAGCGCATGATGGCGTCGCGCAACTGGAAGCAGAGCCAGTATTACGGCATGACCGCCGATGCCATCAAAGCGGCCTGGGATACGAACCGGGACGCCGCCGCCGCTGCGGGAACCGCCATGCACTACAACATTGAGTGTTATTACAACGGGCTTCCCATACCACCGGATGACGTCGAAGCCCCCGAGTTCCGCTACTTCCTGCAGTTCCACCGCGACCATTCTGACCACCTCAGACCGTATCGCACGGAGTGGACCGTGTTTGACGAAGCCGTGCGCATCTCGGGCTCCATCGACATGGTGTTCGAGAACCTGGACCCCGCAACGGGCGAGCCCGACGGCACGCTGAGCATTTACGACTGGAAGCGCTGCAAGGAAATCAAGAGGGTGCCGTTCGGTGCCAAGGACTACTCGCACACCGCAGCCATCGCGCACATCCCGGACACGAACTACTGGCACTACTGCCTGCAGCTGAACACGTACAAGGCCATTCTGGAACGGTGCTACGGCAAGCGCGTGACCGACTTGTTCTTGGTGTGCCTGCACCCCGACAACAAGAACGGCTCGTATCAGTGCATCCGGGTGGTGGACCTGCAGGGCGATGTTGCGACCTTGTTTGAAGCACGCGAACAAATATATAAAAATGCATAAAAACAAAGGAATTAAAGATTGTGAAACAAGTAAATGTATTAAATCCAGCAGTCCATTATGATTTTTTTGCCCAAATCGATGCACCCCAAAACAGTCATTGCGGCAGCCACCGCCGCGGTTCTCATGTCTTATGCAGGCTACCAGGTTTACAAGGGCTACAAAGCGCGCAATAAGTTCTTGTTGCAACAAGAAAAACAGAAACGGGTCATGGAAGAACAAGATGCCGCATATGAAAACCAGTATTTCAAGGAGTATGACCAACTGAAAGACGACCCGGAAGCGCCCGTGCCGTCGGCAAACTGCCACGTGCGAGAGACCACGCCGCAGGGGGATGTTGTCATGACATATGATGGCGAACGAGGACTGTTTTGCTATTATTCGAACAAGCGCACAATACAGTTCAAGTATCTGGAGTCGGTTGCGCGAAAGTACGTCATTGAACACGGCTGCAAGCGGCTGCACATCGACATCCGAAAGGAGATTGCAAAGGCAAACGCCGCCGCCACAGAAACCATAAAAACCGCCGCCACCACAGAACCCACAAAAGCCGCTGCACCAGCACAAGTGTTTGCACAACTTAAAAAGTATTCCACACGCGCGTCTTTGCCCACCATAAATGAAATGGTCAAGTCCAAGTCCAAATCCCAAGCGATTGACTCGCACGCAAACGCAACAAACAATGCACCTGTGTTGAAAGAACAAGTGACCCGCTACGTGTATTGTGGACGCATAGACGAGTTCAGCCCCAATCCCAGCCCCAACACAAATGAACAAGCGGCTCATGAAACGCACGACTTCAATATCATTAAGCCGATTGACTATGCAAGCTACAAAAAGATGAATGACGCATGACCAAGTGCATAACCATGTGCATTGCATTGCATTTGCATTGTTTCATTTTTTTTATCATTAATATATATCCAATATTAATCATAAATCATTAATCATCCGCATAAGTCGACAATAGTATCATGCCACCCAAATCACGGAAAAGACAACAGCAAAAACCACAACAAGCAGCAATAAACGTAGTGCCAACAAGCGCAGCGCCAAAACCAAACGAAGCGCCAAAACCAAACGAAGCGCCAAAACCAAACGAAGCGCCAATAAGCGGAGCGCCAAAAACAAGCGCAGAAACAACAAGCGCAGCATCAACAAGCGCAGCGCCACTAAGCGCAGCATCAACAAGCGCAACATCAACAAGCGCAGCGCCACTAAGCGCAGCATCAACAAGCGCAGAAACAACAAGTGCAGCATCAACAAGCGCAGCATCAACAAGCGCACAAACAGAACCCAAACCGGCTGTAATAGACCCAATCCAAGTCGCACAACAAGCAGCACCACAAGCAGCACCACAAGCAGCCCAACAAACAGCCCCACCAGTAATAAACGCAGAATCAAATGCAGAATCAAATGCAGAATCAAACCTAGAACAGCCACAACCGCAATCAGACCTAGATCAATATAAACCATCCGCACCGCCAGCTGATGATGAAAATGAGCAATACCTAGACCAACAACAGCAACAGCAACAACAGCAACAATACCTAGACCAACAACAGCAACAGCAGCAATACCTAGAACAACAGCAACAACAGCAACAATACCTAGAACAACAGCAACAACAGCAACAGTCAAACAATGTCAATGTCCAATACAGCACAGAGGAGTCGAAAGTGCCTCCCAATCCGGAAGACTGCAACGTGTTCCCGTCATTGTTTGGAGGTGCGGATGATGACTGCTACACAGAGCAGCCAATGCCGCAGGTGCAGGAATTGATAAAGCAGGTCTTGTATGAAAAGATTTCCTCGGTGGGTTCACGCGTCATCATGGATGCTTTGATTGCAACCGGAAATGAAGCGCTGGTCAACGCCATCCTGGCGAAATCATTGACGCAGCAACAAGCAGAACTATTGAAGCAAGTTTCCCTTGACCCACAAGTTGCGGCAGCATTGGAACAAGTGAAGGGCCGCCTGCTAGAAGGAGTTGAAGCATCCGTTGCTAGTGTGCAAGAAAACGTGTTGCCCAAAGTGAATAACGCGATTGCCACAGTCGCAGATGGAGTGATGCAGGTTGGTAATGATGTCATCGCCGACATTCCATTCGTGGGTGATGGAATGGCCATCCTAAAAACAATTGATACAACCGCAGAATCACTGGCAAATGCGGTCGACATCAAAGAAGAATTTGACAAAGCAACTGCACCAGTGACAAATGTAATGAAAAACATGGGCGAGCTGGAAACTGCTCTCAATACTGCGGCGAATGCAGCGTCTAATGCAGCGGCTGGTGCGTCTAATGCAGCGGCTGGTGCAGTGGCTGGAACAGTGGGCGGCGTGACTGATGCAGTGGGCGGTGTGACTGATGCAGTGGCTGATTTATCAGACCAAGCATCAAGCACTGTGTCTAATGCAAAACCAGACCCCAATGCAACCCAAGACCTTGGTAAAAACAAAGGCGGAAATCAAGGCGGCGGCTCTCGCACGCGCCGTCGCATTCACAAGCTGTCCCGCCGCATCGAACGCACGCTGCGCCGCGTCCAAAAAAAATACGGGCTGCAAGACAAGAACAGTTTTTTGCGACGCACACTGAAACGAAAATGAATGTAAAATATTAATTTAGAGAGATAATGCATAGAACCATTATAGAATACACACACACACACCCAAAAACAACACACCACCCAATGCAGATATTTGTAAAGACATTGACCGGAAAAACCATCACGCTCGAAATCGAGCCGAATGACACCATCGGCGCATTGAAAGCCAAAATCCAGGACAAGGAAGGCATTCCACCTGACCAGCAACGCTTAATATATGCCGGCAAGCAGCTGGACGACGAAAGAACGCTGTCGGATTACAACGTGCAATCTCAGGCAACACTGCATCTTGTTCTTCGACTTCGTGGAGGTATTTTTAAAAAGTGCAATATACCTTTTTACATATTATGTAAAATAATGTAAAAACGATTTATTTAATACATGTAAAATGAAGAGGTGCAATTGTTGCAAAAAAGACAAAGCCATTGAATTGTTTTTAGAAAATAATAAAGAATTCAAAACCTGCATCAATTGCAGAAATCATTCTCGCAACTGGAGAGAAAAGAATAAAGAATTATGTTCATTATATAACAAAACATATAATAATAAAAAAAACAATAACAACGAAGTAATATGCATTTATGCCAAAAAAAATAATTCTGATGAAGAATGGATGAAGTTTGATTCTCAGTCAGAAGCAGCCACAAAATTAGGAGTTTACACGGCAAATGTATGTAAAGTTATCAATGGTAGTTTAAAAACCACTGGTGGTTATATTTTCAAAAAAGAAAAAGAAACATACAAAGCAAATGAAACTAGTTGGGAAAAAATTAAAAAACAAAATAACATTGAAAGCAAGTGCAAAGGACATCCATCAAATCATAGAGTATTGCATGAAACAATTGAAGGAGTCATTGGAAAGAAATGTTGTAAATGTAAGTCATGGCAACCATTAATGGAATATAATTATTCCAAAATACATTGGGACAATTTGAGAAATGATTGTAAAAAATGTCTTGTAGAATGGAGAAGGATGAATAGAAAAACATTGAATGAAAAACACATGATGTATGAAAAAAATCGCAAATTAACAGATGCCGAATTTAAACTTGTTAAAACATTGAGGAGCAGATTGGTAAATGCGCTCAGAAGACAAAATTTGAATAAAAATAATTCAACAATTGATTTATTGGGTTGTTCTGTTTCATTTCTAAAAAATGCATTAGAATCCAAATTCAAAGAAGGAATGACATGGGAAAATCATGGAAAGTGGCACATAGATCACATCAAACCATGCGCATTATTTGATTTGCGTTACATTGAAGAACAAAAAAAATGTTTTCACTACACAAATTTGCAACCATTATGGGCTTCCGAAAATTTAAGTAAAGGTTGTAAATACATTGAACCAATTTCATCGTTTTTTTGACAGCCAGCGAAGGAATCCGTTGCTGCGCGCCAAATCAAAGGACGACCCCAGGTGGCTGCGCGCAATGTCGCAGGTCTGCCGTTCAAACGGCGTCAGCTGTTGATAGTACGTATCCAGAAGTTCAGTAGAAGTCGATTCCATTTTCTCTCTGTAATGTTCTGTGCTCTTTGTGCATTGATTTAAACGCCATAAATTTAAATCAATTTTTCGGGTTTTCACTTAAAATGAATCGACGCAATGCATGCATGTATTAACCACCAGACAACCAGAACCAAACCCACAACCAAACCCATAACCAAACCCATAACCAGAACCCAAATGCTGCACCAGATTGCGTGTGCTGCCTCTGAAAACATGAACAAGGACCCCGTGCCGTGGGACGACTACTTCATGTCCATCGCCTTCCTGGCGTCCATGCGCAGCCCGTGCACCCGCCTGCGCGTGGGTTCCGTGGTCGTAAAGGACCACCGCATCATCGCCATGGGCTACAACGGCTTCATTGCCGGTGCGCCGCACATCAGCCGGCTGCGCGACAACCACGAACAGGCCATCATTCACAGCGAAATCAACGCGGTCAGCGACTGCGCGCGCCGGGGCGCCAGCCTGCAGGACGCCGCCATTTACGTGACGCACTATCCCTGCATCAACTGCTTCCGATCGCTGGCGGCGTGCGGCATCAAGCGCATTCATTACTATCACGACTACAACAACGACCCGCTAATCCCGACGATGGCCGACGACGCTGGCATCGTAATTTTCCAGCACGCAATTTTCCAGCAACTGTGGCATAAGTGATTCCAATCGGTTCACCTCTGCTTTTCTCATTGCGGAAGACACAGTGTGTTTCGCTTCATGGGGAAAGCTGTTAAAATTATATTGCTCAAATGATCGTGCCAAATCAATAGGTCTCATACTCATAATATTTACAATTGGTGTTGTTGACAAATGCCGACTAACAAATGCATTAAACGAGTCTTTGTCATCATGACGCATGAATGGTTTAATTTGTTCATTTTTAGCTACTCTAAGAAGAAGGTCGATTGCATCACTCTCAATCTTGCGTGTATCATTAATTTTGTTGACTGAACTGACTAACTGTTCCGCCAATAGTCGCTTGTATTTCTCGCAGTTTGTTTCAGGACAACCCGATGCAACGCAATGATTGTAGTCACGATATTTAGCAGAAGGGTCACAAACACCTCCCATTCGTCTTCTGGTTGTCATCCTCTTAGTGCGTCTCGTCTTGGCATTTGCCCTAGCCTTTCTTTTTAACACCGTTTTTCTTGGCATTTTTATACAATTAACCAACATTTTTTTTTTATTTTTGGGTAATGATTTCACATGATGGCAACGCATGCCGGCACACGGGGCATTCCGCGCTTTCGGTTTCCAGCCATGTTTGAATGGCGTCCTTGAGAAACGCGTGCCCGCAAGGCAGCACCAGCACGGCATCGCCCTCGGCAAATTCGGACTGCGTGATGGGGCACATGCCTTCGCCCTCGCCTTCGCCTTCGCCTTTTGTCATCACTTTTTGCAACAGCTCTTGCATGGCTTCCGGTGTGATGACGGTTCGCACGCCCGACCGCTCGTAAAGCGATGCTTCCATGACATTTTGAACCTCTTGTCTTAACCTGATATTCTGATTCTGATTCTGATTCTGATTAGCATTTGAATCAGCGCGATGCAAATGAATGCGGGTCCCCGTGCGATGGCAGTGCGCCAACAGGGTCAAACAGTTCATGGATGGGTTATTGTTGTTTTATTTATTGTTTCGATTGTTTTTTGTTTTTATTAAATGTCGTCCACATTGATGTGGTCCGATTTGATCACGGATTTAGGCACGGATTTGACAACAAGCGTGGGTTTAACAAGCGCGGGTTTAGGCTTATCTGATTCCGATGAGTCATCCGAGTCCGAGTCGTCCGAGTCCGAGTCCGATGACGGCATGTCATACACGCGTTGCTGCATCAATTCACTATCATCGGCATCGACACCATCGTCGCCATCGTCATCCGCAGCAGCCTTGTTGCCTTTAACCAGCTTGCTGTATTTCATTGTTTCGCTGTCGGTGAACTGGATGCTGCTTCTTTCGTTATTTTCACTTGCTGAGGCAACAGCAACGGCCTTGAAGCACGGCTCGTTCTTCATGAGTCGGTCGCGTTCGCCGTCATTGTAGACCTCTAGCAAGTCGCACGTGTCTTGTTTGCTGGACCACTCGCGCAAGCCCACCAGAACCCAGGACCCCGTGTCCAGAATGTTGTCCCGCTTGCCGCGTCCCTTGAACTTGTTGCGAATGATGCAGAGCTTGTTGCCGACGCTTCCGTCCAACAGGCTGACATAGCACATGCCGTTGCCCAGCATTTTGCTTACGACCGCGTATTTTTCTGCTTCATCGGTCGCCACGCGCAGCTGCTTGGACGCGCCCCCCTTTGAGGCGTTCACGTGCTTGCGCGCCAGCCCCTTGCCCTTGTTTCCTCCTGCGTCGTTTCTGACCATTGTCGATTGCCTCTTGGTGTATCAAAACATGCCGGCCCGTTTTTAAATGAGTTTAAAATATATTTTCTCTCCTTTAGACATAAACAAACACACAAACACAACACACACACACAAATAAGACACGATGGGAAACCCATGGCTCGCTCAAATGGCAAAGACTAGAAGGGAACACCCTGATGTGAAGGACTTCGCCAAGATTGCCGAATTGGCAAAAAAAACATACCATCCAAGCGGCCACCATAAAAATAAAAAGGGAGGTTCCGCGATGGGAGTTGTTAGTCCCTCTGAGTTCCAGGCTGATCCCAGGTTCCCGACCAGCGGTGCTGCGCTTCAAAAGTACGCCACCAATTTTAGCACCGGTGGCGGCAAGAAGTCCCGCCGGTCCAAGTCCAGCAAGAAGTCCCGCAGCCGCAAGTCCAAGTCCCGCAGCCACAAGCGCCGCTAAACAACAAACAACCAAACAACAAACAACCAAACAACAAACAACTAGAGAGAAAATGGCGCCCTTGAATCCATTGACGAGTGGCGAGAAAGCGTGCGAACGGTTTTAATAAATGCATCAATGCTGAAATTTTGCACAATGTTGTCATACGTGTCAACATTTTTGTTCATGTAAAAGAGGTCGGTGAAGACGCGCTGGGTGTCGCCCACCGTCTTGCGCCGCGCCGGGTCGGGATGCACGTTCGAAAGCAGCAGCTCGACGTATTGAATGACCAAATGGTTGTTTGTGAAGCCGTTGGATGAAATGAACTCCAGGATTTGAAGGTATGCAATACTGAGCGAGTAGTTGTCCCATGTGGCCCATCCTTGTATGAGTGTTTTGCAGGCGGTGTTGCGCGACACGCCGACCAATGGTTCCCACTGTTCAATGCACGCCTTCAAGTAGCGGACCCGAAACCCTTTGGAAAAAATGCGCAGGGCCAAGTTCGCATTCACAAACGTTTCGCAAATGGCGGCAACGTCGTCGCGGGTCAACGCTCCGCCGGAACCGGACTCGTTCTGCAGAAAGTTGATGACATGCGCTTCAAGCGGCCACACATAGTACTGAGGACTGTACTTGTAGAAATACGTGCTCCAAAAGCTGCCGCCATGACCACCTCCGCCTTCCGTTTGCAGGCGTTTGATTGGCACGGAGAGGCCGAAGTCAATGATGATGGGGGTGTCCGTCTTCAAGTTGATGAGAATGTTCTCCAGTTTGAGGTCGTAATGCACGACGTCGTGTTCCACCAACCGTCCAATGGATTCAACCAAGTAGCTGTATGTGTCGAAAATGCAGGAAATGATTTTCTTCTTGTTTTCTCTCATGGTGCCGACGTAATCATAAAAATACAGACTGTCGATGTACGGCATCTTCATGAGAATGAACTTTTTCTTTTGTTTTCCTGTCGTCTCCGCGACTTCGCATTTTCGCAGGGCAAGCGGATTGTGGCGTCGCACTTTGCCCAATTGAACGGGGCATGTCTCGACCACTGGCACAAAATTCACAGCGTAGTTCAGGATTTTCATGACAATTTTGCCCACCTCCACCTCATTTTCGGCAACTTCATCCTGCACAACCAGTTTGCTTGCATAATGAGTGTCGCTCAACGTTTTGCCGTTGCACTCGATTCCTGGGTGATACAGACACCCGTATGCACCTTGATTTATCAACACGGCGTCGGTCATTGCTAAAATGAAAAATGAAAATGACTAAAAAATGGAATGTCGTGTTGTATTATCATTGCATTATTATTTGTGGTTGTGAAACGGATTTAAGCAGTGGATTTTGCAATGATGAAGTATCTGTTCTTGTAAGTCTTTTTCAGTTTATTGATGACATCCTCTCCAGTGGGCATCATTTCAGACAGACGGGCAATCTCATTCTGGTAAACAGCGCCAACGCCAGCAGCGCCAACGCCAGCAGCGCCAACGCCAGCAGCGCCAACATCAAAATCTGCAAACCCTTTTGCTGGCGTGAAATCGGTTTGTCGCAAACCGCGCTCAATGTGGTCATCCATGGAACTCAGCAGTTCTCGACTCAGCAAGACGTACCTCCTCGGGGAACCTTGGTTCCCCGAACCCCTCCTCTCTCCATTCGCGTCGTTGGGTGTACTTGTCGCCCCTGAGGGAGGGGTGTGGGGAACCGTAGGTTCCCTAGTCCGGAAGTAGTAGCGACCGCTCTTGTACAGCTTGTCCGCAACATCTCCCGTGTATCCGAGACTCTTTAGTCGTGCAGCATCTGCATTGAAGATGGTGGTGATTTCATCGTTTGCCATCCACTCTGCCCATGCAGTCTTGTATGTTTTACGGTCGTCGTATTGGTGAATTTGGACAAAAGCTGCCAGATGTTCGATGATGTCATTTGAAAATTCAAAGCGCAAAACTCGAGTCCGGCGTGCATTGGTGGCATCATTCACATTCATATTAGTTGCCATTATTGATGATGCAGATGTGGTTGGTTGATTGGGTTATTCCCACTTTGTTTTAGGATTCAATTTTTTTCGTTTTTATCATATTTGTGTCATGATAAAAAGACATAAAGAATTGATTGTTCATTTATTCACAAACCAAACCAACCAATTCAGATTCAGATGGCCATGAAAATCATTTACAGAATAAGTGATAAAGGAAACCCAAAAATGAAGCCATATTACGCGACAAAAAAAGGTTGTTTTTTGCATTTTTTAAACCGGTTCAAGGAACACGACATTTACGTGATTGCCGACAATGTGTGCGACGCAACCCACGACTTCTTGATTTCGATCGTTGACCCAACCAAAGTGTTTAGAACCCAGCTGAACAACGCGGGCGCGTTCCTTCACTCCGTTGAATTTGCAATCGCCCGGTTCGCGGACGACGACAAAATCTACTTGGCGGAAGACGATTACATTTACACGAAGGACGCGGCCAAAGTCATTGAAGAGGGCTTTCAAATTGCGCACTATGTGTCGGGCTACGACCATCCGGACAAATACTTGAATCACAGCGAGGGAGGTCCGAACCCCCTCATACATGGCGGCGGCGAAGCGACACGGGCAGTCATGACGCAGAGCCGTCATTGGAAATTCACGAACAGCTGCTGCATGACGTTTGCAACCACGGTGAAAACTCTGAAGGAAGATTTGCACATCTATGAAAAACATTGCGCAACCGTCACTCCGAATGATTTTGGCATGTTTTGCGAGCTGACGCTGACGCCCAACGGCACACGAAGGCTGGTTTCCCCCATGCCCGCCGTTTCAACTCATGCTGAGACAGAATGGCTGGCCAAATTTGTCAACTGGGAAAACGAGTTTCATGAGTCGATCAAGCCGTAAACGAATCTCAGTGTCGTCGTTTGCACGTTCTTTTTGACTTGCGCTTTCTTAACTTTCGGCTATTCAACCTTTTTCCGCCTTTCTTATCATCCCCCTTCGACAATTTAAACCCGAAATGTTCCGCGCGTTTAGCCCGAAGTGATCTCGGTGATAGAGCAGAAGCAACACTCGCTGACGCTGGCAAGGCAGACGCTGGCAAGGCAGACGCTGGTAAGGCAGACGCTGGTAAGGCAGACGCTGACCGCTTCAAACCAATGCTTTGATCCATTTGAATCAAACATTTCCTCAATTTAGATTTAAATTTCGTCATTTGAACAGTGCGTCCACCCTGGAGTCCTCCCATTGAACCTGAGCTCGAATTCCAATCAGTCAATCCAAGCCAAGGCAATACGTTGCTTAACAAATATGCATCCGGCGCTCGATTTAAGTGTTCTAAAAATGCAGGTCCGCGCAGTGCTCTGAAATAATTTATGACATTCCGGTAGGGGTCTGCCGAATGCACGCATTCTGGATGACGTGTTTGTAGGTAATTCATTCGTGCCTGAAGCACAGACAGTATGTAAGCACTTAATTTTATTGCAAGACCATGACATTGCAAGCCCGCGGCATGATCATCGGGAACTTGACCAATGCGTTCACAAATGTCATACGGCAGTTCAGGCAGTGGTGATTCGGCCAGCATGCGAAGACCTTGTGCCATATTTGTTTGTTTCAAACGACATGCAAACCTCGATAAGACGTCGTATGCGTTTGTGTACCAAAGCCCGTCTGTTCTGAATAGTGGGAGATCAAAATCCTCATCATCCTCATTCCGAAATTCTTGTTCTTGTTCTTGTTCTGCAGCCATAATATATGAAACTTGTCTTATATATTATACATTTATATAATTTGGCATTAAGCCATGGACGAGCTATAAACGCACTCAAACATGAGCGCAAACGACCAGTCCATGTTGTTCAGGTCCAGCACGCGCCCGAAGTCGTCAATCAGCGTGATGCGAAGGCGCTGAATGTCCACGGGGCCGAAGTATTCGCGGCTGTAAGTGAGCGACGTGCTGAGCGACTCCCCGCTGACAACGCCGTACGCTCCCGCCGTGTTGATTTGTTGCTTGATGTTCAAGCGCGCGATGATGTTGGGCGCAATGGTGGACGAACCGTACGCCGACGCGTAGTAATTGTTCACGTTGTTGTTGTAGTCGTCAATGCAGAGGAACACGTACTGCGGTCCCGTGATCAAGCAAATGCCCTCTGAGATCGCCGACTGGGGGATGCCGGGACTGGTGTTCCCACTCGAGTCATAATACCCACCGCCCAGTTGATAGATCGCCGTCCGATATCCGAGTTGCCACCCCAAAAAATAAGGCAGCGGCCGCGTGTCGCTTTGAAACGACGTGTTGGAGCTTGAAATCTTCACGCTCGATTCCGCGTTTCGGTCAATGCCGGCGCGCGCGTTGAACACGATGCGCATTGACCCGGTGAACGGCGTGTGCACCGCACCCGCAGTGAACGTTGCTTGAATGGAGGCGCCAGATGCCATGTTTGGTCCCACGCCGCCAGCAACGGTCAGGGTCCAATTGTTTCCAGCACCAGTGTTGTCTGCGTCCGACACGGTGAAGGTTTGCACATTCGTCCCGTCCGTTATGGTCAAGGTGGAACTGGTGTATGCGGACAAATCGATGGGCGCCCCACTCGCATCAGTCGAAGAGAAATACACGGTGGTTGAAAACGCCTGAACCACATTGCCCCAAATGACTTGGCCTGCCGAAGGTGGGGGCGTCGTTGATGCCGATGCCGTCATAAACACAGACAAGGTTGAGCCGAGCGAATAAGGGAACACGTTTCCGCTGGCGTCCGTCGCCGAGTTGCACGAAAAAATGCTGCGCCCGCTGGTGCGGTCCACCGTGTATGCCATGCCAGTTGCTGCCACCAGGTCAGTTCCCTTCAGAATGCCGTTGATTGCGGTTTCAATGGGGGAGCCGTTTCCGGATTGAAACGACGCGTTGTAGTTTCCATCCGGAATGAGGAGCGTGTATTGATTCGGGTAATTGTCATCTCCCGCATTCTTCCATTGGAAAATGATGCAGTTGTTTTCGTACTGCTGACTGATGGCGTAATACGTCAACGGCAACTCATACGTTGCCACGCTCATGCTGGTGACGTTTTCGAACTTGTAGGGAATGTTGAACACAAAATCGGTGCTTCTCGTGGAGTAGTAGTTGCTTCGAAACCGCGTGTCCACGTTCAGCGCGCGCTTAATGGTGGCCATGGCGATGGGATTCAGAATGCCTGGAGGTGCGCCCGTAAGCGCAGTCTTTCCATTCTTGAAGTTGCCAGCAATGCCGGCCTGTTCGGACGGCCGCGTTATCAAGAAGCTGTCGCCGTGTTGTTCCACATCGTTTTTTAGCTGCATGAATTTAGTGGGACCCGGAGCCGGCGCGCTCGCTTTTATTGCCGCCGTAATTGTTGCAGCGGTAATTCCATCAGTGCCGCTGCCACTGCCGCTGCCACTGCTGCCACCGCCACTGCTGCCACCGCCACTTTCAAACAGCTCCGTGGTCGTGTTCCGAGACTGCGACAACCGGCCCACCGCCTTGTTCAAAAAGTCATGAATTTTCCCTTTGGTGACGGGACCCAGTTTGGGGTCGGCCTGTATCTTTTTTTTCAGGTCATTGCAACTGCGGTCCACCGATGCACCGTCATCATTTTTATCCACTCCAAAAAAATTGAGCAACTCTCTCAGCGAATAGTTGCTGACATTCAAATCAAACAGCTGCGACATGTTTATACGAACTACAAACTACGAACTATGACGATAAATGATCACTACTATAACAGTGTATATAAAATTGCATTTATTTTTATATACTATTTTTGACAATTTCAAACCATGCCCTAAATGTTGTCAACCGCACGAACGGCACCCGCCCGAATTTTTGACGTTTATAAGGCGATTCACGCTAAACCGATTTGCACTGGTGATGGGAGTTCTGGAAGCGCCAGCGCCAGCGGCGGGCAAAGGCGCAAGCACGGGTGTAGGCGCCACCTGTCTCGCCGGAGCCCGAAGGAATGCAAACTTGTAAGTTGAAGACGACATTCGATGGTTTTATGTATTATTGTTATATGTTTTAACATGACAATAAAAAATTATGTCATGCATCCATCATAAAATAAAATAAAATAAAATAAAATATGTTGGATTTATAAACATAAACACAAACATACATAAAACCGCACTCATGAATCATGCATTGTCAACCGTGGCACTGGGTGTCATTTCCGGTTTAGCCGGTGGTGCGTTGGGACAATCTGGCGCTGAAGTCATGGTTCCTGGGCTGCTTGTGCTGGGCGTTGTGTCAAATTTCAAAACAGCAGCGGGAACGGTCCTGCTAACCATTCTGCCCCCGCTGTCGCTCATGGCCATCGTCACGTACTGGAAGCGAAACCAGGTTCAAGTGTCGACCGCAGTCATCCTCATGGTGACCTACTTTTTTGCGGCATGGGGTGGGGCATACCTGACGAGTGGATTGAAAAACTCCACGTTAGAGGGCATTTCCGGAGTGTATTTCATGATGATTGGTGCATTCTTCTTGTGGAACTCATGGAGCGGAAAGTACGGGGGCGACGACGACGAGTCTACCCCGGTTCCCACCAACCCCCATCGAGAGGGATTCAAGCTGCTTAAAAAACTGTTCAAGTAGCTTTTTTGTCGCAATTCAATTCACACGGAGTTCAAGCACATGGTGTACAGCAGGCGGTTGGTGAAGTAGCCGATGGAGTTCATCAGGAGCATTGTCCAAAACGTGGAGTTGGTGACGGGATAAAGCTTGCCCCCGGAGGCGATGACTTTGAACAGCGCGAAAAACACGTTCAGCACCACGGAGAGTGCCGAAAACACCATGAGCCAATAAAACCAGGCGCAGTATTGGCGGTTGGTGAAGGGAGCGAACCAGCCCCCCATGGAGTGCGGGTCAGTTATTTGCACAACAGCGGAGTTCATTTTACAACAATACGATTTTATAAAATGAACACAGAAAATAAATAAAAATGTATTTATTGAGGCACGCACAAGCAACCGTCATCGCGATGGGCATACGCGATGCCATACTTCTTTGTTTTGTTGCCCTCGACCGGGGCCGCAGCTGGGACAGACTGCGTGCGATACGGTCCGCGTCCCTTAATGCGCGCCAAATACCGCGCATATGAACCGTGCTTAATGTCCACACCCTGGCTTGCAGCCGAGCACGAACCCGGCCGCATGCGCGTGATGGAAGTCTTCGTGGAGCTGGCCCCGTAGCTGGGCACGTTGCGATGCACCTGGCCCGGCTCTGCGCGGTCGCTGCCCTGGTTCCAGTTCACGAACCCGTACTTGGCAACCGGTTTGGTGTACACGTTGAGTCCTGCCAAATTCTCTAAATACTCGGACTGCGACACGCGCACCGTGTTTTGAATGCGGCGCTGCGTGGCATCTGCTGCGCACGCGACGCTGTCCTTGCACCTGTAGCAGCCCTTGCAATTACGCTGAACAAACCAGCTGACCTCGTTGCCCGACAGGTCCAAGCACTGGTTGCAGTAGTACGTGTTCGGAGTGCGGTCGTTTACCAGTTTGACACCCGTCGAGTTTGTGAGCAAGTCTCTTTGGTTCAAATAAGCTTCGTAATCAAACTCGTCATTGTAATATTGATGGTACTCTTGATTCTGATTCATTCTTGCTTCTTGCTTCTTACTTCCTATATTATATTGCTTTTTATATTATATTATTTTTTAAAAATTGAATGAAATTTGACGTTGAAACAACCCCCATTATCAGATTGTCCCCTTATCAATAACTGTCGCATGACGGACAAAGAAGTTGAAGCCATCGAATCCATAACAACTCAAGTTCCCGGATATTACAAATGCGGCCACTGCGCCCTGCACTTCAAAACCCGGTCCCGCTTCCAAACCCATGAATCGACGTGTCTGTCGTTGAAACAAATTCGCGCCCGGGCGACGTTTGGTTCAGAACCCGGCGTGTCCGTGCAGGACCTCTTTGCGCTTGTGCAGCGGCTGGCCGTGCGGCTGGAAACGGCAGAGCACGAGCTAAGCGTTCTGAAACGCCAAAACCGGCTGCAAATGAAACGCGAACACAATGCGGAAAACAAAATTCATCGCGACAACTTGCTGCAGTGGTTGAATGAGTCTGAGTCTGAGTCATCAGCATCAGCCCAGATCCCCCCGTTTTCGGAGTGGTTGACTGCCATTGCTCCCATGACTCGCGAGCATCTGGCGCTCGTGTTCCAGCACGGCTTCATGGACGGCATGTGCGCCATCATTGCGTCCATTGCATCATCCGCATCATCGTCCTGCGCAATTTGCGCGTATGATGAAGCCCCCGACACTATGTTTGTGTATGATTCACAAGACCAGAGCCAGAGCCAAGGCCAAGACCAAGACCAAGACCAATTCAAATGGCGCCCCATGACGCGGTCCGAGTTTGAAAAGTTCATCAACCGCATGCAAAAGCTGCTCATGAACGAGTTTGTGCGCTGGCAACAAGAAAACAAGGAGCGCTGGCACGACCCCGATTTTGCGGAGCAGTATGATGCAAACCTGTTGAAAGTCATGGGCAGTGGAAAAGCCAAGAGCGGCGGCTGCTCCAATCGCGACATGCTGATGACCCGCATGAAGTCAAAAGTGTATGCGGCCATCAAGCAGTCGGCCAACAACAGCAACAACAACATCGCCAAATAAAAAATAAATGCAAATGCGCACAACCCAAAAACTAAAAATAATATTAAATACTAAACAACCGGATGTTGAATGTTCATGTGAACGGATTTTGGGATGGGTTTTTAAATAAAACTGATGCAAATCACATCGGTTTTTTCGAAACCATTTTTCCAAAAACAATGTCAATGACCAACCCCAACACCAACATTCATTCTGCAAACGTGTTGTTTGAATCCATTTTTTCTAAATCAATGGTAAGTACTAAAAACTGGTTGTGCAAAATTCAATACACGGGGGAACCCAGATGGCGTGCAATCACGAATTACGATCTGACACTTGGTTCATTTGAAGATGGCGAAAAAATCATCAACTTGCCATTGTTCGTCTACTACATCCATTCAAGAAACCTCCTGGACAAACTCATCCATCGTCCAATGCGAACAACGGTTCCTCCGAAATTTTGTTGTTTCATAGTCAGCAATGGAGCTTGTCATACTCGCAATAAAATGTTCAACATGTTGAGCCGATACAAACGCGTGGATTCCCATGGAAAGTTTCAAAACAACAGCGGTAAACCATTGCAATTCAACTATGGCACGCAGGAATTTTTAGATTTTATATCAAATTACAAATTCATCATATGCTTTGAAAATTCGAAATTTGGAACGTATTCCACTGAAAAAATAGTAAATCCGTATTTGGCAAGCATCGTTCCCATCTATTGGTCTTCCCACAAAATAAAGGACACATTGAACCCGGAATCAATGCTGTTTTTAGACGATGAACGCGAAGAAACTTATGTGAAATTTATAAACAAAGTAATCGAGCTGGACTGCAATGATGAAAAGTATTTAGAGTTTGTGAACCGGCCGGTTTTCAGCCAGATGACGCATTGGAATGAGAATTACACGGTGGACGTGTTGTCAAACAAGCTGTCTGGGTTTTTGCAAGAGCATTTAAAATCGAAATGAGAGGTAATGAGAGGTGCATTGCAAGTAATTATCATTATTATTATTATATTTGCAATATTTAAAGACTGATCCAATACGATGAAATTCTTTGTCATTCATTACACGCCATTGGTTGAACGTCGTGTTCACATTGTCAAAGAATTGGACAAGGCAGGAATTAAGGATTACACATTCATATTGTCAAAAGACCGGGAAAGGTTGACGCAGGAAGACGTTTCAAAATTTGCAAACATTTCCCCATCCGAAACATCGCTGTTTTGCAAACATGTGGAGGTATTCAAGGCAGCATCCGGATTGGATGATGACATGGCTGTGGTGTTGGAAGATGATTCCGTGTTGTGCGATGATTTTCTGAAAAATCTGGACAAGTGTTTGACCCAATTGAAAACTGAGCAATGGGACATTTTGTTTGCGGGTGAGTGTTGTGGTCTGCACTGCCAGGTTGACAAACACGAACTGGTGAAACGCACGACCAAGTCAAGAGGAACTGGGTTGTATGTGTTGAATGTTGGAGCGGGGAAACGCATCTACGAAATTTTTACAAGACAAATGAAAATACTGATGACAGTTGATCATTGGTTCAATCAAATAAACCCGATTTTCAAGTTGAATTATTTTTGGTCAGAACCCACTTTGGTCAAACAAGGGTCGGAGTTGAACCTTTTTAAAAGTTCACTCGACAATTTGAGGTACAATGCAAATGTCAATGCAAATGTCAATGCAAGGGGGTATGCAAAAGCAAAAATGTTCAAAATGCACATGACCTAACATGTAATGGCAGCAGATGTGATGGGTTCAACGCACGATTTTTTGAACAAGCTTGGTCGTCAAATAAAACAGCGTGCCGCCCCACAGCGTGTCTATGACCGCCGTCGTAAGCTGCCACTTGGACAGAAGCGCCAGACTCGTGAAGTCGTACACGCCGTACACCACTAAACCCAGCAGGAACGCGTCCTGCGCCGACCGCCCCGGCCCGATGATGAAGTAGTTCAGCCCGAAAATCAGGAACACGTAGGTGACGACCGCGCCGAAGAGGTTGACGACTATGGGCGACCCCTGCACCGCCGCAATCTGACGCGCATAGTATCCCTTAATCATGCCCAAATACGCAAAGTCCATGGCCACGAGTCCCAGCGCGGAAACGAGCATTTTATACGATTGATTATGCATGATGATGGCTGTATGCATTATGCAGACATAAAAATATATTCTTGAAATGCATTTAAAGCATGCGCTCCATATTCAGTCACCTGCAACACAAGCACCCCAACACCCCAACACACACAACACACACACAACACAATGACAACCACGACATCAACCCGGCTTTCCGACATGGCGTTCATCGCAGCCGAGAAGGCACGCGCTCTGCGCGACAAGGCCAATCATAACCGTTTCAATGCCGCCAGGCTCAGCGTGTCGGATGAGCTGCATTGGTACAACAACAACACCAACTGGGACGCCCTGACCCGCAAGGAGTTCCGCGAAGTCATGGTCCGCATGGAATCGATAACTGCGCAGTTTTACAACGATTTCGGGGATTGCGTGTATCCCAATCGCAGCGCGGCAATCCGGAAGTTCTGGGCCGACGAATGGGACAGCAAATACCTGCCCGAGTCCGGCGAGTGGTGGAGCTTGTCTAGCAACAAGCGCATTGAGAGCGAGACGGAGAAGAAGGCCAAGCGTGATGCTGAAAAGGCTGAAAGGAAGGCTGAAAAGGAAGCAAAGGCTCAAGCAAAGGCTGAAAGGAAGGCTCATGCAAAGGCTGAAAATAAGGAAAATCTGCAGCAAACCGCTCAATACAATGACGAGGAGGAGGATCTCTATATACAAGCACTAGCGCAGCAGCAGAAGCCACAGACGCAGACGCAGACTTACAGATCTCGGTTTGATGCGGAGGAGGAGGCATATGAGAAGTTGTATGTGCTATCAAAATCAGCGCATTCGCAAAAAGCCCAAGCGGAAGATCAAGCACAACAGGCACAAAAAGCGTTGGAAGACCAAATCAGGCAGCAACAACAGCAGCAACAACAGCAGCAGCAAGAGCAAGAGCAGCAGCAAGAGCAGCAGCAAGAGCAATTGCATGACTATGACTATGATTCCTGGTATGATGCGGAGGAGGAAGCGCATGCAGAGGCATACGCCAAGGCCAGGGCAGCAGAGGAATTGAAAGAGCAACAGGAGCAACGGGAAGCTGAGGCGTATCTGGCCCAGCCCGCCAGTACCAGTGCCAGTGCCAGTCGCATGACGTGTCAGCCGGTGTTTTACTTCGAGGAGTTGACTGACGTTCAAGGAGACCCGGATTGGCGCGCATACATCTACTACGACGAGCGCATCCGTCGCTACGTGTTCAAGGGCACCCGTCGCTCGCTGCGCGCAACCAGCAAGAAGACGGTATTTCCGGAAGTCAAGCTGTGCTTTCGTTCATCCAAAGAGCTGGCCAGTTTCCTGCATTCATCCACCGACACACTGAACATCAGCATGTTTGCCATGGCCAGCGCAACCGTCAGGGACGCCACGTTTGCCGAGCTCTACGCGCTGCCCGCCCGCGGCAACAAGACGGAGCTGTTCGGCTACGACAACACTTGTCCCAGGTATTCCACGTTTGTGAATTATTTGAGGACGCTGCGCGACGTGGATGTCAGCCATTCCACCTTTGCCGCATTTTAGAATGAATGTCTGGATGCAATAAAAATATGAATATAATTATATGTAAACAATCATACATATAATTGCAAAAATGGCAAAGCCGTGTCCGGATGGCCAAGTCATGGACAAGACCACGAAGGAATGCAGGGCGCCCTTGAAGCGCGGAAGAAAGGGGAGCAGCAGCAGCACCAAAGCAAAAAAACCGTGTCCGGATGGCCAAGTCATGGACAAGAAGACAAAGAAATGCAGGCCACCCTTGAAGCGCGGAAGAACGGCCAAATGGGCTTCAAACAGTCCTAGCAAGAGCCCTAGCAAGAGTCCCAGCAAAAGTCCCAAGAACGCGACTTTAGACAAGTACGGATTTGCCATTCCTGTTTTCAGACCCAAGACTTACACGGATGCAAAAACGTACAAGCAAACCAGCATGCTTGAATTTTCAAAAAAGCGTTCTTGAACCTTAAATGCATAATGCATAATTTCAACAAACCCAAAACCAAAACACGTGAAAGAAGTTTACTAAATTCAGAGACAACCCAAAGGACAATATGTTTGTCTTATATATGACTTCCCAATGTCCCAAAAAATGAAGGTGAACTTTTACTTGGACTATCCAAAACGCAGCTACTACGAGACCACGATCCATCCGGAAAAAGACAGCCCAACCAGCATCATTGCTTCCATTTTTCACAAGCTTTACCCGCCGCATCTGCACTCTTACAGCACCCTTGATCCCGTGTTTATCCACGTGCGCGAGGGAACCACGCTGGATCCGGACAAAACGTTTGCCCAGAACGGCATTTCAAGCACTCTCGATGAAATTCCGGACATTCGCATCCGGCTAAAAATTCACATACTTTCACAATGGCTTCTATAAACACGATTTAAATGCATGATGCGAGCAAAACGCGTGATGCATGAACTAAACATTAAATACCAAAAATACCCGTGGCACGGCACGGCACTTAAAACCGGATTTGGCCGCCGACCATGCCGCCGAAGCTGGGACGGCCGGACCAGCCGCCGTCGACCTGGCCCTGAACAAAGGCGTTGCGATTTTGATTGCCGACGGTCACGCGACCGCTGCCGCTGTAGCCCTCGTTGTTGGCGTTGAATGAACCAGACACGCCGGAGGGGGAAGTGCGCGGGTTGGGGTTGGGGATGCTGATGGTTTGCATTGGATTAGCAGAGGGGTGGGGTGTGGGTTTCAAAGGGGGTTATGACATGTCTTTAGAAAAGATTTTTATATTGTTTTTTGTGTATGTGTATTATAGCACTCATTGCATAATTCATAAATAAAACATGGGAGGGGGCGGCGTGATTCCTGTGGCCATGCACGACGGTCAGCTACACTTCCTGTTTGGCCAGGAGAACGACGTCATTAAAGACGCGTCCAAAGACCAGGACTGGGGCGACTTCGGCGGTGGCGCCAAGCCCGGCGAGTCCGAGATGGACACCTGCGTGCGCGAGGGCGCCGAGGAGCTCAACGGCTTTTTCGGCAACAAGCGCGATTTCAGGGCGCTGCTCCTAAAAAACCAGCTCCTGAAGCTGACCTACGACACCCGCGTCACTTATTTAATGCGCGTGGACTACGACGAGCGCCTGCCGTTCTACTTTAATAACAACTACCGCTTCATAAAGGAGACGTCAAATTTGAGAGCCATTGCGGCGCACCCGGAGAACGGCTACTTTGAGAAGTCACACGTGCGCTGGTTCACGCTGGCGGACTTGAAGCGCGAGCGCGGCGCGTTCCGCGAGTACTTTCGCAACTTCTTGGACATGATAGAATACCGCGCACCCGAAATCAGACGGCTAATGGACAAGCGAAGCGACCGTAAGCGAAGCGACCGTAAGCGAAGCGACCGTAAGCGAAGCGACCGTAAGCGAACGAATCGACACAACAAACAACACAGACCCAACAAACGTCGTGGAACAAGGCGGCATTAATCACACCATTTTCTTAACTTTAGAATAAAACTCTCTCGTTGCGATGTGATGCAATATGAGAATCACCACAATTGCAATCAGCGTAAGGTAGGACCCTGGGTGCACGGCTTCCCCAATGACGTAACGATTGATTAGAACAACTGACATGACGCTGCACACGATGAGCATGCATTGCAGAATGATGACGTTCTGCGTTTTGCCCCAATAATAAATGGTGGGGAATGAAACCATGTTTGACGCCAATGACGCCGTGCACGAAATGGCAAGCAGCACCCAGAATGGGCGATCTTTAAACATGCGACCAACATAGTTGGAACATGAATTCAGCAACTCTGCAATCAACAACAATGACACCCCGAATAACAACATTTAATTGATATAAACTACACTCATATTAAATGTTGGGATTTGGCGTTTAAATATTTACATAATTTAGTGTTTGCAATTACCACAATCAACTATTGCAGTAAAATAAAATACTAAATTATGAACAAAAACAAGACTCGAAAAGGGTCCACCATCCGTAAAACTAAAACTAAAACCCGCCGCCGCAAGGACGTTGCCGCCGGCATAAAGGACATCCCGCTTTCAAAAGCCCGCGCCGATTTCGCAGCGCTGACGGCCGTTCCCTGCGCCGACATCAACCAAGCCGCCAAAGTGGGGAATGCCGTCATGGACCACTATTTTTTCCGGCATCGCCTTGCGGCTAAAACCAAGCGCGCCATTTCGTACTACGAATGGATTAAAACCAACTGGAAGCGCAACGAGTCGGAGCACAGTTTCTACAAGTTCAATCTGGCACAAGGCAAAACGCCGGAAAAGGCGCGCTATGCGGTGTTCCGTCTGTATTACGGCGCCATTCACGGGTTCAAGCCGTTGGTCGCCAAGTGGATGTATTGCACGTATCAGCCGCACACGGCAGTCCTGGACTTCTCGGCGGGCTGGGGCGGCCGCTGTCTGGGTGCCATGGCCCTCGGCATCCCTTATATCGGCGTAGACACCAACAAGGACCTGCGCCCCGTGTATGCGCGCATGGAAAAAGAGCTGGACGCCGATTCAAATTCAAAGGTCGTCATGCGGTTCCAGGACGCCGCAACCGTCGACTATTCCAAGTTCAAGTACGACATGGTATTAACGTCGCCGCCCTATTTCAAGACGGTGCGACCGATTGAAGCGTATGCGCACATGCCGCACTACGCTGACCGTGCCGATTTCAATGCGCGGTTCTTGTTCCCCGTCGTTCGGAACACGTACGCCAACCTGGCGCGCGGCGGCACGTATGCACTCAACATCCCAGCCGACATGTACGACGAAATCAAGGCCGCCGATATCTTGCCCCCCCGATTATTAGCCAAGCACCGCTTGTTCCTGCAGCCCCGCTTCGCCAAGGGCAACCCGAAGCACCCCGACGTCAAATACGAGGAATACATTTACGTGTGGAAGAAATGAGTAATTGAAATAAAATGGTTTAAAGACACGGTGCGAATTTTATCCATTGCAATTATTCCAAATTTATTCCAGGTTTTACATGTCGGACCTAACGGCTCATCAAAAATATCTGCAGGAATATCATTTCAGCTATGACATTCCAGAAAAACACATTCAATACTTGCGTGATTTGAAGGCGTCTGGGTTTGAACCGAGCGTTATTTACGACATTGGAGCCAATGTGCTGCACTGGACAAAAAACGCTGAAAAAATATGGCCGGATGCAAAAATTGTCTTGTTTGATGCGTACCCCCCGTGTCAGTTCTTATACAAAAATCATGATCATTTCATGGGGGTGTTGAGCAAATCGGACAACGACACTGTCAAATTTTATCAGAGTGAAGCGTATCCGGGTGGAAATTCGTATTACAAGGAAAACAGCAACGTGTTTGGAGAGTTCAATTATGCCATGATGAGGACCCGAACATTGGACAGCGTTGTCATGGAGCACAACTTTCCATTGCCGGATTTGATCAAAATCGATGTTCAAGGCTCAGAGAAGGACCTGCTTCTGGGCGCTCAACAGACAATCAGGCATGCGAGTCGCATGATCGTTGAGCTTCAACATGTGGAATACAACTTGGGTGCCCCAAAATGCGACGAATCTTTGCCGTTCATTGAAGGCCTGGGATGGAAATGCACGGACCCGTTGTTTCAAAACAATGGACCAGACGGGGATTATGGATTTGTCAATGCATCGCCAGCCGTCCCCAGCACAGAGTTCATAACAGATCGCATGGGCATCCGATATCTTAAGTGCTAAAAAAATGTTTACTGCTCCGCGTGCACCAATCACTTGTGCTGTGCACCAATCACTTGTGCACCATTCACTTGTACATGGCTTTGAAGAACGAGTTCTCTCCGTGCAGGCTGTAGTGCTTGCCGGTGCGAACATCCACGTATCCATCCGTGTCGGCGCAGTTTTGCGCGGGGAATCCATTGCTGTACCAGTAATACCCGGTGATTTTGACGACGTTGTCGCGCAACACCATGACGTGGTCGCCATGCAATCGGGCGTCTTCTTCGCAGATTCGGTTGTAGTCCTCGATGGTGTGCAGCGTGCTCGAATGCACGCGCTGGAACCAGTGCCAATCCATAGTATGATGAGTGGTGTACATTTTATCCAAAGTTGCCGCTGATTGCCAATGCAATGCCCTGGATCACAGTTCAATTTTTCAAGTTATTCAACAAAACAAAACAATTCATGCAAAAATTGAACATTTTTATTGCATGAATATCTCTCTATCAGTCCATGACAGCATCAATTACCGCAATAACCGTGTGCATCACAAGATACAACAACACAACATGGGCCGAGAGAACGGCGTGGCTCGCTGCCAATCCACAGCATGCGTGCATTTACAAAAGTCCCATTCCAATCAAGGCCAGCATCCCGTATGAAGCGCCGTTGTTCGTTCTCGAGATGAACAACGACACCAACCGAATCATGGGCGTCGGCCGCATCGTCAACGAAATCCGCGCCGACCGCCCCTATCGTGTTTATGCTGACCAGAACTACAACCGATACACGTATTTGGGGCGCCACCGCGTCGACCGCGCCGACATCATGCGGTCCAGGGCGGATGCCCGCGTCATTGAAACCCTGGAGCGCATGCTGTTTTACGGCGGCCGCCACGCCAAGCGCGGACAAGGCATCGACGAGCTGCCGGTTCGCATTCTCAAAAATAAACCGGGCTACAGCTTCGTGCAGTTCTTATTCAAACTAATGTCTGCACATAATGCATAACACACAAAACACATAAAACACACAAAACACACAAAACACAATAAAAATGAAATTCAAATTCGGATTGTCCGCTGTTTTATTGGCCATATTTTTGCTTGCATATTTAGGATCTCTCATTCCGACGACAAGCAAAGAAGGGTTTCAGTCCCATGCGTTCGTGTCGTGCCGAGGGAGCGGGTTTTCCAAGGAGTTCTGCCTGCAGAACCCGCCCATGCCGGGGCAGTGCCAGTGTCGCAACGGTGCCGTGGGCACGTTCCAGCCCGGGTTCAAGGGCCGGTGCGTGTGCCCGGAATAATTGCACCCATAAAACAATAATAAATAAATACGATTGTATTGTATCACGATTCATTGAATAATACAGTTTTTTAATCAAATGACAACCCCCGCAAATTTCAACAACATTGATTTGGACATCACGCACTACGACACGGACGAGCTGCTCGCCATGTTGAATTTGAAAGACCCCACCGAGGACGACATCATCAATGCGACCACCCGTTTCATCAAAAAAGCCACGGCGGACCGGCTGCCCAAGGTCGCCGCATTTTTCCAGGATGCGCAGGACACCCTGTTGGACGAGCTGGATAAGCAACCTGTTCAGCAAGAGCAAGAGCAAGAGCAAGAGCAAGAGCAGAAAGAAGACGACCAAGACGACCAAGAAGACCCAGAAGAAGACCCGCAAGCGCAAGAAGACCTTGACCAAGAAGACAATGTCGACCCTAGTGCCAATTCTGACCAATTGGGGCAGTGGTGGCGCAACCAGTATTTGAAGCAGGCCGACAAGGTGCAGGCCAACAAGGCGACCAGTCGCAAGAATAAGATTCAGGTGCTGCAGGGGAACGTTCACATGCCGACCAAGCGAGATAAACTCGGCGTAAATGAGACGTATCAGGTGCCGGTCGCGCAAGGCACCCTGAACCCCAATCTGAAAAACACGGTTTCTCGGTTAATAAACATTGACAGCCAGTATCGCCAGATTATCACGCCCAATGCGGAAAACCCGCTCGGTCCCGCGTCGCCCACCAACTACACCATCGACCTCACCGAAAACCTGACGAACGTGGTGTCGATCAAGTTGAACTCCATTCAGATTCCGTACACATGGTATGCCATTGACTACACTTCGGGAACCAATGTGCTGTTTTATCGTGATTATACCCCTCCACCTTCCGCATCTTCCCCGTACACTGTTTACACCGTGCCGCCAGGCAATTATACGCCGCAGCAGCTTCAGGCGTACATGTCAAATGATGCTGCAATCAACGGCGTGTTTGACATATCATTCAATCCCTTCAATGGCAAAATGTCATTTAGACTGGTCGGAACGACGACCCCCAAGGAGATCTTGTTTTTTGATCCCACATACCACATTCCATTTTCTGTCGCCACAGCAGACTTAGTGAATGATGCCATCGCCGCATCCAAGGTGAACTCCAACCTGGGCTGGCTGATGGGGTTTCGCGGCACAAATTTATCGGCTGCTGAAAAGGTTGCACCCAACACGCTGATTTACAAGGTTGAATCAACTGTCAATTATGTAACCTCGGAGGCGCTGGCCGACACGTACGGCCCCAAGTACCTCATCTTGGTGCTGGACGATTACAACCAGAACCACTTGAACAAGGGGCTCGTCAACATTGCCACCAACGACACGAAGCTGAGTCTGCCGTCGTATTTCACGCCGGGACAAAACATTGCGCTGCCGCCGTCGTATTTTGTGCCCGGAGGCATCCCGGTCGTCTGCGACACTTCCGGGAATCCCACCTACGTGCAGTCCAACCCGCGCAAGCTGACGCAGGCCCAGATTTACACCATCAACACCATTCAGCAGGACCGCAACAACACCACAATCGACCGCTACACGGGGCCCACCACCACCGACGTTCTCGCGGTCATTCCGGTGAAAACGTATTCCCTGTTGCCGGGACAGCCCTACATTGAGTTCGGTTCCGCCCTCCAAACCAACGAGCGCATTTACTTCGGCCCCGTCAACATTGAGCGTATGAAGATCCAGCTCATCGACGACAAGGGCAACATCCTGAACATGCACGGCAACGACTGGAGCATGACCTTGACATCCACGCATCTGTATGAGTACTAAGGCGGGGAACTACGTGACAAGCATTGCGCCCCGCACCCCTCCTCCGAACATTTCCCTCCATGCCGAGGGGCGAAACGCCGTGCCTTGTTCCCTGATTATTATAATATGCATGTTTATTATAACCCCATCTTTGACCCCTATACCCACCCGCCATATTAATAAAATGGATTTCAGTTCCAATGCTCCCCAACAAAAGGGCTTCTTCAACAAGAAGCTCCTCCCTGCAGTCAAACGCATCTTTCCTGTGGCCGAGCGCGTTCTTCCCGCGGTCGCCACGTTTGTCCCTGCACTTGCGCCCGCTGCCGCCGTTGTCGGTGCTATCGGCTCCCTCAGGAGATGAACCATAACCGCGGTTTCTTTAAGCCCTTCGGCCCATTTATTATATAAATGCATCGAATTTTCCCAAAAGTGTTTCGCGCATGTTGGTTTTTGGACATTTTTTTTGTCTATTTTCTCAGATTTCTGTACTCTTTTGCAACATCAACTTCAAAAAATAACAAAAACATTTCGATAGAAAAAAACGAAACCACGAGAGCATAAATGGTCTCACGTTCGCGCGCCATCCGAAACGTCCAAAAACGGGCTTAAAAAAAAGCACCAGGGTTGGCGTGCATCGGGCCCCCCGGACCTACTAACGGCTACTAACAGCTACTAACTATTTGTCAAGTGTTTGGAGCGCCGGCCAGGCGCACGGTATATGCGGCGAGTATGCAACAGCGGACTTGAATCCGGGCGCTAGGTAATCCAAAAAATACTAACAGATTACTAACATTTTTGGCAAATTACTAACCTTTTACTAACATTTTGGGCAAATTACTAACTCGGCTACTAACATTTTTGGCAAGTGGGCAAATGTTTCATGACCGAATTAATATAAACACACTTATCATATATACCTAAACTCTCTAGACAAAATGCAGCAACACCCGCCACCGTCTCAAAATTATAGGTGTGAGTTGTGCAACCTGTCTTTTTCTTTTCGAAGTCATCATGAGCGTCATTTAGCTTCCGTGGCACACAAAAAATTGGAGTCGGCGGCGGTTGACGTCAAACATCAGTGCGAGTGCGGCAAGCGCTACAAGTTTGCGTCCAGTCTGAGCTTTCACAGGAAGACGTGCGCCAAAGCGACCGCGCAGCACCAACCGCAGCACCAACAACCGCAGCACCAACAACTGCAGCTGATAGTGCATGACGTAGACAGCGACGCTGCAACTAAAAAAAAGGAACCCGCTCCCGCGTCGGAGCTGTCGGAGTTCAAGGACATGGTCATGACCATGCTGCAGGACAACCGCAACGCGTGCACGGCATATTGCGCCGTGGTGGACAACATGTCGGCCATCATCAAGGACATGATTCCCCGGCTGGGCAACGGCAACGTCATTACCAACACGAACACCAGCAACAACAACACGCAGTTCAACCTGAACATGTTTTTGAACGAGGACTGCAAGGACGCCGTCAAGTTGAGCGACTTCGTGAAGACGCTGAACATCACGGTCAAGGACTTGGAGTACACGAAGACGAAGGGCATCGTGGAGGGCGTGGGTTCCATCATTGCAAACAACCTGCGCGGCATGGACATCCACAAGCGCCCCATTCACTGCACGGACGCCAAGCGCGAGACCATGTACGTGAAGGCGGACGAGTGGATCAAGGACGAGGGCCACGCGCACCTGCGCCACTTCATTTACCTGACGTCCTGCTACCAGACGCGGGTCATCCAGGATTGGATGAACGAGCATCCGGGTTGGGAAGCCAAGGACGCCATGCACACGGAGTACCAGGCCATTTGCAAGGAGCTCTACAAGAACATCGAGCACGACGACAGCGCGCACAAGAAAATCATCAAGACGTTCATCAAGGACATGGTGCAGCTGGACAAGCAGTCGCGCATGATGCCGCCGCCGCCACAACTATGAAATTCATCTTTGCATGGCCAGTTTAGGCACATCTACGCTTTTTGATGTAATACTATAGAAATATGTATGTAATTCAGTTAAAGCATTGGTTCATATAATCAACATGTCATCATATGAATAAAGAAGAAGCACCCCTTGTGTTAGAGGACACGGTCGTGGCGGCGGTTGTCGGTTCGTTCCAGGAGCGCAGTCGCGCAGGCCAGCTGAAATACGGCACCACGCTGGATCGCACGGACCTAACCCCGCTGCAGTGGGCGCAGCACATGCAGGAGGAACTCATGGATGCCATTCTGTATTTGGAACGGCTGAAACGAGAGATAATCGCACGTAATTTGCACTAAAAATAAATCAATACATTATAATATACAATACATAATTCAATGTTTTTATTCCGGATGCATTCGGTGGGAAGTGTGCGTCCCAAAACCAGTGCGGCAAATGCACTCATTTGGTGGTGGAACAACAATGCGGGTCTGGAGGCGACCGAGTTGGCAGAGACACCAGAGTCAGAGGCAATAAGCGAAGCGGCGCCAATAAGCGCAGCGACACCAACAAGCGGATTAAACCAAGAACCGAATGAAATCGAAGAAGACGTGGTTGTGATTCAGGAAGAGGAGATGGTGTTGGTGCGCAAGGAGCAGCAAGACCCTGCGGCCCAACCCGTCACGGAAGGACCTCCGCAGCCACAATGCATCGAACCGGAACCCACCGTGTCTGCCCCCGCGCCGTCAAAGTCCAAACCCAAGAAAAAGCAACAGAAACGCAGGCAAAATTGATGCGAACATTTTTAAATCCAAAGCATATGTTATTTGAATTTAAACACATGGTTATACAACCAATAACTGTATAATGGAGGATTTAACTGCATATTCTCTCGAAGAGCGTGCCCACATTGTGCGCTTGGGCATCTTCTTGCACGAGCAGGGGCGCGAGTTCTGGGCACAGCACCAGCATCATCATCATGAATCCCCTGCATCGTTGTCGGACGAGTTTGCCGCGACCAAACTCAAAGAGGAGGTGAACAATTTAAAGGAGCGCCTGCACGCGGTGCGCGAGGAGGAGTTCAAGAAGGGCGAGCGCCGGGCGGAGGAGTACCGCCGCGAGGCGGAGCAGCGTCGACGAGAGTGCGAGGTGGAGCGTAATCGCTGCGACCGGTTGATTCAGGGCATTAATGCCGAGGTGGAGCGCGCGAGCGCGGCGCGCGTGGATGAATTAGGCAAGCAGATTGCGGCGCTGAAAGCGAAGAACGAGTGGTATTACAACATGTACGAGGACAAGTCCAAGGGCAAGCACTACGAGGAGGAGCTGTACCCGAGACTCCTGGATTACAACGACAAGCACATGAACGCGGTGTGGACCATTACGCACGTGGGCTCCGTGCTGAGCGAGAAGACGGACTTCCACTTCCGCCACAAGGAGCTGGGGACAACCGTGCTTTTAGACACGAAGAACAACCTGCCGACGAATCCTGTGGCAAACACCGCCGATTTCGAGCGCGATGTGTTGCGCAAGGAGACCAACGCCGTGGGCGGCATCATGCTGGCCAACGGCAGCATTTGCAACAAGAAGCGGTTTGAGCTTAACCGGATCAAAGGCGGCAAGCACTTGGTGTTCGTATCCGGGTTTGACCGCGACAACGTGGCGTTCGTGTTCATGCTGCTGGACTGGCTTCTGGAGCTGGCGCAAAAAAAGGGCGACGAAGCCGTGCAGCGCGGCACCCTGCAGAAGATTTTGATCACGAATTACCGGAAGGAGCTCGCGCAACTGGATGCATTGGATAAATCAAAAAAGGCGGCCCAGCGCGCCCTGGACGACATTGTGGCGGACTATCTCTCGTATTTTAACGAGGACATTGAGATGGCGTCCAAGTCGGAGGAGGTGGGGGCGAGCTCGGTGCGCGTCAAAGAAAAGACGTCGACCGAGGTGGTCAGCATCGACGCGTTGGAGCAAGGGCGGCGCGTCATTGGCACTCGCAGCAAGTATTACCTGACCTACGATGCGCCGGACCCGTGCATCCAGTACTTTAAGAGCAACTACGCGCGGAAGCAGAAGATGCTGCAACTCTCCACTGAAAACCTGGTTATAGAAGTGGATGCATGAACTTTGAATTTCTTATATCATTGAATTATATAAAAACGAAAAATATGAAGGGAGGACGGAAATTGAGAGCACCTGGCCCCACGTTGCATAAAGAGTTGCAGAACATGACATCTGAGGACAGAATAAGTAGATATATTAAATTGAACAATGCGTTTCCTCCAACAGCTCCTACCGAATTAAAACGGTTTAATGCATTTAACGCTGAAATGAAACACCGCAAGTTCGCAGAGGATGCCACTGATGCAGAAAATCGGATACGGGCGATGTACGAGAATGATCCATTTTATAACCCACCTTACTCACAAACCAGCTTCTACGATCTTGGCGGCAGAACCATTGAAGATGTATTGAAATCGGGATTGAAATCGGGATTGAAATCGGGAGGCAAAACGCGACGCAACCGTCGTCGTGGCCGTGGCCGTCGTTCATTGAAGCATTATAGCAAACGGCGTTAAAAACATTATGCACATTCAAATGATTTGCATAATGGCATGCAAGATGAAGGCAAATTATAATATTACAATATTTCAACACATGTCATTCAATATGAGACGCAACACAAAAAAGGGTGGAATCCTGTTCAAGTCAATGCGACATGGGAAAACGCGTCGGGTTCAACGTGGCGGTGCACCTGTTATGGAGAACGGAAAACAGATTGGCGAATATGATACAACCGGAAAGGGCAGCGCAGAATACGAAGCAGGCAGATATGATGGTCATTTTCGAGATGGCGTGCCACATGGACAAGGAACGTTGACATATAAGGATGGAAGTGTTTATGAAGGTGAATGGCCATTGAATGGAAGAGGCAAAATGACATACTCTGATGGAGATGTTTACGACGGCGAATGGCGTAATAATGACATGAATGGACGCGGCAAAATGATGTATAAAGATGTAGGCGTTTACGAAGGCGACTGGTTAAATGGCTTAAGGAATGGACAAGGAACAATTAAATATTACGATGGAAGCTTTTACGAAGGCCTATGGCAGAATGATGAAAGGAATGGTTTCGGAAAAATGACATACGCAGATACACGCGTTTACGTAGGCAACTGGCGGAATAATCAAAGGAATGGACATGGTAAACTGACATACGCAGATGGACGCGTGTACGAAGGCAATTGGCATGATAATTCAATGAATGGACAAGGAAAACTGACATACGAGGATGGAAGCACGTATGTGGGAGGATGGTTGGATAATAAAAGGAATGGAGAAGGAACCCTGATTGACGTAGATGGATTCACTTATGTTGGTGAATGGCAAAATGATGACCGTCATGGGCAAGGCACAATCACATATCGCGACGGACGTGAGTACAAAGGCGGATGGCAGAATGATGGCCGTCATGGACGCGGCATTATGAGATACAAAAATGGATCCGTTTACGAAGGCGAATGGCAGAATGATAAAAGGAATGGGCGGGGTGTCATGAGAGATGCATCGGGCAGAATCATGTATGAAGGCGAATGGCAGAATGATGAAATGCATGGACGTGGAAAATACACATTTGCAAACGGAGATGTGTATGTGGGGGAACTACGTAATAACGAATTAGCTGGACATGGCATTATGAGATACATAAATGGATCCGTTTACGAAGGTGAATGGCAGCATGATAAAAGGAATGGACGGCGGGGTGTTATGACATATGTCGATGGAGCCACTTATGATGGTGAATGGCAGAATGATGAAATACATGGACGTGGAAAATACACATTTGCAAACGGAGATGTGTATGAGGGGGAACTACGTAATAGCGAATTCACTGGGCAAGGTGCAATGACATATGCTAATGGAGACGTATATGTAGGCCTATGGGCCCAAGACAAAAAAAATGGGCGCGGTACAATGACATATGCCAATGGAGACGTGTATGAAGGTAATTGGCTAAATAATAACATGCATGATGTAAATGGAAGATATACAAAACATGCTGATGGAAATGTGCAAGTGGGCAATTGGATAAATCATGACATGCATGGAGTAGGTCTGTACGAAGGGGAATTGAACGAAGATGGTTTGGCAAATGGACGTGGCAAATGTACATTTATTAATGAGGACGTGTATGAAGGTTCGTGGGATGCTAATTTTATGCATGGACAAGGCAGATTGACATACCAAAATGGAGACGTATATGAAGGTCCATGGTATCGTGATAATCGGCATGGAGCAGACGGCAACATGAGATATGCATCAGATAGGTGCGTTTATGAAGGCGAATGGTGGAATGATAATATGCACGGAGACGGCGCCATGACAAGGGACGATGGTTCAACAATATATGAAGGTTTATGGAGGGATAATCGTGAACATCCACTGTTTAACCCCAATACGGGTGCATTGGCAGACAATGCGGAATACAATGCCACACTTGCAAGACCTCCCAAGATTTTTCCCATTAGTGATAATATGTTGTACCAGTCTGACACATACAAATACAAATACCATGATATGATGGAACTGCAAGATAGAATTGTGTTGGAAGCATTGGATGAAGACCCTGATGCGATTGCCTTGAAAGTGAATAGAACTTACTATGTCGTGTCAATTCGTAGGATTGAAAGTATCGCAAACAACAAAAATTTCATTCAATACGAATGTCCCGTTCTAGTGGACCTAGACGTCAACCAACGCGATCTGGAACGAGTGATCAAAGCTGAACCATATTTATCCATAAATGGCATGGGTGTTCAACTTGGAGGCGTGGTGCCTTTGTTTGACATTTGGAGTGCTATTAAATCGGGTCATAGATCATTTGAACTCGTTGGCACGAGACGTGTATTACTAAGCACTGCATCGCATAACACAATGTTCAAGTATGGGAATTTGGTCTCATCAAATCATTGCCAAAGTGGTATACCTGCCACAGTGTATGAATTGCAGACATTGCGAATAGCCATCAATCCTAGGATTAAACCAAATAGGCATGCGAAACGATTCAGGATAAAAAAGAATGGAACAAAGAAACTGAATCGTATAATAAATTTTATGCGTGGTGTCCGAAAGCAGTCCCATGTCCGAACGCAGTCGTCCCGTGGGCGGTAGTATTATTTGGAATTTCTCTCGATGTTCAGATTGGGATTTGTGGAAAGTGTTTGGGATTGCATCATGAGGATGGCCGCGAGTTGGCACATGGTTGTCTTGTTGGGTTTTTTTGTTGCGTGATTCGAGAGATAATGCGTATATTCTATAATATTCATTCAATATTATAAAAATATGGATACTTCACAAAAGTATATTTGCGATTGACTCATGCAAACATGAATGACGTGTCGCCCGTGATTTCGCGCAACATGTGGTCAATGTATGCGCGTTGAACGGCATCGGCTTCGTAGTAGTTCCAATACGCGTCTGGAAGGTTCAAATCTAGATGGGGCTTATTACATGTATTTGATTCATTTTGTTCAATTTTTTTATGAATTTCTCTCGAATGATGAATTCAAGTTTGTGAAAAGTGTGGGTTAGTGATGCAACATGTATGCGTTTTGCAAACATGTTGGACATTTTAGGGTTTTTGATTCATAAGGTTGAGAGATATTGGATTTATTTCATATTCGATGAATTATTGTTTGAATTTCTCTCGTTTGATTGATTTAAGATTGTGAAAAGTGTGAGAAGGATGTGTGCAGACATGAAGATGATGCGCCCTGCGTGCGCATGTGCCGCCTTCGGCGGCAGGGCGACCTTTTTGATGCATTTATTTAAATTTTAATTAAAAATTGAAATGAAATGCAAAATATGGATGATATTGCATGAAAATGCCACGAAAGATGTGCGATGAATCAGGATGCACGAAAGGTGCTGTAGGGAACACCAATAAATGTATTAAACATGGAGGCGGCAAACGTTGCACTGAGCCTGGATGCCCGAAGAGTGCCGCAAGTCCAACAGATAAATGTGTTAAACATGGAGGCGGCAAACGATGCAATGAGGCTGGATGCACAAATGGTGCCCAAGGCAACACAGATAAATGCAAAGCACATGGTGGTGGTGGAAAACTATGCAACGAACCAGGATGTACTACTGTGGCCCACTCTCGTGGCAAATGCTTTGCGCATGGTGGTGGCAAACGTTGCACTGAGCCTGGATGCAAGAAGAATGCCGCAAGTCCAACAGATAAATGCAAAGCGCACGGCGGTGGAGCACGATGCACTGAGCCTGGATGCAAGAAGAGTGCCATAATTCCAACAGATAAATGCTTTGCACATGGCGGTGGAGCACGATGCACTGAGCCTGGATGCACGAAGAGTGCCATAGGCAACACAGATAAATGCGTAGCGCACGGAGGCGGCAAACGATGCACTGAACCAGGATGCCCGAAGAGTGCCCAAAGTCCAACAGATAAATGCTTTGCGCATGGTGGCGGCAAACGATGCACTGAGCCTGGATGCCCGAAGAGTGCCCAAGGAAAAACAGATAAATGCGCAGCGCACGGAGGCGGCAAACGATGTCCAAATTGCATCACTTGGCCAGATTCGCGATGTGGGTCAATCGTATATGATGGATATTGTGCAACCTGTTTCAAGCAATTGTTTCCCACCGATGAACGAAGCAAGGTCATTTACATACACACAAAGGAAATCCGGGTTCGCAATGCAATCAATGATGCATTTGAAGGATTCATTCATGATAAACCATTATACACAGGACAATGCAATTGCACTCATCGTCGACGCATTGACCATCGCAAACTGATTGGTGCAACGCTTTTATGCATTGAGACCGATGAGTTTGGGCATTCGGGTTATGACCCCAAGGATGAGGAATTGCGATATGATGACCTCTATATGATACACAGTGGAAAATGGATATTCATACGATTCAACCCAGACGGGAAGGGTGTAGACATGGTGGATAAATTGGCTCGTCTCATGCAGGAAATTCAAATACAGATTGAACGAATCGAAAATGATGAAAACAATGAACTGTTGGAAATCATTAAACTATATTATTAAATCGAGAGCATGTATGCTGTGGCCATTTTCGGGCGAATGGGGTGCACCTAGCGCCGTCTTACGGCGGCCCTAGGGCGCTCAGGGCGTGGGATTTTTTTAATTATTTGAGACCATATATGCAGTGGTCCTGTTGGACTGGTCCAGTGGGACCGAGACCATACGGGATGAGACCATAATAGGTCTCAGGACTTGGGGCAGGTCGGAGGGCATGAGACCATAACACGGTGTAATAATTTGTCCGAATTTGACCATATTGCAGGCCATATATCATAAATATTAAGGAATCTAAATATACGGAAAAATTAAAATACCACT
>Ga0114974_10000208_pt1 | contig 51947 bp, 46 predicted proteins | sample S_130206_EF_Meta_FD_87318 | JGI IMG/M metagenome (GOLD analysis project Ga0114974, IMG submission 87318) | Freshwater microbial communities from Lake Simoncouche, Canada to study carbon cycling - S_130206_EF_MetaG | ecosystem: Environmental > Aquatic > Freshwater > Lake | place: Lake...
CATTAAGAGATAATAAATCTTTACCTCCTGTTACTATATAGTCTGCATTTCCATCAATAGAAAGTGCAAGTATAAAATTATCTTCAAGATCTCTACAAATAGTAATAGCAGAAGCTACTTCAATAAATTCTAATTTATCAGAAATATTTCCAATTAGAAGTTGAACACTTTTTTCATCAAAATATTTTTTAAATTTCGGTCTTCGAGCAACGTCTAAAAACTCATTAAATAGCTCATCGCTAAAAATAATTTGAAACCTTTCAAAAAGGAAAAGTTCAGATAGTATGTTTAAATTATTTGTAATTAAAAAGCTAATCCAAAGATTAGTATCAATGATTACCCGCTTTATTTTTTTTGGCATAACGCTTCGCTCTAACCAACTCAACCTCTTTAGTAATTTCTTTTAATGAAGGAGCGGTTTTTGCATTTGAACGAAGATTATTTAAAACAGATTGTAAAGTACTTTTTGTTGGCTTTTGAATGGCAATCAAATTTTGCTTTTCCATATCTTTTAAAATAATGTCAGCCTTAGGGTTCAATATGTTCACTTGAATGGTGTTCATTAGTCAAATTTAAAGATATTCAGTCAGATTTTTAATTTTGTTTATTTCCAATGCTAAAATAATAAAGAGATGGGCTTGATTTCCAAGTATTTACCGCAAGCTTTTGGGGTATAAATGAATTGAACTAAATTGAGTGATCCTAAAAAAGCACTATGAAAAAAGCAATCTTATTTACGACAATCTTATTTAGTATTTGCATTGGAGCAAATCAAACCTTGAATGCTCAAACTACTAAAGCCATCACTAACTTAAGTAAGGAAGAGCAAAAAGTAATGGACTATATCGATGCCAATATGCCAAGGGCTATTGCGCTTTTAAAAGAATCGGTAGATATTAATAGCGGCACTTTAAACATAGAAGGCGTAAAAAAAGTAGGCGCCATTTTTGCGCGTGAGTTTGAGAAAGCTAATTTCAAAACCAAGTGGATCCCCATGCCCGATTCGCTTCGCCGTGCAGGACATTTGGTGGCGAGTATTGGATTTAATGCTGGTCAAAACGCCGCCGCTAAAACAAAAAAAGGAAAAAAACTTTTTCTCATTGGGCATTTAGATACTGTCTTTGAACCCGATATGCCAGCGAATCCTTTCACGATGTTAAATGATTCAACAGCTACAGGACAGGGAGTGACTGATATGAAGGGAGGTGATGTAGTAATGATAATAGCACTTCAAGCCTTGCAGGCACAGGGTTTATTGAAGGACGCAAACATTATTGCTTATTTAACGGGAGATGAAGAGCATGCGGGTTATCCGCGTGAAGTAAGTAGAGGTGACTTTATTGAAACTGCTAAGCAAACTGAAATTGCACTTGCCTTTGAAGGAGCCAATGGATTAAATTCTGTGGCCACTGCAAGAAGAGGTGCGAGTGGTTGGTTATTAAATGTAAAAGCAAAAACAGGACATAGCTCGGGTGTGTTTACTCCTTATGCAGGTTATGGTGCCATTTATGAAGCAGCAAGAATAGTGAATGAATTTAGAGTACAATTAAGTACAGAAAAATATTTAACCTTTAACCCTGGTGTATTTATAGGTGGCTCTGAAATGAACTACGATGAAACAAAAGCAACAGGCACTGCTATTGGTAAAACAAATATTATCTCACCTGCCGTAACTGTTACAGGTGATTTGCGTTTTTTAACGGAGGAGCAAAAAATTAATGCAAGAAAAAAAATGCAAGCCATTGTTGACCAAAATTTAGCCGGCACTAAGGCCAGTATAGAATTTCAAGATGGCATACCAAGTATGGCGCCAACCGATGGCAATAATAAAGTACTTGAAGTAATTAGTGGAGTGACTCAAGCTATGGGCGTTGGTCCCACTACAGCAGGCGACCCAGGTTCCAGAGGTGCTGGAGATATTTCTTATATAGCAGCTTATGTAGATTGTATTGATGGCCTAGGCTCTTCTGGAAGAGGGGCACATGCGCCAGGAGAAACTATTAACTTAAAAGAACTGCCTTATTTAATTAAAAGAGCAGCACTTACTATTTATAGGTTAAGCAAGTAATTACAATTAATTAAACAATAATTTAAAGAAACTAGCGTTCTTATATAACAGGTTGATCCTCTATACTTTGGAATAGAAAATAGTGTATAAATTGGGTGATAAACCATTTAAAATATACTCCAATTAAAATTAGATTTTTAGCTACTGAAACGCTAATTTCGCGCAACAACTCCCCCCCAAGTTTATTGAAAAAATTTACAGTTAAAAACTGTTAAAACAATATATATATAGATACAAAATCGTATTTTTGTCATATATTAACAAAGTGTATTATGCACTCTAAATGAATAACTTAGGCCTATAATGGGACTAAGGAAGGCAGAGCCATACAAAGCTGCCAAACCCAAACAAAATTTGACTTATGAAATGGATTAGAATCGCCTTATTTAGTCTGAGTATTTTTGCGATGAGCATTCAAACCAATGCGCAAAATTTATTAAGCGGAAAGGATTTAAGTACCATCAAAGTGGATGCATTAACAGATGCAGAAATTGCACAAATACAAGCGCAATTAAAGCAATCTGGTGTGAGTATTGATATGGTAGAATCACAAGCAATTACAAAAGGGATGAGCCCAGCTGAATTTGCTAAATTAAAAGCAAGATTGGCATCCTCTAAAACAGGCACTAAATCAGGGTCTCCATTGGTGAAGAGAACACAGAGCAATAAGATGGTGTATGAAAAAGATAGTACACGCACAAAACCAGAAAATAAAATCAATCCATTGATTTATGGTTCTGAATTATTTACCAATGAAAATGGCTTTGGAGAAAATCAAAATATCGCAACCCCATTGAACTACGAAGTGGGCACCAACGATGTGTTAAAACTAGTGGTGTATGGTGTGCAAGAATATAGTTCGGATTTAGAAGTAAGCAAGGAAGGCAATGTATTGATAGACAATGTAGGCCGCGTAAAAGTGGCAGGATTAACGATAGAAGCAGCTACTACAAGAATCAGACAACAGATGGCCAACACGGCGTATCCAAGTTTAAGAAGTGGTGAATCTAAGTTGGCATTAACAGTAGGCGATACAAGAACCATCCAAGTGACTATCATTGGTGCACAAAGAAGTGGCAACTACAATGTATCTTCTTTATCTACTATTTTAAATGCTTTAACAGAAGCAGGTGGTCCAAATGAAATTGGTTCATACAGAAATATTGAACTTATTAGAAACAATAAGTTGTTCAAAAAAATTGACCTCTATGCTTTTATGCAAAATGGAGATCAATCACAAAATATGGGCTTAAAGGATCGTGATGTGATTCGTGTACCAGCATACAAAGGCAGGGTAGAAATTAAAGGACAAGTAAAGCGCCCAGGTATTTTTGAAATCAATAGCAGTACAGAAAACTTCAATCAGTTTTTACAATACGCAGGTGGCTTTGATGACACAGCCTATACTGCTTGGGTAAAAGTGATTCAAAAAAATGAGAAAGAGAAAGTGGTGAAGGATTTAGGCGCCAAGGAATTTGCAAGTTACGTACCACAAGGCGGCGATATTATTCAAATATCAAAAATATTAGATCGTTTTCAGAACAGGGTGAAGTTATCTGGCGCAGTTTTTAGACCAGATTTTTATGAACTAACAGAAGGCATGCGTATAAGTGATTTAATTCAAAAAGCAGATGGTTTAAAAGAAGATGCCTATGTAGGACGTGCGCAACTCATCCGCTTAAAACCAAACTTATTAAAAGAATTAGTGAGTATTAATTTAGGCAAGGCCTTACAAAAAGGATCCGAAGAAAATATTTATTTACAAAGAGAGGACGAACTGTATATTAATTCCATTGTAGACTTAAGAGATTCACTAACGATAGACTTATTGGGAGAAGTAAGAAGCCAGGGCCGTTTTAATTATGTAGATAGTATGACGGTAAAGGATTTGATTTTAATGGCAGGTGGATTTAAATACGAGGCTAGCAAGCAAATAGAAGTGGCAAGATTAATCCAAAACGATGGTGCCGTTACCAACAATAAAGTAGCCACTATTTTAACCACTGTGGTAAATGGTGATTTAAGTTTTAATCCAGGGCAAGAAAATTTTGTATTACAGCCAATGGATGTAGTGACTATTACTAAAAAAACAGGCTTTGTAAATCCGGAAGTTGTAAGCATCAGTGGACAAGTTCAGAGTGTAGGAAAATACACATTAAGCAGTCGTGTGGAGCGTGTAAGTGATATTGTAAAACGTGCAGGGGGTTTGATTGGACAAGCTTATGGAGAAGGCGCCTTTATTAAAAGAAGCAGGTTTAATATTGACACTTTAAGATCGGATGAATCCAAAACTTCCCTAGAGCAAGCGTATATAAGAAAGTTTAAAGCACAACAATTAACTGCCAAAGCAGATATAAAAAATGGCTTAATGGAAGCAGATGGTTTGACAAGTGCAGAAACAAAGACGAATAAAACTTTGAAGGATAGCCTAGAACTTTTATACAAAGAATTAGAAAACGACTATTATCAAATTGCAATAGATATTAACCAAATTATGGACAAGCCAGGTTCAGAACTAGACTTGGTATTAAGAGATAAGGATGAAATAGTGATCCCAAAAACAGATAACCGTGTAAAAATTAGTGGTGGTGTATTAAGACCTACCAATATTGTTTACAGAGATGGCTTGAGTATTGGTGAATGTATAAGTGCAGCAGGTGGTATCAGTGAATATGCCAGAAGGGGCAGGGCTTATGTGATTTACGCCAATGGAAAATCGGCAAGAACAAAACATTTTGGGGTGTTTAGGTTTAACCCAATCATTAAGCCAGGTGCGGAAGTGGTGTTGCCAGAAACAGATGTGAAAAAGGATAAGCCATTGACGAGCATTATACAGTTTACAACTGTACTCGCACAAATAGGATCCGTATTAGCCACATTAGCTATTTTAAATAGATAATATTAACAACATGACCGAACAACAAAAAAAATCAGAAAATGAAGAGATTTCTTTAAAGGAATTGATTCAAATAATACAAGAGTGGATAGCGTATTTAAAAACGCAGTGGAAACTCATTATTGGTATTGCAGCCTTAGGGGGTATCATAGGATTTGTATATGCTAGTTTTCAAAAACCATCTTATTTAGCAACTACTACATTTGTATTAGAGGAAGACAAGGGCGGCGGATTGGGAGATGCGATGGGTCTTGCAAGTAGTTTTGGTTTTGACTTAGGCGGCGGCGGCGGCGGTTTATTTACAAGTACAAATATCATTGAATTAATGAAGAGCCGTTTGGTGGTGGAAAAAACATTGCTTAACCCAGTAATAGTAGCAGGTAAGGAAATTAGTTTAGCAGATTATTATGTTCAAATTAACAAATTAAAAATTAAAGTTAGTTTCCCTGTAAAAGCAGACAGGACAAAATTTAGCTTGGAGCAAGATTCAATTTTATATGGCATTTCATCAATCTTGACTAATAATAATTTAACTATTGCACAGAAGGATAAAAAAGTAAGTATTATAAGTTTGACAGTAAAAACTGAACACGAAATATTTTCTAAATTATTTTGTGAGCAATTGTTAAAAGAAACATCTGATTTTTATATTGAAACAAAAAGTAAAAAATCGAGATTGAATGTAGATATTTTACAACACCAGGCAGATAGCATTAGGGCAGAACTCAATAGTGCTATTACTGGCGTTGCCACTGCAAGTGATAATGTATACAATTTGAATCCTGCATTAAATGTAAAACGTACACCAAGTACTAGACGCCAGGTAGATGTTCAAGCTAATACGGCAATACTCACGCAGTTGGTGGCTCAGTTGGAATTGTCTAAAGTAAGTTTAAGAAAAGAGACACCATTAGTACAATTGATTGATCGTCCAATTCTACCCTTACAAAAGGTTAAGCTTGGTAAAAAAAAATCATTTATATTAGGTGGTTTTTTTGCAGGATTTTTCACAGTATTGTATTTTATATTTGGTCAGTTGTATAGAAAAATTATAGTATAGAAACAACTAATTCGGACCAAACTAATATAGAGTATTTACAGTTATCTAAATATAATTAATAAAGGATAATCAAGAAATTTATTTCATTTACTTTTATTTATTCTTCACCTTAAAATTTAAAAAATAGACTAACTGTGTCTAATATATTGAATTAAAATAATGAAAACAGCATATGGAAAATAAATTTTATTCAAATTATTTTAAATCAATTAATCAAGGTTTAGAAAATTCTCAATATTATGTAAATCAGCAATTTTCAGAACCTGAATTGTTTTTTCAAACAATAAAAGGGATTATCATAAAACTTAAAGAAACTAATGGAAAAATATATTTTTTCGGTAATGGAGCTAGTTCGGCATTTGCGAACCATATGGCCTTAGATTTTTCGAAAAACGGTAAAATTTTATCTAGATCCTTAAGTGACAGTGCAATGTTGACTGCGTTAGCAAATGATTACTCCTACGAAAATGCAATGATGGAGTTTTTAAAAATTGAAGGAGTAACAAAAAATGATTTTGTAATAACTATTAGCTCAAGTGGCAATAGTCTAAATATTATAAATGTTTTAAATTATTGCAAAGTTAATAATATACAATCATTAGCGTTATCAGGTTTGAAAAAAGAAAATAAATCTATCGAACTTGCTCATTATTCAATTTATGTTCCAATGAAAACTTATGGAATGGTTGAATGTATACATCAAATTTTTCTACATTTAATTCTAGATGAATCTATGGAAATATTTGAATGGGATAGAGACGATTTTCAAAATATGAATGCATCAAATTTTAAATTATAAATTAATGCAGTTAGTTATTTTAGCTGGTGGATTTGGGACTAGGCTGAAAAGTGTATTAAATGGTTTACCTAAACCGCTCGCCGATATAAATGGCCAACCTTTTTTAAAATTATTGTTTCAAAATTGGGTAAAAAATGGGTTTAATGATTTTGTGTTATGTCTGCATTACGAAGCTGAAAAAATAATTGAATTTGTAAAACAAGAACAAGAATTTGGCGTTTTAAAAAATTGTAAAATTCAATTTTCAATTGAACCAACACCAATGGGCACTGGTGGAGCAATAAGTTATGCTGTTGACAAACTTGAAATTGATAATAATATACTAATTGCAAATGCAGATACTTGGTTAAATCAAGATTATAATAAAATTTTTAATTCAGGTGAAAATTGCATAACAATTGTGCAAATAGAAAACACAGATAGATATGGAAGTGTCATAATTGATGATAATAATAGAATAGATTACTTTAATGAAAAAAGTAAATCAAGCGGCCCTGGTTTTATTAATGCTGGATTTTATAAATTATCAAAATCTTTATTTATAAATTGGAATGGGTCATCATTTTCCATAGAAACAAATTTATTTCCAATACTAGTTAAAGAAAAAAAATTAAATTATGTGATATCTGAAAGTGTTTTTATTGATATTGGAATACCAGAAGATTATCATAAATTTTGTAATCGATTTAAAGTATAATAATAAATGAATTTAGAAGATTATTTAATACACCACGAAGAATCAATTTTAACAGGTTTGTCAAAAATAGATTCTAATCACAAAGGTTTTATTTTAATTCATGACGATCAACATAAGATTATTGGAATTGCTACTGATGGAGACATAAGAAGACGATTACTCTCAGAGCCTGATGTTAATGATAGGATTGGTAAGTGCGCTAATATAAATTTCGTAAAGGCAAACGAAGATACAGCACGTGAAAAATTAATTAAACAACTTGATGGCAACATTAGAGTTATACCAATTTTAGATAAAGCTAACAGACTTATAAGTATTGTCACAAAAGATTTTTTCCCTGAATTAACCGAGAAGAAGGTGTTTGCAAGAGCAAAATCTCCAGTTAGGATAAGTTTTGGTGGAGGTGGCTCAGATACTTCGATTTATTTTTCTGAAAATAAAGCTGCAGTAATAAATGCAACAATATCTTTATATAGCCATTCTACTTTAAAAATTAGAGATGATAGTAAAATATTGATACACTCTTTAGATTTGAATGACCATATTGAGTTTTTAAATTTAAATGAATTGTTGTTATATGAGGGTAAATTTTCTCTAATACAAGCTGCCATAAAAGCAATTAAACCAAATTATGGCTTTGAGCTTTATATTCATTCTGATTTTCCCATGAGCTCTGGCCTAGGGGGATCTGCAGTTATAACTTCTTCCATACTAGGGTGTTTTAATCAATTTCGTAATGACAAATGGGACAAATATGATATTTCAGAAATTGCATATCAATCAGAAAGACTTCATCTTGGTGTAGCGGGTGGTTGGCAAGATCAATATGCAACTGTTTTTGGCGGACTAAATTTTATGGAATTTAACAAAGAACAGAATCTTATAAATCCTATCAGATTAAACAACGAAGTTATTTTAGAATTAGAAGAAAGTCTAATTTTATGTTATACAGGTACAAATCATGATTCAGGGTTAATACATAAAGATCAAAAAGAACAAACAAGAAATGAAGATGTTAAAGACAGAATTCAGACAAATGTCGATCTAACCTATGAAATGCGAAATCATCTATTAAAAGGACGATTGACTGATTTCGGATTTTGTTTACATAAGGCATGGGAATTAAAAAGAAGTTTCAGCTCTAAAATTAGTAATTCCTTTTTAGATGAAATTTATAATGGAGCTATTCAAAACGGGGCAATAGGCGGAAAATTACTAGGAGCAGGTGGTGGTGGATTTTTTTTGTTTTATGTACCATCTTTTGATAAGCTTAAATTATTGAATTGGATAAAAACAAAAGGAGTAATTGCAACACCATTTGTATTTGAAAATAATGGATTACAATCTTGGACAGTTAGAGAAAATATATAAAAATAATGGAAATTCAAATAGGAAATTTTAAAATAGGTGACAATAGAACCTTCATAATAGCAGAAATCGGCAATAATCACAATGGAGATTTTGAAAGAGCTAAATTAATGATAGATAAAGCAGTTGATATGGGTGCTGATTGTGCAAAATTTCAAATGCGTCAAATTAAAGAAGTATATCGTTCTAAAAGTTTGGATAAAAGTGGCGAAGACCTTGGAACAGAATATATAATTGATTTACTAAATAAGTTTGAACTAACTATTGAACAACAAAAAAAGTTATCTGAATATTGTAGATCAAAGGGTATATTATATATGTGCACACCATGGGATAAGTCTAGTGTTGATATTTTAGAAAGTTTTGATGTCCCAGCTTATAAAGTTGCTTCTGCTGATTTGACCAATCTTCCCTTGCTAGATAAATTAGCAAAAACAAAAAAACCACTTATACTTTCTACAGGCATGAGCACTACTGAAGAAATTAAGTTAACAGTCGATTTTTTGAATAAGCGAAATGTAAAGTTTGTACTTCTGCATTGTAATAGTACTTATCCAGCACCTTTACATGACATCAATCTTAATTGGATATCGAAATTAAATGATATACACCCCTTGATTGGTTATTCTGGTCATGAGAGGGGTATTAATGTTTCACTTGGGGCAGTAGCTTTAGGAGCAAAAGTTATAGAAAGACATTTTACCCTAGACAGGAAAATGGAAGGACCAGATCATGCCGCTAGTTTGGAATTCGATGAATTTAAGTCTATGATAATTGGCTGTAGAGAAATTGAAACATCTCTAGGTGATCCCGAACATTTAAATAGAAAATTCAGTCAAGGTGAAATGATAAATAGGGAAAATCTTGGAAAAAGTTTAGTTGCATCTAAATCAATGAAAAAGGGTACAATTTTAAAGGAAGATGACATAAAGGTACTTAGTCCTGGCCAAGGCTTGTCTCCACAATATTATGAATCCTTGATCGGATTAAAATTGAATAGAGATATTGAAAATGAAGACTATTTTTTTAAATCTGATTTAACAAATGAACATCAGATCATAAAGGAATATAAGTTTAAACATCCATGGGGCATTCCAGTACGATACCATGACTTTAATAAGTATCTAGAACTAATTAAACCAAATATGCTCGAATTCCATTTATCTTATTCTGACATGGAATTAGATATTGATAAGTATCTAACAGGTACTTACGATTTTGGTTTTGTTGTACATGCTCCTGAATTATTTAAGAATAGTCATCTAATGGACTTGGCTACTCCTGACATTGAGTATAGAAAAATTTCAATGATCGAAACACAAAAAGTTATTGATATAACTAGAAAATTAAAAAAACATTTCCCAAATGAGATAAAACCACAAATAGTAGCAAATATTGGCGGCTTTAGTATGGATGCTCCTTTCCCTGAAGAAATAAAGCAATCTTATTACGAACAATTTTTCAAAAGTTTAAAAGAATTAGATACTGAAGGTGTAGAGATAATACCTCAAACAATGGCGCCATTCCCGTGGCACTTTGGGGGCCAGAGATATCAAAATATTTTTGTTCATGTAGATGAAATTGTAAAATATTGTAAAGAGTATGGAATTAGAATGTGTTTTGATGTTTCTCACACAATGTTAACATGTAATCATTATAAACAAGATTTTTACGAATTTGCTGTAAAAATTGCACCCTATACTGCTCATATACATATGGGGGATGCTAAAGGTGTAAATGGTGAAGGTTTGCAAATTGGTGATGGAGAAATAGATTTTGCAAAACTTGGTACAATTTTAAATGAGGGTTGTCCTAATGCAAGCTTTATTCCAGAAATTTGGCAAGGACATAAAAATAATGGTGAAGGATTTTGGGTCGCATTACAGAAACTTGAAAATGTAATTTAAATGAAAGCATTAATAATAAAAGAAATTGAGAAGTCAATTGAAGTGAAAACTAGTGTTTTAAATAACAATACAATAATTGAACAATTAAATTCATTGGTTAATTTATGTATTGAATCATTAAAATCAGGTGGAAAAATTATTTTTTGTGGCAATGGAGGAAGTTTTGCTGATTCACAGCATTTAGCAGCTGAATTTATTTCAAGATTAAGATTTGATAGAGCACCTTTGGCATCAATTGCACTAGGAACAAATAGCTCAAATATGAGTGCAATTGGTAATGATTATGGGTATGATCAGGTATTTAAAAGAGAGATAATGGCGTTAGGTAATTCAAACGATATTTTCATTCCAATAAGTACAAGTGGCAATAGCGGTAATGTCATTGATGCAATTAATGCAGCTAAGAAAAAAAACATTAAAACGATTGCATTTACTGGAGGTACAGGAGGCAAAATGTCAAATATTTGTCAATGTATAATTGTACCAAGTTCTAGCACTGAAAAAATACAAGAAGTACACATTATGCTAGGGCATATAATGTGCTATCTAATTGAAGAAAATTTATTTAAAAAATAGTTTATGAATTGTTATTTATGCGATAGTAATGAATTTAAAATTAGACCTGGTGAGGTTAGAGATAATTTAAATGTTCATGTTGTTGAATGTAAAAAATGTGGACTAGTGACATTAGATGATCTTTCACATATAATTGAAAATCATTATGAAGATGGCAAAATGCATTCATATCAAAATACTATGAAAGAATGGATGCAGGAAACCGAAATTGACGATATGAGAAGATTTAAAGAGTTCAAAAAAAATATTTTAGGCAATAATGTTTTAGATTTCGGTTGTGGCAACGGAGGTTTTTTAATAAAAGCATTGAATTTTGCTAATTTAGCACAAGGTGTAGAATTAGAATCTAGAGTTCAGGAACATTACAAAGAAAGTTCAATTAAAATTTGGCAATCTATAGAAGAGATTAAATCTAACAGTAATGAAAAATTTGATTTAATTACGTCTTTTCATGTTTTTGAGCATTTAATTGATCCTATTTCAACTTTAAAATCATTAACATCAGTATTAAAAAAAGATGGTGAAATTATTATAGAGGTTCCAAGTAGCGATGATGCGTTACTAACACTTTATAATAATGAATCATTTTCAAAATTCACTTATTGGAGTCAACATTTATTTTTATTTAATCAACAAACAATAGCTGAACTAGTAAAAAAATCAAGTCTTAAATTAAATTGGGTAAAACAAGTTCAAAGATATGGATTATCAAATCATCTTTATTGGCTTTCAAATAATCTTCCTGGTGGACAAAAAAAATGGAATTTCTTAAATTCAAATCTATTAGATGAACTTTATGCTAAACAATTAGCCTCTATTAGTAAATGTGATACCATAATGGCAAGTATTTCAATTAAATAATTTTAAAAATCAATAATTATGTCAAACTCAAGATTAATTTGGATGAACGGGAAGCTTATTCCTGAAACTGAAGCTAAAATATCAGTGTACGATTCTGCACTAATGTTTGGAGATATGGTATTTGAAATGACGAGATCTTTTAATAAAAAGCAATTTAAATTAAGAGAACATTTAATCCGCTTATATTATGGACTAAAAATTTTAAGAATTCCACTAGAAATGACTATTGAGGAAATGGAAAAACATTGTTATGAAACAATTGAAGCAAATGATCATTTATTCGGACCTGATGATGAACATAGACTTATGATTGATGTTTCAAGGGGCGCTTTAGGTATTTATCAAAGAATTGAAGGTTTACATAAAGGACCAAATGTAGTAATTGCAGACTTTCCATTAAGGTGGACTGTATCAGGAATGGGACATCTTTTTGATAAAGGAATAAATGCAGTAATTACATCACAAAGAGCAATTCCAGCAAATTTAATGGATCCTAAAATTAAAAATAGAAGTAGAATTTTTTATTTAATGGCTAATATTGAAGCATCACAATTTGCAGGCGAAGATAATTGGGCATTATTACTTGACACATCGGGTTATATATCAGAAGGAACTGGAGATAATTTTTTTATTATAAAAGACAATGTAGTTATAACTCCAGAAGGTCGAGATATTTTGAGAGGAATATCTAGAGAATATGTAATGAAAGAATTGTGTCCTCAATTAGGCTTAACTGTTTTAGAAAAAAATATTGAACCTTACGATGTTTATACTGCTGACGAAGCCTTTATGACAGGAACTCCATTTTGTATGTTACCTGTAACTACACTTAATGGTTTGCCAATTGGTGATGGTAAAGTAGGAAATGTATTTAATTCAATTTTAAGCCAGTGGTCTAAAAATACTGGGGTAAATATAGCAGAGCAAATTAAAACATGGAATAAAGTTGATGGTGCAACCTCTGGTGACGCACCAACACCATATAGTTTTAAATCAAAAGCTAAGTAATATTTTAATGAATGGAATTGGAATAATGCAAGGAAGGCTATTGCCTAAATACAAAGGAAGATATCAAGCTCATCCTTTAGGTTACTGGCATAATGAATTTTCTATAGCTGCTAATTTAAAATTGGATTGCATTGAATTTATTTTTGATTTTAACGATTTTGAATTAAATCCATTATATACTAAATCTGGGATAAATAAAATTCGTGAGCAAATTGATAAAACTGGAATTGGTGTTAAGTCTGTTTGTGCAGACTATTTGATGGAGGCGCCTTTTCATAGTGACAATTCTAGCATAGTTAATAGTAGTCAAAACGTTATAATTAATCTATTGCATAATCTAGCACTATTAGAACTTAGAGATTTAGTTATTCCATGTGTTGATCAATCTAGTTTGAGTGATCAAAATAAGTTAGAAAAGTTTATTATTAATATAAAACCAATAATTGAGATAGCTGATAAACATAAAATAAATCTAAGCTTAGAGACAGACTTAAATCCTGAACTTTTTTCGCAATTATTAAATTTATTGCCATATAATAATGTAACAGTAAATTATGATACTGGAAATAGTGCTTCTCTTGGTTATGATCCATTAGAAGAATTCAAGTGCTATGGTCATAGAATATCAGATATACATATTAAAGATAGAAAATTAAATTCTGGTTCTGTTATTTTGGGTACAGGGGATGTTGATTTTGGTCGTTTTTTTAAAGCACTTGATACAATTTCCTATACATCTCCATTTATTATGCAAGTATATAGGGATGACGAGGGCGTTCAAATATTTAAAAAACAACTTGATTTTTTTAGAAATTTACTAAACTAAAAAATATGAATGTAGTAGCAATTATATTAGCAAGAGGTGGGTCAAAAGGTGTTCCAAAAAAAAATATAATTGATTTTTGTGGTAAGCCATTAATTGCATGGACAATTGATAATTGTATTAAAGGTGGTGCCAATTCTGTTTGGGTAAGTTCAGATTCCGATGAGATTTTAGAAATTTCAACAGAATACGGAGCAAATAAAATTAAAAGACCGGATGATATTGCTGGAGATTTTGCAACATCAGAATCTGCATGGCTTCATGCAATTAATTATATAGAACAAGCAGAAGAAAAAATTGATTGGGTATTTGCCCCTCAAGTTACATCACCTTTAAGAGAAGGAAGCGATGTATCAAAAGCTATATCACTAGCTAAAGAAAATGTTAATGATTCATTTTTTTCATGTAGTATAGCTGAAGACCTTTTCTTTTGGCAAAAAAATAACAATGGTAATTTAGATAGTGTAAATTACGATTGGCGAAATAGAAAAAGAAGACAGGATATACCTAAGCAATTTATTGAAAACGGTTCATTTTACATATTTAAGCCTCAGGTATTAAAAAATACATATAATCGTTTTGGAAGTAATATAGGTATAGTGGAAATGGAATTTTGGAAAATGTTTGAGATTGATTCATTTGATGATTTGAAAATGTGTTCAGCATTAATGCGAGAATTTATAATTAAATAAAAATAATTAATGCAGATTAATTTTAAAGATAAAATTGTTGTTGTAGTTGGAGGAACAAAAGGTATAGGATTAGCAATATCAAAATCATTTCTTTTATTGGACGCAATTGTTCATATAATATCAAGACACAGTAATATTGAGTTAGAAAACATTTTAACTTTAGAATACAAGAATAAAGTTTTTTTTCATATAGCTGATTCTATTGTTGAATCTGATTTAAAATTTATTGCAGATAAAATCAATAATTTTGATATTTTAGTTTCAAATGTGGGTAGTGGAAAATCAGATTCTAAAGCAATAAATGATTCAAAAATTTGGAATTTATCTTGGGAAACCAATTTCACTTCAGCCTTGAATTCTGCAAGAGTGTTTTCCCCTTTTATAAATAATTTTGGCGTTATTACTTTTATATCTTCAATAGCAGGAATTGAAAATATTGGAGCTCCAACAGAATACAGCGTTGCAAAATCAGCAATAAATACATTTTCTAAAATTCTATCACATAAACTAGCACCAAAAATAAGAGTTAACGTAGTTGCACCTGGTAATATTTATTTTAAAAATGGAACATGGGATTTAAAAATTTCGGAAAATCCCAATTTAGTTTCAGAAATGATAGAAAAAAATGTACCATTAAAAAGGTTTGGCAAGCCTGAAGAAGTTGCTGATTTGGTATTATTTTTATCTTCCGAAAAAGCTGCATTTATAACAGGCGCATGTATCACAATAGATGGCGGTCAAACAAAATCATTTTAACATGGATATTTTTTCTCTTAATAATAAAATAATTATAGTAACTGGCGCATCTGGTTTATTAGGTAGGGAACATATTGAAGCTATTGCTGCTTTTGGCGGAATCCCTGTACTAATAGATTTAAATCAAAAAACCTTAGATGAACAAGTTAACATACTAAATAGCAAATACAATATCAATTCATCAGGATATGCGGTAGATATAACCAATGAGATTGAAGTAAAAAATAATCAGCAAGAAATAATAAAAAAATATGGGAAAATTGATGGCTTAGTAAATAATGCTGCTAATAATCCAAAAGTTGAAAATACTAATGAAGTAAATTTTTCTAGACTTGAAAACTTCCCACTAGATGTTTGGCAAAAGGATTTAGATGTTTCATTAAAAGGAACATTCTTATGTATAAAATACTATGGTTTCTTAATATCAAAAAATGAAAAAGGGGGTAGCATAGTGAACATATCATCTGATTTAGGTTTAATTGCTCCTGATCAAAGACTTTATCACATAGATGGCATAGATGAGAACTTGCAGCCAGTAAAACCAATAACTTACTCAGTAGTAAAAACTGGTGTGATTGGTATCACAAGATATGTATCAACTTATTGGGCAAATAATAATGTTAGATGTAATGCATTTTGTCCTGGAGGCATCGAAAATAATCAAAATCCTAATTTTATATCAGAAGTAATTAAAAGAATACCTATGAATAGAATGGCAAATAAGAATGAATATCAAGGCATACTGGTATTTCTTTTAAGTGAAGCATCAAGCTATTTAAATGGATCAATAATTGCAGCAGATGGAGGAAGAACAGCTTGGTAATATTAAAAAATAAATGAAAAAATCAATATTAATTACTGGTGGCGCAGGATTTATTGGAGCAAATCTCGCAAAAGATTTACTAATTAATCCTAATGTAGATAAAATTAGAATCATTGATAATTTGAGTAATGGAAAATTATCAAATTTAAAAGATTTAATTTCGAATCCTAAAATTGAATTTATAAATGGCGATATTACAGACTATAATTTTTGCTTAAAAGTTACAAAGGGAATCGATAAAGTAAGCCATCAAGCAGCTCTTGGTTCAGTTCCTAGATCAATAGCAAATCCGATGAAATCTACAGAGGTAAATATCTTAGGCACAGTAAATATCCTTAATGCAAGTCAAACAAATAATGTAGACAGAATAATTCTTGCTTGTTCTTCTTCAACATATGGAGATTCGCAAGTAATGCCAAGGATTGAGGATAAAATTGGCCATCCACTTAGTCCTTATGCTATAACAAAATATACAATTGAGCTCTATGCTGATATGTTCAAAAGGATTTACAACTTAGATTATATTGGTTTAAGGTATTTTAACGTGTTTGGGCCACTTCAAAGAACCGATAGTGAGTATGCCGCTGTGATCCCAAATTTTTGTAAAAGCTTTATTAAAAACGTTGAGCCTGTAATATTTGGCAATGGAGAAACTTCCCGGGATTTTACATATATTGATAATATAGTTTTAGCTAATAAACTTGCATTGTTTACTAATAATAAAGATTCTTTAAATCAAATATATAATGTTGGTTGTGGAGAAAGTATCTCATTAAATCAAGTAATTGCAATACTTAGTAGAATTAGCGGTAAAAAGCTAAATATTAATTATAAACAAGAAAGAAAAGGCGACGTGAGAGCTTCTAGAGCCGATATCAACAAAATTAAAACATTATTAGGTTACGAATCAATAGTGAATTTTGAAAAAGGATTGTTAGAAACATATAAATATTACGTTGAGAATGTTAGTGATATCTAGAAATATTTTAATAAATAAGTTTTTCTCAAAAAAAATTATCCAATATTATTTAAATAACCGGAATAAAACAATTTTGGTTGATGAAGAAGTTTTATCTGTTAAAAAATTCAGAATTGAAATGCAACCAAATTTTAACAGCATTAACTATAATGATTTATATTTTAAATATTTTGCAAAGATTGATAATGCAGAGGCTACCAAATTTATCAAGCAATGTGTTGAAATTATAAATAATGAAAGAATAATTAATTCAAATGCACTAAAAACGCATATATATGCATATTTTATTGACTTTCCTTTCCAATTGGTAGAATATTTTATTGAAAAAAAAACAACAAAAAAAAATATTGCTTATATCGGAAATAAAAAAACGTCAGAATATCTTGTTTTGAAAGAAATTTTTGAAAGTATTGTAATAAAAAAAATAAAAAATCCAATTTTCCTTTTTTATTTATATTTCGATTTACTTAAAAATCTAAAAAAAAGAATTATAAAAAGTAAGTTATTAAATTATAATAGTTTCAAAAAGAGGTTTGAAAATATAATTTTAGAAGGCCTACCAATTATTGATTCAAATAAAAAGACAATTTTATTTGCAGTATCTGAGGAAAGAAGATTTTCAAGAATTAATGAAATTTCAAAATATTTTATTAATCAAAACTATAATATACTAATTTATTGTTCACTTCCAAAATTAGAAATTAACATTGCACTTTTAAAGTATCCTGAATTAAAAAATTATTTAATCTCAGATAATCTATTCATCAATGAAGGCGAATTAAGAAGCATATTTCAGAAAGCCGAATTAAATTCAAATAAACTGCATTTAAATTTAACAAAAAAAGGTGTCTTGGATAATGCGACCTATAAATCAGTAAAACTTTTGAAGATCTTCTGGGATGAAATACTGACTATCATAAAATTGAGAAGTATCGAAATTGACTTAGTCGACAAAGTAACGAGCCTAATTATTAATCAATATAAAATTGACGGTTTCATAACTTTTGATAATTCTATATCAAGTACTGTATTAATTAATAAATTAAAAGACATTAAAATTCCCTCTTTTTATAATTTTTATAATGGATTATCAATAGATATTATTTATTATGATTTGCAGATATATTCACAAAAACCTGATTACTGGCTATTTGGGGGCAAAGCACATCTAGACGCCTTTAGAAAAAGAAATAAATTAATAAATAATTACCATATAGTAGGTGACCCTATTAATGATTTGATGCTTAACTGCGATATTTCAAAGGAGAAAATCACAATAAGAAATAAATATAAATTTAGCCCATCTGATAAAATTATCGTTTTAATATCCTCTTATATTTCGGCAGATTTTAATATAGAAAGAAAAAAAATATTATTTAATTCTGTGTCAAGGGCAGTTAAAAAATTGGGATATAAATTGATCATAAAAGCTCACCCTAATGAAAATATAAAATTCTTAAAAGAGCTATTAAATCAATTAGGCATATCTGATCCTTTATTTGTCTATGAAAATATTATTGATATATTTAAAATGGCAGACTTAGTTTGTTTGTTTTTTAGCGAGTCTGCTCAACAAGCAATGGTTTTACAAAAGCCAATAATTTCAATTTTGCCGAGTGAATTACTTGAATCATATGATAAGCATTGGGCTTATTATTCATCTCATGCAGTATATCATGTACCAATGGGGGATGATCCAATTGGCATAATTGATGATTTAATTAATGACCCTTCTAAAAGAAATTTACAAATCGAATATGGTAACACTTTTGCAGACTATTATCTAAATACTAAATCTGAGAATGTTACTAAAAAAATATATGATTTTGTAGAAAGTAAAATTTAAAAAATAATTAATTCTTTTTTTAAAATATTGCTCTCCGTACTCTAAGAAAAATAACCATTTTACATATTGTTTATCTTAATTATTTTCTGTACTATTTTATAAAAATTTAAGTTAGGGTTTTTATTCATTATTATAAACCCTATCTAATATAATTTTAAAACATACTGTTAAATTAAATCTAGGATAGTTTATAAAAATTTCAATAATTATACACCAAAAAAACATTTTATTTCAATGCTAGAATATGTATTGATATTATGAATGCAATTAATATTTGCCACTTCCTTAGATTTGTATTTTACAATGAGAACATTCTTAGCGGATTGCATGAACGTGATTTGGATGAAATTACAGCGAAGCTTTCCAATAAGCTATGTTAGTTGTTTACCTTTAATTTCACTCATTCAATAAGATATGGTCGCTGACTTTTACAGACAAAAGATTATTTTTCTTCCGGAGTGGTGTGGTTTTTTTCCGGGGGTACATCACATTAGCTACTATGTGAAATCTCGTTTTCATGAGTAGTCAAGGACGAATATGTTTAACAAAGCATTTGAGTGCATAAAGACAGTGCTCGGCAAAAATGATTATAGTTATACTGACCGTTTTGATGGTAAGATCAACTTATTTGTTCACTATGCTAAACTGGGCAGGGGCAGATCGAAAACTTTTATGATATTTTATTGAAAAACCAAGTTGACGTTATTTTATTATACCAAACATGAATTTAGTTATTAAGTTAGTACATCTACTTAGCAAAAGGCATAAGCAAAGCGTTCTTATTTTACTTGTTCTTATGGTGGTCGGAATGTTATTCGAAACTATGAGCATTGGATTGATAATACCCGTGTTCACGATCCTATCGAAAAGTAAATTGGAAATAACGAACTCTTACATAGGTCCGTTTGTGAAGTATATTGGTAACCCACCTGTTGAAAAACTAATAATCATCGTTATGGTGATTATGGTTTTAGCCTACATGGTAAAAAATATTTATTTGGGTTTCCTTACCTGGGCACAGGTTAAGTTTTCTAACTCCATTCAGGTTCACTTGTCACAAAAACTTTTTTCGGTTTATTTATACCAATCGTATATTTTTCACCTGCAACGGAACTCAGCTCAACTTGTAAGAAATGTTTTAGGGGAAGTCAGCCAAATACAGGCCGCAGTGACCCAACTTATGACACTTTTTACTGAATTAGGTATCATACTGGGCATTTCTGTACTACTAGTTGCGACTGAACCAGTTGGCTCGATATCGATTTTCATCTTTTTAGGAAGTGTATCATGGTTGTCTAACAAGTTGACAAAACACAAGATAGTTCAATGGGGTGCAGAACGTTTGCATTTTGACGGTCAGACCAATCAACATCTGATGCAAGGGTTATCAGGTGTGAAAGATGTTAAGATATTTGGTAGAGAAGAGGCGTTTCTTAAAATATTTTATAAATATCAAACAAATCGTGCTAAACTCAACCGACGATATTCAGTAATTGCTGCAATACCTAAACTATGGCTAGAATTGTTGGCCATGGTAGGGCTTGCTGGACTTGTAATAATAATGTTAGCTCAAGGAAAACCAGTAGGGGATATATTGCCAACACTAAGCTTATTCGCTGTAGCCTCTTTCAAATTAATGCCCTCGATGAATAAAATCATAAATGCTATACAGGGTCTGAATTTTACCAAGGCCTCAATTGAAATGGTTTCATCCGAATTGTCTTTCACCTTTGAGCATAGAAATGAAAAGCACGAAAAACGGATTCAACTCTCCGATAGCATTGCTATTGATAATATCACGTTTTATTATCCCGGAGCAGTTAAACCAGCTCTGGAGAATGTATCACTGAAAGTAAAAATTAATCAGTCGGTTGGTATTGTGGGGACTTCCGGATCTGGAAAGAGTACTTTGGTTGACATACTTTTAGGAATACTTTCACCCTCACATGGAAGAATATTGGTCGACAATGAAAATATTTTTCTTTCGATAACCAAAACACGTGAGTGGCAAAATCAAATTGGATACGTGCCTCAAACTATTTACCTAACTGATGATACATTACGGAACAATATAGCATTTGGAATAGAAGTTGAAAATATCGATGATGATGCCATCGAAAGAGCATTAAAAGCTGCTCAGTTAGATGAGTTTGTGAATAGTCTTCCCGACGGGCTAAAAACGATGGTTGGAGAACGGGGTGTTCGATTGTCTGGTGGGCAAAGGCAACGTATAGGCATTGCAAGAGCACTGTATCACAATCCACCAGTTCTTGTACTGGATGAGGCCACAAGTGCTTTAGATCAAATCACCGAGAAGGGTGTAATGAATTCAGTTAAGCTATTAAAAGAAAAAACAGTTATTATTGTAGCGCACAGATATTCATCTATAGAGCATTGTGACTGGATCATAAAATTAAGCCACGGAAAACTTGTGTCGCAAGGACCTGCAGTTGAAATACTTCATAAATAATTAGAAATTAAATTTAAATTTTTACTAATGCTAAACATTATTTTAAACAAAATTGGCTATCAAAAAAAGTCCCTGCCAGCTTTAGAGTCTGAATTTAAAAACCGTGTCATTGAAGAAGAATTTTGGAATATCTATAAACAATGCTGTGAGTATACGATGACATCTCCTGAACGAATGTATTCCTTGTATAAATCTGTAAAATACGTTGTTCAAGCAAAACTTGAAGGTGATTTTGTTGAATGTGGGGTATGGAAAGGTGGGAGCGCCATGGTGATAGCTTATACTTTAAAGGCGCTAAGGGTAACAGATAAAAACATTTTTTTGTATGACACATTTGAAGGAATGTCCGAGCCTACTGAATTCGATATGAAAAACTCTACAGGGGATCAGACTCATGTAAGAAAGTATTGGGAGGAGCAGCAAAAGGATGGCATAAACGAATGGTGTTACTCCTCCTTGGATGAAGTTCGAAGCAATTTGGAGCGCACAGGGTATCCAATGAAGCAGATTCATACAGTTAAAGGAAAGGTTGAGGACTCCATTCCTAAAACTATTCCAAAAAAAATTAGCTTATTGCGCTTAGATACTGATTGGTACGAGTCGACCAAACATGAATTAATATATCTTTATCCAATCTTATCTGAAAAAGGGGTATTAATTATTGATGATTATGGCTCTTGGGCTGGGGCAAAAAAAGCTATCGACGAGTATTTTATTAATATTCCAATTTTACTTAATAGAGTGGATTCCACAGGTCGTATAGCAGTCAAAATATAATATTATTTAAAAAATATAGCGTTTGAATAAAATTATAGACAGTAATAATATTATCAATTAAATAACTAGAATGTTATAAAATATATCTGATTTAAAAGAAAAAATCAAGAACATCTATTTTCCTTTGAATAATCTAATTGTATTTTAAAAAAAACCTATTAGTATTATTAAACTTTGCTATATTTACAATAAATTCATAATTTCACTTATAAACTAAATTAAAAAAAATGGCTCACAAAGAACAAATTGACTACGTAAATAGAATTAAAAATAAATTTCCTGAATTCTTTTTAAATAAAAAAGTACTTGGTGTTGGCACCTTTAATGTATGTGGAACTGAAGATGTTTTTTTCGAAAACTGTGATTATAGTGGGTTAGACTTAGCTCCTGGCCCTGGCGTGGATATTGTTTGTCCCGCACAAGAATATGATGCACCTGACGAAACATACGATGTTATAATATCATGTGAATGTTTTGAGCACAATCCATTCTATAAAGAAACAATATTAAATATTAATAGAATGCTAAAACCTGGAGGTATGTTTTTATTTACCTGTGCCACTTTGGGCAGAGCTGTACACGGCACTAAAAGTTTAGAAGAACAATCTAAATTAAAGTATGAAAATTGGAAAACTATGCCAAATGTGTCTATAGAGAATTGGGATAATGATTATTATAAAAATCTAACAGAGCAAGATATTAGAGATGTTATAAATGTGGAAAATATATTTTCTGATTTTAGTTTTGAAGTTGAAACAAATCACTGTGATTTATTCTTTTACGGGATAAAAAGATTATAATAACTATAAGCACTATCCTTATAAACGGTAACATAGCCTGATATTACCAATGTTTTATATTTAAATTTAAATTCTTTTCAAATTTTTTATATAATTGTGGTGAATCTAATTATAAATATCATTTCAATAGTCTAATAAAAGGAAAAATTAAATAATATTATTAATCATAATTTTACTACTACTTAAAGATTAGTCAAATCGTTTTTTATTGGCGGTAAGCTACATAAATTCATCTGACTAAAATTGTTTAAAGTCGTTTTCAATAAAAACATACTAAATATAAAATTTGTAATTTACAAACTTATAGTCATTAATGAAAAATATATATGCCTACCTTTGAGGTATCAATTTTTTAAATTATTTGATATAATTGATTTTAAATAAAATATTGACTAAAGGTTTGTTTTTTTTCATCTTAAAGGTAAAATTGAATTACAACTTCCATTTTTAAATGTGTAAGATATTATTTTTAAGAAAAATATTAAAATATGGCTGTTTTATTAGTTTATAAAGAAAACCCGCAGGATCCTTTTCTTCAGGCCTTGAAAAGGTGGATTATCCCATTATCGTCAAAGTCATCTTATTTTCGTTTTCGTCATGCTGAAAGAGGGCGCTTTGAGTCAAATGAAATTAATGTTAGGTTACGTAAAAAAATTGATAACCGTAATATTACCGTTATCATGGATTGGAATGGTCTAATTAATAAAGAAGAATTACTACTTATAAAATCTAAAGGAATTATATACTTTCGATATATAAATGGTTTTACCTCCCTACATTGTGGTCATATTGCTGATCAAACTGAATTCTTTGATCATCTGAGATTAGTAGATTTTTTCATGGTTGGTGAGAGGACCCATGTTTCAATTCTTAGAGATTATGGAATTAATGCAATTCATTGTAATTGGTTCGCAGATCCGACGATTTACAAGCCACTTAAAAATTTCTTCAGGCGTGATATTTATGACTTTTTTTTTGTTGGTACCGTCAACTCGCATTGGAGTAGAAACAGGCAAGCTTTTCTTGAAATTTTATCTAAAAAATTTAAAACAGTTATTATAGCGGGCCCAGATGCGAATATAGATAATGCACATTGCTTACCGCAAATTACTTACGAACCTATTGTTAATTTATTACAGAATCAAAGTAAAATAGTTTGTGGAAGCGACTATCTTCCTAGTGTAATGCCGTATAACAATCAGATAAAAAATGCTTTAATTGAATATGATTTAGAATATACAATAAGAGGGAGAACGTTTACAAGCCTCGCTTCTGCAAGGGCTTATCTTGTAGAAAGTCACGAAGAGATTGAATTGCTATTCGAAAAAGGTAAAGAAATACTTACTTGGAAAAGTTTCGATGAATTATTATCAATTGCGGATCGAGCGATTGGAGATAAGGAGTATCTTGAATCGATTGGCAATGCTGGATATAATGCCGTAATTTCTAAGCATACTGTATTTCATCGTTTACAGTTGGTCGAACAATTATCTGGGCAACTTTTGTTTCCGGATTTAAAAAGATATATATCATGGACAAACTCAAAGCACCGCTGATTACTATCGGAGTAGTTAGTTGTAACAGGTTTTATTATTTACGGGCTTTACTGGAATCAGCAAAGATTTGTGTAACATATTCAAATATTGAATGGATCGTGGTTGATAATGCTTCCATAGAACCGGGTTTGGTAGATTATCTCAAACAACAATCATTCATTGATCACTTAGTATTGAATGAAAAAAGATCTCCAACTACTGAACATATCGATGCATTGAATTTGATTACAGAAAAAGCAAAAGGTGAATATATACTGATACTATCTGATGATGTACAGTTTATAAGGAAGGATTGGGAAACAGAATTCATCAGTATTTTAAAAAGAAATCCTGAAATGATATCTATATCATTGTCTGCACTAAGAAAAGTAACTCTTGACAGATATTTCAAAGATTTCGGAATTGAGCAGTTAAAACATATAGCCCACGACCTGAAACAGAGGGGTGTAATCAGGTCTAAAAAAGCATTTGTTACAGAAAATGGTGAAAAGTTTATATCATTCGGATATATGCGCGAACCAATAGATGGAGTTGGAATGCTTATCTTTTCAAGAACAAAAATGTGGAAAAAGCTTGGACCATGGAAGATCAATGCACAGAACAGTAACAGTAGTATTGATTCAAGTTCGGGTGGTGAAAATAATATGTTGAAAAGGGCAATAGCTCTTAAGATTAAAGGCCATATGGCAACCCCGATAACTCCTGTTATAGCAACAATAGTAACTGATAACCAGGGATTAAACGCCCGCGTAAGAGCGAATAAACGTTATGGAATTTATTTTGCACCATCTGGCAATCTTTATTATGATCTTATCGAAAATGCAAATGGGAACGAACAATTGCCTCAGCCATTGGAAGATGTATTGAAGCCTATTGGATTCAGCCTTCCCCTTGATGAAAAAGGGAATATGATTAAGGGCTCTGTAAATTTTTCGGTAGAGAATGAAATTATATAATTTTTAAAACCGGCCCCGGTACATTTAATTATGATGGACTTTAAAAACAAAACATTCCTGATCACCGGCGGAACTGGATCTTTTGGTAATGTGGTTTTGAAAAAACTGCTGGATACTGAATGCAAAGAGATTCGCGTTTTCAGTCGCGACGAAAAAAAGCAGGATGACTTAAGAAAGCATTATTCAAACGACAGGATTAAATTCTATATCGGCGATATCCGTGATTACAGAAGTGTGTCAAATGCTATAAGGGGTGTAGATTATATTTTTAATGCTGCTGCATTAAAACAGGTGCCATCCTGTGAGTTTCACCCGATGGAAGCTGTCAAAACCAATGTGCTGGGTACTGATAATGTACTTGAAGCTGCCATACAATCAGGTGTGAAAAAAGTAGTTTGTCTTAGCACAGATAAAGCGGTATACCCGATAAATGCTATGGGAATTTCCAAAGCAATGATGGAAAAAGTGATTGTGGCAAAATCAAGGAACCTTGACCCTGACAAAACAATTGTTTGCGGAACTAGATACGGAAATGTAATGGCATCCAGGGGGTCCGTAATTCCTTTGTTTGTTAGCCAGATTTTAAAGAATGAGCCGCTAACGATTACTGACGCAAGCATGACCCGATTTATGATGACTCTTGACGATGCGGTGAATCTTGTTCTATATGCTTTTGAAAACGGGAACAACGGCGATTTCTTTATACAAAAATCTCCTGCAGCCACAATCAATATACTTGCTAAATCATTAACGCAACTTTTAGGGAAACCCAATCACCCGATACATATCATAGGAACAAGACATGGTGAAAAATTATACGAAAGCTTATTGACAAGGGAGGAAAAAGCATGCGCTGAAGATCTTCGTGACTATTACAGGATACCTCCCGATCTTCGGGACCTTAACTATGAGAAATTTTATGAGGAAGGCGAAGCAAAAATTACAGTTAGCGAAGACTATAACTCACATAATACAGAGCAGCTGGACATTGCTGGCATGACTAAACTGCTTCTCAAACTCAATTTCATTCAGGAAATTTTACAGGGTAAATCAGTAAAATCATTCGAATAAGCATTTATGAAAATTCTTGTTACAGGATCGAATGGATTTATAGGTAAAAATGTTTGTGCTTATTTCAATGAAAAAAAAGATATTGAATTATTGTGTTATGCGCATACCGATAACATTTCACAACTTGATCAATATATAGAAACAGCAGATTTTGTGATTCATCTGGCTGGTGTTAACCGCCCCACACTTGAATCTGAATTTAAATGGGGTAATACGGATTTTACTACAATTTTATGTTCGGCACTTCAAAAAAACGAACGGAAGCTTCCGGTAATTTACGCTTCATCAATCCAGGCTTCAGTAGATAATGTATATGGGATCAGCAAGAAGGAAACTGAAGATGTGCTGATTGACTATTCAAACAGAACGGGTGCTGATGTATTTATTTTCAGGTTGCCCAATGTCTTTGGTAAATGGGCCAGGCCAAATTATAATTCCGCTGTTGCCACATTTTGCAACAATATTACCAAAAACCTGCCAATAAAGATCAATGATGCAGAAGCCGGCCTAACGCTTGTTTATATTGACGATGTGATCAAGCAATTTGAATATATTATTTATGGCGGAAAAGCAGATGGCCGTTTTATATCCCCGCTGGTTCAATATCATTTAACTGTTGGTAAACTTGCTGAAAAGTTATATCAGTTCCATACTGATCGCAATAAAATGATTATTGATAAGGTAGGCGATGGATTGGAAAGGGCTCTATATGCAACTTATATCAGTTATTTATTGCCTTCTGATTTTTCATATCGGATACCTAAGCATAGTGATGAAAGAGGCTCATTTGTTGAAATGCTCAAGACTAAAAATTCCGGACAATTCTCTTTTTTTACAGCAGATGCGGGAGTAACACGCGGAGGGCATTACCATCATACAAAAACGGAAAAGTTTCTTGTTGTTAAGGGAAATGCTCTATTTCGATTCAGGAATATTCTGACAGATGAATATTTTGAGATTCAGACAAATTCTGATCATCCGGAAGTAGTTGAAACCGTTCCCGGATGGGCGCATGATTTAACTAATACCGGTGATGAAACTATGATTGTTATGCTTTGGGCAAATGAAGTTTTCGACCCTTCAGCACCGGATACTTATAAGAAAAAATTAGCATGAACAAATTAAAAGTTGCAGTTGTAGTGGGAACCCGGCCCGAGATCATCAGGCTATCGGAAGTGATCACAAAAATTGATGAATTCTGCCAGTTGTATTTGATACATACTGGACAAAATTATGATTTTGAACTGAATGAAATTTTTTTTAAAGAACTGGGATTGCGAAAGCCAGATCATTTTCTTAATGCAGCAGCTGCAGGGGCCTCTCAAACAATAGGTAATATTATCATAACTGTTGATCAAGTACTTTCAGAAATTTTACCTGATGCATTATTGATACTTGGTGATACAAATAGTTGTCTGGCTGCAATCCCCGCTAAAAGAAGAAAAATTCCTGTATTTCATATGGAAGCAGGAAATAGGTGTTTTGATCAGCGGGTTCCGGAAGAGATCAACAGGAGGATAGTTGATCATGTTGCAGATATTAACCTTACATATAGCGATATCGCAAGAGAATACCTGCTAAGAGAAGGCCTTCCACACGACATGGTTATTAAAACCGGCAGTCCGATGTTTGAAGTGCTCAATAAGCACAAAGTAAAAATTGAGAATTCTAAAGTAGTTACTGATCTTGGGTTAAATGAAAATAATTATTTCGTTGTTAGTGCACACAGAGAAGAAAATGTTGATAATGATAGCACATTTAGAAAATTTGTTGATGTGTTAAATGGATTGGCAAAACAGTATTCATTACCCATCATAGTTTCTACACATCCGAGAACTTTAAAACGAATAAAGGAACTGGATATTCAATTCGACCCACTTGTACGACTGTTAAAACCACTCGGTTTTCTGGACTATATAAAACTACAAATAAACGCAAAGGTTGTATTGTCCGATAGTGGTACAATTACGGAAGAATCATCTATATTGAATTTCCCTGCATTAAATATTCGCGAGGCACATGAAAGACCCGAGGGTATGGAAGAGGCCTCTGTAATGATGGTGGGCATGAACCTAAATCTGGTGCTAAACGCAATCAATATTCTTGAGAAGCAGCTGAGAGGTTTAAACCGTACTTTACTTCCTGTTAAGGATTATTCTGTACCTAATGTATCTGAAAAAGTCCTAAGGATTATTCTTAGTTATACTGATTATGTGAATAGAAAGGTATGGAAGAAACTAACATAATTAGTATATTTTTAAATGAGTTATGTTAAAAAAATAATTTACAACTTCTAACAATATTATGAAAACAACGTTGCGTGAGCTTAACAGATCATTAGGCAAAGTATCTTACCGCAGACATATGATGAATGAGAAATTAAATTATTTCTTTGAAGACTTCAGTGCTGGTGTGGTAGTTGATCTTGGAGGTACTAATGTTACCGGAAAAAAATATTTTACCTATCCAAAACATAAAGCTCAGAAATGGATAACTATTAATATAAGTGAAGAAGCTAAGCCTGATATCATTGGCTCCATATACGAAACTTGTATTGAATCATCAAGTGTTGATGCTGTTATTTGCACAGAAGTGTTTGAACATCTTGCAGATCCTTTTTCTGCTATCAAAGAGATAGAAAGGATATTGAAACCAGGTGGAATCTTTATAGGATCTACACCATTTCTTTTTAAGATACATGGTGATCCTGATGATTATTTTCGTTATACCAAAAGCGCTTTGGAGAATGTTCTATTAAAAAACTTCTCTAAGCTTGAGATATACTCCATGGGGGGAGGCATAGGTACTGCCGGCATGTTACTTACACAAGTCACCAATGATTTTAATTTTCGTATCATTAAATACATTATCAAATATGTAGCACGTTTAATGGCTCTGGTAGATTACAGGAAAGGTCATGAAAGAAAGGACGACGTAACTACAGGGTATATTTGGAGATGTACTTTATAATTTTATTAGTTTAAAAATACAAAATGGATAAACTGATAAAATCTGATCTGTATCGTTATTCTAAAGAAACTGGATTAAAAGGATTGATAAAAGGTTTAATGATTCCAGGCTTTCGATATGTTTATTTTATGCGCATGTCTGCCAAGAAATCCCGGTTTTCAATTATTGGATTTTTTTACTGGTTTCTTCTTCGTAGATATATGTTCAAATATGGATTTCAGATACCTGCATCAACACAAATTGGGAAAGGATTGTATATTGGCCACTTTGGTGTAATTGTGATAAATGAAATGACAATCATAGGTGACAATTGTAGTATAACTCATAATGTCACTATTGGTAAAACAAATAGGGGTACAAAAAAAGGGTGCCCTGTTATCGATAATGAAGTATGGATTGGAGCGGGGGCAGTTATTGTAGGAAAGATAACAATTGGATCAAATGTTTTAATTGCTCCAAACGCATTTGTCAATTTTGATATTCCATCTAATTCTATTGTAATTGGAAATCCTGCCATAATTATCCCTGATGAGAACGCTACTCAGGCGTATAATAATTCTATTCTGGAACATTAATAAACTATGAATAAAATATTATGGTAATACTTAAGTTCTTCTTTTTTTTTGTTGGAATTATTCGTGGATTAATTATAGGATATAATCATCCAAAATCAGATTTACGTATAATAAGTTTTTTAAATGAACCCACTTTTGGTCATAAAATAACTTGCTTAGATTATCTGGCTCGTCTTTTCCCAAAAGAAAAAATTAAATTGTATGTACTTGTTAACAGCAGTATCAATAAATACCTCTTTGATCTGTATAGAGAGTATATAGAAACCAGATTTATTTATACTTACTCCCAAAGAATCAGAGGATTTAGAAAATGTTTTGCTGCTGAAGCTCTCGGACTTAAAAAAGGGATCCAAATTATTTTTGTATTGCGTTCAATAGAATTTTTTATTCCGCACCCTGTTACATTGTACAGGGCTATGAACACTGATTATGAGAAAATGGAAGTTTTTCGATTTTCAGATTATAAAATCAAGTTAACCTTTGAAACATTTTATTCACACGATTTTTTGATACAAAACAATAAACTGGATAAATTTGGACTTCAGCCTGATGACATTAAGGAAGTCTATGATGCAATACACAATTTCAATTCAGATGCAACTGGGAAAATAGTAAGTATCATTTTGCGTAATGATGCTTCAGGGCACACTTCATTTCATGATCAAATCCGGGATGCAGGGCCTGTTGAAAATTATTTTAATGCAGCAAAGCAATTATCTAATGCAGGTTATAGCGTATTGTTATTCGGGAACCTAGATCTATCAATATTCAAAGGTTTAAAAAATGTGATTGATGCGAAGGAACTAGCGTGTAACCAAGATATGCTTAACATTTTTTCACTTACCATGTCTACTTTTATCATAATGCAGCATTCCGGTCCTGTACATTTGGCGAATATCGCATCTGTACCTATAGTAATTGCAGATTTTTTACCATTATGGCAAGGTTCCTGCGGATCAAAAGATTTATTTGTGCCAAAGAATTTTTATACAAAAAGTACCGGACAAAAAATACCACTTAAAAAAATTCTTACCGATTATCAGGATATTTTTTTTGGTGGGTATAAAAGTTTTCCTGATGTGATTATTGGGCCAAGTAATGCGGAAGATATTACAGCAGCTGTGACTGAAATGGTAGAGCAATTGCAGGATGGAAGCAATTATACAGTTGAACAGACATTGTTGAAAAATTATATGTCTTGTATCCCTTCCAAAAGTATACATGCATATAGAAAAAATAGAATATCTAATCAATTATTAAAAAAAGAATTTACATGAAAAGAGCAATTGTTACTGGAGGCTTGGGATTCATTGGCAGCCATCTAGTTGAAGAACTAGTTGAAAAAGGATATAATGTAATTGTAATTGACAACCTTGCTACGGGAAGAAGAGAAAATGTCAACACTGTACTCTCAAAGATTGAAGTGATTGAGAATAGCCTGGAATCTCAGGAAGTCCTAGAGAAGATATTTCAAGAAGGCGATCTTATTTTTCATCTCGCTGCATTGGCTGATATTGTACCAAGTATTGAAAATCCAGATAAATACTTTAATGCAAATGTTGTAGGAACATATAATGTAGTTCGTGCAGCGGTTGAAAAGAAAGTGAAAAAACTGATTTATGCGGCTTCTTCATCCTGCTATGGTATACCTGATACCTACCCAACACTCGAATCAGAAGTAATCGATCCAAAGTACCCTTATGCACTTACTAAATATTTAGGTGAAACCATTTGTAAACATTGGGCAGACGTATATAAACTACCGGTTATTTCAACAAGATTTTTTAATGTGTACGGACCACGTGCCAGAACAAAAGGTAGTTATGGAGCGGTATTTGGTGTATTCATAGCACAATACATTAATAATGCACCTTTAACAATTGTTGGTGACGGGAGTCAAAAAAGAGATTTTACTTATGTCACTGATGTAAGTCGAGGTTTGGTATTAGCTGGCGAATCAAATGTTACATCAGGCATTTTTAATTTATCTTCAGGCAATCCGGTTTCTGTAAAATATATAGCAGACCTCATTGGGCCAAATCAGATTTTTATCCCAAAAAGACCAGGAGAACCGGATATTACACATGGTAATAATACCAAATTCAAAGAAACCTTTAACTGGGAGCCTAATGTATCTATAGAAGAAGGTGTTAAAAAACTTTTGGCTGACATCTCCTGGGCAAAAGATGCACCAGTTTGGACTCCGGAATCTATTTCTAAGGCTACAGAAGCCTGGTTTAAATATTTATCATAAAGTATGCGGAACAAAATCATTACAGATACAGAGCAGATTAAAGAATTACATGGCAATCTTGTGATGTGCCATGGAGTATTTGATCTATTTCATATAGGTCATTTAAATTATATTAGCGAGGTTAAAAAAATCGGTTTGCCACTGGTTGTTACACTTACTGGAGACAAATTTGTAAATAAAGGTCCCGGTAGACCGAGATTTAATGAAGCACAAAGAGCCAAAATGTTGGCTGCTATTGAGGCAGTGGATTATGTATATATCAATCAGGAATCTGACGCGGTCTCGCTTATCAAAAGATTGCGTCCGAAATTTTATTGTAAAGGGAAAGATTACAAAGATCCAAAGACTGATATTACGAATAAGATTAGTCAGGAAGAGGAAGCTGTTATTTCTGTAGGCGGAAAACTTTTAATTATTGATACTGACCTTGAAAGTTCATCAGAGTTAATCAATCAAGAGTTTTCCTCACTTAACGAAAATCAAAAAAATTTTATTAAGCTTGCGAAAGAGTCAGGAACTATAGAGGATGTAGTTGGGATATTGGATAAATTTTCTACAATTAAAGTTTGTTTAATCGGAGAAATAATTCTTGACAGATATGTGTTTTGTAACCCTGAAAACCTTTCATCAAAAAGCCCAACTGTATCTGCCAAATATCTGTATGAAGACACCTATTTAGGTGGTGTCCTTGCTGTTGCAAGAAATCTCCATGAATTAGGTATTGATGTTGAAGTATATACTTTGGTTGGAAAGGATCTTGAAAATACTGTTTTAGGTAAAAAGTTAAATAATTTGGGTTTCCCCATTTATCAATTTGAAACGGAAAGTCCCACACCAATCAAGACCCGGTATATTAAGCCTGAAAAAAATCAGCGTTTATTTGAACTTTTTGACATTAATACACTTAAAACATATTCGGAAGATAAAACGGAAATGATCAATCAGATCAAATCAAGAATCAAATTATACAATACAATTCTTGTAACAGATTTTGGGCATGGGCTATTTAATCCACAATTCCTTGAATTCATAAATGAATACGCACAAATCACTTATTTGAATGCACAAACAAATAGTGAGAATTATGGATTTAATTTGATTACAAAATACAATAATCTTGCTTATTATAGTATTGATGAAAGAGAAGCTAGACTTGCTCTATCCGACCGTTTTTCAGATATTGATATTTTAGTGGATTCTTTTGGTCGTGAAAATGAAAATAGTTCATTTTCAATTACTCTTGGCTCTCGAGGTTCTGTTTATAGAACTCGTGATGGAAGAAAAATTTATTGTCCGGCCTATTTTGATATGGGGTTGGATGCAACAGGAGCGGGTGATTTATACTTTGCATTTACATCCCTATTAACTTCTTTACAAACTGATCCTTATCTGGTTTCTTTATTAGGGAACCTTTATGCAGGTTTAAAAACACGGATACAGGGTAATTCAGATGTGGTTTCAAAAGTATCTTTAATAAAAACAGTTACAGCTCTATTTAAATAAACAAAGTTTTATTAATATAATCAATTTTAATATGTTTTCTTTTTTTAAAAAACCACATTCTGTAAACCCTCGCTTTGAAAGTGAATACGCTGGAAAATGTGTTTCTATATTGAGAGAGTTTAAAAAACCGCCTTATGGTGGTGGTAATCAGTTTATGCTCGCTTTAAAGGGAGGTTTTGAAGATTTAGGAGTTACTGTTGTTAACAATAAAATTGACAAAAAAATAGATGCTTATATTTTTGATTCGGCTTGGCTGGATAAAAGTCTATTGAAAAAACTCAGAAAAATCGAAAATCCATTAATAGCCCATAGAATTGATGGTCCAATACAACTTTACAGGGGAAGCGATAGATCAGCCGATGAAGAAATTTTAGAACTGAATAAAGAATTTGCGGCAGTAACGATAATACAATCTGAATTTACTTTAAAAAATTTATTAACGCTTAATTATAACCCCATAAATCCAGTTATTATTTATAATGCAGTTAATCCGTCCATTTTTTTTAGCGATAATAAAGCTAAAAAAAATGATAGAAAAATCAGAATTATATCTGCTAGTTGGTCTGATAATCCTAACAAAGGTGGAGCTACTTACAAATGGCTGGATGATAATCTTGATTTCAATAAAATTGAATACACATTTGTAGGCCGGATTAAAGAAAAATTAAATAATATAAAATTAATACCTCCAGTTGATTCTGAACAACTTGCTCAAATTCTCAGAAAACAGGATATATATATAACTGCGAGTGAAAACGATCCTTGTTCTAATTCATTAATTGAAGGTTTAGCATGTGGACTTCCGGCAATTTATCGAAATTCTGGAGGGCATCCTGAACTTGTTAAAGAAGCAGGATTGCCGTTCGAAAAACCTGAAGATATCACATCACAAATAGAGAAACTATACGAAAATTATGAATTATTTAGAAGTAATATCAAAATCAATACTATAACAGATATTGCAAGTCAATATCTTGATGCAATTTTTAAACATACTACATCTGGACAGATATTATAATTACTCGATTATTCAATTTAGTTCAGATTATATTCGTAATATAAATAGTTCTATTTTAAATCTCAAAATAATACTCAATAACCATAATATCTCTGCAGTAGAAAAAACTGCTGTTACGTTTAATCAATGAGAGATAAAAAAATAGTATATTTTTTTGGAACTGGTTGGATTGGTTCCAAATTTATATTTAGTGTGTGATCTTTCAAAAGGGTGTTCCTATTAAAAAGATAAAAGTATTATAGTTAAAGTTTGAACTACAATATTATAATGATAATCGAATCAAAACGGCGCAGTAACTATTGGGTTAATAGACTTTGGTGGTGGTAGACCCAAAGAGATATATTAAGTCTATCTGAATATGCCAATAAAATGATATGTCAATATCTGAAGATAAACATATTATTGTAATATATATTCTTTATAAATTATTAAACTAATTTCTTTTTGGATACAAACCAGGATTATTACCGTATGAATTTTCAAAAATCAATTGTATTTTATTTTATCGCAGTATTATTAATTATTTTTCTTCCATGGGAGTTTTTTTCTCCTGGTCGATTTGAAGATTTATTTAAGTATAAAGAATACCTTTCGCTAGGTGTAAGGCATGAAGAAACAATAATTAGTGCTCCATTTATTTTTATTTTTAAAGAGATTGTTTTTCAACAATGGGAATTCTTCATTTATGATATTGTACAAGATATTGACCTAACAGTACTAATAATCGTAGTGATAACTATAAGTTGTTTCTTTATTGCTACTCAAAAATTGAATATTGACAATAGAATTGCACTCCTTTTACTATGCCCACTTATGATTGATTTTTTTAATTCCCAGTTAAGAAATTCATTAGCTGTTTCTATTTTTTTATTAGGTTTTGCATCCAAAAAAAATAATGTAAAATATTTATTTTTCTTTCTCAGTATAATTTTTCATCTTGGGGTACTTTTATTAGTTTTTACCTATTTCATTATTAATTTTTTAAAAAGGTTAACTAATAAATTCTTAAATATATTATTTCTTGTTGGGTTCTCACTAGCGTGTGCATTTGGAGATAAGCTTTTCTTTTTTCTGCTCGATGATCCAAGAATAGATGTGTATACAAGTTCTGATAATGGGATGTCATTGATTTATTTTATTTGGGCTTTGTCACTATTGGGCTGTTTTTTAATTATGAAACTAAGATTAACATCGGTCAATGTAAATATAGACTTTGCTTTTGTTGGCTCTTTGTTAGTTGTTTTATCATATTTTTCAGGAGCATATTATGGCCGCTACTTGGCTATGTTTTTTATTTTTATTTTACTTTCCATTGGCAAGCCAATTATCAAGAATGGTGTATTCTGGTTAATGTTATTCTATTCTTCTTATACTTTTGTAATGAATTTTGTTTTATAAATGAATATGACTCCAAAAGTAAGTGTAATAATGTCTGCATATAATGCAGAAAAATATCTTTATGAAAGTGTCAATAGTATTTTACTCCAAAGAGAGATTTCATTAGAATTAATTGTAATAAATGATGGATCTGAGGATAATACACTTTCCATTCTAAAGGAGATTGCATTAAATGATGCCAGACTTAAGATTATTGATAAACCAAATGAAGGTTTGCCAATCGCTTTGAATCTTGGTATCAAAGCTTCTCAGGGTGAATATCTAGCTAGAATGGATGCAGATGATATTGCAGATTTTAGCCGTCTTAGTAAACAGGCTGCTTTATTAGACAAAGACGATGAAATAGATATTTTAGGCACTTTTGTAAAAGCATTCGGGGATGGCAAAGAGAGATTATGGAAGTTCCCTGTTAATAATGAAAACTGCAAAGTAGCTCTACTTTTTATAAATCCAATAGCCCATCCAACTGTTATGTTTCGTAGAAGGGTTATTGAAAATATTGGTTTATATGATACTAGTTTTGATTATGACCAGGATTATGAATTATGGGCAAGGGCATCTGCCAATCACAGAATTTCAAACCTAGCTCTCCCACTTTTAAAATACAGGATACATGAGAGGCAGATGGGATCTGTTTTTTCAAAATCAGAACGTATTAATTCGCAAAAAAGAACCCAATTATATCTCTTAAATGAAATGGGTGTTTACTTATCTGATGAAGAAATGGAGCTATATGTATTATTAGCAAATGGGTATAGGTTAGAATTTGATATGACGGTTGATTTAGTATTGCTTAGAAAGATACTCCTAGTTATAAACAAAATAATTACAGCCAATAAGATCTCAAAAAAATATTCTGAATTAGTGTTGGCTGAAAGATGCATAATTCAATACCAAGCTTTATGTTTATATGCTGCAAATATTGGAATCGCGGTATATAAAGAATATAAAACACTTACTTTTTTACTTGGGCAGAAACGAAATAATTGGCTTCTACTTCTTTCATGTATTCTCAAATTTGGTCGAAAAAAACATTTAGCAATTAATTATAAAATTTCCAATTTTAAAGCAATGTTTATCAATGGATATAATTAATTATTTAAAGAATCGAATAAAGACGATTATTTTATATTTTTATTACGGTTTCTTAAAGTATAAAGAAATTTATTTTCTACGTAAAATATACTTTATTAAAACTCTTTCTCAACCATATGTCTTTTTAGGATTCCAGGATTATAAGAATCGAGGAGGTGGAGTTAAATTGAGAAATCTTTCACCATTTATTTCGTCAACAAATGAGTATAATAATTTATATCTGTTAAGTAGTTCTTTGCCTTTCGCTTACAAAGAGATGATAAAAAAAGCGAAAAAATTTGGTATAAAAATAATCTGGAATCAGAATGGTATCGGATTTCCTGCCTGGGCAGGACCAAATTATAACAAAATAAATCAAATTTTTAAATCAGGGATTGAAAGTGCAGATATTGTTTTATTTCAAAGTCAATTTGCAATGAAATCAGTAAATGATTTAGTGACATCCACGGATAAAATTAATAAAAAAGTTGTTTATAATGCAGTAGATTTATCTATATTTAAACCTCGTGCAAATAAAGACCGAAAACAGATTCAAATTCTAGTTGCAGGCTCTCATAATAATATAAACCGGGTCTTAATCGCAATTGAAATATTTTCTTTATTACAGGAAACAAATTTTAATTTTGAACTTAAAATAGCTGGTAAAATAAGATTATCTGATCAAAATAAAATTTCAAAATTAATTTTAGATAAAAATATTACTCAAAAAATTTATTTTCATGGAGAGTATTGCAGAAACGTTGCTCCAACTCTTTTCTCTGAAGCTGATATTTTGTTACATTTACAGCCCTTTGATCCATGTCCTACTGTAGTTTTGGAGGCGATGGCATGTGGATTAGTTGTAGTTGGACCGAACAATGGCGGGATTCCTGAATTTTTAGGCAAAGAACTCACCTTTCAACTAGTAGAAAATGAAACTACATATTATAAATATGATTGGGGGAAACCTGAAAAATATGCCCAAAAAATTATAAGTTTGCTCCCAATAATAGAGACTTTGAAAATAAAAGCAAGAGAGCGAACACTTGAGCACTTTGATGTGCGTGACTGGTTAAAATACCATAAAGAGATTTTCAAATCAAATTAATATTTAAAAAACTTAAATATAACTATTGATTATATTTTATACCTCTTCTTTTACAAAATTACATATCAAATTTCAAACTCTTTTATAAAATAAACATATTGTTAATGAATCACAAAATAGCAGTTATTGGATTAGGTTATGTTGGACTTCCTCTAGCAGTTGAGTTTGGAAAGAAATTCACTACTGTTGGTTTTGATATTAATTCAAATAGGATTATCGAACTCAGAAATGGAATTGATAATACAAAAGAGGTAGAATATGACAAGCTTATTAATCAGGATAATCTGAGTTTTTCTAGTGATTTATCTGATATTGCTAATTCTGATTTTTTCATAGTTACAGTACCTACCCCTGTTGATGAATATAATAAAGCAGATCTCGCACCTATAAAAAAAGCAACTGAATCTATCGCAAAATATCTTAAAAAGGGATCTATTGTTATATACGAATCAACTGTTTTCCCTGGTGTTACAGAAGATTTTTGTGTACCTATTCTTACAAATATATCTGGATTAATACACAACGTAGATTTTTTTACCGGATATTCTCCAGAACGGATTAATCCGGGAGATAAAAAGAACAGATTAACAACAATAAGAAAGATTACATCCGGTTCTACACCTGAAATAGCAATAAAAGTAGATTTATTATATAAAGAAATTATTACTGCTGGGACATATATAGCAAGTAGCATAAAAGTTGCCGAAGCTGCCAAAGTAATAGAGAACTCCCAAAGAGATATCAATATTGCTTTTGTTAATGAACTAGCAAAAATTTTTAATTTGATGAATATTGATACTGAAGAAGTTCTTCTAGCAGCTGGAACAAAATGGAATTTTCTACCATTTAGACCTGGATTGGTTGGGGGACATTGTATAAGTGTAGACCCTTATTATTTAGCTCAAAAAGCTCAATCACTAGGCTATCATCCTGAAATAATATTATCAGGAAGAAGAATCAATGATGGTATGGGACAATATATAGCTAGTGAATTGATTCGAATTATGATTATTAATGATACTCCTGTAAAAAAATCAAAAGTATTGTTATTAGGATTAACGTTCAAAGAAAATTGTCCAGACATTCGAAATACACGTGTTAAAGATATTTATGATGCACTATTAAAATATGACATTGATGTTCATGTTACTGATCCGCATGCAGATAAGAATGAGGTAAGACATGAATATGATATTGATTTATTTAATTGGGACTCTATATCCACAACTAAAAATATTATTGATCAGCAATTCGAAGCAGTAATTTTAGCTGTCTCTCATGAAGAATTTAGTAAAATCGACTCAAAACAATTAAAAGAATCAGGTATTATTATATATGATGTAAAATCGTTTTTCCCAAAAGATACAGTTCATGCAAGACTCTAAATCTATATTAATCACAGGAGCGGCAGGATTCATTGGTTTCCATCTAGTAAATAGGTTACTTTCTGAAGGTAATATTATTGTTGGATTTGATTCGATTAATTCATATTATGATATTTCATTAAAAACTGCTAGACTACGTGAGCTTGGAATAATTATCGAAATTGATGAAGTTGCTGAAAATGTAAATAATTTACCAAAATTTTATAAATCTGTTGTTTATCCTAACTTCTCATTTTACTTTGGAAAAATGGAAGAGCAACAACATGTTGATTATATATTTAAAAAAGAAGTTCCTGAGTATGTTATAAATTTAGCAGCTCAGGCGGGTGTTAGATATAGTCTTACTAATCCAAGAGAATATATTTCTTCTAATGTAGATGGTTTTTTAAATATACTGGAAGCCTGTAGAGGTTCAAATGTCAAGCATCTTTTGTTTGCTAGCAGTTCTAGCGTTTATGGATTAAATACAAAACTTCCTTTTTGCGAATCTGATAATACAGATCACCCAATCAGTTTATATGGTGCAACCAAGAAGAGTAATGAATTAATGGCACACAGTTATTCACATTTATTCGGAATACCAACTACTGGTCTTAGATTTTTTACTGTCTATGGTCCTTGGGGTAGACCTGATATGGCTTTGTATAAATTTACAAAATCAATCATCGATGGTAAACCGATTGAGTTATTTAATAATGGTGACATGGTACGAGATTTCACATATATTGACGACATTACTGAATCTATTAAAAGACTTCTATTTAAAGTACCAAAATATTCTGATGACATAAAGAATCTTAACAGTCCCGCAACTAGTACTGCGCCTTACAGAATATTTAATATAGGTAACAATAGACCAGTCAATCTAAGGCATTTTTTATCAATTCTAGAGGAGGCTATAGGAAAGCCTGCAATTATTAATTCTAGAGAAATTCAGCCTGGTGATGTATACGCAACACAAGCTGATGTTGATTCATTGATATCTTTGATAGATTATGCACCTTCTACTCCAATTAAAATAGGCATAAATAAATTTGTCAATTGGTATAATTCATATTATCAAATTACTAACAAAAAGTAAAGATGATTTAAAATGCGTATTGCAATTATTATAACAGCTCTTGCTAAGCAAGGATCTATATATGTATTTAAAGAGTTAATTCATCAATTAGTTAGAACCAATAAATGCAATATTGATTTATTTTACTTTGATGAAAAAATAGAGATTGAAGTTGAATGTTCGGTTAAAAGAATTTCATTATTTGGTTCTTTGCCAGATTATAAATACGATATTGTACATTCAACAGGACTTCGTCCAGATACGTATATTTTTTTACATAAAAAGAAATTCCCACCAATAACCCGCTTTGTTTCAACTATTCATAGTTATATCAGAAAAGATCTTAGTAATGAATACAATCGTTTCATTTCATTTATAGCTTCAAATTATTGGTACCAAATATTGAGGTCACAAAATTTGGTAGTTGTTCTTACAAAAGATGCGCAAGAATATTATAAAAAATTACTAAAATCAGAGATTGTTGTAATTAATAATGGGAAATCTGTTACTTTGAATAATGAAATTCCAGAAAATGATAAAATTCTATTAAATAAAATATCAGAAAAATATAAAATTATTGGGACACATGCTAAGATAACACGAATAAAAGGACTTGAAACTGTAATTAATGCTTTAATAAAGCTACCAGACTATGCATTTGTAATAGTAGGCAAAGGGAGAGATTTGGATGAATTAATTAGATTGGCAAAAAAGAACAATGTAAGCCATCGTTGTTTATTTCTTGGTTTCAGAACTAATGTATTACCTTATTTTCAATATTATCATGTTTACACCATGCCATCCTACAGTGAAGGACTCCCTATGGCACTAATTGAAGCGGTTGCTAATCGCGTCCCATGCCTTTGCTCTGACATAAATACTTTTAAGGAACTATTTGACAATACTCAAATAGTTACTTTTAAAGTAGGCAATAGCAATGACTATGCTACACAAATATTAAAGTTACAAAACCTAGAACTTAGAAATAAATTGATTATTAATGCCGAACTTAAATATAATCATTGTTATACTGGAGAAGTTATGGCAAATGGATATTTAAATGAATATATTAGATTGATAGAGAATAATCCAATATATACCTATTAAATTTTATGATACACCTAATTAGCAGAAAATATTTAGAAGACACTACAGATAGTATGCTTTTTACGCCGATAGTTAAAAATGTAATTTATAAAGCAGGAAAAGACAATGTAACTATTTGGGCAAAAAGTAAATTCGCTGACATAGATTTGGGAGGTACATTTTATTTATTTAATTTATTTTTGATCGGACTAACAAAAATCAAAAAAGATGATACAGTTTTTGTCACATCGACACCCCCGTTTTTATCTTTATTAATATTATTATTAAGAATATTTAAGAAATTTAAAATAGTTTATCAAGTGCAGGACCTCTACCCTGATATTTTAAAGCTATTGTCGTTTCAGTATAGAATTGCTTATAGAATCACTTTTCCTGTTGCCTATTTTCTTTTAAAAAAAGTAAATACTTTTATTACAATAAGCGACTGTATTAAAAATCAAATTATAGAAAACTATTCAATAAAACCCGATAATATTTTTGTAGTTCATAATTGGAGCGATATTGACAATTTTGAGTTTTCCAATAAAGAAATTTCTAATAAGGTTATTTATATAGGTAATATAGGAAAAGCACATGATTATTCATATTTTTTAGATTATATAAAATTTTATAAAATACATTTCGAGGTTGTTATAAAGACTGATAATACCTCAAAAATTAGTATAATAAAAACCAGTAAAAAGGTTTTAGGAAATGGATTAAAGAAACTTTCACTTCCTGAATTTATTACTTGGAATCATACTAGATATAGTAAGGAAGACTTAGCAAAATTTCTTACTGAATTTGATTATTCAATTGTTTTTTTGGGACATGGGTTTGATAGAATTCTTTTCCCATGTAAAATATATGCTTCATTGTCACTTTTGATGCCAGTTATATTTTTTGGCCCAAGAGAATCGTATATAAATAAATGGTTAGAAACAAATAACCTTGGGTTTCATTATTCTACTATTGAACAAAATTACAAGAAGCTTAATTTTTATAGAGATTCAATCTACAGATTTAATCAGTGTAATCCAGATATAGATAAAATAAAATTAATAACTAAACATATAGACGTATGAAAAAAGCATTAGTAACAGGTGGTTGTGGATTTGTAGGCAGACATTTAGTAGCCAGACTCATTAAAATGGACTTTCATGTAACAATTATTGATAATTTTTATCAAGGTAGTGGGTTTATGCCACTAGAAAATTGGCCAAGTAATTTGCAAATAATTAACAAGATAGGGCAGTATAAATTTATAAATGAAGATTGTAGATTGTTTTTCAAAGAAAGTGAAGATTATTATGATGAAGTTTTTCATTTAGCTGCAGTTGTAGGTGGCAGAATGGTAATTGAAAAAGAACCCTTGGCAGTAGGTACAGATTTATCAATTGATGCAGATTTCTTTTATTGGTTGAGTAAATTAAAAAAGAAGCCTGGTAAAGTTCATTATTTCTCAAGTAGCGCAGCTTATCCTGTAATACATCAAGGTGTTATAAATAATAGGATATTAACTGAATCTGATATTACATTAAACAGCGGATTTATTGGATTGCCTGATTTAACATATGGATGGAGTAAATTGACTGGTGAATATCTTGCAAAGATATATTATGAAATGTATAATTCTCCAATAGTTTGTTATAGACCTTTTAGTGGTTATGGAGAAGATCAAGATCTTACTTATCCATTCCCATCTATAATAAAAAGATGTATAGAAACTAATGAAATTACTCCTGTTTTAGTTTGGGGTTCCGGTAATCAAAGTAGAGATTTTGTATATATTGAAGATTGTATAAATTTAATTTGTAACCATAGTAAAGATTTATATGATAGCTCAGCTATAAATATTTCAACAGGAATTGGAACTAGTTTTAATCAACTAGCTAATTTAGTTTTGAAAATTTTAAATAAAAATAATACTATAATAAACTCATCTGATAAACCTGAGGGAGTTTTTTATCGAGTTGGAGATACAAATTTGCAAGAAAAACATAATTTCAAACAAAGAACAAACTTGGAAGACGGCGTGAAATATGCAGTTGAATATTTTAATAAATTAAATAATTAATTAAAAATATTATATCACAATATCAATCAATCTTAAATTTTAATTATTATATAAAATCTAATATCTAAAGTTAAGCCAGAATTTTTGAAATATAATTAAACGTGCTAAAATAATTATCAATGAAAATAGCATTAGTAGGCACAGGATACGTAGGATTGGTAACAGGGACTTGTTTCGCAGAGACAGGTAACAAAGTGACTTGCGTGGATATTGACAAAACGAAGGTGGAAAAATTAAGCGGAGGTCAAATCACGATTTACGAACCAGGATTAGAAAAAATATTTTTAAGAAATATCAAAGAGGAGCGTTTAAGATTCACAACACAACTTGAGGAAGCGGTGGAAGATGCAGAGATTATCTTTTTAGCATTACCAACTCCTCCGGGTGCAGATGGTAGTGCGGATTTAAAATATGTATTGGGTGTAGCGGATCATTTAGGAAAGATTTTAAAGGGATACAAAGTCATTGTCAATAAGAGCACGGTACCAGTGGGTACAGCGGATAAAGTAAGCGCAGCGATTGCAAAAAATTACACAGGTGAATATGATGTAGTGAGCAACCCTGAGTTTTTAAGAGAGGGTGTGGCAGTGGATGATTTTATGAAGCCGGACAGAGTGGTAGTTGGAACAAGATCGGATAGAGCTAAAAAATTAATGAGTGATTTATACGCACCATTTGTGAGACAAGGTAATCCAGTGATCTTTATGGATGAGCGTAGTTCGGAATTAACGAAGTATGCTGCAAACTCTTTCTTGGCAACCAAGATCTCTTTCATGAACGAGATTGCTCAGTTATGTGAGCGCATGGGTGCAGACGTGGATATGGTAAGAAGAGGCATTGGTAGTGATGACAGAATCGGCAAACGTTTTTTATTCCCAGGCATTGGTTATGGTGGATCATGTTTTCCTAAAGACGTGCAAGCTTTGATTATGTCATCGGACGAAGTCAAATATGAGTTTGAGATATTAAAAGCAGTAGAAAAAGTCAACGCCAATCAAAAACTACATTTAGTAGAAAAGATCAAGGCATATTATAACGGTAACTTACAAGGCAAGCATTTTGCATTATGGGGCTTGGCGTTTAAACCAAATACAGACGATATTAGAGAAGCACCAGCTTTAAGTATCATTGACGCACTAACAAGTGCAGGCGCCACCGTAACAGCGTATGATCCAGAAGCGATGCCAAATGTGAAGGGACAAATAGGAGATAAGATCAAGTTTGCTGAAAATCAATACCAAGCTTTAGAAGGTGCAGCAGCATTGATTATTGCTACCGAATGGAGTGAGTTTAGAACACCCGATTTTGAGCGCATGGAAAAAGAGATCAAACACAAGATCATCTTTGATGGCAGAAACTTATTTGATGTAGCTAAGATGAAGGACTTAGGCTATCATTATGAAAGTATCGGAAGAGCAAACGCCTAAAAACAAATTATGAGTCAAAAAAGAATATTAATAACAGGTGCTGCTGGATTTTTAGGATCGCATTTGTGTGATCGTTTTATCAAGGAAGGCTACTATGTGATTGCGATGGATAATTTAATCACAGGAGACATGATGAATATTGAGCATCTAAGCTCCAATCCAAATTTTGAATTCATCCACCATGATGTGACCACATTCATTGACATCAAAGGCAACCTGGATTATATTTTACATTTTGCATCCCCTGCAAGTCCGATTGATTATTTAAAGATCCCAATTCAAACTTTGAAAGTGGGAGCGATGGGTACACATAATTGTTTAGGCTTAGCCAAAGCAAAGGGCGCAAGAATATTGGTAGCAAGTACAAGCGAAGTATACGGAGATCCTCTCGTGCATCCACAAACCGAGGAGTACTGGGGTAATGTAAACCCGGTGGGTCCAAGAGGTGTTTATGATGAAGCAAAACGCTATATGGAATCCATCACCATGGCCTACCATACCTTCCATCATGTTGAAACAAGAATCATCCGCATCTTCAATACCTATGGCCCTAGAATGCGTCTGAACGATGGAAGAGCACTACCTGCATTTATTGGTCAAGCATTAAGAGGTGAGGATATGACGGTGTTTGGAGATGGTTCACAAACAAGAAGCTTCTGCTATGTGGATGATTTAGTAGAAGGTATTTATAGATTATTATTAAGTGACTACTCAAGTCCAGTGAACATAGGCAACCCGAATGAAATCAGCTTAAAGGATTTTGCAGAAGAGGTATTGAAATTAACAGGCAACACTGTAAAGATCGTTTACAAGGAATTACCTGTGGATGATCCTAAGCAAAGACAACCAGACATCACGAAGGCTAGAACCATTTTAGGATGGGAGCCTAAAGTAGAAAGAGCAGAAGGCTTACAGAAAACATACGATTACTTTAAAGCATTACCACCATCTGAGTGGACTAAATTGCCTAAAGAATTTATTTCAAAATAATAATGTATAGATTATTATATCATTACTACGATTATTCTGATGAAATAGTATAGAATTGTTTATTAACATCTAAATGTATAACTTTTTTTGCTTTTAATTGATGAATAATTTAGCATCTGAGAATTGGCGCCAACATAAATTATTGAGTAATTTACATTAAACTAAAAGGGTCGTAATTGGAATTAATTTAAGGATAAATAAAAATTATAAATGCAAAATAGTATATTTTTAACTGGTGCTACAGGGTTTGTTGGAAAAAATTTACATTTATTTTTTAAAAAAAAATTTAAATTTTCACTTTATAATAGAAATTCAAAAATTTTAATAAATGAAAATATTGTAATTCACCTAGCTGGAAAGGCCCACGATTTAAAAAATATTTCAAATCCAGAAGAGTACTATACTGTAAATACTGAGCTAACTAAAAAAGTATTTGACACCTTTGTCGTTTCGAATGCTCAAGTTTTTATCTTTTTTAGTTCTGTAAAAGCAGTAGCTGATGTTGTCAATGGTCAATTAACAGAAGATGTAATCCCTTTTCCCTATAGTCATTACGGCAAAAGTAAACTACTTGCAGAGCAATATATTTTAAGCAAGAAAGTCCCAGAAAATAAAAGAGTATATATATTAAGGCCTTGTATGATTCATGGCCCTGGTAATAAAGGAAATTTAAATTTATTATATAAAATTGTTAATAAAGGTTTGCCATGGCCACTTGGTGCATTTAATAATAAACGATCATTTTGTAGCATTGACAATCTTTGTTTTATTATAAATGAATTAATTGAAAATGATCAAATTCCATCTGGAGTATATAATGTAGCAGATAATGACCCTTTATCTACAAATGAACTAATAAAATTGATTTCTGAAAGCCAATGTAAAAAAACCTTGATTTTATATATCCCTAAATTTCTAATTCACATATTGTCTAAATGTGGTGATTTTTTGAGATTACCTCTTAATACAGAAAGATTAACCAAACTCACTGAAAATTACATTGTGTCAAATAAAAAAATAAATCAAGCGATTAATAGACCACTTCCTTTAACAGCAAAAGTTGGTTTAATAAAAACATTTAAATCATTTATAAATGATTAATAGGCTTTTTGCATTAGTGGTAATTGTTATCCTTTTCCCATTTTTTTTAATTATAGCGTTAGCAATATTTTTTGAAGATGGTAATCCAGTCTTTTTCATTCAAAAACGTGTGGGGATCAATTATAGTTTCTTCAATATATATAAGTTTCGTAGTATGAAAAAGAACACCCCTAATGTGGCAACGCATTTATTAGAACACCCTGATCAGTATCTACTTAAAATTGGCAATTTCATTCGTAAAACTAGTTTAGACGAATTACCTAACCTAATTAATATAGTTAAAGGAGAGATGGTTTTTGTTGGACCTCGACCTGCTTTATATAATCAAGATGATTTGATGCAATTTCGAGTAGCAACAGGGGTATCTAATTTAAAACCAGGAATTACTGGGTGGGCTCAAATTAATGGAAGGGACGATATTTCTATAGAAAAGAAAGTTCAACTAGAACAAGAATATATGGATAAAAGATCAACCTTATTTGATATTGAGATTATAATAAAGACATTCACTAATGTCTTATTTAGTAAGGGTGTGAGTCATTAGTCAAATATCTTTCTCTAGTGTATTAAGCCAGATTATTTATTATCTGGCTTTTCTTTTACTTATAAGTCTTAAATTTGTATCCTAGAATTACACCAATGAAAAAAGCCTTAATCACAGGAATAACTGGCCAAGATGGCGCCTATTTAGCTGAATTTTTACTCAATAAAGGGTATGAAGTACATGGTATAAAGCGTAGGTCCTCTTTGTTTAATACCCAAAGAATTGACCACATTTATGAGGACCCACATATTCCTGATAGGCATCTTCATTTGCATTATGGCGATTTATCCGATAGTACCAACCTAATTCGTATTATTCAGGAAGTACAACCCGATGAAATTTACAATTTGGGTGCGATGAGCCATGTACAAGTAAGTTTTGAAGAACCTGAATATACAGCCAATGTAGATGGGATTGGTACTTTAAGAATTTTAGAAGCAATTCGATTATTAGGACTTACCCAAAAAACAAAGTTTTATCAAGCATCTACTTCTGAATTATATGGACTGGTGCAAGCAGTGCCACAATCTGAAACCACTCCTTTCTATCCTCGTTCTCCATACGGCGTAGCTAAATTATATGCTTATTGGATTACGGTGAATTACCGTGAAGCCTATAATATGTATGCTTGTAATGGTATTTTATTCAATCATGAATCACCTCGACGTGGTGAAACATTTTTAACACGTAAGGTTACTCGTGCAGCTGCACATATTGCTTTAGGCTTAGATGATTGTTTATATTTGGGAAATTTAAATGCACAACGTGACTGGGGCCATGCCAAAGATTATATCGAGGGTATGTACTTAATGTTGCAACAAGACAAGCCAGAAGATTTTGTATTGGCTACTGGAATTACTACTACCATTCGTGAATTTGTAAAAATAACTTTTGCTGAATTAGGCATTGAGCTTGGCTTTAAAGGAAATGATGATGCCGAAGAAGGTTATATAGTGAAGAATACAGGAACGTATAATTTAAAAGAGGGTCAGGTTTTGATTAAAATAGATCCTAAATATTATCGCCCAACCGAAGTAGATTTGTTAATTGGAGATCCTACTAAAGCTATGACTAAATTGGGTTGGAAGCCCAAATATGATTTAGCTGCATTAGTGAAAGAGATGGTAGCAAGTGATTTGGAGATATTTAAGAAAGAGTTACTGTTAAAAGAAAACGGCTACACTACAAGTAAAGAAAGTGATTAGTATTAATTACAATTATGGAGAAATCTGCTAAAATATATATTGCTGGTCATAGGGGAATGGTAGGTTCTGCTATTGAGCGCAAGCTGAATTCTGAAGGGTATCATAATATCATTCATAGAACCTCCATTGAATTGGATTTAAGAAATCAAGATCTAGTGAATAGCTTCTTCCATTTTGAAAAACCAGATTATGTAATGTTAGCAGCTGCTAAAGTAGGGGGCATTCATGCGAATAATACTTATCGTGCTGAATTCATTTATGATAACCTGATGATGGAAGCTAATATAATTCACGCATCCTATTTGAATAAAGTAAAGAAGCTATTATTCTTAGGTTCATCTTGTATCTATCCTAAAAATGCACCTCAGCCGTTAAAAGAAGAATATTTACTAAGTGGTTATTTAGAGTCAACTAATCAACCATACGCAGTGGCAAAAATTGCTGGAATTGAAATGTGTGATAGCTACCGTTCGCAATATGGATGCAATTTTATTTCTGCAATGCCAACTAACCTATATGGTACTAATGATAATTACCATCCCGAAAATTCTCATGTACTTCCTGCATTAATACGTCGTATGTTATTGGCTAAGAAGAACGATGAACCGTCGGTTGCCATTTGGGGAACAGGAACATCTAGGCGTGAATTTATGCACGTTGATGATTTAGCAGATGCTTGCTTCTTTTTATTACAAAACTATAATGAAGCAGGTTTGGTTAATATAGGTTGGGGTGAAGATATTACAATTAAAGAACTTGCAACCCTTATTGCTGCTGAAGTGGGTTATACTGGTTCTCTTGAATTTGACACTAGTAAGCCCGACGGTACTCCTCGTAAATTATTGGATACAACTAAGATTAACAACCTCGGTTGGAAGCCTCTTATAAAATTGCAGGTAGGAGTTAATAGAACGATTGTGGAGGTAAGCGATAAGTTTTAATTCAATCTGTTAATAGTGCGTACTTTAGTGCGCACTATTGCGTTAACTAACTGATAATCAATAGAAAAATACCCAATAATTAGTGTGGTCCATTATACATGAAATTATACGTAAATCACTGTAAAAAGACGAAAGATGACGAAACTGCGGTCGAGATTCGTGTTAATACTTATTAAATACTCCAAAACCGCATTTAAAATATAATATTTGGTATGCAATTACATGCGCAAGCCTTGAAATAACTATTCTTTCTTATTTCCATAAGTCCTCTTCAAGCCAATTAGTCGGGAATCCCATTTCTTTAGATTGTGCTAAAGGGCATTCATTCATTAAACCTTTAAGTTGAGTACTAAAATTGTTTTCCGGACTAATAATTTTTAAAACATATTCAACACAAGATAAGGTTGCATAAAGTTTATTTGTGTATACTTTTTTATTCTTAAGAAATTTATTGATTGGATGTGTAGGTATTTTAATAGGGATTAAACGTCTATTCCAAATTCTTCCATGATGAGCGCAAATATTTCTTAAGGTACTAAAACATAAAATCCAATTTTCAATTACTGAAAAATCTGTTAATCCAAAGTGTGTGGTTACTGCTTCTTTTTCAGGTCCTTTTTTTAAGTTTTGAAAAATCTTTGATAGCAGGCCCATACTACTTACTTCTAGACTCATCCAACATGGGGGTTCGCTTGGCTGAGTATATTTATTTTTATAGTGGCTTATAAATGTTTCTGTACTTCTATCTATTTCTTTTTGTAAGCTATCTAGATGATTAGCAAATCGCATTGGGTCTCTATATAACTCTGGTTTTAATTGCCAGTGGCTTCCATGACTTAAAGCGAAATTGTGTATTATTTGAGTTCTTAAAGCAACTTCTATTTTTTCAATTGCATCAAAAATTAACAACCTCAATTTTCGATCAAAAATGTATAAGTCAATAATTTGCTCAAAACTAATTTCAACATTAAATAATTGGTTCTCGTGTAAATTATCTTGAAATGGATAAGTATATGCTCTTAGTCGATAATAACTAATATTTGAAAGGTACTCTTGAGCTTTAAGTTCATTTTCAAAAGATAGACCTCTTCCTTTCAATTTATATACTTGTTCTGAAACAGATATCGGCAACTTTTCATATTTCATAGTCGGAGAAATTTATATGACTACCTTCTAAAAATCGAAAACCAGCCCGGGTGCGCTGTTCAAGTGGGAAGCGTGGCTGGTATTATTAATTTCAAAATTAGGGGTATTTTTTGAATTACCTATTATTTTATTAAAATTTATCACTTTTACAGCTTTTTAGCTATCTGCTTTAATAATTTCTTAGTCATGCTATTCCCATACCTTGTTGCCATATGATATAAATTATCAAAGTTATAGTCGTTAACACGCTTTTTAAATTGATTAAGTACCACGCTAGTGTCTTCTGCTAATTCAGA